>WNFK01092825.1_pt1 | contig 14588 bp, 13 predicted proteins | sample 5400281 | NCBI WGS metagenome assembly WNFK01 (sample SAMN13153350, study PRJNA577476) | soil metagenome | isolation source: 20 cm soil on Douglas fir-dominated hillslope | place: USA:California | collected 2013-09-17 | reverse complement strand
GACTACTTTCGTGATGCGCGGGTCCCCGAGATAGCAGACCGCGACTATCGCGAGACTCCGGTATCACTGCTTGGAGCCCGGCAGTCAGTAAACCTCGCGAAGTTTGCTGGTGCTTCTCAGGATGCAACAGACGAACTGCAAGTGGCGGAAGACGAGCTGCAGGCAGCAGAAAAAGCATGGCGTTTGAATCAACCCGTTGCCGAAGTAGATGTGCTGGCCCGCAAGGCGACTTCATCCGGAGTTCGCGCGGAGGAGTTGGCCATGGCCAGGCATTCGGCTCGCGTGCGCCGCGAAGAGCTGCAACGTCGAGACGAAGCAGTACGCACGGCAGAAAAAACTGCGGAGTCTTCACAGCGAGAAGTCGATCAACTTCGTGCCGCGCTGGAAAAAGAGCAACGTGCTCGCGAGCTGGCTGAGAGAGATCTTGGTGCCGCTAACGACCAAATACGGGAACAGCGCGTGGAGGTGGCCCGGTTGCGCGATGAGTTGCAGGGCGTTCGTTCTGAAGGCGACTCGGCAAAAGTCAAACTTGCTCGTCTTGAGGGCGAGAAGCAGGCCGAGACAGCTCGCGTAGAAGCGGAGCGACGTGAGCAGGAGCGACGTGTCGCCGAAGCCAATCTGAAGCAAACGCTTTCTAAATATGGCACACTAAAAGAAACTGCGTCCGGCTTCCGGCTTATCCTGCCGGAATCTATCTGGAAGGATGCTCGTGCCGCGAATCTCGCTTCGTCGGCCGCTGCCAAACTCGAGCCACTCGCTGCTTTGCTCGCAAGCAATCCTGATTACCAGATCTTGATTGAGGCTTACACCGATAATAAAGGCGACGAAGTTACTTTGCAGCAGCTAACTCAGGAACGTGCGCGCGTGCTGTCTGATCGTTTTCAGTCCGCGGGTGTCGATCCGGCCCGGATTCAAGCAAACGGCATGGGCGCTTCGAACCCGCTGGCACCCAACACAACACTCGTTGGTCGTTCCCGGAACCGGCGCGTCGAGATCACTTTTACGTCACCGGCGCCGAGGAGTACGGCGGCAAACTGATCGTGGTCAGTGGTCAGTTGTCCGTGGTCAGTTGTACATGACGGTCTTAGGCTTTTGGTCTTTGGTCTTTGGTCTTTGGCTTTCTATCCAGCATTTGAATTGGATATTCAAAGACCAAAGACCAAAAGCCTAAGACCAACGGACTACTGACCACTGACAACTGACTTCCAGCAATGTCCCCACTCGAAATCCTCCAACTCGTTGGCTATAGCATCGGCGCCCTACTGCCTCTATGGATGGCGGTCCAACTGGTTTCGCACCGTGCCAGGCTGACTTCTCTCGAGCGCATGCTGTTTGCGCTCGCCCTCACCATGGGGGGCTGGCATACCAGCAATCTGGTCATCACATTGCATGGCTTATTTGGTCTTGGCTTTGACACCTGGACCACTTTGCTGCGCGCCGCGGACACTGTAGCAGTTATAAGTATTACGTTTGCGTATTCCTTTCTGCTTCACGTTCACCTTCATCTTTGGGCCAACGCGCAGGGACGCTCGCTTTCAAGGAACGAGAAGGTACGTGTTTATCTCTCCTACTTGCCCACGATCTTTCTGGTTGTGGCTATACCGCGGATCTGGCGTGGCGAATATGCGCCAATGCTCACGAAGCTGTCTCCCTTTGTCTTCCCTTTCGCTTTCTGGATTGCGTACGTTCTCCTCCTGATAGCTTTTACCGAGGTGCTGATTGCTCACCGGAGTAACAATCGTAGCGAGCGCATCATCATGCGCACCCTGGCAGCATCTTTCATCGGTGTTGGCATAGTCATCTTTGCTGCGCTTGCATTTGGCCTGGGTGAGGGAACTGTTGCCGGCCTCTATTTAAAGACGGTTGCGAATCTCGGTTCTTTGCTGCCTTCAGCACTCCTTGCCTACTACATCTATCGCTACCGTTACCTCGAGATAATTATTGAGGAAAGCTTAATAGTTGTTACCTTCGCCACGGTTGTGCTCACGGTCTACGTTTTTGGTATCCGTACTATCGGCGATTGGGTGACTTCGTCTTATGGTGTTAGACCAGGTCTTGTCGAGGCCCTGCTAATTCTGGGGCTGACGCTGCTTGCTGCCCCTTTGCGTGGTTGGTTGGCCCGGCGTTTCCATAAGCTTTTTGAACGCGAGGCCGCACTCTACAAGGAGATCGTTTCGCGCATTGGTTCTTACGCAGGCCAATACAAAGATTTGCCGGAACTGCTGCAGTTTGTTGAGGCTCGCACAACTGAGGTCTTGGGCTTTCGCCTGAGGGTAACGCAAACGGCGGCCGTCATGGTTTGCTGCGCGTTTCGGAGCCGTGGGTGGGCGCAGTATTGGAGCTCTCTCGTGAAAATAGTTGGTTACCCGTCGAAGATGATCCGCTCCTTCTGGATCACGGATTCAAGGTGGCCTACCCACTGCGGCGTGAAGACAAGGTGACCGGCCTACTGGCGGTCGATGCCTTGTCGGCTAGTTTGACTCCGGATGCTCGTTCGGTGATTGAAATACTTGCTGGTCAGGTGGCCATTGCGATCGACGATTCTCGTCTGGTTGAAGAAAACGTGAGACTGGAACGAGAGCTCGCCGAACGTGAACGTCTGGCGGCGCTGGGAAGAATGGCGGCCACCGTTGCGCACGAGATCAAGAACCCATTGTCAGCAATCAAGTCGATTGCCCAGGTGATGCGTGAAGACGTGAGCCTAAGCACTGAATATGAGCGCGATCTGAGTCTCATCGTCGGCGAAACGGATCGCTTGAGCCAGAGCGTGACTCAATTACTCAGTTTCGCAAAAAAGGAAAGTCCGGCTGAGTTACCGTTGGCGGTCGATGAGTTGATTGGTTCCGTAGTGCGACTTTTTCAAGCTACTGCGAATGAACAAGGGATTATCCTTCAATGCCAGGTCAAGACTGACGCACAACTCAGTGGTAAGTGTGTTTCAGCGGTCCGCGATGCGCTATCAAACCTCTTGCTGAACGCGCTGCAAGCAACCCCAAACGGCGGTAGCATTGCTCTCTCCGCAACGACTTCCAATGATGAACTCCTTGTTGGTGTCGAGGACAATGGTCCTGGTGTAGCTAACGATCTCCGCGAGCGTATCTGGGAACCTTTCTTTACGACAAGGCAGAGAGGTACCGGCCTGGGTCTGGCGATAGTGCGCAAGCGTGTGCAGGAAGTAGGCGGTTCTGCAGTTCTTGATTCTTCCCGCAACGGACAGGGCGCGCTGTTTCAGATAAGGGTACCGCTGCAGTCTATGTAACTTCAGACACCACTAACTTCTTTTGCCGGGAACTTTCCTTACATACCTGCGTGTTACTGTTTGACGTACGGAGCCACCCACTTGCACGTCGCAGTTTGAATATTCTTACTCCCCGGAGTCGCCCAGGATTTTGCGACCCGCATGCCAACCTGCGAATTTTCGACAAGCTAAGTCCCAATTAGAAGGAGAAGAGAGAGTATGAACATGCGTAAAGTTTTGGGCGCGATAGTGCTCGCGTTGTTTGTTGTGTTATGCGTTACCACTTTCAGTTCGGTTGCGCGGGCTCAGTCGGCCGACACGCCGCAAGTGGATAAAGACGATGAAACCAATCTCGACACTCAACTCTATTTGATTGTTGCGACCAATCAGGATGTCGACGACTCAAAACTGCCTGCGTCGCTCGACGCGGTGATCAGGCAATTGCGAGCTTCACTGCCGTTCAAGAATTATCGACTGGCGGCAACTCTGGTGAACCGGGTGAAAAATGATGGGCATTTGGATCTGCGCTGGATTGGCGGACCATTCGCTACGCCATCGGGTTCGGCGTCTTCGGTGACACCGAGCTTTAGCGAGTTTCGGGTGCAGTCGGTCAAGCTTGTCATGAACGGCCAGGGCCAGCAGGTAGTCCGCATGACAAAGTTCACTTATGGCGCTCGCATTCCCATTCAGACAGGAACTGCTATCGCATCGAATGGTCCGGCGGCCCCAATCATTAATTACGAGAATACCGGGCTGAACACGGACATCAGCATGCGTGAAGGAGAACCAGTAGTGGTCGGCACGCTCAACGCAGGCCCATCCGGCGATGCGATCATCCTCGTGGTATCGGCGAAGCGTACTCAGAAGTAGGGAATCCCACCCACGGCAGAAGCTGTGAAAAATTAGATCGATCCCGGATATGACACAAGCTAAGAAAATTTGCAGGTTGGGAAGTTGTCTACTCGACAACTCCCCGTTGGTGGGATTTCTGACTTTTCACTGCGAGCAATCCACCGATTAGAGCTTCTCATATCGGTTGAGAAGACGACACACCGTACTCGGTCGAAGGTTCCAAGGGGCTCTGGCACGCAATGCGCTAGGGAATTCAAGCGGTAAGGTTTTAAACTAACGGGAAGTGAGAAAAGACGCATTGCGATTAATGATTGTCGATGACGAGGAGGCCGCCCGTTATGGCATGCGGCGGGCCCTGACTACCTTTGGTTACAACATCTCGGAAGCGGGCTCCGCCGAGGCTGCGCGGGCGCTACTGAAGCAGCAGGAACCCGATCTGCTTTTACTCGATGTGAATTTGCCGGGTATGAGCGGACTCGATTTTCTGCGTGAGTTGAAAGGCTCAAACGGTCACGGTCCATTGGTGATTATCGTGACGGCGCACGGCTCGGAGCGAATGGCTGTGGAAGCAGTTAAAGCCGGGGCTCACGACTATCTCTCCAAGCCCTTCGAGCTCGATGACCTCAGGTTGGTGGTCAAGAACGCGGCTGAAACTGTTCAACTCCGGCGCGAGAACTATTCACTCCGTCGTCGCATCGAGGTGGAGCGATCTCAAAGAGGCGCGCTCCTCGGAAACTCAGAGGCCATGCAGCGTGTGCGCGCGATGATTGAGAAGGTTGCGGAGACTGATGCCACCATCCTGGTGCGCGGAGAATCTGGCACCGGCAAAGAGCTGGTCGCACGCGAATTACACGAGCGAAACACCGTCAGACGCAACGGTGCTTTCGTCGCCGTCAACTGCGCCGCATTGCCGTCGGAGTTGATTGAGTCAGAACTCTTTGGTCACGAAAAGGGCGCATTTACAGGCGCTGCGGCCAGGCGCGAAGGAAAATTTGAGCAGGCTGATGGCGGCACCTTGTTTCTGGACGAGATCGGCGACATGAGTTCCAACGTGCAGGCTAAACTGCTGCGGGCCCTCGAAGAAAGACACATTGAACGTCTGGGTGGAAGCGAATCGATCCCGGTTGCTGTTTTATCGTTTACGCGTTGTCACTATCGAGATCGCGCCGCTGCGGGAGCGACGTGAAGACATCCCGGTGCTTGCCGAAACGTTTTTGCGTCTGGCAGCGGAACGATACGAATTGCCGCAGCGAGCGCTGAATCAGGGTGCTCTACGTCGGTTAGTCGAATACAACTGGCCGGGCAATGTCCGCGAGTTGAAGAATACGATTGACCGCGCGGTGATCATGGCAGAAGGTGACGAAGTTAACGCTCGCGACCTGCCGGATGAAATTACCGCCGGCTTGCCAGCGAGCGCGATCACGGAAGGCGAAGAAGGCGAGAACGGCGCTCTGCGGGTGCCTTTCACCGCTGATTTTCGGGAAGATCGGCGCGAGTTTGAGCGGCGCTACATCACCCGCTGCCTGGAATATACACAAGGGAACGTGACACGTGCGGCAGAGATCCTGGCTATGCATCGACAGTCACTCCAGCACAAGCTGCGACAGTTGGGCCTCGGCCGCCGGTATGTTTCAGTTGGCGCCGACACGCCGGATAATTCCGACAGTTGAAAGATCCTCGCTCCTAACCGCAAAGACACCAGGACAACTAAGCGATTTGGTCATCGGCTTTAGTGTCCTGGTGTCTTTTTGGTTTATTCTGTGATCTATTCCGCGCAACGACATAAGGGGTAAACCGATGAAAGCACGACTCGACGCCATCATTCAGCGTGAACAGGCAGAATATCTCGACCGGTTGCACACGCAACCCGACCCACTACTTGCGGACATGGAAGCTTACGCGGCCGAGCATCGCGTCCCGATAGCCGACCGCGAAGTAGCACTCTTTCTGGAGATCACCGCGCGCGTCAGTCGCGCGGAAAAAGCCCTCGAAATCGGGATGGCGATTGGCTATTCCGTCGTACACCTGGCGCGCGGTATGGGTGAACGTGGGTTGGTTGTCACGATTGAACCGAGCGAGGAAATGATTCGGGCTGCGGAGGGCTATCTGGATCGAGCAAACCTACGCAAGAGTGTACACATCGAACGCGGCAAGGCGCTCGACGTGATGCCCAAGCTGGACGAAACGTTCGATCTGTTGTTTATCGATGCGGTGAAAGAAGAATACCGCCAATATCTCGATCTCGGTTTGCCGCGCCTGCGTTTGGGAGGTGTCGTGATCGTAGATAATCTGCTATGGGGTGGAAGGGTTGCTGTTGAGAACCAGGATGAAGAGTCATCCACCATCGCCTTGCGCGAATTCAATCGCTACTTCGTTGCCCATCCGCAACTGCGCGCTGAAGTATTGCCAGTTGGTGATGGATTGGGGTATGCGGTGAAGATCAGATGAAGAACCATGATAGTACCCGAGACGACAGAGACGCTTGAGCACGCTGCCAAACTGATCGCCAACGGCGGTCTCATTGCATTTCGCACCGACACGTTCTACGGGCTTGGCGCTGACCCACTGAATCGTGAGGCCGTAACCCGTATCAAAACCCTCAAGGGGCGTGAAGACAACAAACCAATTCTTTTGCTGGTGGCAGACGCAACCGATGTTGATCGTTTGATGATCGACAAATCGGAAGACTTTGCTGTGGTCGCCCGAAGTTTTTGGCCGGGTCCTTTAACGATTGTCGGTGTTGCCGCTCCTGAGTTACCTCAAGAACTCACTGCCGGCACGGGCACGATCGGCTTGCGATTGCCGAATGACGATAACGTGCGCTCGCTCGTTAGTCTTTGTGGTGGTGCCTTAACAGCAACCAGTGCGAACGCGTCGGGTAGCCCGCCGGCATGTTCCGCGCAGGAGGTGGCTGACTATTTTCCCACCGGTATTGATCTGATTATCGATGGCGGCGACGTCACCGCATCAGAGCCTTCAACAGTTCTGGATTTGAGTAAGCCGTAACCCCGTGTGATACGAGAGGGAGCTGTTTCTCGCAAGATGCTGGAGGGAGTGCTTGGGGTGGAGCTATAGGACCTATATGACCCATGACCACTGATTTCTTTCAAGATGCTATTTACTCACCGTCAGATTGCGAATAAAGCCCCAGTCGCCGCTCGCATTCACCTGGATATTGCCCACGTTCTTCCGCGCAATCACGATGTTCGCCTGATACCACAACGGAAAAACAGGCAACTCCCGACTAACAATTTCCTGAATCTTTGTGAACAGCTGCAGTGCCTTTTCACGGTCAAACGTATTTACAGCCTCATCAAGCAACGCATCGAGCTCTTTGTTGCTGTAGCGGCTGCGATTGCGTGAGGCGCGCGTCTCAGTGGGAATCTCCGAAGTCGCGAACAGGTCCTTGTAGAAGATTGGATCCTGATTCCCGCCCACCCATTGAGTGTAAGCAATTTGAAAATGACCGCGACGTAGTTCATCAAACAGAGTGTTCTGCTCTGCGGTCTCAATTGAAACGGGAATGCCGACGTCTTTGAGATAATTCTGAATTACACCCGCATAATTGCGGCCCGAAATACTACTGCCGGAAAGTTTGTAAATTAGAGGTTTCTGGAAGCGCGCCTGTGGGCCGTCGCCATCCGGATCTTTGAACCCCGCCTCATCGAGTAATTTTTTAGCCAGGGCCGGATCGAATGAATATTTTTCGCCTGGCGTATAGGCCCAGGATTCTTCAGGCAGGATTGAGTGCGCAATCTTCGCATAGCCGAGCAGCAGATTTTTAATTATGCTCTCGCGATCGATTGCGTGAGCGATGGCCTGTCTAACACGTACGTTATCGAGCGGAGCAGCAGTCGTATTAAAGGTCAACAGGTTCAGATTCGATCCGGGAAATTGAAGCACCTGTAGATTCGGATCCTGCGTCAACTGTTTGATCGCGTCGGGAGAAAGACTTGTCGGCAACGGAGCGAGATCAACCCGACCGGATCGCAGTTCCGCCTGCAATGCATTCATGTCCGCTATTACTCTTACGCGCAACGACTGAATATGGGGTGCGCCTTCCCAGTAGTCGGGAAAGGCTTCGAGATCGACAACCTGCTGCGAACTGTCGTAGTGAATAAACTTGAACGGGCCACTGCCGAGCGGATGGTCCTTCTGTGTTTCATAACTATCTTTGGGAATGATCGCAACGGGAACCAGATTCGACAGCAGTCCAACCCAGGGTTTGGTTAAGGTCACAATCACGGTCTTCGCGTCGGCTGCCTCGACACTCTTGATAATGCTGTGCTTGTCAGCACCACTGCCTTCATAAAAACTCGCGGACTTGGCAAAGTCGCTCGAGAAAACCTTGTCGAGGGTGTATTTAACGTCCGCCGAAGTTAAAGCACGGCCGTCATGAAACTTCACCCCATCGTGGAGAAGAAATGTGAACGTCAAGCCATCGTCGGAACGTTTGATGTCAGAAGCCAACTCGCCAACGTAATCGAATTTCTCATTTTTCTTAACCAGCGAATTGAACATCAAGGTGCGAACTCGTTCGCTTGCGGCATCAACTGACGGCGATCCTATCGGATCTATCGTGCGGATGTTGTCGCCCAATCCGATGACAAAGGCTTCGCTGCGCCGGCGGCAACTGGTCGGAAAGAGCACAAACGAAACAAATAAAAGCAGCAGGATGAACTTGCCAGTTTTCACTTGACCGTGCCTCCGTATGTGTAACTCAGTTTCTCGTTCAGTTTGGCAACGTCCTGGGAAAGAATTTCAATACGTTCCCGGTTGAAGGGAAGGGGCAACTCAACCGTCGCTTTCATCGCAGCGATTCGTTTCAACGACCCTCTCACTCTTTCTTCCGGGAGCTTGCCTGCGCGTGCTGCGGCCAGCAACGCATGATAGCCGGCTCGAATCTTTTCCGGAGTGGCGCAGATCAGAAGCATGTCTTCGCCAGCCAAAAATGCTCGCACGACTGCCTCGTCTATTCCACAATGCCGTGCTATTGCTCCCATCTCGAGATCGTCGGTAACCACCAGATGTTTATAGCCCAGTTCTTCTCGCAATAATGTGGTCACCAGGTTGTAACTCAGCGACGCAGGTTCCAGCAGTCCTCCGGTCATCGACTGTTTGATGTCAATATTGGGAAAGCCGCCGTGGCTTACCATCACGCAACGTACACGATCATCTCGGCGCTGAAACAGTTCAATGTACGGGGCCAGGTCCTGGGCAATGAGCGCATCGTGTGAGAGTTGGACGACGGGCATCTGCTCGTGGGAGTCCACCTCACCAGCGCCGATACCGGGAAAGTGCTTGAGGCAGCCGACGCATCCCGCGCCCTGCAGGCCGCGCATGTAAACCGTCGTATAACCGAGCACCTCACCGGGCGAGCGGCCAAATGATCTCGAATAGAGACCGTTGGAGAGCAGATCGCGATCGTCGGTCATGATAGACATGACCGGTGCGAAGTTCATATTGAAGCCGAGAATTCTCAACACCTCGCCGGTGATGCGACCCAGGGCTCGAGCCGCTGCAAGGTCGCCGTGCTGACGTATCGTCCGTGCGGAAGGCATGGGCGTGAAAATCTTTCTCAGGCGGTCGACGAGCCCGCCCTCCTGATCGACACCCACGAGCGGTGGCGTTGGCAGCAACTCGCGAACGCCAGCGAGCAGGGAGCGAAGCTGTTCACGGCTTGCGACATTGCGGCCGAAGATGATAACCCCGCCTGGTTGCACTTCAGTTATCAGATCGCGTGTGACCTGATCTAGTTCCGTACCGGGAAGGCCGATAAAGAAAAATTGTCCGATTTGTTGTTCGAGTGGAAGCGAGTAGAGTGATTCTGTTTGCATTGAAAATGGATGATTGCGTGGTATTAGAAGACGCGGCAGTTTAGCACGAGCCGAACGTCCCTTGTTAACTTAGCACTGTACGAGATATTTCGTATAACCGGCGCTGACCAACTCTTCGTATGCTGACCATACCTCATCGGGAATCTCCTGATAGATCTGAAATCCTTTTTCCGGGTAAAGCCTCAAGCGTTGCAAGTCTCCGACCATGATCCCCACAATATCGTCCATAGTCAGTTCGTGATTCGAGTACGTTGCCAGGTACTCAGCAAACGTTAGTTGTGGTGATGTGACACGTAGTTCAATCTCCGGCCAGAATTTCCGGGTTGTGGCATAAGCCCTTCGCTCCATATACGGCTTTTGCACGATTACCAGTTTGCGCAGGTCAATTTGCAGGGTCGCGAGGAGCTGCTTTGTGAATAGAATGTTCTCGCCCGTATTTGTCGATTGATTCTCAACAATTATCTTCTCCCTCGGTACGCCCATTCCGGCAGCAATGTTGGCAAAACGATCCGCTTCGGGTTCAGTCCACATGGTTTTTGTAATACTCCCGAGACCGCCTGAGAAAATCAAAAGCGGAGCCCAACCATCGAGAAACAATTGTGCACCTCTTTCAGCCACAACCTCATCATGACTGCAGAGCACAAGGATGGCATCGGCTTTTTCGATGGAGTGATTCATTCGATGGTAGTGCCAAACCTTCTCAGCCAAAGTTTGGACATGCTTATTCGTCATTTATCTTTCTTTCCTTATTTAGTATAAACAGCTATATGCCGCGCGAAATTACCGACCGGGATCGCGTTGTCGAAGCGGTCAAGAATCTCTCACTCACTGCCGAACTCTTCGAAGAAAAAAATGGGAAGCCGAAATATGCCGGCGACCTTGAAGTTATCACAGTCGGACGAGACTACGGCAACGGAAAACAAGTTGGACCATACGTCCGCCTTCTGACTTACGAAGCGGATGAAGAAATCATGCGCCAGGGGGATTGGGGAGGTAACACTTTCTACATTGCGGTTGCCGGCGTACTGGATGTCTACGTGCGCGACGAAGACTTCATTCAAAAAAAGATCAGTCAGCTTCAACCTGGCACGTGTTTCGGTGAGATGGCCGTACTGGCAGGTGTCGAACGCAACGCAACCATCACGGTGCCCACGGGTAGCCAGGCCATCGTGCTTGAAATCACCCGACCCGCGCTGCGATTGCTGCGAAAATTGCCAAGGTTTGGGCAAATCCTCGACGAAACCTATCGCGCTCACGGCTTTGGTCGGGTTCTCGAAGATCTGATCCGGTTTGATAGCAACGCACTGAGTCCAGCCGTCCTCGAGCAATTGCGCCAGAAAGCGCAATACATGGTTTATGGAAAGCATCATGTGCTCTGTAAGGAAGGCACGCCCATCGACAAGGTCTTCCTCATCAAGAGTGGCTGGGTCAGACGTTCGCGCGGCATTCCCTTAGCCGCTGCCAGTTCTGGAATAGTTGGCGGCATTGGCGCGACGATCGGTGTGGATTTTCTTGGCGCCGGGAACTGTATTGGCATCGATGGACTAATGTGCCCCGAAACATGGAAGTACAGCGCGAATTTGATGGCGCGAACTGAGGTTCTCGAGTTCCCGCTGACAACACTGTCCGCCGATCTTAACCTGCGCGATTCGCTTGTGGCGGCCTTCGCAGGCTTTTCTAACGCCGATAATACCTTGCCACCGACTATTGAATCAGTACCCGACGTGCGTTCGCTCGCTGCGTCTGAACAGGAGATATCAACGGGCATTGTAGATGGTGCCAATCTACTTGTGATGGATATGGACCTTTGTGTTCGCTGTGGCAACTGTTCGCTTGCGTGCCACAAGGTCCACGGCCAATCACGTTTGTTGCGCCGTGGCATCCAGATTAAGCGTCCTGTCACGATCGGTGCACCTAAAATGCAGCACGCTTTGATTCCGCAGGTATGCATGCATTGCAAGGATCCCGAATGCCTGACGGGTTGCCCGACGGGCGCCATCTTTCGAGATCCATTGGGACACGTAGACATCGATCCTCACACATGCATTGGCTGCTTCGACTGCGCTACCCAGTGTCCCTACGACGCGATCTCAATGATTCCAAAAACTGTCGCACCGGTGGAAGAGAGCCTCTTCACGACGCTAAGCAGAGTTTTTGGTCTCCGACCTCAACCCGTACCTGTTCCGGCAGCGGGCGACGACGTCGTAGCCATCAAATGCAATCTCTGTGAACAGACTCCTTTAAATCCTGCCGGGGCCCGGCGCAAGGCTTACTCGTGCGAAGAGAATTGTCCCACGGGCGCGTTGGTGCGGGTTAACCCGCTGGAGTATTTTGCCGAAATAGGAACAACGCAAGGCCTCATCTTTCAAGATCAGACCCACGCCATTGGGCGCAACATTCATAAGAGCGATCCACTCGCACGCGCCTGGCACGTTAGCGGTGCTGCAATGATCGTCATCGCCGCGGTCGCAGCGATTTGGGGCTTAGCGAAGTTTGGTCTTGACGGACGACTCGGCCACAGCTGGCTGACGATGCGTTGGATCACGGGGATTGTGGGACTCGGTGGTATCGCGGCGGTGATGACTTATCCGCTCCGCAAGCAGGTCTACCGCCGACGTGCCGGCGCCTTGCGCTACTGGATGCTGGCCCATGTTTATCTGGGCGTACTCGCAGGCGTGGTACTGATGCTGCACAGTGGCACGCATACTGGCGGCTTGCTCACAACGGTGCTTTACATCTCATTTGATGTGGTCATTTTGTCCGGATTATTAGGAATCATTTCTTACATCGCGGCGCCAAGAATTATGACCCGAATCGAAGGCGAGCCACTGCTTGTGGAAGACCTGGTCGGCCGCCGCAATGAACTGCGCCAGGAGCTGGACGGACTAATTAAGAAGAGCGAAGGATGGTTGCGGGAGGAGATTGAAGAGAAAGTCTACAAGCGTTTTATGACGCGCAGATTTTTGTGGCGCCAAATCGTACGTCGAGAGGAACTCAAAGCGATGCTGGCGGAAGCTCGTGAAGAATTCAAGGAACGGACGACACGCTTAACGACTGATGATGAACGTGACCTGCTGATTTCCGCAGTTGAAACGGCTGTCACACTGCAACGCGTCGAGGCCTTACTGCTACTGCACAAATCTCTGCGCGCCTGGATTCCTGCACACGTAATCTCAACCGCACTGATGCTGGCACTGATGTTGGTCCACGTCAGCCAGGTTGTATTTTTCAACGTCAAGTAGCGCATGCCAGCCAAGAACACATACATAATCATTCGTGACGACCTAGCGGTTGACCCGGTAACGATAATCACCGAGGGGCTTCTCATCGGGCGGTTGCGAGAGAGTGAAGTTCTTTTAAATCATCCATCAGTTTCGCGAGCGCAGGCGGGAATCAAACAGGTAGAAGATGACTACTATCTTTTCGCGCTGCGTCCGGAGAATCCCGTAAAGCTCAGACGTTGGTCCATTCCAGTTAAAGGTTGACAGTACCGACGAAGCGCTCGTTTTAAGGGTTTCGCTGCGAATCGGTATGGAGGCTTCAGCAGTAGACGCCAGCAGCGCAAGCTTGACCACTGCCGACCTGGACGAACCAGTGCCTTTGGAAGGAAAACGCGCAGCAAAGCCTCGACCGCCGCCGATAGCAACGAACAAGGCGCTCGACATCTTTTGGGACAAACGTATTCGCGAAGCAGGGAAGATGGTGCGTCCCTCGCCGTTGTTTCCCAAGAGCCAGAGACGCGCAGGCAAAGCACAATTCAACTGGACGCCGACAACAGACCTCGTTTCACGCTGGCCTGTCTCTTTCTTTATCTGGGCGGCGATCGGAGTTGGGCTGACTTCTGTAGCGGCAGCGTTCTGGTATGCAAGCGCCTACGCCCCGGCACCCATCTCCAGCAGTCATGCCACAGCACAATTAGCTCTTATTCCGGCGATTGCGGCAAAACCAAATGCGGGTTCCTGTACTGGCTGCCATTCGCTGACTGGCAAAATGGAGGTGAAGTGTGCGAGTTGTCACAACACCGAGGCTTTCGTGGCCACAGTGATCAAGCCACATGCGGACGCGGAGGCTGGGTGCGTTGACTGTCATGCAGAACATCGTGGTGTCGACTTTAATGCAGCCGAAGCGGCTGAGTTGTCCTGCACCGGCTGCCATAACAACCTCAATCAGAAAAGTTATAACGGGAGGCGCGTAGGGACGCCTCACGGAGGTACGTTTGGTTATCCAGTCGTAGATGGTAAATGGAATCTGAAAACGATAGATGATGAAGAATGGGCGCTAAAACGAATTGCCGTGACACGTTTGCCGACTGAGACCGATGAACAATGGCGTAGCAAACAGTTTCACTCCATGCACGTGCAACGTGTGCGGGTAGTTCCCGGAATTGCGGGAAACGCACAGGGCGAACTGTCCTGCTCGAGTTGTCATAAGTCATCGTTCAATCCCATCGATCGTACTACGCCGCGAACCACTTGCGGCGCCTGCCACAACGGTAAAGTTGATCCAACGACTGGCCGTGTATTGATTGCTAAAGACCAGCCGAACTGCACTTCTTGCCATGTCCAGCACATCAGGAACAAACGCCACTGGGGCGCTTCCATGCTGGCTGGGTGAACTAGCCTGCGGCCTTATGGCAGGGAACGCAATCGTTCGACCCGGGC
>WNFK01007552.1_pt1 | contig 14598 bp, 12 predicted proteins | sample 5400281 | NCBI WGS metagenome assembly WNFK01 (sample SAMN13153350, study PRJNA577476) | soil metagenome | isolation source: 20 cm soil on Douglas fir-dominated hillslope | place: USA:California | collected 2013-09-17 | reverse complement strand
TTTTTAATTCTTGATTTGGTTATTCAAAATGGCTTGAATGCGGTATATTGACTCCAATCACGGCAAGCGCCAAGTTTTGAGGGCGCCAGACTACGACAGCACGCTTGAGCGGTGTTTGGAGGGGAGTTTGGCAGGGGCATCATTCTACGATCTTGAGGGCACGTTAGTTAGCACAAATCTCGTACACACGCTCGGATTCTACGCCAGACGGCAGCAAGGTTGGGTACGTAGCTTCCAGAAAAGCGCCACTACGCTTCTGAGCTTGCCCGTTTTTGCTGTCACGGATCAGTATAGCCGAAAAGTTTTTAATGACCTTTACTTCAAGAGATACAAAGGGCAGTCAGAAGATCGGCTTCGCTACTTTGCGCACGAACTGTTTGAAGAAGTAATCAAGCCGGCGGTGTTTCCGGGAAGTTATGAACTAATCGAGAAATCGCGCGGCCTGGGCTTGCGGCAAGTGGTTATTACAGGCGCTTTGGATCTCTCGGTAAAACCGCTGATGGAACATCTCAACATTACGGAGTACGTTACGAATCGTCTGGAGTTTGTTAACGGTGTTGCGACCGGTCGACTCTTGCCGCCCATCATGGCAGCAGCAACCAAGGCCTCCTGGATTAGGACTTTTGCAGAACGGGAAGGAATCAGCCTGAGCGACTCTTACGCATATACCGACAGCATGAGCGACCTGCCGATGCTTTCAGTGGTGGGTCATCCCGCGGCTGTAAATCCGGATATGCGCCTGCGGCAAACAGCAATGCATCACGATTGGCCTATTTTGAACTTGAAGTAATGCCGGTTTTCAAGAACTTTTCGAGTTCGACGTCACTGGCCAAGAAGCGAAGCTCATGGAATTCGAAACCGACATAAACGACCACAACAAGAAGCTGCAACACTGACAATGTCTCTTCAACTACGACGCAAAACACACGAATCCGTAATCTACATTGATCGCGACAGCGCGCCGAGAATCATTCCATCTGGCGAGGATTTCATTCTCGAAGACCTGCCTATCGGGACGCGCGTGCTCTATCCCAACCCTCCGATCAAGGGCTTGCCCAATCGTGAAGCCGCCATACGTTACGCGCTAAATCACCCGCATGGCTGCGATCCGCTCTTTGCACAACTTGAGCCAGGCATGCAAGTTACCGTGGCTGTGGACGACATTAGTCTGCCGCTTCCTCCCATGGCCACACCCGACATCCGTCAAACAGTGCTTGAAATTGTTTTGGACATGCTGGCCGGCCACGGTGTCGACGACGTTCACATCATCATTGCCAACTCTCTTCATCGCAGGATGACTGAGTGGGAAATGAAGCGCATGGTTGGATCGAGAATATTTGACGCTTACTATCCTGACCGTTACTACAATCACGATGCTGAATGGGCGGAAGGCATGGTCACGATTGGGGAGACTAAACACAAGGAGCCGCTGACGCTGAATCGTCGCGCTGCCGAGAGCGATCTGCTGATTTACGTAAACATCAATTTCGTCCCAATGGATGGCGGACATAAGTCAGTCGCAGTGGGATTGTGTGACTATGAATCTTTGCGCGCGCATCACGATCCGCAGACGATTCGGGACTCAGACAGTTACATGGATCCGGCCCGTTCCGAGTTAAATCGAAAGTGCTCGCGGCTGGGCAAAATAGTTGACGAGCATCTCAACGTTTTTCATATCGAGACGGCCATCAATAATCGCATGTATAAAGGTGACATGGATTTCCTGCTCAAGAACGAAGACGACTTTACAGCTTTTGATCGCATGAAGTTTGAAGCCATGCGCTACACAATGAGTAAACTGCCGCGGCCGGCGCGTCGCAAGCTGCTACATTCGCGGCCGGCGCAATACGAGATGATTGCTTGCCACGCGGGCAAGACCGAGCCCGTGCACGAGCGGATAGTTGCGAAAGGGTTCGAGCAGTATGCGGTCCCGGTAAGCGGCCAATGCGATATCCTGATCACCGGCATTCCGGACATTTCTCCTTATAACGTCTATTCGATTCTCAATCCCCTGCTGGTTCAGGTGATGGCTCTCGGCTACCATTTCAATTTCTATCGCAAGAAGCCCTTACTTAAAAAAGGTGGCGTGCTGATTGTGCAACACCCTTGTTATGACGACTTCGATCACCAGTTTCATCCCAGCTACATCGAATTCTTTAACCGGCTGTTGCCAGAAACTCGAGACGCATTTGTGCTGCGCGACAAGTATGAACGCGAGTTTGCCAACAATCCCAGTTATATCGAGATGTATCGGCGCGGCAATGCGTATCACGGCGCCCATCCCTTTTTCATGTGGTACTGGGGCGAAAATGGTCGCCAGCATGTAGGGAAAGTTATTGCCGCCGGGGCGGAAAATGTGCACGTACCGGCAATGCTGGGCTGGGAGCGCGCGGATAATTTAACTGAAGCGATTGCCATGGCTCGGAGCTACATGGGTAATTCAGCTGAGATAACCATGCTCCACCAGCCGATGATTGGCATCGCCGATATGGAATAAGAATGTCCGATATGCCTTAGCTTGTCGATGAGTCTCGTAAGACGCGCCTATCGAAGCACAACGACAAGCTAAAGCATATCGGACCCTGGGAATACGATGAAATTATCACCGACTGAAATTTATAAAGATCGAAAAATCTTCCTGATCGGCAGTACGGGCTTTCTTGGCAAGGTTACACTCAGCATGTTACTGCACCGCTTCCCCAATGTGGGGAAGGTTTACGTCACTGTCCGCGCGCGTTCACAGGAAGAGTCGGAGACTCGTTTCTGGAACAGCGTAATAACCGCGCCACCTTTTGATCCTCTGCGCGAACGTTATGGCAGCGCCCTCGAGGGATTCATCAGCGACAAGGTCGTCGTGCAAGGCGGCGACATCGCGGAAACAAATCTCGGGTACAGCGAAGAGCAGGCCAAGGCGATTGCCGACGACGTCGATGTCATTATTAATTCTGCGGGCAATGTAACGTTCAATCCAACCCTGGAAAGCGGATTGCGGACAAACGTCGTGGGGACGCAAAACGTCATTGCCTTTGCCAGGAGGATGAAACGACCGGCGCTCGTTCATGTCTCCACTTGCTTCGTAGCCGGGAATCGTTCGGGAGCGGTTTGGGAGAGTGACCCCGTGCTCGGTTATTTCCCGCGGAAGCAGGAATTAGAAGGTGTCGAGTTCTCAGTCGATCAGGAGATCAACGACTGCGCAAAGCTTGCGGAACGCGTAAGAGAAGAGGCCCGCGACGCAATGATGTTAGCGCGTTTTCGGGAACTCGCGCGCAAGAGGCTGAATGAAGAGGGTCGCGACGCCGATGACCCCGACGCACTTGGCCTGGCTGTGGCGCGAGAAAGAAAAGTTTGGACCCGTACTCGTCTAACAGATCTTGGTGTAGAACGAGCGGCGTGGTGGGGCTGGCCCAACATATACACGTACACCAAGGCGCTCGGGGAACAGCTTGTGGCTGCAGAGTCGGGCATGGTGCGTAGCATTGTTCGTCCGAGCATTGTTGAGTCCGCTCAGACCTATCCCTTCCCGGGCTGGAACGAAGGTTTTACTACGACGGCTCCTATCATCTTCCTGGTGCGAAAAGGCCAAACCAAGATTCCGTCAAATGAAAAACTGATTCTCGACATCACACCCGTCGATCAAGTTGCTTCCGTTATGCTTGCCGTCGCTGCGGAGGCCTGTATTCAGGAGCCACGATTGGTTTACCAGGCTGCGACCGGAGATTCAAACCCGAACACAATGGAAAGAATCATCGGGCTCGTCGGACTCGACAAGAGAAAGTATTTTCAGGAAAAGGAGACCGGCGTCAAATTTCTCAATCAGATTGCTTCGCGAATTGAACCACGCCCGGTCTCGACCTCCACGTATGAAAAGACTTCGATTCCGATGATCAATTCGGCAGCCAGGAAGGCGTCGTCATTGCTTGACCGGGCTCGTCCGCGCTGGGGTGGCGGACGTGTCGTGGAAGTCATCGATCGAGTGAAGACGGGTGTCGACCGTGTAGAAGAGATTACCCGCGAAACAAGCGAGGCGTTTGATATGTTTCGCCCCTTCACAGTTGAGAATGCTTATGTTTTCAGATCAGATAATGTTCGGTCGTTATTCGACCGCATCCGAGAAGAGGAACAGTCGCTACTGCCCTGGCATCCCGAACAGCTGGACTGGTACGACTACTGGCTGAACGTCCACCTTCCCGGGCTTACCAAGTGGGTCTTTCCTACTCTCGAAGAGGACATGCGTGAGCAGCCAAAACGCGTCTACACATACCGAGACCTCTTGGAACTTTTTGAAACTTCGACGAAGAGGCATGCGACGCGCGTGGCGATGCGCATTGAACGCGATGGTCGCAAAGAGCAATACACATATGCCGATCTCAGGGAACTGGCTACTCGCGCGGCAGCGTTCCTCGCCAGTGAAGGTATCAAGCATGGCGACCGCGTTATGCTTGTTAGCCAGAATGCGCCCGAGTGGGGCATATCCTACTTCGGCGTTTTGAAAACTGGTGCCACGTGTATACCCGTCGATCCGGAAAGTTCCACTAACGAGATAATCACATTTGCCAAAGCGGGAAACGCCGCGGCGATAGTTATTAGTGAAAGTCTCGAACGGGATCACCCAGACTTGCGGGCGCGACTCGTCGACGAAGGTCTGACGGCCAGGGTGTGGACCTTTGCCGACTTGTTTGCCCTGCCGGACGAGCAAACGGAGGATCAGCGCATCGCGCTCCTGCCGCAGCGAGTTCAGGGGCAGACCGTGGCTTCGCTCATCTTTACATCCGGTACGACTGGGCAGCCCAAGGGCGTCATGTTGTCACATCGCAACCTTACAAGCATGGTTTCGATGTTGTCATCTGTGTTCGACATGACCACGCGCGATGGCGTGTTGTCAGTCCTCCCACTTCACCATACCTTTGAGTTTTCCACCGGCTTTCTTACGCCGCTTAGTCGCGGTGCTCAAATTACTTACTTGCCGGAACTTACCAGTGACGCCCTGGCGCGAGCCATTAAGAACGGACACGTCACGGGCATGGTGGGCGTACCGGCTCTGTGGGAACTGCTGCACCGCCGCATCAATAACAGACTCTACGAACGCAGCGACTGGATTGGCAAAACTGCCGACAACTTAATCCGTGCCAATGCCTGGCTGCGAGATAAAACGCCACTCAACCTGGGACAAGTATTGTTTTATCCCATCCATGAAGGTCTGGGCGGACGGATACGCTATTTCATCAGCGGTGGCTCGGCGCTTAGCGAAAAGGTGCAGCGCGACTTCCACGGTCTTGGCTTTACAATCCTTGAAGGGTATGGCCTCACCGAGGCCTCGCCTGTCCTGACAGTAACGCGACCTGAGAACCGCATGTTGACCGGAAGCGTCGGCAAGCCTTTGCCGGGCGTGGAGGTTCGCATTGCCGAACCTGACGCCAGCGGCGTTGGCGAAGTTATCGCACGCGGACCAAACGTCATGTTGGGTTATTACGAGGACGAAGCAGCGACTCGTAAAACGCTGGTTGAGCGTTGGCTTTATACAGGCGACCTCGGCCGGGTCGACGACAGCGGGAATCTTTATCTTGTCGGCCGTTCCAAAGAGATCATAGTCGACACTAACGGAAAGAATGTGTATCCAGATGAGCTGGAGGAGATCTACTCAAACTCACCTTATATAAAAGAACTTAGCATCGTAGGCTTTCCTGACGGCATTGGGGAGAAAGTGGCTTGTATCGTCGTCCCAAATGATGAATACGATATTTCGCTGACCCGCGCCGAGTTGCAACGTTACGTAGAGGAACACTTCCGCGAAGTCTCCGCATCCCTTCCCTACTACAAAAGAGTCAAGCTGCTCCACTTCACTGACATTGAGCTGCCGCGCACGGCAACGCGAAAGGTGAAAAGACGCGAGGTCGTGCAAATAATTGAGTCGCTCGAACAAAGCCAGAAGTCCGGTCGAGTTGTCACGGAGCGCGAGAGTGCGGATGCCGACTCATTGTGGTTGCTGGGCCTGGTAGCGACCGTTTCGAACCGGTCGCGCTTGGAGATTTCGGTAACTTCCCGTCTGGGCGATCTTGGGTTTGACAGCCTGATGTTCGTCGAGTTGGCAACTGCGATTGAGAATGCCGGCGGTGCAATCTCCGCTCCCGAGCGCTTCAATGAAATTCAGGACGTGCGCGAGCTGATTAGTGTTGTCAGCCGGCGAGGCGGAACTTCAACCAAAGCCGCGGCGAGGATCGAAGAACGTCGAAAGGAAGACGACGAAATCGAGATTCCTTCGTTTGTCAAAACTGCCGGCAACAAGGCCGGCGATATGTTACAGCAGCTCTTCTACAGTCAGTTTTTGCGGACACACTACGAGGGCCAATCAAATATCCCGCCCCACACTAACTTCATCGTTGCGGCAAATCATTGCTCTCACCTCGACATGGGACTTACCAAGATGGCGCTGGGAGAGTATGGCAAGGATCTCGTGGTGCTGGCGGCTGCAGATTATTTCTTCGACACGAAATACAAACGCACTGTGATGGAAAACTTCACTAACCTCGTGCCCATAGAGCGTACCGGTTCTCTGCGACAGTCGTTGCGCCATGCACGTTCCTTCCTGGACCGCGGCTACAACGCCCTCATCTTTCCGGAAGGCACGCGCTCGGTAACCGGGCAAATGGCTGACTTCAAACCGGTGGTTGGGTATCTCGCTCTGCACTCTCGAGTCGGAATTTTGCCGGTCTATCTCCACGGAACTTATGCCGCTATGCCCAAGGGAACGACGATCATAAAGAGCCGCGACGTGTGGGCCCGCATCGGACACTTTTTGGCGTTCGAAGAATTGGAAGAACTCACGAAAGGAATGGCTCGCGCTGAGGCTTATCGATTAATTGCTGCACTCTTGAGGCACGAGGTGGAGAACCTCCGTGACCGGACGCGTTACGCATTTGATGCGAAAGGCTTACGTAAGCAGTGGAAGGCTGAACGGCGGGCGCAGATCGTTGAAGATGTAGCGCACGTCTCAATGGTTCCGTAGCCAAACACATCGTGTGTCGGTATCACCTACGGTAGATGCAGTGTGAACCAATCGCCGAAAGCTGTACCTTTTTTTATCTCATGCCTTCTAAAGCATCCGGTAAACGCACCGCTCGCATGACTCCGGTTACGACCGGCTCAAAGAGACGCGCGGCTATAGAGAAAAGACCGCGTGCGGCCACTCTGATTACGGGTGGCACCGGCTTCCTCGGCTCCCACCTGGTCCGTCAATTGGTTGAGAACGGCACGAAGGACATTCGTGTCATGGCTACCTCCATTCCTGATTGGCTGGTCGACTTAGGTGTAGAAACCTTTGAAGGTTCGATTACCAGGGAAGACGACGCCAAAAGAGCCGTCGAGGGAATTAGCGAGATCTATCATCTCGCCGGAAAGGTCTCGCGTGAGCGCAAAGACGCGCGCGAGATGTATCAGATTCACGTTGAAGGCACGCGGCTCCTTTGCGATGCGGCAAAGTCAGCAGGTGTAAAGACAATCGTTATTGCCTCAACGAGCGGCACGATAGCAGTTACCAAGGATGGCGATGTAGTCCCCGATGAATCGTATCCTGCACCACTGGATCTAATCGCTCGCTGGCCTTATTACGCCAGCAAGGCCTACCAGGAAATGGCGGCACTCGAGCGCTTCAATGGAAAGGGTCTGCGCCTGGTTATCATGAATCCGAGCCTGCTGCTCGGTCCAGGAGACGACAGGCTAAGCTCGACGAAAGTGGTTCTCGATTTCATGGCCCGTAAAATCGCAGCTGTGCCCACTGGCGGTGTCAGTTTCGTTGATGCGCGCGACGCGGCGAAGAGTTTTCGCACAGCAATGAAGAAAGGCCGGCATGGTGAGCGCTATTTGATCGGGGCTGCAAATTGGACGTTCACAAAATTCTTTGGCCGGCTGGAACGATTGACCAAAGTGTCGGCGCCCTGGTTTGCGCTGCCTTCGCAAATCGCCGTGACGGGCGCGCAGTTAATTGATTCCTTCTTCAAACAGTGGGATTTCGCCTCACCTGTCGAACCGGGCGCGATTGAGATGGCGCAACACTTCTGGTATCTCAACTGTTCCAAGGCCGCACGTGAACTAGGTTTCAAACCACGCGATCCGGGCGAGACGCTCCAGGACACGGTTGTCTATCTACGTGAGAATTTTCTCGGCGGGAATGCCTTCGGGAAGTGATAAGTGTTATTCACCCAGTGCTGCGTACTTGAACAACCGGAAACGATAACGCTGCTGCTCGCGAATCTTGCCCGCGACCACACCATGAAGGTTATCGTCCCACTTCGTATATTGCTCGATAAAGCGATCGGCAGCCGCCTTATCGCCCTGATACTGGATCTCCAGGGTCTTTGCGAGCATCTTGCCTACAACCTCATGATACTTGTCATGGTGAATTTGCAAGGTCTTGCTGGTCGGGTCGAAGGTTAAGAGTCCGTTCTCGAGGAAAAAGTTCCATTGCATTAGCTGCATCGTATTGTAAGGTTGGTCACGACGTGGCTTGTTGTTCTGCAGCACACGCAGAATCCCGCCCGCATAAACACTGCGCAATTGTGTTTCGCTGTAGTATCCCTGCTTGCGGAGCGCTTCAGCTACAAACAGCGAGACAAGGTCCGCCTTCATCTCTTCGAGCGTGTTCGCATTGTCTTGCAAGGCCTCGTCGAGATCGCGACCATCTCTGGTGCGGTCAACACCTAAATAATGGCCCACCTCATGCCAGAGCGTGCGATAAAAATTTCCCTCGTTCGTCAGTCCCTTTGCCTGCTCTGCGCCCACCGCGGCTGCAAAGGTTTGCAGCGTGCCTGCAAAAATATTCGGTTCGCGCATGATGTTGGCACGAAGCAAAATCGTGCGGCCATAGCGACGGGCAAGATAACTTTCGTTGGGTAGAATAGTTGCCGTGTTACCACCGCGCGCCTGACCAAAATCGGCCACCACATCGTAGACACCAACAGGTATATCTTCACGCACTTTCTTGTGATGGTCGTAAGGCAGTGAGTCTTCGAGCGCTTGCAGGCCCTTCATCGCTTGACGCAAGGCAGTTGTTTCCTGCAGCCTGGTAAGCAACAGGCTGAAAGCGAAAAAAGTCTTCACGCCGTAGAGTTCCTCGTCGTAGGTTTCATAGGCGCCTATCTGCGCATTGAGATTCTTGAAGTGTCCTGTCACCCAGCTGGCATCACCTGACTCGTAGTCGTTTGACAACAGGTCGCGGGCTCGGTTGCGGAGGTACCTCGCAAACTCTTCGTCATCTTTTTGCAGATCATTAGCCGCCTGGTTCAATAATCCGTAGGCACGCATGAGCTGATCTGCGTAGGCAATGGAATAAGCCACGGCATAGAAACTGTTAGTGCTGGTTTTTGGTCTAGGGCCTCGAGTCTTGGAAAGTTCCTCAAGCGACGTCCGCAGTTTGGGGTGCAACGTATCCAGAGCGGGATACTTTCGCAGCACGGCCAGGTCCCGCTGCACATTAACTGCAGATACAACTCGCACCACAGTTCTTTGATCGAGAATCTCCTCGCGTTGCTCCGGATGAGCTGACAGAAACGCGTCTAAATCCTTTTGCGTCACACCCCATGGATATACGTTCTTTCCTGGAACAATTGGCTCAACGGGCAGAAACGGTTCCCTCTTATTATCCAGTGTGGTTGCAATCGGACCCTGATTCAAACGATAGAGTGTAAGCAGATTCTGGGTTGCGGCTGATGATGCTGTCTGCTTATCAACTCGCAGGAGCTCGCGATATGCCGTGAGCGCCTGGAAATGTCGTTGCTCCTCATAAAGCTGTTGAAAGATCTTTCCCACTTCAATCAGCTTCGCAACCGCGTTACGCTCACCTCCACTGAGCTGTGATAACTCAGGCGCCAGGAGAATCGTCTGAGTCTTGTCAATAATCGGCTGGCTCTTCTCCAGAGGCCAGTAACCAGGCGGCAGAGCGTTCTGAGAGCTCATATGGTTTCCATTTTGTGCAAATGTGGAGACAAAGATAGTCAACACAATTGCAACTACGAGAAGTCTGGACATGTGTGGCGACCTCAAAAGAGTTTTCTGCATTGTGACTATTTTGTCGCCTTCAGTCCAGAGGGATTAGATGCTGCTCACGGCCCTGCTTACTGGCCCGTTTCGTTTTTCTCAGTGTTTATTCTCTTCGCGCTCACTTCTTTTGGGCACCGTGATTGCTGAACCACAGACGGTGACCTTGCTTAGCGACATAAGACGAAGATTGACTCGCATGCGGCGGCGTCGCGCTGTGGGACGCGCGTACGACATGGCTTTAGAAGTCGCGCGTGTGTTGCCACCACGTGCGAATGTGCTCGATGTCGGTTGTGGTAGCGGTTTCATCGCTCATCATCTTAGCGGCATTCTCAAATCAACTGTGGTTGGTTTGGATGTTGGCGAGAATACGAATGCGCGCATCAACTACCTTCCTTATGACGGCCGGCACTTCCCTGTCAAAGACCGAAGCTTCGACGCTGTGCTGTTGTGTTATGTGCTTCATCACGCTCAGAGCCCACGGCTCGTACTCAACGAAGTAAGTCGTGTTCTACGCGATGGAGGGTTGGCGATTATCTATGAAGACATCCCCAAGGGCGGCTGGGATCGAGTTGTTTGCTGGACACACAATGGGAAATGGCGAGGTCGCACGGGTCCCTGTACTTTCCAATTGCCACACGCGTGGCGCGCTACATTTAGTTCTTCGGGTTTCGAAGTCATCAGTGAGCGTCCGCTCTCGCGTTGGCGCAACCTGGCGCACCCCGTCTCGCGGCAGTTCTATGTGCTGAGGCTCGACTCTGTCGCTAAGGCCAGTGAAACACAGCGCCCAGAGCTTGAACCACTGGCAACAAGGATTCAAACTTCAGTTTGTCTCGGAGTCTAGGAGCGTGTTAGGCCCGGTAAAGTTAACCAGGCACCAAGCGCTGCGACACGTTGTTCGGTTCGCCAGGGTGGACCGGCAGAACGACCAAGCTCGCTGAGGCGATGTTTCATTTTGGTCAGTGTAAAGCCAAGTTCCAATGCTGCCAGTTCTTCAATACCTTTTTCAGCAAAGCTACGCTTACGGAGCCGGTTGGCTTTTGCCGCCGACTCCAATACCTGGCGGAACAGTATCCCTTCAGCAGCGTGCGCGCGGATGTGCGGATTGCCGATTCTCTCGAGAACCCGATTCGGGCTACCTGCGATGCCGACCGCCGAGACCTTTAATCCTTCGGCTCTGAGATTCTTTATCAGGCGTGAGAGCGCCGTTGCGGCTACTTTTTCGATCGCTGCCGTAAAAGGCTTTACTGCTTCTGTTGCCTCGTTCCACGGCAAGTCCATCACTTCATGAAAGGGCTGGCTAGTGGCTGGCAAGCCGGGATCCGTAACGATTAGTTCCATCCTGGCGACTACTCGCGGCGATTCGGCTGGCCCACGCAGCACAACTACGATGGCCTTCCCCGTCCTCGCTTTCAGACCGATACTGACAGTATTCATTTTTTGAGTGGTAAGGCAGTGGTAGGCAGAAGCACCTCTTCACAGCCCGAGATGACTACAGCACACCCAACTGCTGATTCATTCTCATGAAATCGAAGTTGTTCCAACCTTCGACAATCTTATCGTCTTTGATGCGAACGATTGAGATACCTGTAAATTCGACAGGGGCGTTAGTCGCTGCAAATCCCAGGCTGTCTCCCGTATGTTTTCCACGGACGCTGCAACGGGCAGCAACCTTGTCACCCTCGGCAACCATGTCCTCGATTGTAACCACCATGTCGGGGAACGCTGAACGAAACTTTGCGTGAAACTCTTTGAAGCCTTCCGGCCCACGCAAAGGGTTTCCCGCATCGTCTGACAGTCCGTGGGCTATGCCATCAGCAGCGAACATCTCGCTGATCGCATCCGCACGACCTTTGTTCCATACCTCTTCGAACCAGCGCTGCATTAGTGCTTTGTTATTGTCTGACATGTTGGGACCCCCATGTCCAAGTTGAGTGTCGATGTTCTGCAAGTCCTGCGCGGCGGCGAGACGATATTACAGATCCGGCAAGCTTTTCAAGGTTAGCGACTGCACTCAACTAAAAGAACTTCAGGGCTTGGTCTTGTTTTACAAACCGATGATTCCGCGCTCGAGCAGCTTCTTGATCATCAGCAGGCAGTCGGCATCCCGGAAGGGGCAGATGGAGAGGATTGATTCAATGTCCCATTCGCCGTTGATTCGCGAAAGCACAAAGCCTTCCTGGGGGCCCAGCTTTTGGTGCGTTAAATCGTCCGGAGTGGCAAGTAACTGCGGTACTGCGTGAGGTGGCAGTTCCGACTCAAACAGCTGTTTGATTAACTTCTCCTCCGCTGTGTGTAGAAGGTTTTGAGCTTCGAGGTTCTTCGGCTCTTCTTGCAAGATCCTCTGGGTGAGGAGAAGAGCTTTTTCGGAATTGTTGTCGTCGAGATACCGTCGAGCCGAGACAAGCATTTCTGGCACGGTTTCCTCCAGATCCTCCATCTCCGCCAACGGGGCGACGGGCGCTTCTGCCATTTCTCCGGAGACTCGAGCAAACCCTTTACTAATGAGATCGTAGAGTTGGCCGTAGACGTGAAAAGATGAGGAGTGCATGTTGTAGCATATCTCAGCGACTGACATCCGCTTCTCGACAAAATATAGAATCTGCCGCAACTCCTTGCCGAGGCTGAGCGAAGAAGTCCAACCAGCTCCAAGCTCGAGTACAGTTCTATCTGAAGGAACCAGGGTATGATAACGAGCCAACTCATCTATCCGGTAGATTCCTTCCATAATGACGGTGGTTGGTTCAACCTCGATCCGGATCAGGTCTTCCGGCAAATGCTCAGCGTCGTAAAACTCGAAATCTCCTTCGTCCCATACAAACAAGTCGTAGATAGCGTCCAGTCTCCCAATTTGCCGCCAGACTTTCTCTGCACTTCACGCGCGACTTGCAACTGATGCTCGTCGAGCTTGCCGTAGTGCAAGAGCAGTTGCCCCAAATACTCCCTGGGATCATTTGACTTCGAGCCGGCGATAAGACCGTTCTGAAAGAAAATCTGCTTGGTGATTTTGTCGCGATCGAATTTGAGTGTGCCGGTTTTCCTACCAGCCGCCAGAAACTGCAGGAGGTCCGTCAAACTCATCGTTTTGAGAGTGCCGTGAATAGCCATTGCTAGTTTCTTCTAAAGACGCTTTGGGGCATCAGACCTGGTTAAACGCTGTGAGTAGTGTTCCAGAGAGGAAGTCCACCTATTGTGGACCATAAACGGGAAAGCAGAAAAAGAGTACATGCTATTTGGTCGCGAACACAAGTGCCTGATGTTTACGCTTGAACTGGATTCCAGCGCCGCGCAGCCGGGGTGGCCAAAGATGAAGCCAAGACTGCTGATTGACCCTGCCAAATCCAACCCTTGTTCTCACTCTTCTACCAGGTCCGCGGAAATGACAGCGCCTTCCGGGCCCTCCTTGCTGATTCTCAGCAACCACTGCAGCTTTTCCTGTTGTTCCTGTATGAGATCGACAAACTGTACGCCAAACCCAAATCCGTGCTTGTGGTGCCTAACCTCACCTTCTAAATAAAGCCAGTCGTCATCCGGAAGTAAGACACGGAAACCGACGATTTCACCGGTCATTACTTCACCTACTGTATCAAGATAACAGCCACCTTCAGAAAGGTCAGTAACCTTGGCAGGACGCTTTCCAGCATCGTCGTCCCAGACTGCATCCAGGCTAACACTCAAGCGTGGTTTTGCTCTGCGTTCATCCATAAGGGTGCACTCATCATAGAAGTTTTGTTGAAGCAGGAAAAGCAAAATCACACGGAGACTGGACAAAACGTGAGGGGTCGGCTTTTGGGTGGCAAGAGTTACAGAAAAGCTGCTACTCGACCTTACCGTTGGTTTTTGACACCGACTTCTGGCGATCCATATTGTCCAGGTGGAACTTATGCATCATGCGATGAGCTAGAGGTGTGAGTACCACTCCCATGATCCCTATGAATACCAGGCCACTGAACAAGGCATAGACGGAGGCAAACACCTTTGCGCAGTCCGTGGTAAGAGGGTTGACCGGTCCCATCCCGGCGAGAATCATGGACGCTTCTAACTGCGAGTCGATCCAATTAAACCCGGCAATCCAATGATAACCGGCGATCCCAATGGCAAGGGCCACAAGGATCATACCCAACGCGATTCCCAGCGAAGAAAGCATTCGCCGAATGAAAACCCCAAGCGGGGCCAGCCGCTCATGTCTTCGCTCGAACATATAATCCCTTTCGGTCGAATAATTGTCATCCTGAATCTTAGTTTTCAGGCATGACAACGAACTCGCAACGCTTCGGGAATAACCTGGAAACTGGCAGGCAGACGGCCCGGTAGTTCTCCGTCGATGTCCAAACTAACTTCGGTAATTGTGTCTACCGCGCGTACGACAACTTTCCTGGCCAGCGTGTGGCTGACCTCGGACATAGACATATGAGAGCCAAGGTAGATTCGCGGTGCGCTTATGAGGATCTTAAGGGCGCCAAGATCGCCAATACAAATAACATCAAACTTGCCATCCGCTATCCGGGCATCGGGTGCTATCTTCATGCCTCCGCCGAAGTAACGCGCGTTAGCAATGCAAAGGTTTGC
>WNFK01003447.1_pt1 | contig 14600 bp, 12 predicted proteins | sample 5400281 | NCBI WGS metagenome assembly WNFK01 (sample SAMN13153350, study PRJNA577476) | soil metagenome | isolation source: 20 cm soil on Douglas fir-dominated hillslope | place: USA:California | collected 2013-09-17 | reverse complement strand
TCTGCCCGGACATGGCAGTGCCGTTGAGAAACATGTGTTGCACGAACAGGCCTTTCGGTGCGGCCGGCGCTGAGCCGGTCAGGACAGGGCGGCGTCGGTGCGTGCGCGCTGGGCATCTCGGGCGCTGCGGCGCACATGGGCGTCCGCGGCGGCCACGGCGCGCGTGACGTCGCCGCTGGAGAATTCAGCCAGAAGTTCCTGGTGCTGCGCGACGGGGGGCGATGTGCTGTCGGGATCGCAATAGCTCAGCTCGGCGGCGACGTCCAGGCACTGAAGCAGGTAATTGTCCAGGAGTCCAGCGAACCGACTCCCGAAGGCAATCCGGTATATCGAGGTGTGGAAGGCGAGATGGGCTTCCGCGAACTCCTCGGAGCCCACGCCGTATTCCTCGATCGCGTCGCCCATGGCGACGATCAGGGAGCGAGGTTCGGCCCATTGCTGGGGTTTGGCCCGCTCGCAGGCTAGCCGGGCGGCGAGTTTCTCGAGTTCCGCCCGGACGCGGAAGAGGTCCTCGATCTCCTCGACGCCGATTCCTCGCGACCACAGCCCGCCCGCGGTGCCGCGCTCAGCGAATCCGTCGCTTTCGAGCCGGCGCAGCGCGTCGCGGACCGGCGTCCGGCTCACCGCGAGCTGGGTCGCCAGCTCGGTCTCTACCAGATGGGTCCCCGCGGGGATCTGGCCGGTGATCAGCGCATGCCGCAGCACCCGGTAGACGTGTTCGTAGGTCCTGCGACGCGCCTGCGTCGGCAACGACCTGAGCCCGCTCAGGCCTTGGCTCACAGCACACCTACCCAAGCACGTTCGTCATCGCTGAGCCGGTTGATGCCGATCGGCTCGCGACAGCAACGCCGGTCGATGTCGCGGAAGTACGGGTCGAACCGCCTGTTCAGCTCCTCTACCTTGGCGAAGCGCTCCAAGTACTCACCGCCGAGCGCGCGGACCTCGGCCAGCACCGCTTCCTCGTCGATCAGCAGGCACCGGCCGTCGCGCACCACGACCTGCCCGTCCACCCACACCTCCCTGACGGAGTCGCCGTTTTCGACGTAGACGAGGTGCTGGGCGATGTTGTTGACGGGAGTGAAGTTCACGGAGCGCAGGTCCAGCACCAGCAGGTCGGCCTTTCGCCCAGCCTCGATGGCCCCAATCTGTGAGCCGAGCCGGGCTGAAGTGGCGCCTCCACGAGTGGCGGCCCAAAGCACCTCGTCGGCGGTGGGCCAGGCGGTGAAATCGGGTTGGGTCACCTTGTGGAGCAGTGCTGCGGACTTCACCACGTCGAACATGCGTGCCGAGTCGTTGGTGGACAGGCCGTCGGAGCCCAGGCCGAGGTTGACACCGGCGTCGAGCAGCGCCCGCCACGGGGCGACGCCGGAGCCGAGCTTGAGGTTGGAGATCGGATTGTGCGCCACGGACGCTCCAACCTCGCCGAGGCGTTCGATGTCGCTCTCAGTGAGCCAGACTCCGTGGGCCAGGGTGGCGCGATCGCTGAGGACACCGAGCGAGTCGAGGTGTTCCACCAGGGTGGATCCGTTCATCACCGAGCCGGTGACGGCCTGCATCCTGGTTTCCAGCACATGCACATGCAGGGTCGTATCGTGCTCGCGGGACAGTTCGTCCGCCGCGATGAACAGCTCATCTGTGCACCGCTGAGGGCCGCTCGGAGCGATCACATACCGAAGCCGCCCTGCGCGACCGTCGTAGCGGGCCAGCGCCTCCTTACTGAACGCGAGGTATTCGTCGACGGTGCGGGTGGGGACCGCACGAGCTTTCGTCAGCAGTTCGGGCGGCAGCATTTCGTCGACGAACGGGATCGAGTCGATGTATGGCTTATTGACGATATTTCCCGAGCAGTTCGCCCGGATCCCGATCTCCTCGTAGCCGCGGAAGACGGCGTCCAGCGCGGACAGGCTCTGGGCCGGCATTTCGATGACATCGTCCAGCAGACACGTCGCCCCGCTGCGCAGCGATTCCAGGCCGACCAGCAGGGTGCGCAGATACACCAAGCGTTCGGACATCGGCTCGAGGCCGAGGATCGGATAGGCCAGCAGCATCCACAGTTCCAGCGGCAGGTTGTCGTAGCGGCCCTTTAAAAGCGCTTCCCATGAGTGGACATGGGCGTTGACCAGGCCCGGCATCAGTAATCGGTCGCTGCAGTCCACCACTGCCGCCGCTTCGGGCACCTCGAGATCGGGCCCGACCGCCTCGATCCGGTCGCCGACCACCAGCACGTCGGCGCGGAACGGATCGCTGCGATGCTCATCGTCCATTGCCATGACGAGAGCGTTGCGGAAGAGGGTGGTCATCAAAGCTCCTTGGCGCTGGGAAAGAGATCGGTACGGCGGTGCTCGAAGTAGCGCAATGATCGACGCGTCTCGCTCAGCGCGCTCAGGTTGAGTTCGGCGAGAAGCAGTCCCGGCCCCGCGTCGCGTGCCCGGCGGGCGATCACCTCGCCGTCGGGGCCAATCACGCAGGACTCGCCGAAGTTGTCGATCGCGTGACCGCCGACCCACTCGGTGCCGACTTTGTTGGCCGCGACCGTGAACAATCCGTTCTCACGGGCGTGCGTGCGCAACTCGGCGAGGAAGAAGTCGGCGCTGTCTCCGCCGCTGCCGGCGACTGGCACGGCCACGAGATCAGCGCCGAGCGCGCGAAGCTCACGCCAGCATTCCGGAAACCGCCGGTCGTAGCACACCAGCACGCCGAGTCGGTAGTCGCCGAGGACGTGCACTCCCAACCACTCGCCTGCAACGAAGTGCGCCGGTTCATCGAATCCGGGCGCCGGATCCTCGCCAACCGGAAGGTGCAGCTTGCGCGTGACCGGATGCGCTTGCCCAGTGCGGTCGACGCTCGGAACGATTTCGCCATCCTGGAGCACAGCGGCGGAGTTATGAAATGTGCCCGCCGCCGGATCGCGCTCGAACAGAGGCAGTACCACGGTCAAGCCAAGACGGGTGGCCAACGACGCGATTCTGTCGGATTGCGGTCCGGGTACCGGCTCGGCCCATTGCCGGTAGGCCCCGGCCGGTTCCCCGCCGAAGTACGGCGTGGTGGCCAGTTCGGGCAGCACGACCAGCCCAGCGCCCGCGGCGGCGGCATCGGTGAGTGCCGCTTCGACGACGGCGAGGTTGTCTTGCGGGACGTTTCCGCAGGCGGGTAGCTGGGCTGCCGCGACAATGATCACCGTCACGCGCGGACCTTCTCCTGTTCCGCGAAGGCCCGGTCCACTTCGTCTGCCAGCAAGTCGACCAGCCGGTCGTGCAGCGGGTGGTAACCCGCCGATCGTGAGTCGCGCGGCCGCTTCAATTCAACGTCGACGATGGCCTTGATGCGGCCCGGGCGAGCGGTGAACACCACGATGCGGTCCGCCAGCGCAACCGCCTCATCGACGCTGTGCGTCACGAACAGCACCGAGGCGCCGCTCTCGTCGTGCACGCGGGCGATGTAGTTCTGAAGTTTGGCCCGGGTCTGGACATCCAGGGCTGCGAACGGTTCGTCCATGAGCAACACCTTGGGCCGCATTGCGAGCGCTCGGGCGATGGCCGCACGCTGGCGCATCCCGCCCGAAAGGGCGTCGGGATGGTGGTCAATGAACTCACCCAATCCCATGGTGCGGAGCAGGTCCCGAGCTATCTCACGGCGTTGGGACTTGGGGACGCCGCGCAGTTTCAGCCCGAAACTTACGTTGTCCGCGACGGACATCCAGGGATAGAGCGACGACTGCTGGAAGATCATGCAGCGGTCAGGCCCCGGGCCGCTGACCGGCTCCCCGTCGGCCTCGATCAACCCCGAGGTCACCGGTTCCAGGCCGGCGATCATGGAGAGCAAGGTGCTCTTGCCGCAGCCGCTGGGGCCGAGTATCACGACGAATTCGCCCGGTGACACGTCGAGGGTGATTTCATCCACCGCGACCACTTCTGGTGTGGTGCTCTCGAACACCTTCGTCACGGCTCGGCAGCGTACCGCCCCGGTCGCCGCATCGGATTGGGCTGTCTGGGATGTCACCTACCGGCTCCTGTCGTCGCGGGCTGCCACCACAGCAGCCTGTTCTGGACTTGCCGGAACAGAATGTCCAGAAGGTATCCAGAAACTCCGATCACGGTCATCGCGAAGAACACCAGGCTCGCGTTGAATGTATTGCGCGCGAGCATGACCACCTGGCCGAGGCCCGTACCGACCCCGACGGCCTCGGCCAGCAACACCACCATCCACGCCGCGAACAGGTTCAGCCGCAGGCTCTGCAGGATCCCGGGAAGGATCGACGGCAGGATCACCTGGAACAGAATCTGCCAACGAGTGGCGCCCATTGTTCGCGCCACGTCGATGTAAGTCGTGCTGACATTGTTGATCAGGCTGATCGTGGCCAGCGTCATCACGAAGTACACCCCGATGAACACCATGAACACCGCGGGCCCGTTGCCGACGCCGAACAGGAAGATCGACACCGGCAGCCACGCGATCGGAGAGATCGGGGCGAGCAGCGTGACGGTGGGCAGGACCAGGCCACGCACCACGCGGAACTGGCTGATCAATACGCCGGTCGCCAGGCTCGCGACAAAGCCCAGCGCCAGCCCGGCCAGCACGCGCAACACGGTCGCCAGAACCGTGGTGAAAACCGCGACGGCAGGTGGCGCCTGGCTGTCCCCGATCGACGCGTTGTCGAAGAAGTGAGCTTGTCTGCTGAAGTCCTGCAGAAACACATGCGGGGGCGGGAGCAGCAGTTGCGGTGCCCAGCCCAGCGCCCATGCCAGCTCCCAGCATCCGCCGAACAGCGCCACGGAGGCCAACCACCAGGCGGCCGCGGCGCCGATACGGCGGTGTCTGGACGGTCCACGCCGCGCTGGTTTGGACGGTCGGCGTTCCCCCCGCACCCCGACGACTGTCGTGGCGCTCATGCGGTCTGCATCTTCAGCGAGTGATAGAGATCCGGGTTCTCCTGAATCACCTGTTCCAGCAACGACCAATCGAAGATCTTCTGGTCGGGCAGGTTCTTCAGATAGCCCAGATCTTTCATACCCGCCGCTCGGTCGAGCATGAACTGCGCCTTGGAGCGCTGGTCCACCACGTTGGGCTGCTTGGTGGAGGCGTCGAGCGCGTCGGCGAGGCTGGTCTTGAAGTAAGTGCCCACAGTGGCCTCAACGGCTGCCTTGCGGTCCTGCTCCGCCTGCTGTTGGGCCGTAAGCAGACCCTTGATAACAGCCTTGACCGCCTTTGGGTTTTCGGTGAGCACGGGGTTGCGGACCGCCAGGACGCAGTCGGTGTAGCCGGGACCGTACACGTCGGTGCCGTCCGACAATGTCACCGCGCCCGCGCGTGCGTTGAGCGCCTGCGTGGCATACGGCTCGATGTGGCACATGCTGTCAATCGATCCGCTGATGAACGCTTGCGCCAGTTCGGGTGAGGTGCCGAAGTAGCGGACCTTGACGTCCTTGAAGGACAGGCCGGCCCTCTTCAGGTAGTCGTAGGGCAGCATCTCGAGGGTGTCGGCCTGGAAGGTGCCCAGCGTCTTGCCGGTGAGATCGGCGGCCGTGTTGATTCCCGGCTGGGAGACGATTACGCATCCCTGTACGCCGCCGCCGGCGACAATCGTCACCGGGGCGCCCGCGTCGTGCAGTGTCATGAACTGGGTGTATGGCAGCAGCGACATGTCCACCTGCCCCGCACCGAAGAGGGTGACGATGTCGGCGTTGGTCGGTGTGACCACGAAATCGACTGTGGCGCCCGCGGGTTCGGCAAGTCTTCGCTCCTTGACCAGGAACATGCCGAGATTGCACAGCCCGGTGCCGTGCGTTGCCTTCAGCGTTACGGTGCCGGCAGCGCTGGTCCCCGGGCTGGCACCGGAGCAGGCGGCCAGCAGCCAGGACGGAACCGCGGCGGCTGTGCCCGCGATCGCCGCGCTGCGGAGGAAGTCGCGGCGATCCAGCGACAGGATATGGAGGTTTTCGGTCATCGGGCGCTCTCCTTGGCGGTTTGTCGGGTGAGCTCGTCTGTGAGCATGTCGAGGCAGACGGCGGCTGCTGGCGGGTCTGCGTCGCCGGGTACCAACTCGAGGGAGCGCAGACTGTCCCACCGCGCGAAGACGGCATGGGTCACGTGACGGATATCAACTCGCGACGGTTGGCGCATAGTTGCCACAACCAGCTCGTCGAGCTCGAAACCTGGGTAGAACTTGAGTGCGTGGCGAACCGCAGCCCCAAGGTCGCGATGTATCAGCTCTTCCGCGCTTAGCATCGCGCGGATTGCGGCGCGCACTTGTTCGGGCCGCTCCCGTAGCATCTTTGCTGAGGCGACAAGAGCCGTGTCGGGGAATGGGTTTCCCCACAGCTCGGTCCCGTCGGAGAGGACGTACGCGCCCGCGGCGCGTAATCGGCCGGCGAAGGGCTCGGCAAGGGACAACGCAGCCAACTCCCCCGCGTGCCAGGCGTCTATGGAGTCGGCGAGCACATCGAAGTAGCGGAGTTGGACGTCGGTCATTCGGAGGCCCGCCGCGGCCAGCACGTCGTGCAGGAGCACCTCCATCGGGTCGGCCCGAAACGTGCCCACCGGCTGCCCAGCGAGCGCTGCGGCGTCGCGGTGTGGCTCGCGTGTCAGCACGGAGATTCCCATCAGGCCGCTGCCGGCTACAAGGACCGGGGGGTCGGGGCGGAAGGCGTCGATGAGCGGCTGGGTGAAGGCTGCGGTGCCTAGGTCCGCGGCGCCGGTTGCCAGCAGATCGGCAGTGGAACTGATGTCGTCGAAGTACGGGGCCTCGACGCGCAGGCCCTCGGCGGCGAACAGGCCCTCGCCGACGGCCACGAACAGCGGCAGGTTCGAAAGCGAACAGCCGTGCGTGAGGACGAGCCGGTCAGCGGTCATGCTGCACATCCCGCCCGGTGTCCCGCGACCGACGTGTGATCGTGGGCCAGGGGCACATCCGCGACGTCCGCGAGCAGGACGCGCCATCCGGGTGGGACAGGGCGCGGCGTCCGCGCGACGACCGCGGTGGTGTGGACGACTAAGCGGTGCCCACCATCAGAGCGCAGCATCGCCACCGCATCAGCGAAGGTGATCGCGATGACACGGCCACCCAGGTCGGCCGTTGCGCCTACGCCGATGTTCACGCCGGGCACGGCAATCCACCCGCCGGCCAGCTCGGCGAGTGAGTTTGAAGCAACCGCCTGACCGGGTGCCAACTGTCGCAGTGCGGCTCGCGTATCAGCCGGAAGCGTGGGGTCTGCCGGGTCGGCGGCGACGAGACCGATTGCCGCATTGCAGCAGGAATGGCCGTGGCCCGCTGCGATATGAAGGCGGCGACTCAGAACAGGTCCGAGCAGGGCAAACGCCCGACCTGGGGCCGCGCCGGCCCACTCGACGGCGGATAGGCGCCCTGTTGTGTCCTGTATACAACCCATACGGAGGATTACAGGCGGTCTCGATTACCCGTGTGTTACTGCACATGCCGCATTCTGTTAACGACCCCGAATCGGTAACCGCGATGACACTTCCTCGCCGGAGCGCGCCCACAACCACGCACCGTCGCTGCCAACGGTGCGCCACGACGCCACCGAAAGCGCCGTCGACAGCGCGGCAGCGTTCTCCACCACCGCCTCTGGTGACTGGCATCCTTCATCGTGAGTTTCCTCACCGGAAAGCACGTGGACACGGCGTTTGATGTTCGCTTGCAACGGATTTCGGTCGACGGCCGAAGCAATCAGGGTCTCATCAGTTTCGCGGCGTACAGTCCGGCTTTGGTTCAGCAGTTGGGCTTTACGCGCAACGACTTCACCTTGAGAGGCTCGAAATGGCACGAACAGATGACGACACCTGGGACCTCGCGACGAGCGTGGGCGCGACCGCGACCGGGGTGGCGGTCGGGCGGGCGTTGGCCAGTCGGAGCGTCAACCCACTGATCGACGACCCGTTCGCCGAGCCGTTGGTCCGCGCAGTGGGGGTGGACTTCTTTACTCGGCTCGCCACCGGTGAGCTCGATCCCGCCGAGGTCGACGGAGGCGTCGAGTGGGGGATGGCGCAGATGGCGGCGATGATGGCCGTGCGCACCAAGCTCATTGACGACTTCTTCACCGACGCGGCCGCCGGCGGCATACGCCAGGCGGTGATCCTGGCGTCAGGGCTCGACGCACGTGCGTACCGCCTGGGGTGGCCGGCGGGGACGACGGTGTACGAGATCGACCAACCCGAAGTCATCGAGTTCAAAACGCGCACCTTGCAGGACATCGGCGCCACTCCGACCGCTCAGCGCCGAACGGTGGCGATCGATCTGCGCCAGGACTGGCCCGCAGCGCTGCACGACGCCGGTTTTGATGCGGCGCAGCCAACGGCGTGGAGCGCCGAAGGCCTACTGGCGTTTCTGCCGCCGGACGCTCAGGATCGGCTGCTGGACAACATCACCGCTCTCAGCGCCTCCGGCAGCCGGTTGGTGGCAGAGAACATGGGCGGTGGTGGCGAAGTGACGACCGCCATGCAAGACCGCATGCATGAAGTCGTCGACAGCTGGAGACGGCACGGCTTCGACGTGGAGATGACTGATCTGTGGTACTCCGGCGACCGCCATGACGTGACGCAGTACCTGAGCGGTCATGGCTGGGAGACGTCGGAAGATAGAATGGCCGACTTGTTCACCGCCAATGGGCTTTCGGCGCCGGCATCAGCCGATGACGACGGGCCGGATTTCGATTCGTTCACCTACGTCACCGCCACCCGTAGGTAACTCCGTATTCAGTCCGCGCGCAGAGGCTTCACCCGACCGCTGTCAGCAGAGAATCGCGAGGACGCGCATGCCGACTTCGACCGTATCGTGAAATTGTTGCCCAACCGTTTTGGTGAGTACCAAGGTTGGTGGGCAAATACGAAGACACATTCCGGACTTCTTTCTGAGCACCGACCTTGTCGGATGTCGACGGCAGCACCTCATCGATGAAACACCTGTCCGGATATGCTGTCGGGCAAAGCAACTCGGCGTCGGGAATCGGTATGCGGGCCCGCTCGGGAGCCTCGCTGGCAAGGTCGATGCGGTCGGCGAGGCCCCTGATCACGCCGTGACCGGGCAGCTCGAGGAGCACGAGCTGCTCGCCGTCGCGGCGGGCCACCCGTCACGTGTTCGATACGGCCGCATCGATTATTCACCTCTAGCGAGCACGGTGAGTTCACGCCTTGCGAAACGCCAGCGACCATCCTTGCCCCGAGTGAAGGCGTCGGTCAGCAGCGGCAGGGCGTAGGTGGTCGTTGTGGACTGGTCGAGATCCAGCCGCTACACCTGCACGTAGGTGCGCCCCTCGGCGCGGTCCGGGCCCAACAGCCGAAACGACGACTCCGCGGGGACGTGCGCCGTTTTGCGCTCGACGTCGTCCTGACGTTCCTGCATCGCCACCCGAATCGATTCGACTCCCTGCGGGAGTGATCGGCGGCATCCGGCAGATCGCGAGTCTGTTGTGCAGGGGGAGCTCAGAAGCCCGAACCTCCGCGCAATGTCAGCGTTACACGCCTTCGGTAGCTTGGCCCTCCATGTCTAATGACGACGAGAGGCAATGATGACCGACCCACTTGTGCGAGAGATGACCTCAGAACTCATCGGACGGCTTGGGCGTCGGGGTTTCATCAAGGCTGCCGCGACAGTCGGCGTCGGCGCCGGTATCGCGGGCGTGGCGTCCGCGTGCACGCATAGCTCCGGATCGCCGGCACCCTCGTCGCCCTCTGCGGCATTGGCCGACATCACGGCGCTGCAGCCTGGTCAGGGCACACGAACTGGTGATGTGTACCTGTCATCGGAACCCAATCAGGTGCTCTGGGGCTACGTCCCCAATGTGCATGCCGCGCCAGTGACGAGGATGCGTTCGGGGCAGACGATCACCATCGATGCCGTGTCTCATGAGGGCATCCTGGAGGATCAGGGGCGTAACCCTGTCGAGTTCTTCGGCCGCTACGGCGTCACTGAAAACGGAGTTCTTGACGATGCCAAAGTCATTGCAGCCGAATACAACCGGACACCGCGGGACTTCGTCAAAGATGGTCCGCATGTGGTGACCGGCCCGGTGTTCGTCGAGGGTGCCGAACCCGGAGACGTTCTTAAAATAGAGACGCTCGAAGCGATTCCGCGGGTGCCCTATGGGGTGGTGTCGAGCCGGCACGGGAAAGGTGCCCTGGCGCGTGCCAAAGACGGTGGACCGCCGGCGGGAATAAGCTTGGCGGAGGTGATGCCCCCCGTCAGCACCGACGACCGGAATAACCCCGATCCCACCCACCGCGGCAACGTGTCGGTGTTCACTGCGATCGAGGACGGTAAAGGTGTGATGCCGCTGGGCGGTTCGAGCCGGGTGCGGTTCCCGCTACGCCCGTTCATGGGGATGATGGGAGTCGCATTTTCCCAAGACCCCAATCCGACATCGGACAACTCGAACTCGATTCCACCGACCCTCGGCGGCGGAAATATCGACATCCGGCACCTGGGTCCGGGGTCGACCTTCTACCTTCCTGTCTTCGCCGCCGGTGCGCTGTTCTACGTCGGTGACCCGCACATGGGAATGGGGGACGGCGAGGTCGCCTTGACCGCCATGGAAGGCTCCCTGAGGGGAACGTTCAGATTGACCGTGTGCAAAAAGGGTTCGTCGGACGCCCCCAGCGTTGCCTACAGCTATCCATTCGCCGAGACCGCGGATGCCTGGATCCCGATCGGATTGTCTGATCCCGACGGCGCCGTGGGCGGGCAGGTGGGCGACCTCAACGTCGCCATGCGCCGAGCCGTTGTCAACGCGCTGGACTACCTTGAGCACGACCGCGGCATGGACCGGACCACCGCCTACGCCTACCTCTCTGCCGCTTCAAATTTCAGCGTGTCCCAGGTCGTCGACCGCACCGTCGGCGTTCACGGGCAGATCTATAAGGATCACTTCGCATGACGGGCCGAGAAACCGGTCGTTGGTTGACGCCGATCACCCAAGGATCGCTACCGCAGCACATTTGAGTTCCGATGAGGGTCGCGGAAACGACGTATCCCCACACAACGTGAAATCAATGGCCGCAACGACGACTGGCTGCCGGCAACGGCAAGGCAGTCGATGCGCGAGCGGGCATCATCGACTGCGTCGTGTTCGAGCTCGAATTGGTCCGCAAGACAGGCACCCATGGAACAGTGCCTCCGAGATCATGCGTGTCGCACGCAGGGGCCTCGCTTATTACAGCAGCCCTGCAGGTATATGCGGAGAGTGCCGCTTGCGAGAATGACTGATGGGCGTCAGCGATGATGATTTTCGTTGCTCCCAGCGTCGTTCTGATGGCCGTGGGTAGGGGCGCGTCGAGCCGGTCACCGGTGTCGGAGCCACCGGCAAGGTTAGGTGCGGCCCGTTAGATCTGGGCCATGCCGCCGTCGACGCTCAGTCCGGCGCCGGCCACGAAGCTGCTGTCACCGCACGCCAAAAACAGAGCGGCGGCCGGGATCTCGTTCGGGCGGCCCATCCGGTTAAGTGGTACCGCGGCGGCCAGCTCGCTTCGATTCCTCAAGCAAACGGCGACCGCAAGACGTCGAGCTGCGATCCGGTCAGCCGGTGTACCCCATACAACACAGCACCAAGGTTTGGACGGCACCTGCAGATCGGTGGTGTCGGTGTCGGTGCCACCCGGTTCGGCCTGGTCGCACGAAACACTCGGGTTGACGGTGCGTGTGGTGCGCGCGGTAGATTCCCATTCAGTAAACTGCAATACTGCAGTTATATGAAATATAGGCGCTGTGGGACAGACGGATCGCAAGTCGGCACAGATCTGTACGACCCGGCAACTGAGGAAGGGTTCGCATGACACGCACCGTTGATCAGGTACTTTCCGGCGTTGATCTGACAGGGAAGATCTGCGTGATTACCGGCGCCACCAGCGGGCTGGGTCTGATGACTGCGCAGGGGCTGGCGTCGGCCGGCGCCACTGTCGTACTCGCCGGCCGGGACCCGGAGCGTCTTCGGTCTGCGGCTGAAGCCATCACAACCGAGACGGTTGCTGCCGCGGTCGAGACAGTCGAGTTGGAGCTGGACAGCCTGGCAAGCGTGCGTTCGGCCGCCGTAGAGATCAGCGGAAGGTTCCCGCGCGTCGATGTCCTCATCAACAACGCGGGCGTGATGTTCACTCCGTACCAACAGACGAAGGACGGATTTGAGCTTCAACTGGGTGTCAATCACCTCGGTCATTTCGAGCTGACGCGACGCCTGTTGCCGCTGCTGCTGAATGCGGGATCCGCGCGCGTCATCAACCTCAGTTCGGATGGCCACAAGATCTTCGACATCGATCTCGACGATCCCAACTGGGAGCAAGGGCTGTACGACAAATTCAAGGCCTATGGTGCGGCGAAGACCGCCAATGTTCTGTTCACGGTGGCGCTGGATGCGCGGTATCGCGACAGCGATATCAGGAGCTTCGCTGTTCATCCTGGCACCGTGGCCACCTCGCTCTCCCGCTACATGTCAAAGGGCGACATGAAGGCGATGATGGGGCTGGGGTCGGCTGTCCGCGATCCCGCCGCCACGCCTCCCAGACTTGAGGTCATCCCGGTGGAACAAGGCGCGGCAACGTCGGTGTGGGGCGCGGTATCTGACGAGCTGGCCGGCTTGGGAGGCCTCTATCTCGCCGACTGCGCCGTCAGCGCGAACGTGGCGCCCTATGCGGTCGATCCGCAACGCGCCGAGCAGCTTTGGACGATTTCCGAACGGCTGTGCGGCTCAACCGCCCTTTCAGACCACCCCGCTAGCTGACGGGGGAGGGCTCCGCGACCACGGGATTCTCGATGGCGCCGATCCCCTCGATCTCGACGCGCACCCGCTGTCCCGGTCGCAGAAGCCGTCCGGAGAACACACCGACGCCGCCGGGCGTCCCGGTGGCGATCAGGTCGCCGGGCTCCAGCGTGCACACGCGGGACAGCGCAGCGATCATCTCGCCGATCCCGGTGACCATCTCCTTCGTGGAGCCGTCCTGACGTAGCTCGCCGTCGACCCACGTGCGGATACCGAGACCCGCCGGATCGACCTCGTCGGCCGTGACGACCCACGGCCCAATCGGCCCATGGGTGTCAAAGCTCTTGCCCGGCCACATCGTTGGGGTGTCTTGTTGCCAGTCACGTACCGACACGTCGTTGCCGACCGTGTAGCCGGCGACCGACGCAAGCGCCGTCGCGGCGTTGGCACGGCGGAGCCGTCGCCCGATAACCGCCACGAGTTCGCCTCCGTAGTCGAGCATCGGCGAGTCGTACGGCGCGAGGATCGGGTCATAGGGTCCGGTGATGCAGGAAACCTGCTTGTTGAAGAACGTTGGCAGCTTCTGGTCCGGGAACGCCGCGCGCAGATGTGAGCCTCTTGAATCTCTGCAAGGTGCGAGGTGAAGTTGAAGCCGATCGCGAGGTACTTCGACGGCGCCGGAATCGGCGCGTGCAGAACGACTTCCGAGAGAGGTGTGCGCTGCCGGGCGCCGGCGACCTTGCGGGCCACGTCCGCATTGATGTCCGGACCGGCGGCCAGTAGCGCCGTGACGTCGGTGGGTGCACCGTCGAGCGCGCCGAGCGCGACAACATGGTCGTCGATGACGACTCCTGCGCTCACGCCCGCGCCGTTTAGGCCGTATCTCACAAGCTTCATTTCGTCTCCCTTGTCGTGTAGAGCGCCTCAATCTGCGAGGCGTAGTTCTGTGTGATCGGTCGGCGCTTGAGCTTCATCGTCGGCGTCAACTCGTCGGAATCGGGCAGCCAGTCTTCGGCGAGGATGGCGAAGCGCTTGATCTGCTCGACGCGCGCCAGCCGTGCGTTGGCGCGGTCGACACCGGCGCGCACCTCGGCCTGCAGTTCGGCATCCGTCGCGTACGAAGCGGCGACCGCGGGGTCCAGGACGATCAGCGCGACGTTGTACGGTCGCCCGTTGCCGATAGCGCACGCCTGACCGATGAGCGGGCTGCCTTCTTTCAGGCGCGCTTCGATGTTGGTGGGCGACATGTTCTTTCCCGCCGCGTTGATGATCAGTTCCTTCTTGCGATCGACGATCCGCAGATGCCCGTCGGCCTCGATCCGCGCGATATCGCCCGTGTGCAGCCAGCCATCGGCGTCGATCGCCTCGGCGGTCGCCTCCGGTCGGTTGCGATAGCCCGCCATCAGCAGCGGGCCGCGAACGAGGAGCTCGCCGTCCTCTGCCAACCTCACCTCCGCGCTGGGAAGAGGTGGCCCCACGGTGCCGGGGCGAACGTCGTCTGCGGCGGCCAACGAGACGACGCCGGTGGTTTCCGAAAGGCCGTAGACCTCTCGCAGGGTGATCCCGATCGCGTCGAAGAACTCGATCACCGCGGGGGGGCACGGTGCGGCGCCGGTCACTGCCGCCGTGAGCTTGTCGAAGCCCAGGCGACGACGGATCTCCCGGTGGTCGATCCTTGCCGCGACATCGGCCGCGATGGACGCCTGCAGCTTCTCCCACAATCGCGGGGGCGAGAAGAAGAAGTGGGGGCGCACCCGCGGGAGCAACTCGGTGACCCCGCTTGGGGTCGCGCAGCACACCACGCTGAAGCCCGCGGTCATCGGCAGGTAGTGCGTGCACACGCGCTCGGCGATGTGGGCCATCGGCAGATAGGAGATCGTGCGCTGCCCCGGCTGAATT
>WNFK01163676.1_pt1 | contig 14604 bp, 14 predicted proteins | sample 5400281 | NCBI WGS metagenome assembly WNFK01 (sample SAMN13153350, study PRJNA577476) | soil metagenome | isolation source: 20 cm soil on Douglas fir-dominated hillslope | place: USA:California | collected 2013-09-17 | reverse complement strand
ACGATGGTGTTCCTGCCGCCCTGGTCGATCGTCCACTCGCGCATCTACAAGGCACAACTACCGTATTTCAGCGAGCGGTTCCGCTGCATCACCTATGACGGCCGCGGCAACGGCAAATCCGACCGGCCGGCGGATGTGGCGGCCTACTCGCTCGATAATAACGTGGCGGACGCGCTCGCCGTGATGGATGCGACCGAGGCGGGAAACGCCATCCTCGTTGGTCTCTCGCTGGGCGGCTTGCACGCCAGCGTGCTGGCCGCGCATCATCCGGAACGTGTCAAGGCCGCCATCCTGGTCGGCACCGTAGCGAGCATCGGCCCCCCCAATTTCTCCCGTCTGGCGAACAAGCATTTCGAGACCAAGCAGGAGCAGTACGAGGGTTGGAACAAATTCAACCGCGAGTACTGGATGGAAAACTATCCCGACTTCGCCGAGCACTTCGTTCGCAACATCCATTCCGAGCCGCACTCGACCAGGCAGATCGAGGAAGGCATCGACTGGGCGGGCGGCACCACGGGTCCCGTGCTGATCAAGACGGTCGAAGCACGAACGATACCGCCGCGCTTCGATGTCGGCGAGACCATGTATCGCAAGATCCGCTGCCCCGTATTGATGATCCATGGCGACAACGACCAGATCCAAAGCTATGCGCGCGCGCAAGCGGTGGCCGAGGTCACCGGGGCTGAGCTGGTGACCATTGAAGGCGGCGGCCACAATGCTCTCGGTCGTATTCCCGCAAAGACCAACGCCCTGATCGTCGATTTCCTCGACCGCAAGCTCGGCATTGCCGCACCCGCAAGGCGCGCCAGCCCGGCGACACGGAAAGCCAAGCGAGCACTCTATCTCTCCTCCCCGATCGGGCTCGGGCACGGGCGCCGCGACATCGCCATCACGCGCGAGCTGCGCAAGCTGCACCCTGACCTGGAGGTCGACTGGCTGGCGCAGGATCCCGTGACGCGACTGCTGGAAGCCAGCGGCGAGCGAATCCATCCTCTCAGTGCGCGGTTGGCAAGCGAGTCGCTGCACATCGAGCTGGAGTCCGGCGAGCACGACCTGCACTGCTTCCAGGCCATCCGCCGCATGGACGAAGTGCTGATCGCCAACTTCATGATCTTCCAGGATGCCGTCGATGAGGGTGACTACGATCTGGTGATCGCCGACGAGGCCTGGGACATTGACCACTACTGGCACGAGCATCCGGAGCTGAAGAAAGCCAAGCTCGCCTGGTTCACCGATTTCGTGGGCTATGTGCCGATACCATCGGGCGGCCAGCATGAAGCCTTCCTGACCACCGATTACAACGCCGAGATGATCGGGCACATCGAACAGCATCCCGCCGTGCGCGACCGCGCCATCTTCGTCGGCGGCCCCGAGGACATTGCGCCGTTGTCGTTCGGCAAGGACCTGCCGACGATGCGCGACTGGGTGCCGCGGCATTTCGATTTCGCGGGTTACATCATCGGCGAACATCCGCGGGCCTTCGGCAGCCGCGCGGACCTGCGGGAGCGCCTCGGCTACCGGCCGGACGAACGCGTCTGCATCGTCGCGGTCGGCGGATCGGGCGTCGGCGCACATCTGATCCGGCGCATCCTGCAGAGCTATCCGATGGCCAGAACCAAACTGCCTGAGCTGCGCATGATCGTGGTGGCCGGCCCGCGCATCGATCCCGCGTCGCTCAACGCGCCTGATGGCGTCGAAGTGCGCGCCTTCGTGCCGGACCTCGACCGACATCTCGCCGCATGCGACCTGGCCCTGGTGCAGGGTGGCCTTACGACCTGCATGGAGCTGACGGCGGCCGGAACGCCGTTCCTCTACTTCCCGCTCAAGAATCATTTCGAACAGAATTTCCACGTCGCCCACCGTCTCGACCGCTACGGCGCCGGACGACGCATGGCGTACGCCACCTCGACGCCGGACATGATTGCCGATGCGATGGTTGATGGGTTGCGCGCGCCGGCCAAATTCAAACCCGTCGAAGACGGCGGCGCCGCCCGTGCCGCGCGCATGCTGGCGGATCTGATCTGATCGAAAACATCAATTTCATTGGAGGAAGCCATGACTAGTGTGAATACTGCGACCCAGGTTGATGAAGGCAAGCTCAATGCATTTATCGGTCAGATGCTCAACGACCTCGGCGGTGCGTCCAGCATCGCCATGGTCCGGATGGGCGATGCGCTTGGACTGTACAAGGAACTGCACACCAAAGGACCCATGACATCCGCCGAGCTCGCCAGCAGCGCGAAGGTCGATCCGCGGTACTTGCGCGAGTGGCTGTCCAATCAGGCGAGCTCCAACTACCTGTCCTACGACCCGGCATCGGCGAAGTTCACGTTGACGCCCGAACAGGCCATGGTGTTCGCGGTTCCGGAGAGCCCGGTCTACCTGATGGGCGGCTTCGATCTGATGGCGGCGCTGCTCGACAACCAGCCCAAGGTTCAGGCTGCTTTCAAGTCTGGTGGCGGCGTTGCCTGGGGCGATCAGGCCGGCTGCATGTTCTGCGCGGTGGCCCGTTTTTTCCGGCCCGGCTATCACAACCACCTCGTATCCACATGGCTTCCTGCCCTGTCCGGCGGCGTGTTGAAGAAGCTCGAAACCGGAGCCAAAGTCGCAGACGTCGGTTGCGGCCATGGCTGGTCGACCGTCATGATGGCCAAGGCGTTCCCCAAATCCCAATTCGTCGGTTACGATTTCCATCCGGCCTCGATCGCGGATGCGCAGGCTCACGCCAGAACCCATGGGGTTTCGGACAACACGCGCTTCGAGGTGGGCCTCGCCAAGGATTATCCCGGCAAGGACTTCGATCTCGTGACGTGCTTCGATTGCTTGCACGACATGGGTGACCCCGCGGGCGCCGCTGCCCACATACGCAAGTCCCTGAAGGACGACGGAACCTGGATGATCTGCGAGCCGATGGCGGGCGATCGTCTCGAACAGAATCTCAATCCCGTGGGGCGTTTGTACTACGCAGCATCGACCATGATTTGCGTGCCAACGTCGCTGTCGCAGGAGGTCGGCACCGCGCTCGGCGCGCAGGCCGGCGAGGCCCGACTGCGCGAGGTCATACTCAAGGGCGGCTTCACGAGCGTGCGCCGCGCTGCCGAGACGCCTTTCAATATGATCATGGAGGCGAGGCCTTGAGAGCGTGTCCACGCCGCTAGCCGTGCGGACCACGCCCACCGGCCGCGAGGATCCTCGCGGCCGTCATCCGAGGCCGGGATTTCCGGCATGATCGACGACGCGGGTGGATCGATCGACTACGATGAATGCGGCGCCGGTCCGACCGTCGTGCTGGTGCCGGGATCGTGCAGCACCGGCTCTGCCTGGCGGCCCGTGATCGCGGCCTGGGAAGGCCGGTTCCGCTGCGTGACCACAAGCCTGCTCGGCTATGGCCGAACGGCGGAACGCCGCACCGGCGAGGATCGCTGCATTTCGCCCGGTCCATCTCGTCGGGCACTCGTTTGGCGGGGTGGTGGCGCTTGCCGTCGCATTGCGCAACCGGGTTCCTCTCGCAAGCCTGGCGATCGTGGAGGCCCCGGCGGTGGAGCTGCTGCGGGAAAGCGACGAGCATCAACACTATCGCGCGTTCCGTCAGATGTCGGAGGCCTACTTCGCCGATTTTGAAAACGGCAACCAGGAAGCAATCGCGTCGATGATCGACTTTTACGGCGGCGCCGGCACCTATGCCTCGTGGCCTCCCCGCGTGAGAGCCTACGCGGTTGAGACGACACCCGTTAACATTCTGGATTGGGCCAGCGCATACGACTTCGCACTATCGGAGGCGGTCCTCGCCGCCGTTAAAGTCCCGACCCTGGTGCTCCGAGGCGGGGCAAGCCACCCGGCGATGCAGCGCGCCAATGAGTTGCTCGGCACCCACATCAAGGGGGCCTCCCTCCTGACGATTGCTGGCGCCGCGCACTTCATGATCGCGACCCATGCCGCCGAAGTGGCCGACGCTGTGGCTCGCCTGGTTGATGGTGAGCCACGGTGACGTGTTCGGTGTGCCCTCACGCAATTGCTGCGCTGTAGCGCTACTCTACTCGACCGGCCGGCCGGTCACCGCCGCCAGTTCGCGCACCAGACGATCGGAGACCTGCCCGGTCACCGGGATCTTGCGCTCGCGCTCGAATTTCTGGATCGCGGCCTGGGTGTCGGAACCGACCGTGCCGGTCGGTTTCAGCTGGCCGTAGCCGTATTCGGTGAGCGCCCGCTGCACCGCCGCCACGCGGCGCTGGCCCGCGGCTTGCGCGGTATTGGAAGGCGCCACAGCTGGCGCGCCAGTCGATTTGACGAGATTGGCGAGCGGATCCGGGACTTTCGGTTCCGCGGGCTTGGAGTCGGCCGGCGGTATATCGGCGGATCTTGTCATGGCATCAACCGGGCGCGGACGCGGCAACGGGCTGGCCGATACCGATCCTGTCGCAGACAGAGCAACCACCGAGCCGAACATCGGCGACGGATGACGTCCCGCTTGCAGAAAGAGCGCGTTGGTGATGATCGCACTGACCGCCGCAAATGCCAGCACGCCGGCAATCATGTCTTTCGGGCTATGAAGCAAGATGCGCATCGCAAGGCCGCGCTCCGCATCCGCGTCGACCGCAACCGCGCTTGCACCCGCGCCACGGCGGCGGCGCGGCATGTCGTTCTTCGCATTTTGTCTAGGCACTTTTCTTCACCTGGTGAGCTTGGTCCTGGGTTGCGGATCGCGGAGTGAGCTTGGCCACGTTGCTGGGCGGTTGCGGCGCCGGCGGCGTGAACGTCAGCGGCAACGCGACGCTTACAGTGGTTCCTTCATCGATCTTGCTCTGTACAATTATCTCGCCGGCATGCAACTCGACAAGGCTTTTTACGATCGACAGCCCGAGGCCGGTTCCTTCGTGCCGCCGCTGATAGGTCTTGCCCGCCTGGAAGAAGGGATCACCGATCCGCTTGAGATCGTCGGCCGCGATGCCGACGCCGTTATCGGTGACGCGAAGCATCAGCCGCGATCCCTCGACACTGGCGGAAACCGTCACCCTGCCGCCGCGCTCGGTGAACTTGATGGCGTTGGACACGAGGTTCAGCACGATCTGCTTGAACGCACGCGGATCGCCGGTCATATCAGGCAAATCCTCCGGCGCGCGGCTCACCAGATCGATCGCATTGTCCCGCGCCTTCAACGCCAGCAGGTTGCAGCAATTGAGCAGCGCGGCCCGCGGCGCGAACGGTTCCGGCGAAATCTCGAAATTGCCGGATTCCATCTTCGACATGTCGAGAATGCCATTGACCACCGACAGCAGATGCTGACCTGAATCATTGATCAGCTGGGCATATTCCCTGCGGCGCGCGGCAGTCACCATCAACACGTCTTCCTGAACAATCATTTCAGAAAACCCGATGATGGCATTGAGCGGCGTACGCAGTTCGTGGCTCATGGTGGCGAGGAAGCGGGTCTTGGACGCGTCCGCCTGCTCGGCGGCAGTGCGCGCCAGATCCAGCGCCTGTTCCTGGATTTTCCGGTCGGTGACATCGCGCATCACGGCGACGACCTCGGCATCGAGCGTGGCCGTTGTGTCCGATGCCTGTTCGAGCGGCCGGCAACGCATTTCAATCCAGATAAAATCGACCAGGCTACCGCGCTCGCTGCCACGTGGCGCATCGCGCTTGAGCCGAAATTCGACGCTGCGCGCCTCGCCGCCGCGCGCGGTGTCCGAAAGCGCGGTGAGATAGGCCGGACGATCGACGACGTGGACGCGGTCGAACAGACCGTGCCCCAGCAGCCGCGATACGGGCGCTCCCAGCATCGTTTCCGCCGCGGGCGAAATGAATTGCACCGCGCCATTGCGATGATGACGCGAAATCACATCGCTCATGTTTCGCGCCAGCAGGCGATAGCGGTCCTCCTCGACGTAGAGCAGCGCAACGCTGGTGCGCGCGAGCGACTCGGCGCCAAAGGCAAGCCCGGCTGCATAGAGCGTCGCCGATGCGACACCGAATGCCATGAATATACTGCGCGAGACCGTGTTCACCTCCGGTGTCGGCAACATGCCGAAATATCCGAACGCGATCAGCATGGCAGCGCATGTCAGCGCCAGCGCGGATGCCAGCGCGACCACGCGGCGCGATGCCGAGAGCGCGGCTTCGAGCGGAACAACGACAAGCCAGATCGCAGCAAATGATTCGATGCCGCCAGTGGTCATTGCCACCGTCATGACCAGACCCGCCAGCGCCAGCGACGACAGCACGTGCGCGCCTTCGTAGCGGCCGGTACGCGACAAGAACCACGACAGCAGAATGGGGGCGATCAGCCAGGCGAATGCCGCGACCTCAAGGGCGGTGGGTGCGCCGCGCATCGCAAGATAGGCCGGGAATGCCGCGAAAGCAGCCAGGCTTCCGAGCAGTCGCGGCGCCATGAAGGCGCGGTGGCGCGCGCGCGTCAACGCATTGTCACGGCTCTCGCGCTGCGGCTTGTTCGTCAAAAATGACGCGCCGGAACGCCCCCTTATCGTTACCGCACCGTGTCAGAGTGAAATTAAGCGAACGCTAAGGCCCGCAATTCCGCAGTCAAAGACCGTGTCTTAGCGGGGTTTCGCACGCCGGGAGACGGCGCATTCGGTGCAGATGGTGAACGTCCGGTTTCCAGAGCGCACCGGGTATGGTTTCGAAATGGTGGATGTGGCCGGCGTATCCGTTCCATTACGGGAAGCCGTCATCAATCGAAAATTTACATCGAATCTAATGAATCGCATTTTCAACAAATTTTCGCCGGTTTAGCCTCAATGCGAACACTTGCGATTTATCGACGGCTGCTAGTCAAAGACCAACTGCGGAATCAACCGCAGCATGAACGAAATGGACGACCGGGGTCGCGAGATGTTTTTTCTGCTTCGCATGGCATTTTGGCTCGGGCTGGTGCTTGTGCTGTTGCCCCTAGAGAAGACGCCTGAATCGGACAAGTCACCGCAGGTCGGGGCGTCGGAAGCCGTGTCCGCTGCGACCGCGGCAGTGTCAGACATGAGTCAGTTCTGCAAGCGGCAGCCGGCGGCGTGCGAAGTTGGCGGCCAGGCCGCGACTGCGATCGGGCATCGCGCCCAGGCAGGTGCGCGCAAACTATATCAAATCATCACCGACAAGCGCGCGTCGGATCACACCAGCTCGATTGGCGGGATCGAGAACGCAGATGCTTCGCTCGCAGAGACAGCGTCGCACGACACGCTGACGCCGAATGATCTGCAGGCGGAGTGGCGCGGCGTGCCATGACCGCAAATTAGGCCCGGAACTATTTTCGATTTTGATCCGGCAATATCGCTTTCGGTCTCCCGAAATCCTATATATGGCTGTGGGATTGAGCGCGGGACATGATGACGATCGACGAAATCAGGGATAATTTTGCGCTGTTGGACGATTGGGACGACCGCTATCGGTATGTCATCGAACTCGGCCGCACCCTGGCTCCGATGCCTGAAACCGAGCATTCCGCTGCCAACAAGGTGCAAGGCTGCGCCAGCCAGGTCTGGCTTTCCAAGCAGATCGACCGCGGCAACGGCGACGCACCAGTGCTGAACTATCTCGGCGACAGCGACGCGCATATCGTGCGCGGACTGATCGCAATCCTGCTGACACTTTATTCCGGCCACACGCCGCAAGAGATTCTTGCCACCGACGCCATCGCGGTATTCGACGAATTCGGATTTCGCGAGCACCTGACGCCGCAGCGCTCCAACGGCCTGCGCGCCATGGTCGAGCGCATTCGCTCCGACGCGCGCGAGGCGGTGGCCGCGGCCTTCTGAAAGCTCACTCTCACCGTTGAGAGAATTCGCGCCGCTGGGCAGGCCAGGCGCCTTGCGCGGCTATTTCCGCCGCCGCCGTTGTTGGCCAAGCCCCATTTTTTTGGCGAGTTGGGAACGCGCCACCGCATAATTCGGCGCGACCATCGGATAATCCGCCGGCAGGCCCCATTTGTCCCGGTATTGTTCCGGCGTCATGCTGTACTGCGTGCGCAGATGGCGCTTCAGGGATTTAAAGCGCTTGCCGTCCTCAAGACAGACCAGATAGTCCGGAGTCATCGATTTCTTGACGGAAACGGCGGGTTTGGCGGGCTCGAGAGGCGCTTCGACCCGGCCTGTCGAGACCCGCAGCAGGGCCGCGTGAATTTGGCTGATCAGGGCCGGGATTTCGGAAGCCGGTGTCGGGTTATTGCTGAGATAGGCCGACACGATGCTCGCAGTCAGGTCGATGAAATTCTTGCCGGCAGCGTCGGTCATGGCCAGAACCTTCCATAGATCGTAATCACGCTCGGAACTTATGGATCGGAAAGTATCCGGCGCGAACCAATACGCTTTCGCAATCTTCCACTACTGTCGAATATGAGCGGATTGCTGCCGACGTGACAAGAACAACGGCATTCTATTTTTCGAGGCAGGTTCGCCGGAAGTACACCTCGTCATGAACGCTGGTCGAGATGGGCGCGCAGTTCATCGATGGAGGCGAATCGCATCAAGCCTTCGGGCAATTGCGCCTCGATCGAGCCGTCGGAATACAACGAATAGGCCATTCCATCGACGACGCCTGATTTGAGAATCGTCACCGGCGGCTGATCCTGCGTGGCCGGAGGGGGACGATCTGCCGCAGCTGCTCCGGCGTTTGCCTCGGTAAACGCCGGTGGCGTCCGACCGCGACGGCGCGGCGCTGGGGCATCGCCCCTCAAACGTTCCGGTTTTGGCCAGGCATCGTCGAACGATGGCGGCGGAAGCTCGCTTGATTCGGAACGTGGCTCTGGACCAAGATCAGCCACGGAAGGATCGCTCATTCGCCCCTGAGTACGCTCGCGCTCTTTCCGCGATGATGAGGAAAACAGCAGATTGCGCCGCGGCTTAGCGGCTGGCGCCGCCTCCACTGGCTCTGGCGCGGACGGCCCGCGATCACGCTCCGCAGCCTCCTCGCGCCATGGGGCTGTGGACGGCGCCGGCAACTCTGCATGGTCTACTTCTTCCACGGACGGCAAGTCGTGGCTGAATGAGAAACCGCCTTTTTCCGGGGCCTGATCGCGCGGGGCGCTTGGAGCTGCCCTGGTTCCGGCCGGAACACTAAGGCCAAGCCGCACTGCTATCTTCCTCAGTTCCCGAACGGCTGCCCAGAGGCTGAGCATGATCGCCCCGGTGCAAGCCGCGACCGTACCCGACAGAATCAGGGTATTGCCGAAACTCAGGTCCATCTGGATGCCAAGACCGACCGTGAGGAGACCGGCCAATAGCACGCCAATCCCACCGATCAACAACACAACCATCATCAAATTCACCCCCGGCTGCGCCCGAAATGCTCGCAAGCCGCCAAGGCCAAGATACTGTCATATTGTGCACACCGCCAACGGACAAATGTGGGCGCAGTTCCCGCAAAAAACTCCATTGACGTTAGACCCGCTCCGAAGCACCAGTTGGGCACGCCAATTTATTTTGCTTTGCAGCGATTGTTGCACTGCATCAGGAAAATTAAGCCACAATTCCCAATTACTTGGTAAGGGAACTGCGCTATATGGATGCCGGGGAATGAGGCTCAAAGCGCTTACGCTGGGCCACAAGGGACTCCGGGTTACCAATAGCCATGTCATCCATTACTACTTCGGCCATCGATACGCCCTCGCGGCGCTCGGTCGAGCGGACTTGCGACGACCTCGCCATCATCGTGCTGGCGGCGGTCGCATTGATCGCAAGCCTCACCTTTCGCGATTATGGATTGGGCTGGGACGACTACACCCACGCCGAATATGCCGATCTGCTGTTGCGCATGTATGGCTCCGGTTTCAAGGATACCGGGGCGCTGTCGTTCGCCAATCTCTACATGTATGGCGGCGGCTTCGACATGGTGGCGGCGCTGCTGCACAAGGTCATCCCGCTCGAACTGTTTGAAACTCGCCGCCTGCTCGGCGCGTTCGTCGGCGTGATCGGACTTGCGGTGACATGGCGGCTCGGCCGGCGTGTCGGCGGCCCGCTTGCGGGGCTCGCAGCGCTGCTGATGCTGGCGCTGTGCCCGACCTTCTACGGGCATATGTTTATGAATCCGAAGGATGCGCCATTCGCCGTTGCGATGGTGATCCTGATGCTGGGCCTTGTCCGTCTGGCCGAGGAATATCCTTCGCCCTCGCCGCGGACCATCCTGATCGTCGGTCTCGGCGCCGGCCTGTCGATCGGTTCGCGCATCCTTGGCGGGCTCGCGCTCCTCTATGCCTTTGTCGGCTTCATGCCGCTGTTCCTGGAGGAAATTCACACGCACAGCGCGCGCGAGGCTGCTCAGCGCTTCGCCCATGTTGTCTACGTGCTGCTGCCCGGCCTGGTCCTCGGCTACCTCGTGATGGGGCTGATCTGGCCGTGGTCGATCATGGAGCCGGCCAATCCCTTCCACGCGCTGACGTACTTCTCGCACTTCTTCGAGAAGCCATGGAAGGAAATGTTCGATGGCGCGCTGGTGTCAGTGCCTGACATGCCCTGGTCGTATCTGCCAACCCTGTTCGCCCTGCAACTTCCCGAAGTACTGCTTGGTCTGGCGATCGCCGGTGTCGTGGGCACGTTCATGTCGCTGTCGCGCACCGATGTGTCGGCCCGCCGCAAGACCATCCTGCTGATGCTGACGCTGGCGGCAACGCTGCCGCTCGTGGTCGCGATGGTGAAACGCCCGGCGCTCTACAACGGCATTCGCCATTTCATTTTTGTTATTCCACCGATGACGGTGCTCGCAGGCACGGCGTTCGCGCAGGGAATGAACTGGCTGAAGGAAAATCGTCGCAGTTGGCAGCCCGCAGCCTTGGCCGTTTTCTCGTTCGGCCTGTTGTTGCCGCTCGGCGAAATGATCCGGTTGCACCCCTACCAATATACGCACTTCAATCATATCGCCGGCACGGTTCGATCAGCCGACAGCATGTTCATGCTGGATTACTGGGGCCTCGCGCTGAAGCAGGCATCCGATGGCCTGCGCGAGGAACTGATCGAGCGGCAGGAAGCCTCGCCACGGGGACGCAAATGGAAGGTCGCGGTGTGCGGTCCGCAGCGTCCAGCGCAAGTCGCGCTCGGCCCCGACTTCACGATCGGCTGGGATAGCCATGCGGCCGACTTTGCGATGACGCTCGGCGAATTCTACTGCAAGGGTCTGACCGCGCCGGTGCTGGTGGAAATCAAGCGCGATGACGTGGTGTTCGCGCGCGTCTACGATATCCGCGGGCGCAGCATTTCCAGCCTGCTGGCAATTCCGGCGCCATAGGCGCGCAAAACCTCGTTGGAATGGCATAACTGCCACGCGAACCCCGTGCCTTGCTGCGAAACAAGCGCGGGGCTAGTCTTGCTCAGCAAATCAACGGTCCATACGGGAGAACCGATCATGTCACCAGCGGAAGCTCGCCTTAAGGAAGTACCGTCGGACATGACGGAGGCTGAATGGAACCAGCGGGTCAATCTCGCCGCCTGCTATCGTCTTATCGCGCATTATGGCTGGGACGATCTGGTCGATACACATATCTCCGCGCGGGTGCCGGGACCGGATCATCATTTCCTGATCAACCCCTATGGCTTGATGTTCGACGAGATCACCGCGTCGAGCCTGGTCAAGGTCGACCTCGACGGCAACCAGCTCAGCAAGAGCGATTACAGCATCAACCCTGCGGGTTTCACCATCCATTCCGCGATTCACGAAGTACGCGAGGATGCCGGCTGCGTGCTTCATCTGCACACGCCCGACGGCACCGCGGTGGCGAGCTGCATGGAAGGCCTGCTGCCGCTGAACCAGACCGCGCAGCTCGTCACCCACGATCTCGCCTATCACGACTATGAAGGCATCGCACTCGACCACGACGAACGCCCGCGCCTGCAAAAGGACCTCGGCACCAAGAACCACATGCTGTTGCGCAACCACGGCACGCTGACGGTCGGCCGCTCGGTGGCTTCCGCCTTCGAGCGCATGTTCCATCTGGAGCGTGCTTGCACGATGCAGGTACGCACCCGCATGCTGGGGCCATCAGCCTATCCGGTCGAGCAGGCGGTGGTGGACAAGAACGCCAGCCTGTTCACGGACCCCAACCGGCAGGAACTGCGCTCAACCACGCTGGTATGGCCGGCGCTGCTGCGCAAGGTCGACCGGCTCGACCCGAACTACAAGAATTGAAAATCTGAAGGTTTCGGTGTAGTATCGCATCCAACGACCTCTGCACTTCTCCTCGAAACGCCGCCCAATTCCGGGCGGCGTTTTCATATTCTGGTCGCGCCGCCGGCCGGCCGGCTGACGTCGGCGATCTCGGGAGGCCAAACGATCTCGAACCGCTCGAATATGGTTTCGATCTCGTCGTGCATACGAAACCCTTGTGCGGCGGCTTGCCGTCCGAAGAACCGGCGGTGGGCAGACAGCCACCATTCGAGGGTGCGCTCGCCCTCACCTTCATCCCAAGCGAACCGTTCATCGACAGAGTTTAGCGGTCCAGTCCGAACCTCGGTCGTGCGCCAGATCGCGCGCGGACAGTTGGCGCCGTCGAGCAAGACGACGTAGCCCCCGACGACCGGCGGCGGCTCTCCGTCGGGGCCGAATTGGCGAACCAGTCCCGCGGTCGCTCGCTTGATTCCGGCGACCGTCAGTTCGGCTAGTTCGGTCGCCATCTCCGGGCCATCGCCGAAGGCGACCACGTCATAATCGTCATGGCACAGGCCAGCGGCCTCGCGATATCCGCGCCAGAATTCGTCCGTCAGCACAGATCGCGTTCCACCAGCCACGGCGCTATCCTCTTGGCGCGTCAGCCAGCGCTCCCAGAATTCGCGCCCACGAACGAATGCCCTTGTGGAAGCTTTGCAGGTCGTATTTTTCGTTCGGAGAATGGATGTTGTCATCGTCCAGGCCGAAGCCCACCAGCACCGTGTCGAGACCGAGCGTGCGCTTGAAATCCGCCACGATCGGGATCGAGGCGCCGGAACCCATCAGGACCGTTTCCTTGCCCCACTCCTCGGTCAATGCGCGCTTGGCCGCGGCGAGCGGCTTCATGTTCCAGTCAAGCGCAATGGCCGGCGCGCTGGAATGGTCGCCAAACTCGGCTGTGCAGTCTTTCGGCAGCCGCGCGGAAACGTAATCGCGAAAGGCCTTTCGGATCTTGCCGGGCTCTTGCCCCACCACCAGCCGGAACGAGATCTTGGCCGAGGCTTCCGCCGGAATCACCGTCTTGGAACCCTCGCCGGTATAACCGCCGATGATGCCGTTGACGTCGCAGGTCGGGCGCGAGGAGATTTGCTCGATCAGCAGGCGGCCTTTTTCGCCGGCAGGCACCGACAGCCCGATCGGTTTGAGAAAGGATTCCGGCGTCAGGTCAAGCTTCGACCACTGGTCAAGAATATCCGGCGGCAGGTCCTTCACCCCGTCGTAGAAGCCAGGGATGGTGATGTGGCCGTCCTCGTCGAAAAGGCTGCCGAGGATACGGGTCAGCACCCGGATCGGATTTTGCGCGCCACCTCCGAAGATGCCGGAATGCAGATCGCGATTGGCGGCCTTGATCTTGACTTCCTCGTAAACAAGTCCGCGCAGCGACGTGGTGATCGCCGGCGTATTCGGGTCCCACATGCTGGTGTCGCAGACCAACGCGAAGTCGGCCTTGAGGTCTTCCTTGTTCTGTTCGAGAAACGGAACGAAATTTTTCGATCCGATTTCTTCTTCGCCTTCGATCACGATGGTCACGTCGACCGGCAGCGAACCCGTGACAGACTTCCAGGCCCGGCAGGCTTCGACGAACGTCATCAGCTGCCCCTTGTCGTCCTCCGCGCCGCGCGCGACGATGATTTTTCGCCCGTCGGCATGGTCCGTAACAGCCGGTTCGAATGGCGGACGATGCCAAAGATTGAGCGGATCGACCGGCTGCACATCGTAATGACCATAGAACAATACGTGCGGCCGCCCGTTTCCCTTCGCGCCGCCATTTGGCTTGGCGACGATGGCGGGATGACCGGCCGTCGGCCGGACCTCCGTTGCGAAGCCAAGCGACGCGATATCCTTGGCAAGATGATCGGCCGCCGCTTTGCAATCCCCGGCGAAGGCCGGGTCCGCCGAGATCGATTTGATCCTCAGCAGGGCAAATAGCCGCTCGAGGCTGTTGTCGAAATCGGCATCGATGCGGTCGAGGACCGGTTGAAGTTGCGGCGCGTTGGACATTCTCATCTTCCCTTGGCTAGCGGGGTTGCCTGCATGTCAGGTTGTAACTCGCCAGCCGCCGGAGACAAGGCGCAAGCAGTGCCCTCCGAAGGCGGATGCAGGAGGTGCCAGACCAATCCTCCCGCAATCACGGCGGCGGCGGCGAGGTTGTTGCCGTAGGCCTGCAGATCCTTTGGAAAAATCGGAAACGACAGGCACATTAGACTTCCCGCGGCCGCCAGCACGGCCCAGGTGCCCACCCGCACGGCATGACGTGGATCGTAGGCCGCCCGGTGTATCAGGATGGTCATCGGGAAGAACAGCCACAGGAAATAATACTGCCGGGCCAACGGCGACGTCACCGTCATCAGGCAGAACAGGATCCCCAGTTCTTCGGCATTCGAGCGTGGTGTTGTCCGCGAACGGGCCGGCATGACCGCGACGTATCCAAGTCCGATCGCCAACGATACCGCGAGCACGATC
>WNFK01057517.1_pt2 | contig 14613 bp, 13 predicted proteins | sample 5400281 | NCBI WGS metagenome assembly WNFK01 (sample SAMN13153350, study PRJNA577476) | soil metagenome | isolation source: 20 cm soil on Douglas fir-dominated hillslope | place: USA:California | collected 2013-09-17 | reverse complement strand
CGGCCTTCTCCTTCATTGGAGCGTGTGGTCATGGAATGTCGCGAGGTCGGTCAGCCCGGAAACGGCCTTTCAAGAATAACCGAACCGGTTGGTATCCGCTAAGGTTCCGCGGTCAAGGAGACGACGTAGTTGCCGCTCCCCGAGGACGGCCCGTAGGCATGCACGGCCGCGCCGAAGCGCTGCTTCGACTCGATCACCGCCCCCATGAGCATGGCGAGGTGGCGGCCGCCCATCTCCGCCTGAGTCGCCCGGCAGAACTCGGGCAGCCAGGCCCAGAGCTCCGTGTACTGACCCGCCGCCAGCATCTTGGCGAGTCGATGATCGAGCTCCTCGTCTTCCGCCTGAGGGCCCTTCTCCGGGCCGCGCACCAGCTTGTGGGACACGCTCCCGCTCGCCACGAAGCCCACCCGCTTCCCGCTCTCGCGCGCCACGCTCGCGATGTGGCGCCCCCACTCGAAGGACTCCGCGAGGTCCGCGCTGAGGCATACCGAGACGGGCACCAGAGGCAGCTTCTGGGCGCGGTCGAGATAGCACACCATGGGCATGACCGTGCCGTAGTCGAGCGGATAGTGCACGTCGTTGGCGAGCACGGACTGGAGACCGGCCGCGCGCCCGCGCGCCACGATGGCCGCGGCCAGTTCGTAGTCGCCGGGGATGTCGTAGCCGACGCCGTGGATGATCTCCGGCGCCTCCTGGGCGGTGAGCACGCCCTGGTGCCGGGGCGTCCCGTCGACCACCGTGGGAAAGGTCGAGATCAGGTGACAGGAGTTGATGACCACCGCGTCGAGGCGCGCCCGCGCCACTTCACGACCTTGGGCCACCAGCCCATCGCGGACGGGCCGAAACACCTCCGACGCTAGCTTGCCCTCGAACGCCGCCTCCAGCGTGCAATAGCGCGGCGTGTGAACCGACAGATACGCACCAGCGAGACTCATGGCTCCTCCTGTCTCCCTCGCCCCGAGAGGGGAGAGGGCTTACCCACCCTCACCCTGCCCTCTCCCTTGGGGGAGAGGGTGAAAGTCACGGGATGAACGCGATGCAGTCGATCTCCACGTTGACACCCTTGCGCGGCGCGGCCGCCTCGACGGTGGTACGCGCCGGCTGCACGCCCTTGAAATACTCCTTGAACACGCGATTGAACACGGGGAAGTCGTCCATGCTGCGCAGGAACACGCCGACCTTGACCACGTTTTCGATGGAGGTCCCGCCCGCCTCGAGCACCGCCCGCATGTTGTCGAGGGTGACGCGCGTCTGCTCGGCCAGATCCGGCGAGACGACCTCCTTGGTGGCGGGATCGAGCGGCCCCTGCCCCGAGACAAAGAGGAACTGCCCGCACTTCACCCCTTGGGCGATGGGCGATTCCATGCCTTCGGAGAAGCCCGTCTTGGGCGCGGCCTTGGTGTAGACGACCTCGGGTTTCATGCGTAGATCCCTCCCTCTCCCTTGAGCTTGGTGGCGATCTCGATGGGGAGGGGCTTGGCGCGAAGCTGGCCCCCCGGCTCGTCGGGCTGGGCAACCCACGCGCGCCCCTCGAAGCCCGACGCGCAGTGACGTTCGCCCACCGACACCTCGTGGTCGACGCGGAAGGTCTTCTCGCGCACCTCGGTGATGCTCGCGCGCACCGTCACCATGTCTCCGTAGCGTACGGGGGAAGCGAAGCGGGCGCCCACGTCCACGATGGGCACCCCGACTACGCGATAGCGGGGAAAGAGCACCGGCCACGGCATCTCCAGCGACTCGAACAACGCCTCCGTGGCCATGTCGAACCATTCGAAGAAGCGCGGGTAGAAGGCAATGCCCGCCGCGTCGGCCTCCGACCATCTCACCTTGATGTCGATCCGGTTCACCGCCCCCGTCATCGCCGGCCCCGCACCTCTTCCTTGAGCTGGAAGCGCTTGAGCTTGCCGGTGTCCGTGCGCGGCAGCTCCCGCACCACGCGTATCTCACGCGGGCGCTCATGGGCGGGCAGCGAGCTCTCGGCGAGCTGCCGGAGCTCGGCGATGAGTGCCTCCGGGTCTGTGGCTTGGTCGCGCGGAACGACGAAGACGAAGGTCTTGACCAGGCCCGAGGCCTCTTCCGCGCCGACCACCGCCGCCTCGAGCACCGCGGGATGCTTGAGCATGACCGCTTCGACGTCGGCCGGTACCACCCACTGCCCCGCCACCTTGAAGAAGTCGTCCTCGCGGCCACAGTGGGTGTAGAAGCCGTCGGCGTCCCGCACGTAGACGTCGCCCGTCCTGAACCAGTCGCCCACGAAGGTCCGCCGTGAATGATCCAGCCGCTTCCAGTAACCGGTGGCCGCGGACGGCGTCTTGACCCACAGCACGCCCTGGGTGCCGTCGGGCACGGCTTGGCCCTCCGCATCGAGCACGCGCACCTCGACGCCGGGCGACGGGGTGCCCGAGCGACCGGGCCGGCTCAGGCCGGGGCGATTGCTGACAAACATGTAGATCGTCTCGGTGGCGCCGATGGCGTCGAGGATCTCCACACCGAAGCGCTCCCGCCACGCATGATGGATCTCCGCGGGGAGCCTCTCGCCGGCCGAGACGCACTGGCGCACCGAGCGGAACGCCTCCGGGGGGAGATCGGCGTGGAGGAGATGGGCGTACATCGTGGGCACGGAGAGGAAGAGGGTGGGGCGATAGCTCCGGAGCACGTCGTGCACCGCCGCCGCATCCGCCCACGCGGGATGGAGATACGCGCTCCCGCGGGCGTAGAGGGGAATGGCCAGCGCGTTGCCGAGGGCATAGGCGAAGAAGAGCTTGGAGGTGGAGAAGACGCGGTCCTCCGCGCTCAACTTCAGGACACCATCGGCGTAGAGATGGCAGGCGAGCAGGTTGCGGTGGCAATGCATGGCCGCCTTCGGGGTACCCGTCGTCCCCGACGTGTAGAGCCAGAAAGCCATGGCGTCCCCGCCCACCGGCTCGGCCTCCAGCGGTCCCTCGTCGGGCCCCTTCACCAGCTCCTCGAAAGTCACCGCGCGGGTCCGGCTGCCTCCATCGAAGGCCACGGTGAGCCCACCGTCGGTCACGAGGACCTTGGCCCGGCAGTCGTCGAGGATGAAGCGAAGGCTCTTCGCGGGCAGGCGCGTGTTGAGAGGCACGGCCACCGCGCCCAGCCTGAGCGCGGCGAAGAAGGTGGCGGCGAAGCCGATGCCGTCGGGCATGAGGAGGGCCACGCGCTGCTCGGGTTCCACGCCGAGCTCCCGGAGGGCCCGGGCCGCCTTGCTGGTCAGCGCGGCCAGCTCGTCGTAGGTACAGGCGCCGCTTGGAGTTACGAGGGCAGGGCGAGGCCCAAGCCCCTCGGCGAGCGGCTGGTCCACGAAGACCGACACAGCATTGTCTACGGCGAGGTCTCGCATGCGCGGGTCAGAGTAAGCCAGCGGGGGCCACGGGTGTCAAGGCCGTCCACGCTGGACAATGGCAGTCGTCTCCGCTAGTCTGGCGGCTCGCTGCAACCACGACCGAAGCCGGGGAGGCCCCACATGCGCATCACCGCTGCTGTGCTCTACGATGTCAACAAGCCCTACTCCCTCGAGACGGTGGAGCTCGATCCGCCGAAGCGGGGCGAGGTGCTGGTGAAGGTGGGCGCCGCCGGCGTCTGCCGGAGCGATCTGCACTTCCAGAAGGGCGAGGCGACCATCGCCCTGCCCGCCGTGCTCGGCCACGAGGGCTCGGGCACCGTGGAAGCGGTGGGCGAGGGCGTGACCATGGTCAAGCCGGGCGACCGGGTCATCCTGAGCTTCGTGCCCAACTGCGGCCATTGCCACTCCTGCGAGAGCGGCCATCCGCATCTCTGTGACGAGCACGGCCGCACCTCAGGCAAGCTCCACGACGGCACCTCGCGCCTGCATACCCTGGCCGGCCAGGACTGCGCTCACATGGGCAAGGTCGCCTGCTTCGCCGAGTACGCGGTGGTGCCGGAGGCGGGCTGCATTCCCGCGCCGGCCAGCCTCGACTTCGCCCAGATGGCGCTCATCGGCTGCAGCGTCACCACCGGTGTGGGCGCCGCCGTCTTCAACGCGCGGGTCCAGCCCGGGGACAGCGTGGCGGTGATCGGCTGTGGCGGGGTGGGCCTGAATGTCCTCCAGGGCGCGCGGCTGGCCGGCGCGACTACCATCGTCGCCGTGGACGTCAAGGAGGCCGCCCTGACCTTCGCCCGGGGCTTCGGGGCGACCCATACCGTCAACGCGCACACCGAAGACGCGGTGGCGCGCGTGCAGGCGCTCACGGGCGGTGGCGCTCACTTCGCCTTCGAGGCCTACGGGAGCGGAGCCACGAGCAAGATGGCCGTGGACATGGTGCGCAAGCGCGGCACCGCCGTCATCGTGGGCATTGCTCCCGTGGGCGACGTCGCGCCCATCGAGCCGGTGGTCATCACCCGCATGGAGAAGACGATCCGCGGCTGCTACTACGGCTCCGCCCATCCGCGCCAGGACATGCCCCGTATCTGCGACTGGGTGTCCCGCGGTCTCCTCGACGTGAAGGGGCTCGTGACGCGAAGCTATCCCCTCGCCGAGATCAACCGGGCCTACGAGGACATCGAGACCGACGCGGTGGGACGCGGCGTGCTCGTGTTCGCCTGATGGTGACGCTCATCCCGCGCGTGCTCCAGGCCGAGGAGGTTATCGAGCACCTTCGCGCGCTCAGAAAACGGCAGCCCGTTCGCTACTGGGCCTTCTACTCGAGCCAGCTCGGCGGCATCGTGACCGATCCCGCCCTCATGGTGCTTCCTTTCGACGATCACATCGTGCATCGCGGCCACGGCGTCTTCGACACCGCGGCCATCGTCGACGGAAAGATCTACGACATCGAGGCCCATCTCGATCGTTTCGTCCGCTCCGCCGGTCTCTCCCGGCTGCCCCTGCCCTGTTCGCGCGAGGAGATGCGCGAGATCATCGGCCGCACCGCCGCGGCCAGCGGCCAGCGCGACGGCTCCATTCGCTACTGGATCTCCGCGGGACCGGGGAGCCTCGGCCTGCCTCCCGCGGCCGGCGCGGAGCCCGGCTTCTTCGTGATGATCTTCGCCGGCCTCGCCTATCCGGAGCGGTGGTACACGGACGGCCTGCGCGTCATGACCACCACGTATCCCATCAAGCCGCCGCTGTACGCGGTGACCAAGAGCACCAACTATCTGCCCAACATCCTCATGCAGCTCGAAGCGCAGGAAGCGGGCCTTGACAACGGCGTCTTCGTCGACGACGCCGGCCACGTGGGCGAGAGCTCCAACATGAACGTGGCCTTCGTGGGCGAGGATGGTGTGCTCCGCCACCCGAAGTTCGATCACATCCTGACCGGCTGCACCTCCCTCCGGCTCCTCGCCCTGGCCCGCGGGCTCGTGGGCGGTACGCTCCGCGGCGTGGAGGTCTGCGACATTCCCGTGGCCGAGGCGAGGGCGGCCCGCGAGATGCTGCTCCTGGGCAGCTCCATCAAGGTCGCCCCCATCGTGGAGTGGGACGGCAAGGCCATCGGCACCGGCAAGCCCGGGCCCATGGCCCGCGCCCTGCGTGACCTGCTCGAGCGTGACATGCGGGAAGCAAAGGACCGCCTCATCGACATCCCCTACTGATCCGGAAGGGCGCAGGTCAAGCGGCGGCGCGACGGGACTAGCCGGCTCCCTTCAGCTGACCGAGAGCCTGGGCGACGATATCGATGCCCACCAGCTCGCTCCATCGCCTGGTCAGGAGCTGCGTCACCGGGCCCGGGGCGCCCGCGCTCATCGCCTTCCCGTTGACACTGGCCACAGGGAGAATGCTGAACGAGGTCGCGGTGAGGAAGGCCTCCTCCGCGAGATAGACGTCGAAGAGCGGAAACTCGCCGGTGGCCACGGGGATGCCCGCGTTCTGCGCCAGCTCGAAGATGGTGGCCCGGGTCACTCCCTCGAGGGCCATGCCCGCCCCGGAGGTGGAGATGGTGCCGTCGCGAACGAAAAAGAAATTCCCCGTGCTGTTCTCGGCGATGTTGCCGCCGATGTCGAGCATGAGGCTGTACGCTTCCGGGTCCGCCGCCTTGGCTTCCATGTCGGCGAGGATGTGGTTCATCCGATTGGAGACTTTCGCCCGCGGGTCGAGGCACTGGGGCGGAGTCCGCCGGGTGGCGGGAGTGACCACCCGGGCGCCCCGCGTGACCCACTTGGCGAAGGCGCCGAAGGGAACGGGGAAGGTGTAGATGATCACGGTGGCATCCGTGCTCTCGCCGATGAGGCGTGTGACCGAGCTCACGCCGCGCGTGACGCTCCACCAGATCATGGTCTCCGTGCCGGGCGCGAGAAGCGACAGGTTGTGCTCCAGTACTTCCAAGGTCTGCTTCTCCATCTCGTCCGCGCTCAGACGCAAGGGCATGCGGGTGTAGCTGCAGGAGCGGTAGAGGCGATCGATGTGCTCGCGAAGCTTGAAGGGTCGTCCGCCGAAGGTGCGGGCCGCGTCGTAGACGGCATCACCGTACTGGACGCCCCGGTCGAACACCGAGATCACCGCTTGGCTCTCCGGGACGAGAGCACCGTTCAGGTACACCACGCGCTCTTTCATTGCTCACTCCTTTGGCCGGGACCGTCGTGCGCTTCAGCCCTACTCAAGAAGGACAACCGGACGAGCACAGCGTCGCCAGAGTAGGCCAGCCGGCGCAATTGCTGTCAAGGTCGGCCCGCGATCGTCGCGCAGCAGGCTCGCTGGCGTGAAGAGGTGACCCGGTAAGAATGGATGTGTGGCCGGTCGATCGACATTCCGCTCCTACAGTTCTCCCCACTTAGCGTGGGATCTTCGTGGCACGGCCGTTGCGTTGCCTGTGTCCGCGCGACAGCGGACATCCTAGGCCGGACGGATAGCTGGCGGACTCCGGCCCGGCCGACGTGAAAAAGAGCGACACGAGGGGCGGGTCAAGCCCCAGTAAGGCCAAGGCCACGGAATACCGAGCGCATCTGATCGTCGGGAGCCCGCTGCGCCTTGACATGGGCTGCGGGGGAGTGTTAGAGGTGTCGCTCTCGGAGCCGTTTCGCTCGGAGGGTCGATGGTGTCTCCCGTCGTGGAATGTTTTACCGAGTCCACGCTCTGAGCTCCTGCCCATGCGCAAGCCGGAGACCGACCCCTAACGTCCGCCTAGCCGACGGCCGTCGCCGTCCCCACGGAGGGAGAAGAGCATGCCAGTGGCCAGTCGAACCGCGGAGCTGATCCAGAAGCACGAGGGAGAAATTCTCCAGGACTGGGTGCAGGCGCAGATGACCGCGGTCACCGCGAGGCCCGATCTGATGCAGAAGGCCGAGCTGGAAGACCAGTCCCGGGGAATGCTCCAGGCGTTCAAGCACGCTCTGGCCAGCGGCGGCGATACGGGTGACATCAAGGGTTCCGAATGGCAGGGAGCGCGCGATATTCTTGCCTCGATCTCTCAGTCGCGAGCCCGGCAAGGGTTTTCCCCGTCGGAGACCGCGACCTTCGTGTTCTCGATCAAAGAGCCGATCTTCGCGCGGCTCCAGCGCGATCTCGCCAAGGATCCGGCCACCCTCGTCGCGGAGACCTGGCTCATCAACGTGCTCATCGACAAACTCGCCCTCTACACCATCGAGGTCTTCCAGAAGGGACGCGAGGACGTCATCTCGCGCCAGCAGCGCACCATGCTCGAGCTCTCCACCCCGGTGGTGGAGCTGTGGGAGGGCATTCTCGCCCTGCCCCTCATCGGCACCCTGGACAGCGAGCGGACCCAGCTGGTGATGGAATCGCTCCTCACGCGCATCGTGGAGACGGGAGCGACCATCGCCATCATCGATATCACCGGAGTGCCCACCGTGGACACCCTGGTCGCCCAGCATCTCCTGAAGACGGTGGCGGCGGCCCGCCTCATGGGCGCCGATTGCCTCATCAGCGGCATCCGGCCCCAGATCGCCCAGACCATCGTGCACCTCGGCGTGGAGCTGGGCGACGTGACGAGCAAGGCGACCCTGGCCGGCGCCTTCGCAGTAGCGCTCAAGCGCACCGGTCTCGCCATCGTCCGCTCACCGCAGCGCTCGGCATGAGCGCGTCATCCATGGAGCGCATCCCCATCCTCAAGATGGGTGACTATCTCCTCGTCACCATCCAGGTGGACATGCATGACCGGCTCGCCACCACCCTCCAGGAAGATCTCGCCGACCGCATCGTCAAGGCGCGCTCCCGCGCCGTCCTCATCGATATCTCAGCACTCGAGGTCGTCGACTCGTTCATCGGCCGGATGCTCGGGAGCATCGCGGCCATCGCCCGAATCCTCGATGCGGAGACGGTGGTGGTGGGGATGCGACCGGCCGTGGCCATCACCCTCGTGGAGCTGGGTCTGGCCCTCCCGGGGGTGCGCACTGCCTTGAACGTGGAAAAGGGCATGGACATCCTGCGGAAATCACTCAGCGACACGGTCAACGGCCATGGTAGTGAGCCCGTCGCTGAGCCCGCGGATGCCGATGCCCAGGGATGAGACGTTGTCCCTCCGATCATCGGAGGACGTCGTGCAGGTCCGCCAGGCGGTACGGGCCGCCGCCGTCGATCTGCGCTTCAGCCTCGTCGACCAGACCAAGATCGTCACGGCGGCCAGCGAGCTCGGCCGCAATACCCTCGACTACGGCGGCGGAGGAACGGTCAGGCTCCAGGTGCTGCAGGACGGGGGTCGGCGAGGGATCCGTCTGACCTTCGAGGACAAGGGGCCGGGCATCACCGACATCGAGCGAGCGCTCAAGGACGGCTACACTACGGGCGGAGGCTTGGGACTGGGTCTCGGCGGTGCGCGCAGGCTGTCCAGCGAGTTCTCGATCGACTCCCGTCCCGGTGAAGGCACAAGGGTCACCATTGCCCGGTGGACGACATGATCGAGGCGGTGGCGGTGGCCGTGGCCGACGAGACCCAGCCGGGCGAGGCGCGACGGGTGGCGAGCGGCATGGCCAGGCTCCTGGGCTTCGACGAGACCTCGGCGGGCCGGGTGGCCGTCGTCGTCACGGAAGTGGCGACCAATATCGTCAAGCACGGGGGCGGCGGAGAAGTCCTCATCCGCCCGCTCCAGGAAGACGACGAGTGCGGGATCGAGCTTCTCGGCCTCGACAAGGGGACGGGAATCACGAACCTCGCCGAGAGTCGAGTGGATGGCGTGTCGAGGTCCGGAAGCGCGGGCACCGGCCTGGGGGCCATCGCGCGGATGGCCGACGAGCACGAGATCTACTCCCCGCCCGGACGGGGAACGGCCGTGCTCGCGCGTATATGGCAGCGACGTTCCAGGGCGCCTCAGCGGACTCGAATGGAGGTGGCGGGGGTCAGCGTGGCCAAGCCCGGCGAAAGCACATGCGGTGACGGCTGGGCGATGACGAAACACGCGTCGGGCGCCGTCATCGTACTGGCCGACGGTCTCGGCCATGGCCCGGAGGCGGCGGAGGCGGCGCGAGAGGCCATCCGGATTTTCCGAAAGCACACCAAAGAGGGGCCGGCCGCGATACTCAAAGTCGCCCACGATGCCCTGCGCAGCACTCGCGGGGCGGCGGTGGCCATCGCCGATATCGATTGTGACAGCGGCATGGTCACCTTCTCGGGCATCGGAAACATCGCGGGAGCGGTACTGGCTGCCGATCGGCGGAACATGGTGTCGCAGAACGGAACGCTCGGTCATACCGCGCGGACCATCTCCGAATTCACCTATGCCTGGGTCCCTGACGCCCTCGTGATCCTTAACTCCGACGGTCTCCAGAGCCAGTGGAGCCTCAGCTCCTATCCCGGGATCGCGGCGCGGGACCCGAGCCTCATCGCCGCGGTCCTCTACCGCGATTTCAATCGCGGACGCGACGACGCCACCGTGGTGGTGGCCAAGACGGCGGCGGCATGAGCCAGCGCGTGGTCACGGTGGCGTTGAAGTTCGAGGACGACATCGTCCTCGCCCGGCAGCGGGCCCGGCAGCTCGCCCGCCTCCTCGGCTTCGATGCTCAGGACCAGACGCGGATCGCCACCTCGGTGTCGGAGATCGCGCGCAACGCCTTCCGCTATGCGGGCGGAGGAAAGGTGGAGTTCGGGGTAGAAGGCCGCACGCCCCCTCAGCTGTTCGAGATCGTCGTTTCCGATGAGGGCCCGGGCATCGCCCGGCTCCCCGACATCCTCGACGGCTCCTATCGCTCCTCGACCGGCATGGGTCTCGGCATCATCGGAGCCCGGCGACTGATGGACCAATTCGAGATCACCTCGGCTCCGGGCAAGGGCACCCAGGTCGTTCTCCGCAACCTCCTCCCCGCGGGCACCTCCTTCCTCGGACCCGAGCGCCTGGCCGGCCTCGGGGCAGCCCTCGCGCGGGAGGTGCCTCCCGGGCCGCTGGAGGAAGTCCAGCGGCAGAACCAGGAGCTGATCCACACCCTCGATGAGCTCCGCCGGCGCCAGGAGGAGCTCGAGTACCTCAACCGCGAGCTCGAAGACACGAACCGGGGTGTGGTCGCCCTCTACGCCGAGCTCGACGAGAAGGCGGATCATCTGCGGCGCGCCGACGAGCTCAAGTCGCGCTTCCTGTCGAACATGAGCCACGAGTTCCGCACCCCGCTCAACTCCATCACCGCGCTGTCCCATCTCCTCCTCGATCGCATCGACGGTCCCCTCACCGCGGAACAGCTCAAGCAGGTCACTTTTATCCGTCAGGGAGCGCATGCCCTCACCGAGCTCGTCAACGATCTCCTCGATCTGGCCAAGGTGGAGGCGGGCAAGATCACCGTTCGTCCCATCGAGTTCGAGGTGGAGAGCATGTTCGGCGCCCTGCGCGGCATGTTGCGGCCGCTCCTCGTCAGCGAGTCGCTGCGTCTCGTCTTCGAGCCGGCGGACGGCCTTCCCACTCTCTACACCGACGAGGGCAAGGTGTCGCAGATCCTCCGCAACTTCATCTCCAATGCCCTGAAGTTCACGGAGAGCGGCGAGGTGCGGGTGTCGGCGACCTTCCGGCCCGAGGAAGACGCGGTGAGCTTCGACGTCACGGACACCGGCGTCGGCATTCCCGCCGAGGACCAGGAGCGGATATTCGAGGAGTTCACCCAGGTGGAGAACCCGCTCCAGCATCGGGTGAAGGGCACCGGGCTCGGGCTGCCCCTCTCGCGCAAGTTCGCCGAGCTGCTGGGGGGACGCGTCACCGTACGCAGCACGGTGGGCGTGGGTTCGACGTTCTGTGCCGTCATCCCCATCGTCTATCTGCCCAAGACGGGCATTGTGGAAGAAGACGAGCTGGTCGTGGGTGAGCGCTCGGGGCGCCCGGTGCTCATCGTGGAAAACGATGCGCGCCAGCTCACCATTTACGATCGCTACCTGCGCGGCTCTGCTTTCCGGCTCGTGCCCGCCCGAAGCCTGCGGGAAGCCCGCCGCGTCCTCGCCGGCGAGCTCCCACACGCCATCGTCCTCGACGTGCTCCTCGAAGGCGAAGACACCTGGAAATTCCTCGCCGATCTCAAGAAGGGCGCGACGACCCGGGACATTCCCGTGCTCGTGGTGAGCACGGTCGACGACTCGCGCAAAGGCCTGGCCCTGGGGGCGGACGCGTATGCCCTCAAGCCCGCCGAGCGGGGTTGGCTCATCGGCGAGCTCGAACGTCTGACCCGCCAAGGTCGGGTGCCCGGTGCGCTGATCATCGACGATGACGACATGGCCCGTTACGTCCTCAAGCGCCTGCTCAGCCAACTGCATTGCGTCATCACCGAGATGCCCAACGGCAAGGATGGGTTGCAGGCGGCGAGAGAGCTTCGGCCCGAGATCGTCTTCCTCGACCTCAACATGCCGAATATGTCCGGCGCCGAGGTGCTCGTTCGCCTGAAGGAGGATCCCGTGACGGCCAACATCCCGGTGGTGGTAGTCACTTCCAAGGTCCTCGAGCCCGCCGAGCGCGCCCAGCTCGAGCGCCGGGCGGTGGCCGTCCTGTCCAAGGACGAGACGGCGGGCGAGGATGCCCTCTCCGTGATCCAGGCCACGTGGGTGAAGGCGGGACTTCGGCTATGACCGCGCCGTCGCGAGGGCTCGTGCTCGCCGTCGACGACGAGGCCACCAACCGCTACGCGGTGTCCCGTGTCCTCTCCCAGGCCGGATACAAGGTCATCGAGGCGAGCACGGGCGAGGAGGCGCTCCGCTCCATCGAGAGCGAGCGGCCCGACCTCGTGGTCCTCGATGTGCGGCTGCCCGACATCAGCGGCTACGAGATCTGCCGACGCATCAAGGACGACCCGGCCACCGCCTCCACCCTCGTCCTGCAGGTCTCCGCCACCTTCGTGAACAGCCGCGACGCCGTGCGCAGCCTGGACGGCGGCGCCGACAGCTATCTGACCCAGCCGGTGGAGCCTCCCGTGCTCATCGCCACCGTGGGCGCCCTTATCCGCCTCCGCCGCGCCGAGGAGGCGCTCCGTGAATCGGAGTCACGGCACCGGCTGCTCTTCGAGCGGACTCCATTGCCGGCCTGGGTGTTCGACATCGAGTCTCTCGCCATCCTCGCCGTGAACGAAGCGGCCGTCCTGCGCTACGGCCACAGCCGGGACGAGCTCCTCGCCATGCGGATCGGAGACCTCCAGCCGCCCGCCGACGTGGCCGCGTTCAAGTCCCGCGCCGCGGGCGACGTGCGGGGCCAGCTTGGAGTGTGGCGGCATCGGACCAAGGACGGCAACGAGCTCGATGTCGAGCTCACCGCCGCTCCCATCCGCTTCGGCGAGCACCGGGCCCGCATCCTCATCGCCACGGACGTGACGGAGCGCCGGCGGGTGGAGCAGGCGCGTGTGGAGCTGCTCACCCGCGAGCGCACGGCGCGGGCCCAGGCGGAGGAGGCGAATCGGGCCAAGGACGACTTCCTCGCCACCCTCTCCCACGAGCTGCGCACGCCGCTCAACGCCATGGTCGGCTGGGTCAATCTCCTCCAGTCGGGAAAGCTCGACGCGTCGACGGCCAAGCGCGGTCTCGATGCCATCGACCGGAACACCCGCATCCAGGCCCAGCTCATTGAGGACCTCCTCGACGTGTCGCGCATCATCACGGGCAAGCTCGTCCTCGAGCGGTCCGTCATCGATCTGGTCGATGTCGCCCAGGCCGCCGCGGAGGGACTCCGCGCGCCCGCCCTCGCCCGACAGCTCGATCTGGCCGTGACGGCAGAGGTGGCGCCCATCCTCGTACTGGGCGACTTCGGCCGGCTTCAGCAGGTCGTGAGCAATCTCGTCTCGAACGCGATCAAGTTCACCGACCCCGGGGGACGCGTGGCCGTTCGCATCGAGCGTCGCGGGAACGAAGCGATTCTCGAGGTCGCGGACACGGGACGGGGCATCCGCCCCGAGTTCCTGCCCCACGTGTTCGAGAAGTTCCGGCAAGCCGACACCTCGACCACGCGCTCGCACGCCGGGCTCGGCCTCGGGCTGGCCATCGTCCGGCGCCTCGCGGAGCTGCACGGCGGCCGCGTTCAGGCGACGAGCGAAGGCGAAGGGCGCGGGTCGACCTTCGCGGTGACGCTTCCCCTCGCCCCGGTGGCCGCCTCCCCAAGCACCGACGGGGAATCCGAGAGCGCCGACGACGTCACTCTCGATGGCCTGTACGTGCTCGTCGTCGACGACGATGCCGATTCGCTCATGCTCGCGGCGGTGGCCCTGGAGCAGCACGGCGCCCACGTCACCACCGCCCGGTCGGGGGCGGAGGCGCTGGAAGCGATGAAAAACACGCTCCCCGACGTGCTCGTGAGCGATCTCGGCATGCCCGACCTGGACGGCCTCGAGCTGATGCGCGAGATCCGGCGCCGGAGGGGCACGAGCGTGCCTGCCCTCGCCCTCACCGCCTATGCCATGGAAGCGGACGCGGAGCGAACGCGGGCCGCTGGGTACATGATGCACCTGACGAAACCGCTCGATCCCAAGCGACTGGCCCTGGCCGTGCGCCGCCTCGCCCGGCGCGCCTAGCGGAGGCGCGCGCCCTCCACCGTCGATCCCGTTCGTGTCGCCGTGATCGCCGCCCGCCTTTTGGTAGGATGAGCGTCCAAGAGATGGCCAGCCTCCAGAACCTCGAGATCGCCGTCGTCCTCCTCGTGGCCGTGCTGATTCTGACCACGCTGGCGAGAAGTCTCCTTCTCCCCTCCCCAAGATGCCCGTGCTGCGGCTCGATCCCGATCTCGTCTTCCTCGTCTTCCTTCCGCCCATCCTGTGGTCCGCCGCCTACTTCACCTCGCTGCGGGATTTTCGCTCGCACCTGCCCACCATCACCTTCCTCGCCATCGGCCTCGTGGCCGCCACCACCGCCGCGGTGGCCGCGGCCGCGCGCTGGATCATTCCCGGTATCGGCTGGCCCGAGGCCCTCGCCCTCGGCGCCATCGTCTCGCCCACCGACGCAGTGGCCGCCACCTCCATCGGGCGGCGTCTGAACATTCCCCACCGGGTGGTGGTGATCCTCGAGGGCGAAAGCCTGGTCAACGACGCCACCGCCCTCGTGCTCTACCGGGCCGCAGTGGCCGCTACGGTGTACGGAGCCTTTTCCCTCGCCGACGGGCTCAAGCTCTTTCTCTTCGCGTCGATCATCGGGGTGGCGGTGGGATTGGCGGTGTCGGAGGTCGCGCGGCGCGCCCTCGCCCTCACCGAGGACAGCTTCACCGAGGTGCTGGTGACCCTCCTCGCCCCCTATGTGAGCTGGATATTGGC
>WNFK01057295.1_pt1 | contig 14614 bp, 14 predicted proteins | sample 5400281 | NCBI WGS metagenome assembly WNFK01 (sample SAMN13153350, study PRJNA577476) | soil metagenome | isolation source: 20 cm soil on Douglas fir-dominated hillslope | place: USA:California | collected 2013-09-17 | reverse complement strand
GACAAGAACATTGCGACCAGAGGCGCGCGTTCCCGTCGAGAACTGGGGATAGCTCACATTCCCGAAGACCGGCATCGCCGCGGCTTGTTACTCGATTTCACTCTAGCGGAGAATTCGATCCTGGGGGTCCACTATCGGAAGCCGATCGTCTCGTATGCCGGTGTCTTTCTTGACGACATGGCAATTCAGCGACGAGTCGGAGAGATCATTGAGCGTTTCGATGTGCGTCCTGCAAACCCAACGCTTCCTGCTCGCGCGCTATCCGGGGGTAACCAGCAAAAGCTGATCATCGGTCGCGAGTTTTTCGTGGGACCGAAACTTCTCCTGGTGTCGCAGCCCACTCGGGGCGTCGACATCGGAGCCATCGAATTTATTCATCGCAAGCTGGTCGAACTCCGGGACGGTGGTTGCGCGGTGCTTTTGGTGTCGGCAGAGTTGGAAGAAGTGACAAGCCTCTCGGATCGTTTATTGATCATTCATCAGGGACGCATAGCGGGAGAGGTTGATCCGAAGGTGGCCACGTTGGAAGAGATTGGTTTGTTGATGACGCGTGGGCACTAAGCGCAATTTCGATTTTTAGATTTCAGATTGGCGATTGCAACTCTTCGGTGCAAGCGCTGTCTAAAATCGCAAATCAAAAATCTAAAATTCCATGAAACTCCTGCGTGAACTCCTATTTCCACTGATCGCCGTCGTGGCCGCGTTCATTGTGGGCGGGATCCTCATTCTATTGATCGGCGACAACCCGATTGAGGCCTACCGGCTGCTTCTGGGTAGTGCGCTTTCATGGCCGGATGGAATTGGCTACACACTTTTCCAGGCCACCCCTCTGATATTTACCGGGCTGGCAGTTCTCGTCGGTTTCCGCTGCGGCTTATTTAATATCGGAGCTGAAGGACAGTTATATATCGCGGCGTTTGCCACCGCATGGGTCGGTATCACGTTCGCAAATCTTTCGGCATGGCTTTTAATTCCCATGTGTTTTGCAGCCGCCATTCTTACTGGAGCATTTTGGGGCGCGATCCCTGGCGTTTTGAAAGCTCGCTTTGGCTCGCATGAAGTTATCAACACCATCATGTTGAACTTCATTGCCATCGCGCTGGTCAGCTATTTCACCCAATACCATTACAAAATTCCCGGCGATCCGATTCTACAAACCGCTCCGATCGGCTACGGAGCCCACATCGCGCGCCTGGGCAAATTTATTCCAGGTTTACCAGAACGTATTCCTCTGAATCTCGCCTTCATACTGGCACTTGTCGCTTGCGGTCTGGTCTATCTGTTTTTGTGGCGCACAAAGTGGGGCTACGAGATTCGGGCCACCGGCAGCAATCCCACCGCTGCGGAGTATGGTGGCATTTCTATTCGCAAACAGATCATTCTGGCGATGGCTGTCTCGGGGGCCCTGGCAGGCATGGTGGGTATCAACGATGTGATGGGGTATCACTACCGGTACTACGATGGCTTTTCCGACAACTACGGTTTTACAGGAATTGCCGTGGCATTGCTGGGTCGTAATCACCCCGTCGGCGTAATAATCTCAGCTTTACTTTTCGCGGTTCTGCAGCATGGCGGAATCTATGTGGACGGCTTTTCTGAGCACGTAACAAAAGACATCGTGCAGGTCCTGCAAGGCATCATCATTTTGTTTGTTGCCGCTGAGGCTTTCTTCCGCGGTTCATTCGGCAGGTTTGGTTTATTGAAGCGCTCGAAGGTGTAAACAATGAGAGATATTTTTACGCTTTCACTTTTCTGGTCGACGCTGAGGTTGGCAACTCCATTGGTACTCGCCGCACTAGGTGGAATGTTTTCCGAACGATCGGGTGTCATTAATATCGCACTTGAGGGGAAGATGCTCGCTGGAGCCTTCACTGCGGCCGCAGTTACTTATGCTGCAGACGCAAAGTTGGGGATGGGAAACGCTAGCCCATGGTTAGGCTTGCTTGCCGCCATCGCCGCGGGTTTGTTCATTGCCGCGATTTACGCTGTCACTTGTATCCGCTTCAAAGCCGATCAAGTGGTCAGCGGAGCGGCTATCAATATTCTCATGTTTGGGATTCCCGGTTTTTTGAGTGGTGCGTTCTTTCTCTCATCCGGGTCAACGCCGCAGCTTCCGAGGGGACACTTGATCCCCTGGACGCCAATCATCATCGCGTTCGCGCTGGTTCCAATTAGTTGGTATGTTCTCTATCGCACACCTTTTGGATTGCGACTTCGCTCCGTTGGCGAAAAGCCTGAGGCTGCCGATGCCGCAGGTGTAAGCGTGAAACGCATGAGATACTCGGGGGTCCTGATCGCAGGAGTGCTCGCCGGCATCGGTGGAGCTTATCTTTCGATAGGGCAGTCGTCGCTCTTCACGAGAAACATGACTGCAGGCAGGGGATTCATCGCGCTAGCCGCATTGATTTTTGGTAAGTGGCGACCTTTTCAAACAATGCTAGCCTGTCTCCTGTTTGGTTTCACCGAAGCAGTTTCCATTCAAATGCAGGGCGCGGTAAAGTTGCCATCAGGTGAAGATATTCCTGTGCAGTTTATTCAAATGGTGCCCTACGTGTTGACGATAGTTGTGTTGGCTGGCTTTATTGGATCGTCGCGACCACCGCAGGCGTTGGGAATTCCTTACGAGAAAGAAAAATGAGTTTTCGCAAAAGGGGGGGTGAATAATGTTTGAAAGCGTAGCAAGTTCCAGCCTCTATGAGCGCGCCGAACATGCCGCGCGCATTGTTCGAGCGCGCGTAAACCAGGAACCGCGCGTGGCGGTAGTGTTGGGGAGCGGTCTGGGCGGTTTTGCCGACGACTTTGAAGAGGCCGTCGCGGTTCCCTATGAGGAGATCCCCGGATTTGTTCGCTCGACAGCTCAAGGTCACGCTGGCCGTCTGGTGGTCGGCAAAGTTGATCAGGTGCCGATCCTGGCGATGCAAGGCCGCGTTCACTACTACGAAGGCTACACCCTGGAGGAGGTCACCTTTCCAATTCGCACGTTCAAACTGCTGGGCATAAAGACTATCGTTTTGACCAACGCCGCGGGAGGTATTAATGTTCAGTTAAGCCAGGGTGCGTTGATGGTAATCAGCGACCATTTGAATCTAATGGGGGTAAACCCATTGCGTGGTCCCAATGACGAACGGTTTGGCCCACGCTTTCCCGACATGTCAGCGGTGTATTCTCCTGCGTTGCAGGAGATTGTTATCGAAGAATCACGAGCGATGGGCCTGGAGGTTCGGCGTGGGATCTATGCGGCGCTTTCCGGTCCCAATTATGAGACCCCGGCAGAGATCCACCTATTGAGAAACTGCGGAGCAGACGCAGTTGGCATGAGCACCGTACCAGAGGCAATCGTCGCGCGGCAGATGGACATGGAGGTTCTCGGTATTTCTTGTATCACCAACATGGCCGCAGGAATCAGCGACGAACCCATTAATCACGACGAGGTGATGGAAACAGGAAACCGCGTCAGATCTACGTTTACCCAGTTGCTTCGGCGCGTTGTGGATCGCCTCACGAGTCGCGTATGAAAGTGGTGCGGACTTGAGGCTGTGCCACCCTTACGATAAGAGTTAGAATGGATTTGTGAGCATGATAATTGGTATTTGCGGTGGGACGGGATCGGGCAAGACAACAGTTGCGAATCGCATTCTCGAATCGGTTAGTGCCAACGAAGTTGTTTTCATTCAACAAGACTCCTACTATCGTAACCTCAAAGATCTTCCGCTCGATTTCCAACAGATAGCAAACTTCGATCATCCGGATGCACTCGATAACGATTTATTGGTGCGCCACGTGAGGAAGCTCAGGGCTGGCGAAGCCATCGAGTTGCCACTCTACGATTTCAGGACTCACACTCGCTTAAACGAGACGCGAGCAGTCCAACCGAAGCCGATCGTAATTGTCGAAGGCATTCTGATCTTCGCCGATCCGCGTTTGTTGGAGCAGATGGATATCAAAGTATTTGTGGACACTCCGGACGACATTCGTTTCATACGCCGGCTGCGACGAGACCTGGCTGAAAGAGGTCGCACAGTGGAGTCTGTGATCGAACAATACGTGGCCACCGTCCGTCCTATGCATATGCAATTTGTAGAGCCGTCAAAACGTTGTGCTGACGTAATTATTCCTGAGGGGGGTCATAATCTTGTGAGCATTGATTTGATAAGCGGAAAAATTCGCGAGAGGTTGGCCGGTTCTTTATCAACAGTTGGAGGTCAACATTGAGCGAGAAGGATTTTCAGCCACTGATTGAAGCGGCGTTACGTGCACGCCTACAGTCGGTTGCGCCTTTTTCAAATTTTCTTGTCGGAGCCGCGGTCAAAACTGAAAACGGGAAAGTTTATACCGGGTGCAATATCGAAAGTGCCAGTTATGGTCTAACGGTTTGCGCTGAGCGTGTGGCTATTTGGAAAGCTCTATCAGAAGGTGAGCGGCACTTCACCGAGTTGGCTGTGGTGGCCGATACCGAAACATTGACGCCGCCATGCGGTACCTGCCGCCAGATAATCTGGGAATTTGCCCGGGGCGCGAAGATTGTTTTCGCCAATCTCAACGGTGCAAGTGAAGTATTTCAGATTGCCGAGCTGCTGCCGCGAGCGTTCGACGCCCGGTTCCTGAAGAGCGCCAGCAAGAAATAACCTTTATGCCAAAGCGTCTGTTGATTACCTTCACACTGATGGCCATGCTTGCCAATCCCATTTCAAACGTTGTCGCACAAAACCGGCGACCGCTCGCCCAACAAGTTGATCTGCTTGTGTTGGGTGGCACGATCGTGACGATGGATGGTGCTCGCCGTGTAATTGACGAAGGCGGTATTGCTGTGACCGGCGGACGGATTATGGCGATTGGTCCACGCGCGGAGATTGAAAGGGACTACACCTCACGGCAAAGGGTGAACGCTACCGGCAAGCTGATCGTGCCTGGTCTAATCAATGGCCATACCCACATCCCGATGGTTTTGTTTCGTGGTCTCGCTGACGATCTCGATCTGCAGGACTGGCTTACAAAATATATCTTCCCCGCCGAAGCAAAAAACGTCTCCGAAGATTTTGTGCGCGCCGGGACCCGGCTTGGTCTAGCCGAGATGATTCGCGGCGGCACCACTACCTACTGCGATATGTACTACTTTGAAGACGCGATTGCTGATGAAACGGCGAAAGCGGGAGGACGCGGCATCTTGGGCGAAACGCTTATAGACTTTCCCGTCGCCGATAACAAGACGAATGCGGAAGCGATGGCCTACGTCGAAAAGTTTGTCAGCCATTGGCGGGGAAATGACCTCATCATTCCGGCCATTGCGCCTCATGCGCCTTATACGGTTTCGGAAGAACACCTGAAAGCGGTGCGTGCCTTTTCCGATCGTACTGGAGCTCCAATCGTCACTCACATTTCTGAAACCAAAAAGGAAGTCGATGACAGCATCAAGGCCAAGGGTGCGAGTCCCGTTAATTATCTCGAGCGCATAGGATTCCTAAACGAACGGGTAATTGCCGCACACATGGTTTGGCCGCAGGCTGGGGAGATCGAAATTCTGAAGCTCCGTCGGGTCGGCGTTGTGCACAATCCGCAGTCGAATATGAAACTCGCTTCCGGTGTGGCGCCTTTGCCCGGAATGCTAAAAGAGGGAGTCTTGCTCGGTTTGGGGACGGATGGAGCCGCGTCCAACAATGATCTGAACATGTGGGAAGAGATGGACACCGCGGCGAAGTTGCATAAGGTGTTTACGGGAGATCCCAAGGTGATTTCCGCGCAACAGGCTTTTGAGCTGGCTACAATCCGCGGCGCTGCAGCCCTTCACCTCGAAAAAGAGATCGGTTCGCTGGAAAAAAGTAAGCGGGCAGATCTCGTGGTCATCGAACGCGACTCTCTCAACCAGATTCCCCTCTACAACGTTTACTCGGATCTGGTCTATGCCACCAAAGCGTCGGACGTGGAGACAGTTATCATCAACGGCCGAATAGTGATGAGAAATCGGCGCCTATTGACCTTGAATGAGACGGCCGTAAAGAACAGTGCCCGTATTTTCCGCGAAAGAATCATCAAGAGTCTTGGTGGTACCGTGCCCTAACAGCAGATCCCTCAGACTACTTCAGGTTACCGTCGCCAGGTTTCCCCTTGCGTCTATTGTCTGAACGGACCATAATAAGGCGTAACCCCAGCGAGCAATTACGCTCGCTTTTGTATTTTAGGGAGCCGGCTTAGTGAGTTCTTTTTCTTATCGTCAGATATCTAATCGAATCATCCTCCCGACAATCCTGATTCTTTTCGCGTGCATTTGCACGACGGCACAATCGTCTGTTGTAACTACCAACACCACGGATGCTGATGCTATTCAGCGCCGGATCGAACGCGCTCGAGCCTTGGCGGCAGCGCATCAGCTGGAAGCGGCGTCAAGTGAACTCGAGGCGTTGCGCGCGTCAATCAGCGATGCGGCTTTACGCAACATCACATCGCTGATGCTCATGGGCATTTATCTTGAAGAGGCAAATTACGTTCGGGCGCAGGCCATTTTGGAAGAGACATTTCAGGCCCGGTCGCTTCAGAAAGACGATTCCATTCGTACCTACTTCGCTCTGGCGGGTCAGGCCATAAATGGGGTGCGCTCGCATCTGGCGCGCTATCGTAGTTTTGGCATTAACACGAGCGATGTGGATCTTCCGCCCGAGGCTCTCAGCGATCTCAACCGGTTACGCAGCCTGCTTGAACGAATGATTGCGCAAGCCAGGGAGATAACCAAAGGAGATGCCAGGGCCTACGATGCTTTGGCACTCCAGGAAGACGTTTTGGGAATTCGGCTGTCGCTGGCTCGAGACGATGATGATCGAGATAAATGGCAAACTGAGTATGTCGCCGCGCGAGAGAAGCAGGCCTCGGCACAGATTCAGATCGCCTCGATTGGCAGAATACCTTCCGGTGCGGCGGCGCCGAAAGTGACGCGCGCTGTTCCGGTTGAAAAGCCCCCTGTAATGTTTGAAAAAGATGGTGGCACGAATTCTCAGCAAACCTCGTCAACTGCCGCAGCAATACCCCAACCGTCTCCACCTTCTGACCGACCGGCAACTGCTCCAACGTCCGACAAGGAGTCGGAGCCGAAAACTATCAGCACCGGATCGCTCAACGGAAGGGAAAGAAAGCGCGTGACGCCAGCTTATCCACAGGGGGCGCAGGCCGCTGGTGCGTCTGGCGTTGTTAGGGTTTACGTGATTGTGGATGAAAAGGGAAAAGTTTCGGTGACGAGATCCGAAGGTCCCATGCTTCTCCGTCAGCCGGCCGAAGACGCGGCACGATCATGGAGCTTTCCTCCTACCGTCGTCGCAGACAAACCAGTCCGCATTTCCGGTTTTATCGAGTTCAATTTCACGCCTTCGCCTTCCCAATAACTCCTCGCTACCTCTAATCTTGACTTAAAAGTAAGGTTTATCTAAAATGCCTTTACTTAATAAGTTAAGTTCAAACGCGATGAAGATTTCAGCACAAGAAGAGTACGGTCTGCGTTGCCTTCTGCAATTGGCTTTGGCCGAGTCGAAAGGTGAATCGCTGACGCTCGGACAGATTGCGCGAAGAGAGGGAATATCGGCTGCAAACGCGGGTAAGTTGATGTGGATATTGAGCAAGGCCGGGCTAGTTCAGTCGCAGCGGGGAACAAAGGGTGGTTACAACCTTACCCGGCCGGCGTCTGAGATTCATTTGAATCAGGTGATAAGAGTTCTGGAAGGGGAACCTGTCAATTCCCACTGCAAGAGCTATGCGGGGGTGCTTGATGCCTGCGTTCATACCGGTGACTGTGGTATCCGCCCTGTGATAGTGGAACTGCACCAGATTGTTGATAACGCGCTTGCGGAAATCACGCTGTCACAATTGCTGGGCACAGAAGCAAATGTTGACGCCGCACTTCATCAGATCCAGGTTACCAGGCGGCGGGATACGCCTAACCTGAGAGCATAAGTTTTTGCAAACTAGACTGAGAACACGATGAGCACAGCAGAACTGTTAAGCAAACAAGAATACAAATACGGATTCGTAACAGATATCGAGTCAGACATGATTCCGCGCGGTTTGACGGAAGATACCATTCGTCTGATCGTCGAAAAGAAGAACGAGCCAGACTGGATGTTGGAGTTTCGTTTGAAAGCTTATCGCCACTGGCTGACCATGACGGAACCCAAGCGTTGGCCGAACATCAGTTATCCGGAGATCAATTATCAGGACGTTATTTACTACAGTGCTCCGAAACAGAAAGCACAGAAGGCGAGCCTCGACGAAGTCGATCCCGAGTTGTTGCGGACGTTTGAGAAGCTCGGTATTCCCATAACTGAACAGAAACAACTCGCGAATGTTGCCGTCGACGCTGTGTTCGATTCGGTTTCCGTCGCCACAACCTACAAAGAGAAGCTGAGAAAGCATGGCGTAATCTTCTGTTCGTTTACTGAAGCTATTCGTGAACACCCGGAACTAGTGCGCAAATATCTCGGATCCGTAGTTCCGACGAACGATAACTTTTTTGCCGCCCTGAACAGTGCCGTCTTTTCTGATGGTTCGTTCTGTTTTATTCCCAAAGGTGTTCGCTGTCCCATGGAACTCTCGACTTACTTCCGGATCAACAATTCGGAGTCGGGCCAGTTCGAGAGAACCCTGATCGTTGCTGAAGAGTCGTCTTACGTTTCATATTTGGAAGGTTGTACCGCGCCGAAGTTTGATAAAAATCAATTGCATGCGGCCGTGGTCGAACTGGTCGCGTTGGACGATGCGCAAATCAAATACTCCACAGTGCAGAACTGGTACGCCGGCGATGAGAATGCGCGGCAAGTGCGCCGGACGCAATTCCAAAATATCCTGGACCCAGGTGGAAACGGGCTCAGCTATTACCTGGAAGTATCCTTCCTGCATCTTGCAGGGTGACAACTCGATTGGTGAATTTTATTCGGTGGCCCTGACAAATCACGCCCAGCAGGCGGACACGGGTACGAAGATGATTCATCTGGGCAAGAACACACGCTCGACGATCATCTCCAAGGGCATTGCCGCGGGTAAATCAAACAACAGCTATCGAGGACTTGTTAAGGTGATGCCGAAGGCTGAAAACGCGCGAAACTATACCCAGTGTGACTCGATGTTGATCGGTTCGAGCTGCGGCGCGAACACGTTTCCCTACATCGAGGTCATGAACAATAGCTCCAGCGTGGAACACGAAGCATCAACATCCAAGATTAGCGAGGAACAACTCTTTTATTTGCAGCAGCGAGGCATCTCGCAGGAAGACGCTGTATCGCTAATCATCAACGGCTTCTGCAAAGATGTTTTTCTGCAGTTGCCGATGGAGTTTGCGGTGGAAGCGCAGCGTCTACTGGGTCTGAAGCTGGAAGGCAGTGTGGGATAAGAACGATGTCCGATATGCTTTAGCTTGTCGATGACTCTCGAAGAAGACTTCAGTGGAGATGACGACAAGCTAAAGCATATCGGACATTGCTTGCAACGGAGCAGAGCAGTTAGGTAGGAGACAAATTCATAATGTTAGAGATTCGAGATTTACATGCTGGCATCGATGGCAATGAGATCCTTAAGGGAATCAACCTCACGATCAAGAAGGGTGAGGTCCACGCGATCATGGGTCCCAACGGCTCGGGTAAATCGACGCTGGCCAAAGTTCTTGCCGGCCACCCGGCGTATGAAGTCACCGCGGGCGAAGTGCTATATGAAGGACGCAATCTGCTTGACCTTCCTCCCGATGAGCGCGCGCGGGAAGGCGTCTTTATGGCTTTTCAGTATCCGATTGAAGTGCCCGGGGTGTCCAACGCGCAATTCCTGCGTTTGGCTTACAACGAGAAACAGAAGCACCTTGGCAAGGATGAGCTCGATCCACTGGAGTTCAAGGATTTGCTGAAAGAGCGCGCGAAAATTGTTGAGATGGATGCGAGCTTTATGTCGCGATCGGTAAATGAAGGTTTTTCGGGCGGAGAGAAGAAACGCAATGAAATACTGCAGATGGCCGTGCTCGAGCCGAAGCTTGCGATTCTCGATGAAACCGATTCGGGTCTGGACATAGACGCGCTGCGCATCGTCGCGGGCGGTGTGAACCAACTGCAAAATGCGGAGAATGCAATCATAGTCGTCACCCACTATCAGCGCTTACTCAACTACATTGTGCCGGACTATGTGCATGTGTTGGCCAGCGGTCGTATCGCCCGCGAAGGTGGTAAGGAGTTGGCGCTGGAGTTGGAAGAGAAGGGCTACGATTGGATTAAAACAACAGATAACAAGGATGGCGGCGTGGCTCTTGCCGGCTAATCAAGAATGGTAACTGAACTCGTAAAGCCAGAAAACAATTATCAATCGGACTTTCGGGCCCTACAGCAGAATCATCCTTCGGTTGCATGGGTTGAGCTTTTGCGCAGCGGCGCCATGGATCGCTTCGAGTTGCTGGGATTTCCTTCCGTAAATGAAGAGGAATGGAAATATACAAACCTCGCCAGTCTGGTTAAGGCTGACTTCCGGCCTGTGCGCGATGATCGCATACCGGAGGTTGATAGAAACGAGATTCGCCGCCACGGCTATCCGGAAACCGCTGACGCGGAGATCGTTCTGATCAACGGCTTCTTAAGTGCCCATCTTTCTTCCATCAAGGCACTCGAAAGTATAGTTGTGCTTGATCTGTCCAGCGCTATCAGAGATGAAAGATATGAGAAGATCGTGCGTGAGTATCTGGGCCGTTACGCGGACTATCACGACAATGGCTTGACTGCGCTGAACACCGCTTTCATTAACTCGGGGGTGTTCGTCCTTATCCCCAAAGACGTAAAACTCGGGGTGCCATTGCAGATAACCTATCTTTCCGAACCTGGATCTACGAATAGCGTAAGTTTCCCGCGTGTGCTGGTTGTGGCCGAGGAAAACAGTTCAGCCACGGTGATAGAAAGCTACCGTAGCATCGGAGAGGGCCGGTATCTCACAAATGCGGTAATCGAGATTGTTCTGAAAGAGGGGGCACGGCTCGAACATTATCGCCTGCAGCGAGAAAGCCGGGGAGCGTTCCATGTGGCAACGACCTCCGCCGATCTCGGACCGAAGAGCAGTTACGATGCTACCTCGATTACCATGGGAGCCCAACTATCGCGGCATGATATTAAAGTCGTAATGGATCATGAGGGCGCCGAATGCTGGGTTGACGGTTTATATGTAGTCGGTTCCGATCAGCATACCGACACTCACTCAGTAATCGATCACAAAAAGCCGCATTGTGTCAGCCATCAGCTTTACAAGGGAATTCTCGACGGCAAGGCGCGAGCTGTTTTCAATGGCAAGGTATTTGTGCGTCCAGGCGCACAGAAAACCGATGCCATGCAGACGAACAAGAATCTTCTCTTATCCAACGAAGCCCGCGTGGATACCAAACCACAGTTGGAAATATTTGCCGATGATGTGAAGTGCGCGCACGGCGCGGCGGTCGGGCAGATCGACCAGGATGAGCTCTTCTATTTGGAAACCCGCGGTCTCAACCCCGAGCTGGCGCGAAATCTGCTCACCTACGGTTTTGCCGAAGAAGTAGTGGCCAAGATCAAAGTCGATACGCTCCGGAGTCAGACTGACGAAGCCGTTCTTGGTCACCTCAACGCTCGGTTGGAAGTGTAGCTTATGGGTACTGCGGAAAAAACAATCACTGCGAGTTCTCAGCCTTCAGTTAGCTCCCACGAGTGGAATGTCGAACGTATTCGTGCCGATTTTCCCGTGCTGCACCAAACGGTCAATGGTAAGCCGCTCGTCTATCTCGACAACGGCGCGTCGTCCCAAGTTCCGCAAGTTGTAATTGACCGCGGCAGCATTTATCTGGAGCAGGAACATTCAAACATACACCGAGGAGTTCACTACCTTAGCCAACGGGCCACAACCGCTTATGAGGGCGCTCGTGAAAAGGTGAAGCGATTTCTCAATGCGCGAGAGTCAAAGGAGTGCATCTTCGTACGCGGTGCCACCGAAGGCATTAACCTCGTGATGCACGGCTACGGGCGAAAGTTTATCGGTGCGGGTGACGAGATCATCATCTCGGCAATGGAACATCACGCCAACATTGTTCCCTGGCAAATGCTCTGCGAAGAAAAAGGAGCACGTCTGCGCGTCATCCCAATGAATGATGCCGGCGAGTTGCTCCTTGACGAGTATGACGCGTTATTGAATGAACGAACAAAGTTTGTCGCGGTCACGCATGTGTCGAACGCGCTCGGTACTATCAATCCTATAAAAAGGATGATTGGGCAGGCTCACAAGTATGGAGTACCTGTTCTGATCGATGGCGCGCAAAGCGCTCCCCACATGCCGGTCGATGTGCAGGATCTCGACTGTGATTTCTTCGCCTTTTCAGGTCATAAAGTTTATGCGCCTACGGGCAGTGGCATAGTCTATGGCAAGGCTGAACTTCTCGAAGAGATGAATCCCTTTCAGGGTGGCGGTGACATGATCAAAAGCGTCACGTTTGAGAAGACGATCTATGCCGAGTTGCCCAATAAGTTTGAAGCAGGCACCCCGGCGATCGCGTCCCAGATCGGTCTGGGAGCGGCCATCGACTATCTGAACAGTATTGGTAGGGAAAAGGCAGCGGCTCACGAACATGAACTCCTGCGCTACGCGACAGAGCAGATTTCTGCTATCGAAGGTGTGCGTATTATTGGTACCGCGCGTGAGAAGGCCAGCGTGCTGTCGTTCGTTATAGATGAAATTCATCCACACGACATTGGCACAATCCTGGATCAGGAAGGCATTGCGGTCAGGGCTGGACATCATTGCGCGCAACCGGTGATGCAGAGGTTTAATGTCCCAGCGACAGCTCGCGCTTCGTTTGCCTTTTATAACACGAAGGAAGAAGTGGATATTCTCGCGCGCACGATTGAAAAGGTAATTGAGATCTTTAGCTGATTCTTTCTATGTCCGAATTAAGCGAACTTTACCAGCAGGTTATTCTCGACCATAATAAGAAGCCACGAAACTTTCGTAAGCTCGAGACGGCGAACCACTCAGCCGAAGGCTACAATCCGCTTTGTGGCGACCATTTGACTGTCTACTTGAGACTCGAAGAAGATGCCGTCCATGAAATAGCGTTTGAAGGCTCCGGCTGCGCGATCTCAAAAGCGGCAGCCAGCATGATGACCCAGGCCGTTAAGGGCAAAAGCAAACAGGAAACTGAGAAACTGTTCAAGGAGTTTCATCGGATGGTGACGGGCGAGTTGGACGAGGAAGTTGAAGCCAATAGTCTCGGCAACTTGAAAATCTTTGCCGGCGTGCGCGACTTTCCCGTGCGCGTTAAATGCGCCTCGCTTCCCTGGCACACGATGCATGCGGCGCTGAATAATCAGGAGATTGTGTCTACCGAGTAGCTGGATTCTTACTAAGTGCCAAAAGGGCGTGGCCTATTGCCACGCCCTTTTTGTTCGAACAGGCAACCGCAAAAACTGCAGCTGGGGGCTATCGCAGTGAAATATTCATCGCCCTACTGGCCGCCGCCATAACGGAAGAGGTTTCCCGTCGTTGCCGCAGAAGTTGATTCGATATCCACGGCTTCACCCACCACATCATTGCTAACCTTAAAGACCAGCAGTTTGGCTACGGCGTTACTGATGCCCGCGCTTTGTCCTGTTAAGAAGAACTTCAAGGGAATCGTACGCTCCGCTTTATAAACTCCGTTTGCCTGAACTGGCGCGAGTAGACCAGACCACGTATATCCCACTCCGACACTGATCTGTTCCTCAGTAAACAAGTTTGGTGAGCCGTTGTCGGTGATCCGCACTTTGAAAGTGTAAACCTGGCCAACCTGGTCCGCCGTCGGCGTCCAGCTGAAGGCTCCCGAGGTTGAATTCATACTGGCACCGGACGGGATCATTCCAACCAAACTGAAGGTCAGCATCTGGACAGGTACATCTCCATCAGAGCCACTGGCGGTGAATGACAGCGCATTTCCCAGATAGACCGTCTTATTGCCGATGGGATTAAGGGTGGGAGTCTGATTCACCTCCCTAACGGTCAGCGAGATGCCGGCATCAGTGTTCGTCACGCCATCAGAAACTCTAACTGTAAACACATATGGAACTCCCGTTCCACCCTGCACCTCGGTCGGAGTCCACGTGAAAGCACCCGTGCTCGGATCGATCGACGCGCCAGTAGGAGCTCCAACCAACGAGAAGGTACATATCTGGGCGGGGACGTCAATGTCGCTGGCCCCCGCGGTGAATGTATAGAGCGACAGCTCGTCCACTATCGCACCGGCCGGTACTTTGGTTAGCACGGGTACGTCGTTCACCGGGTTCACGGTAACGCTAACGTTGCCTGTTGCCGTACCACCTTGCCCGTCCGAAACCACGTAGGTAAACGAATCAGTCCCATTAAAGTTAGGAGCGGGAGAGTAAAATGCCTGGCCCCCTGCAATCGAAACCGAGCCGTGAGCAGCGCTTCCGACGCTTTGCAGGGAGCGTGGATCGCCGTCGACATCGGTATCGTTTGCAACGACATTGATGCTGACGGGAGTGTCTTCATCGGTTGTGGCTGAGTCGTCAATGGCAACCGGATTGTCATTGACCGCATTGATCGAAACGGTGACGGTGCCAGACGCTGTGCCACCGTGTCCGTCCGAGACTACATACGTAAA
>WNFK01220711.1_pt2 | contig 14620 bp, 12 predicted proteins | sample 5400281 | NCBI WGS metagenome assembly WNFK01 (sample SAMN13153350, study PRJNA577476) | soil metagenome | isolation source: 20 cm soil on Douglas fir-dominated hillslope | place: USA:California | collected 2013-09-17 | reverse complement strand
ACTCTTTCTCTCCCCTTTGACCTGAAGCTCTTGCTCCAGTATCACAAAAGGGGACATTTCAACTTGGGAGAAAGGTGACATTACTACTTGGGGCTAACACAGGAAATCTTCAGGGAAATTGGGATTTACGGGGATTCTCGTCGAAGCGAGGGGTTGGTGTTATACTCCTCCCACTCCCACCGGCGGCCTATAAAGTCGACTTGGGATTGAGCAAACCCTGAGGCCGTGTTCACTCAGGGTCTCCGTAACCTCAGCCGGAGGAAATCATGAAACTACTTTTGTTTTTGCTGCTTGCAGGCTTAATGCTTACAGCCGGCAGTGCTCCCGGGACCCGAAACCAACAGACCGAAGCCGCAACTACTCAGGGCCCCGGTTGTGGCTGCATTGGTGTCAGGGCCATTCGTGGCGATAACTGTGGTACTCCAGATAGTTTCAGAATTGAATTTCGCAATGTTTGCTCATACGGAGTCAATTCGCAAATCTACGTGAGGTGGAGTCCAATGGAACCTCGTCAGAGAGCTGCTCGACCTATCCCATTAGGACCTGGACAATCTGCCTGGTATTTTTGGTGCAGTACCCCTTATGAAGTATTCGTCGCCTGCGAGTAACTTTACTTGCTCTCGCCGAGCCGGTTATGGCGAGAAGCGCGCCGCAGTCAACCCGTTCCCTAGAAACTAACTGACGCCCAGGCTTGCAGTTGTTCTGACACCATCGGACCTCGCAACCGACAGCTGCAGACCATGTCGACAGTCTTCTTATGAGGCGTCGCAGAGGTTCGTATCGTAGCCGAGCCAAGCTCGCGCGGTTCACCATCGGCAGGCGGCTCGCCATCGGCAGGCGGCTCGCCATCAGCAGGCGGCTCGCCCTCGGCAGGCGGTTCACCATCGGCAGGCGGCTCGCCCTCGGCAGGCGGCTCACCATCGGCAGGCGGCTCACCATCGGGAGGCGGCGCACCCTCAGCAGGCGGCGCACCCTCAGCAGGCGGCGCACCCTCAGCAGGCGGCGCACCCTCAGGAGGCGGCGCACCCTCAGCAGGCGGCGCACCCTCAGCAGGCGGCGCACCCTCAGCAGGCGGCGCACCACCAGCGGGCGGCGCACTCTCAGCAGGCGGCGCACCCTCAGCAGCCGGTTCACCCTCGCCGGTAGGTGGTTCATCTGGACCCGGTTGCTTAGGCCCATTGGCATCTGGTCCACCTCCACCGGCTGGCTCCTCTTTTTCTGCAGCTTTTTCTTGAGCCTTGCGTAGCTCAGCAAGCGCGTTTTGCATCTGTTGCACCCAGCCATCCAATTCTGATTGCAGTACCTTTTCCGTGTGCTCCACTAACGCGTCGATGTTTACTTGCTTGCCTTGCTCCTCTGCGGGGAGTGCCGTCCACCATCTCTTGATGCTATCCAGATCGGTGCTCGCCTGATTGTATTTCGTCAGGGTGTTCTCGGTTTGTTTATATCCTAGAAAAGTCGCGAGTGCGGCTGCCAGCGCAGTAGTAAGAGCGATCCAAACTTGTTCATTGATTGCCGCCAGAAAAGTTCCCAACCCGCCGACGATGTAAATCGACCACTGAATTCTTTTTAATGTCCGTTCAAGCTTGACGGTCTTGCCACGGTAGTAATCAAGCTGATCTCCGAGTCGGACCTGCACATAACGATCCGGCGTAAGGATGGAAATGCCATCGTCGCCGCCTTGCGCATAATCCATGTTCGGTGGCAAGCCCCCTGAATACGGAAGAAGAGACGAGGTATTCACTTCGGTTTGCATTACTCGCCGTGTCACATCTTCCACTTTTTGCGCCAATACCTGGTCCGGTGTGGGTGGCGGAGGTGGAGGGGGATCCGTGGGCGGCGCCGGCTTAACGATTCCGTTGTATTCGTCAGTGGCTCTTGTTCGATACTTGTATATCTCTCTCTTTATTGCTTCCGCGCCTCCGCGCAACAATAGCCATTTGTTCCCCTGCTTGAAGCGATTGCCCGCGGTAATAAGAATCGTTAGGACGATCGGTATGATCACCAGAATGTAATAGACATACATCCAGATACCAGATTTCTGAAGGGTGTCGCTAACAGAAGGTGAAACAGTGGGAACTGGAGAAGGTGAAACAGTGGGAATTGGAGAAGGTGAAGCAGTGGGCTCAGGACTAGACTGAACAATGGCGGCAATGGCGGGCGGCACCGTTGGGGGATGGTTATACCTTTCCTTAGCCAAAGCCAGGGCGGTTGCTAGAAGTCCCAGTATGAGGATCGTGAGCTGAAGGCGGTAAAATTTCTTCTGCAGCAAGACGGCGTTGAGATCGTAAACAGCAAAGCGCTCCCACGCCTGCAGCAACACATTGTCGCCACCTAGTTGGCGCACGATGAGACGTTCGGCCCCTTTAACACTATTGTTGAGGGGGTGTAACTCTATTCTGCCGTCCGCAATGATCTCAGCCATCACCGGGTCTGGTAAATCCGGCTTCGTTTTCCAGGCGGTGGCAATCTCATCGGCGAGTCCACCGCTTCCTTCGACGACAATCAATGGCAGATTTTGACGAACTGCTTGTAACGCCTCGCGCCGGGATATGTCTCCACCGCCTGCGAGTAAAACTACCGCTGGAGCCTTCGCGTTCGACTTAAACCAGTCAACGAGCTTGAAGATCATGCCTGTCTCGTCGCCCCAATTCCTACCCTCAACGAGGACGAAGTGTGAGTGGTTAGGATCGAGCGAGGTTGTTCCCCCGCCTTCACTTCCCGGGTAATTGATCTGCCCGAGTGGCGCCACACCGAGCAAGGTAGACTTGAAACCGCGATCTGCGACTCCCTGGCCCATCATCTTCATACAGCCAGACTCGGTGCCGCCATCGATGATCAAGGCATTCATTTCCAGGGCGGCACGGGCAACTCCCCGCCCAAACAATTGAATCAGCCGGGAATTGACCTTCTCGTCGAGATTGTCAGCGCCGCCGATTATCAGCAGTAGCGCCTGGGGTTGACCGATTGCTAAAGCTCTAGCGATTTCTTCTGCGGGAGTATTTGCAGACGGTAAGACAGCAAGGGCCTCGCGGTTGTTTTCGAAGACAATCTTTTTGGTGACGATTGGGGGCATGATATTGCTCCTCTGAGATTCCGTGAGATTAACCTGGAGTAGTGACCACCAGGACAGAGCATGCGTGCGGGTGCTTTATAATTGAGAATCTACCGGGAGTCAATATTATTTGGGCCAAAACTTCGGCCCCTGGCAACTCAAAGTACCGCCGTCTCCTCCAGCAATTTTCCGGAGTCGAACCGCGCCACATTAAGCTGCGTAGCGTCGACGAGATTGGAATGACCGTGGAGAATCAGGTCGGCAGTGATGCGCCCGGATGCTGGGGAGTGCATCACGCCATGCCCGCTGAATCCGTTGACAAAATACAAGCCTGCCACGTTGGGCGCCGGACCAATCACGGCGTGATGGTCAGGTGTCATCTCATAAAGACCCGCCCAGGCGCGGCGCGGATTCACTTCGGCCTCAGCCAGAGCCGGCACGCGATCGGCGGCGCGGGTCAGAATCTTTTCCACAAAGCCCGGATCAAATTCAGTCTTGAACCCCGGAGTCTCTTCCGGGTCGTTCCACGCCAACAGAATTCCTTTTCCCTCGCGCCGGAAATGAAAACCGGTGGACATGTCGATGACCATGGGAAACCGTTGTGGAAGACCGTCGAATGGTTCGGTGGGAACCAGCTGCCGTCGCAAGGGTTCGACCGGCAACTCCGCGCCGGCGAATCGGGCAACTTCCGCAGCCCACGGACCGGCTGCGTTGACGACGATCCGCGTTGAGACGCGACCACGCGTTGTCATCACGCCGCTGATCCGGGAAGTTGTCGATCGTGGATCAGGGGGGGCCGCGGTCCCAGCGCCTCTCTCGACTTCGATGCCAGTCACTTGCGTATCGAGCCAAAGTCGAACGCCGCGTTCACGCGCCTTTAGCATGAAGCCCATCATCACACTGTGCGGATCGACAAAGCCGTCGGTCTGGCAGAACGTGCCACCGAGTATGTCATCGACGCGCAGTTGCGGCACAAACTTCGCGATGTCTTCACGCGAAACCAGTTCAACATTCTTAACGCCGAGGGCCAACTGCCGTTCGCGATTTGTTTTCAGATACTGGAGATGCCGCTCGTTGGTGGCGCAGAACAGATAGCCGTGAGCACGATAGTCAGCGGGGTGCCCCACCACTTCGTCGAAACGCGAAAAGAAATCGATCGAGTAGCGCGACATCTGAATATTTACGGCCGTGGAAAACTGCGCCCGCACGCCGCCCATGCTTTTTCCAGTTGAGCCCTTGCCCTGATGCGCTTCGCGCTCGATTACGAGCACGTTGGTGCAGCCTTGCTCGGCGAGATGGTAGGCTACGCTCGAACCTACAATGCCGCTACCGATAATTACGACTTCAGCTGTTTCTGTCATAGTTGTCGCGACCAAAGATCAACTTATAGAATAGTCGCGCGAGAATAGTCTGAACTGCTGACCAGATACAACCCGGAGGTCATAATGGATCTGCGTTATCCCATAGGCGAATTCAAATATGAAAAGCCACTTAGCGACGATGAGCGCGCGGCTTGTCTTGCAAACATTGAGGAAACGCCCGCCCGCATGCGCGCGGCCGTTGCCGGTTTAAATGAGGAACAACTCGATACTCCTTATCGTCCCGAGGGCTGGACTGTTCGGCAGGTGGTGCATCATGTCCCCGAAAGTCATCTGACTTCCTATATCCGTTTCAAGCTCGCCTTAACGGAAGACGAACCGACCATTAAGCCCTACTTCGAAGACCGTTGGGCACAACTAGACGACGCGCGCCTGGCACCGATATCGCTCTCGCTCGATCTGCTCGACGCTGTCCATGGCCGCTGGGTTTGGTTTCTGCGCTCACTAAAGCAGGAAGACTTTCAACGAAGCTTTCGTCATCCTGAGATTGGAATTGTCAGCCTTGATAAGAACGTTGCGCTTTACGCCTGGCACGGTCCACATCATGTTGCGCAGATTACTTCGCTCCGTGAGCGCCGGGGATGGTAGGCAGGCGGCAGGAGCAGACGGCAGGATGCATTTAGCCGCGGATAACGCGGAGACACGCGAATCTGAACAGTAGACAATAATTTCTTTTTCTCAGATCGGCGTTCATCCGCGTGAATCCGCGGTAAAATTTCCGGAGTCAATAAATGCTGAAAACTTTCGATTGCCCCAAGTGTGGCGCGCCGGTCAACTATGAACAGGATGTAATCGGCGCAAACCTGACTGCGCGCTGTACCTATTGCAACAGCGCCTTGTCGGTTCCTGATGAAATGAGAGGCCGTCCCGCTCAGATTATTTCGCAGGTAAACATCGACCTGCGAAATAGCGGAACCAAAGCGACCAAGTTCATTTTGTTAATTGTGCTAATCCCGGTTATCGGCGTCATCATCGGCGCGATCGCCATGGGCGGTTTTCTGGTACCGCTGCTTAGCGGCGTGCGCTCAACAGTAGTGACTCCACCCTCGCCGCCATCGTCAACCAGAAAGGGGCCCACAGCTCTCGGCGGAAAGACTCAGCCCGCAAACGCCTTTGCCAATACGACACTCGAGTTTGGTTCCGAGGGGATCGGCCCGGGAATGTTCAAAGACGCGCGCGCCATAGCTGTCGACGCGTCGGGAAAGATTTACGTGGGTGAATACATCGGCGGGCGCATCCAGGTGTTTGATGCCGAGGGAAAATTTATCACGCAGTGGATGGTCGATCCGAAAATGCCGTTAACTGGAATGGCTGCAGATCGCAATGGCGTGGTTTATGTCGTGCAGAGTGGGACGATCTCGCGTCATCAGGGCGACACCGGAAGTCTTCTGGGGAAGGTGGCGTATCCGGAAGGCTGGGGTTTTGACGATATTCGCGTTGGCGCCGACGGCAGCTTGATAGCTTCCTGGTACAAGAACCGTGATGACATCGTGCGCTTCAATTCTTCCGGTCAGGTCACGCGAACCATTCGCGCGGCGATTAGCTCAGTCACTGATGAATCCGAACTGGACACACAAGTAGCCGTGGATGGCCTCGGGAATATCTACGCGCTTGGCTCGTTCAACAATGCCGTGTTCAAGTTTTCGCCGGAGGGAAAATTCATAACGCGTTTTGGCGATGCTGGTGATCAGACCGGGCAATTTCGCGCGCCTTCCGCTATCGCCGTGGATGGCAAGGGCCGCGTTTATGTCAGCGACTTCAAAGGCGTGCAGGTGTTTGACAGTAACGGCCGTTATTTGGCGATGTTCGATCCTGCTGGAACGGCTTCAGGCATGGTCTTCAATGACAAGGACGAACTCTTTATCGCGGCGCGCAATCACGTGTTGCGGCTGGCGCTGAAGGAACCGTAAGAGATAGGAGGCAGGAGCAGAAGGCAGGAGCAGAAGGCAGTAGGCAGTAAGCAGTGTGTGACTCGCGATTTTGGAGTGCGGTGACCTGTCACCGCTTTCTTCCGTCGCGACCTGTCGCGACGCTGCTGGCGACAGGTCGGCAGCGACCAAAGCGCCGCCAGGTCGGCGCACTCCAAATTTGCTTCGCTGCTCACCGTCTCTACTGCAATACGAAGTTGTAAATAATTATTCCCGAGACCTTCACTGCTTGCTCGCCGATCATAGTCGGTGAGAACCGTGCATTCAGGGCCGCTTGCTGAGCCGCACGCGCAAGCGCGGGATTACCTGCTGCCACCTTCGCAGAAATCACCTTACCCGTCTCATCAACGAGCACTTGCACGTTGACCGTTCCCTGGATTCCCAGTTGCTTTGCGATTGGCGGATAAGGAGGCTTCGGCAACCACAGCGCATCGCCATTAATTACCTTCCTTTGCACAACTGCCGGCTTGGGTTTTTGCACAGGCGCAGGCGGAGGCGGATCCACGTCGACTCGTACTCTTGTGGCTGCCTCGCCTCCTCCTCCGGTGCCTCCGCGGTTGGAGTTCCCCGGTCCCGAGCCGCCAGGGTCGGAGTTGAAGTTATCTTTAGTGATAGGAACGCCAGACGGCAAAACAGGATTTGTGATTCGTGCCGCTGAAATTGTCTTTGGCACCAGCCTCGGGTCAACGTCCGCCATCGGATCTTTACGGACAAGAGCGCCCCCGCTATGGCCGCCCATCGCGGGAGCGCTTTTCGGCCTGACTGTTTCCGATTTCGATACCTCAAGGTCTACTGGGTTTACCATTATGATTTCGCCAAGCGGCTCCTCAAGGCGGGCATCGTAAGCATAGATACTTATTACGCCGGCCACGATGAAGAGCAAGGCGTAGGTTGTACTGGTAAAAAGAACAAATGAACCGCGGCGTTTGAACTCGCGCGCGTGCGAACTCGATTCGATCAAGTTATTAAACATCGCTGTCTTCCTATTCTTTTCAAGGCAGGAGAGGTACGCGGGCCACCTGTGGTCTGCGCACCTCCTTGTTTAGGTAGGGAACTTAAGAATTCCGAGTGCCGTGGTCCAGAGCTGCTTCTATTGCAGCACGAAGTTGTAGGTGATCACTCCTGAGACCTTCACTGCCTGATCGCCGAGTTTGGTTGGCGAGAAGCGTGCTCCATATGCGGCCTGTTGAGCTGCGGCCAGGAGCAACGGGTGTCCGGCAACAGCTTTTGCGGAAATCACCTTGCCGGTTTCATCAATCAATACTTGAACGTTAACCGGTCCGTTCGCTCGCGCCTGTCTTGCTATCGGCGGATACATCGGCTTCGGCAGCGAGAGCGCAAGCTCAGTGATGACGCCTTTGCTGACCACTCTTGGCACAGGCTTCTCAATTGGAGGTTGCGGTGGTGGCGGCGTGACTATTTCAACAACGGCCGGACCGGTGCCGTTGCCGTTGTTAGACCCCTTGTCATCTCCCGGGCCGACACTGCCGCCCGGATCGATGGAATCATGATCGCCAATAACGTAGGATCCGTGTTCTGGAACCGGCAAGTTCCTGTTTGGCGCTGCCGAAGTATGCTCAGGGACGATCTCCGGATGATTTACGCTGGCCATCGCGATCTGGCGCACTATTGTCGTAGGTTTACTGGTGCCGCTTTTCGGAGGTGGTGCATGTGTAACTGCTACTGGCGGCGCCGGCAGATCCACCGGATTCAACATCGTCACGAATTCCAGGTTTTGATCATCCAGACGAGCGTCGTAAGCATAGATACTAATCACACCGGCAACGACGAAGAGCAACATATAGGTTACGGTGGTAAAGAGCACAAACGAACCGCGGCGTTTGAATTCGCTTGCGTGCGAACTCGATTCAATCAGGTTATTAAACATCGCTTTTTTCTCTCCTGTCTGATCTACATCGCCGGTGCCATTCGGGTCCGCAGCTTACTCGGTAATATTAGACTCCGGTCACCGCCGGAAGTTCCAAGTTTCAAGTTTCAAGTTTCAAGTTCGGACCAAGTCAGCGACCGGGTCAGGCCTTCCAAACGAGACTCGAACTTGAAACTTGAAACTTGAAACTTCAACAAGACTTTGGACGTTGGACTTTGGACTTTGGACATCTTAGGATTGCCTCGCTCTCAAACACCCCATCCCAGGAGAAGAACCAAATGGCGACCAGCGAGGCCTTAGCGGAAGAACTCAATCCGTTTCAAATTGCCAAGCAGCAATTCAACCGCGCTGCCGACTACCTCGATCTCGACGCGTCAACACGCGCGGTCTTGAGTAGTCCCAAGCGGCAGTTGATAGTTTCCATCCCGGTGAAAATGGACGGCGGCGACGTGCAGGTCTTCGAGGGTTATCGGGTGCAACACAACATCGCCCGCGGGCCGTGCAAGGGCGGCATACGCTATCACCCCAACGTGACGCTCGATGAAGTGAAAGCCCTCGCCTCGTGGATGACCTGGAAATGCGCAACGGTTGGTATTCCTTATGGCGGCGGCAAGGGCGGTGTGATTTGCGATCCGAAGAGCCTCTCTAAAGATGAGTTGGAACGTTTGACGCGCCGCTACGCGTTTGAAATTGCGCCGATCATCGGGCCGGATCGCGACATCCCGGCGCCCGACGTTTATACGGACGAACAAACGATGGCCTGGATCATGGACACGATCTCAATGATCCGCGGCCATACGGAACTGGGCGTGGTGACCGGAAAACCGATCTCACTCGGTGGCTCGTTGGGCCGAGCTGAAGCTACCGCGCGCGGTTGTCTCTATGCGCTTCGTGAGGCTTGCAAGGTGAAGGGCATCGCCCTCAAGGGTGCGCGCGTCGCCGTGCATGGCTTTGGTAACGCGGGAGCAAATATTGCGCGCCTCGTGGCTGCGGACGGCGCGAAAGTAGTGGCCGCTTGCGATTCGAAAGCCGGGCTCTACTCGGAGCACGGCATCGATGTCCAGGCAGCTTTGCGTCATAAGGCGGAGACCAAATCGCTGGGTGGTCTCCCCGGAACTAAAGCGATCTCGCCGGAAGACATCATCGGCATCGATTGCGACATACTGCTTCCATCCGCGCTTGAGAATGCGATCACTCTGGCTAACGTGGGACAAGTTAAGGCGAAGATCATCGCAGAGTTGGCCAATGGTCCGACGACACCTGGTGCGGACCGAGTGCTGGCGGATCAGGGGGTCTTTCTGATCCCGGACATCCTTGCTAATGCGGGCGGCGTTACGGTGAGCTATTACGAATGGGTGCAGGATCAGTATTCGTTTTTCTGGTCGGAGAAACAGATCAACGACACGCTGGAGCAGGCGATGCGAACGGCGTTCAATTCGGTTTACGCAACTGCGCAGCGTTATAACACTGACATGCGAACCGGAGCCTACATTCTGGCAGTGGACCGGGTAGCGGAAGCGACCAAGGTGCGGGGAATCTTTCCGTAATAGTGACGTTGGGTTTTTGTGGTTTGGTTTTTGTGCTTTGGTCTTTCTTTGGTCTTTCTTTGGTCTTTGGTCTTAGGGCTTTGGCCTTAGCTTCTGAGATCTGAAATCTGAAATTTCAAATCTCAAAAAAAACCAAAACCAAAACCAAAATCAAGACCAAAGACCAAAGACCAAAGACCAAAGGCCAAAAACCAAGCAGAAGACCAAAGACCAAAGGCCAAATCCCCAAACCAAAGTCGTAAACACCAGGTACAAGCGGAAAACAAATGAAAGACCAAATCACAGTTTACGAAAAACCAACCTGCACGAAATGTCGCGAGATGAATCGTTTTCTTACGGACAACGGTGTCGACTTTTCTAAGGTCAATTACTACATCGAGCCACTTTCGAAGGAAAAAATTGAAGAGCTACTCAGCAAGATGAAGCTGACGCCGCGCGACATCCTGCGCACCAGCGAGCCCATCTATCGCGAGCTCGGTTTGGGCAAAGGCGAGTTCACAGACGACGAGATCGTTTCACTCATGGTCGAGAATCCGGATTTGATTCAGCGACCAATAGTCGAACGCGGCAAACGCGCTGTGCTCGGCCGCCCTACGGAAAACGTGAAAGCGCTTTTTGGAGTGCGGTGACCTGTCACCGCTTTTGGTCAGCGGCGGCTTGACGCCGCCCCGTTGCAAGTGAGTTCAACCCTGCGAGCCTGCGACAGGTCGCAGGCTACCAAAGCGGTGACAGGTCACCGCACTCCAAAAGGCGGCACCCAAAAGCTGTAGTAATCCTGATCGAGAGAAAATTGAAAAAACCGGAAACAATTTTTGCGTGTCAGAACTGCGGGCATCAATCGCGCAAGTGGCTGGGGAAATGCCCTGAATGCGGCGAATGGAATTCGCTGGTTGAAGAGCGCGAACGGAGCACGAAGAAAGGCACGACTCGCAATGGCTTCAAACTCCGCGACGTAACCGCGATCGCCTATTCCGAAATCGAATCGCAGGATGAGACACGCATTTCTTCGGGAGTTACCGAATTCGACCGCGTGCTCGGTGGCGGCCTGGTGCCCGGAACACTGGTGTTAATTGGCGGAGACCCCGGTATCGGAAAAAGCACGCTGATGCTGCAAGTCGCGGATCGGCTTAGTTCAAATGGCGCCGGCAATAATGCCGTACTCTACGTTTCCGGTGAGGAATCGGAGCGTCAGATAAAACTTCGTGGCGAACGACTGCGAATTGAGGCGAAGAATCTTTTCCTGCTTCCCGAGACGAACCTTGAGAACATTTTTCATGAAGTTGAACGTCTTAACCCGGCCGCTATTGTCGTTGACTCGATCCAGACAGTTTTCTCCGCGATGATCGAATCAGCTCCAGGATCGGTGTCGCAGGTGAGGGAAGCGGCGCACCAGTTTCTTCTGCTTGCGAAAAACCGCACCATTCCGGTCTTCCTGATAGGCCACATTACCAAAGACGGATCGATTGCCGGGCCCAAGGCGCTCGAACACATCGTCGATACGGTCCTGTATTTTGAAGGTGAGCGACACCACAACCATCGCATCGTGCGGGCCGTTAAGAATCGCTTTGGCGCGGCGAATGAGATCGGAGTTTTTGAGATGACGGGCGCCGGGCTAGTCCCGGTGGCGAATCCGTCGCAGATGTTTTTGCAGGAACGGCCGCACAACGTGGCGGGTTCTGTGGTCACAGCTTGCATGGAAGGCACCCGGCCGTTGTTGGTTGAGATTCAGGCGCTCGTTTCTGAAACTAAATACGGAACCGGACGGCGCATGACGCAGGGCGTGGATCAGAATCGCGTAGCCCTTCTGATGGCTATGCTCGAAAAGCGGCTCGGCTTGCAGATGCTCGGCGACGACGTCTTCGTCAACATCGCGGGTGGGTTGGAAGTTGATGAGCCGGCTGTTGACCTGGGTGTCGTGGCCGCGATCACTTCGAGTTTCAGGAACATACCTATCGACGCGCACACGACGGTCTTTGGCGAAGTGGGCCTGACGGGAGAGGTGCGTGGCACTACGCAGGCGGCGGTGCGCGCGCGTGAAGCGCAGGCGTTGGGTTTCAAGAAGATCGTGATGCCTGGTTCAAACAAGACGGGGTTGGAACGTTTGCTGGGTGTGGACGTCGTCGGAGTTAAGTCAGTTGAAGAAGCGCTGGGGGAGTTGTTCTAGTTGCTTTTATCCCTACCCGCAAGCGAGGAGGGGTACGGGGTGGGGCAAACGGACGCCGCCCTCCTCTCGCCCTTCTTCTCTCCGCTTGCGGAGAGGAGTGTTGAAGTGGAGTCATATGGAACTAGGACGAATCAGCGCCATCTTTCGTTACCCGGTTAAGTCAATGGCTGGTGAATCATTGGCTGTTGCGAGGTTAAGTTGGCATGGCATTGAAGGCGATCGGAGGCTGGCCGTTCGGCGACTCGCGGACAAAAGTGAGTTCCCATGGCTGAGCGCGAGCAAATTACCGCAGTTGCTCCTCTATAAACCAGTAAGACTCGACCGCAGCGCCAACAGTCAGAATGGCGAGCTACTCCCGACGCACGTTCGGACGCCGGACGGGCAAGAGTACGAACTCCAAAGCGACGAACTACGACAGGACATCTCCAGCCGGTATGGCAGCGATGTCGAGTTGATGAATCTCAAGCATGGCATCTTCGACGAAGCCTGTATCTCGGTGATCAGCCTCGGCACAGTGCAATCGGTCGAGCATGAATCAGGCCGAGGCGAGGGCCGTTGCGACCTTCGCCGATTTCGACCGAACGTTGTTATCGAAACAAAAGGTGCTGAGCCCTTTATGGAAGACAAATGGGTGGGCCGGACATTGAGGGTTGGTGAAGGGAACAGCGGAGCAGTCATCGGGGTTACTATGAAGGATGAGCGATGTGTCATGGTTAATCTTGACCCTGACACAGCCGAGAAAGATTCTGAAGTGATGAAGACTATTGTCCGTTTGAACGGGAATTACGCCGGCGTGTACGGCACGGTGGTCAGGGCCGGCGAGCTGCGTGTTGGTCAAGTCGTGAGCTTGGGAGACTAGGACACGGTTAAGGGCATCAGCGCTGTTGTACAACTGGGACCGCACCACTCAAGCGCTCTGCTGGGACCGCGGGCGTCCCGCCCGCCTCGGATACGTTGACCTTAACTTGCGATGCTTGCAGAGCGCTTGAGTGGTGCGTGGAGCTCCCAGTTCTGACTTTGCGTGGGCCACGTTGAACTCGGTCTGGTCAAACTCCAAAATTTATTCCTTAATCGGCGGTAGTTGGCGCTGACGTAACAGCGCATTCAATGCCGGAATATCATTTTTCTTCAACGCCCCCCACTTGGCTAATTCCCGATCGAGCAGTTTGTGGTAAGTCGCAAATGCGCTTGCGGCCTGAGCAGTAGGCGCTGTGTCTGCACTATCTACCAGAACCATCAATGAACCGAGCGCGCCATTCAAAGACGCTGCTGAGATAATGCCGACCGGTGGATAAGTCTGCTCGACTGCCACCAGCTCACCGGCGTGCTTGTCCAGCGCGGCGATAGCATCGAGAACGGGTTTCGCACTTGCATCGCCGGTTAACTTAGTTTTCAGGTCCCTCAACTGAGTGCGCAACTCGCGAACCTCCTGAACACTCTGGTAACTGTCCCACATTGCCTGCGTGATTTGAGTCTCCAGCATGAGCTGTTGACGAAGTGCAAGCGGCGAAGTCTTAACCCGAGGATCCATCTTGACCTCAAGCGGCGCGGTGTATGTTTTGCCATTAGCCGTCAGCTGGACTTGATACGTGCCGGGCAGCACCAGCGGCCCTTCCGGTTGCATAATCGCGTCTTCTCCAAAAGCGGCGGCAATGCTGTAGCCGTAGCGCAGAGCGCGTGGACGCTCGTAGCGCAAATCCCAGACGAAGCGATTCAACCCAATGTGCTTCGATAGCGGCGGCGGGGGGTTAAACCAATACGTGGGAAACGATTGTGTCTCGTCAATTTTTCCTGGCGCATCACTGCTTGAGTATTTTCTAACCAGCACTCCTTTACTGTCGGTGATTTCAATCATTACGGCGCCCTCAGGGATTGTTTGCAAACTGTAATCAATGATCGCTCCTGCCGGAGGGTTCTGGCCGGCAGGTGTCTCCGGTTCGAGCGGCGTGTCGCGCGCTTCGTTCTTGCGCAGTCGAATCGCCGGTGCCGGAGGAAATAGGTGATTCCCGGCAGACACAGCGGCAGAATTCAATTCCCGTAGCGGCGAAATGTCGTCAAGAATCCAGAAGGAGCGTCCATGCGTGGCGACAACAAGGTCATTGCCCTTAACCACGAGATCTCTGATCGGCGTTACCGGGAGATTAAGCTGCAAGGGTTGCCACTGATCGCCGTCATTAAACGACACGTAAACTCCCTGCTCAGTACCCGCGAACAGCAGACCCTTGCGAATGGGATCTTCACGCACCGCGTGCACATAAGCGTTCGCGGGGATACCACTTGTGATCGTCGTCCACGTTTTGCCGAAATCGTGGGTGCGGTATAGGTGCGGCTCAATGTCGTCCATCTGGTGACGATCGATTGCCGCAAAAGCACCTCCTGCATCATGCGGAGAAGCGTCGATCAGACTCATCATGCTCCATGGCGGCAGGCCAGCCGGAGTGACCTCGCTCCAGGTCAGTCCGTCATTTCGCGTTAACTGAACTAAACCATTGTCGGTGCCCACCCAAAGTGTTCCGGCCGCAACGGGCGACGGAGCAATCGTATAGATAACGCCCTGCGCGCCTTCTTCCTTTTCACCCGGCCGCAGAGTGAGATCCGGACTAATAACTTTCCAACTCTTGCCGCTGTCGGCAGTCTTCATAAGAAACTGAGATGACTG
>WNFK01241576.1_pt2 | contig 14623 bp, 8 predicted proteins | sample 5400281 | NCBI WGS metagenome assembly WNFK01 (sample SAMN13153350, study PRJNA577476) | soil metagenome | isolation source: 20 cm soil on Douglas fir-dominated hillslope | place: USA:California | collected 2013-09-17 | reverse complement strand
AGCGGGACCGCGCCCAGCATCGCCGCCATCGTGGTCATCATGATCGGGCGAAACCGCAACACGCAGGCCTCGTAAATGGCCTCGCGCGTGGACAGATGCCGCGTGCGCTCGGCGTCGAGCGCGAAGTCGATCATCATGATGGCGTTCTTCTTGACGATGCCGATGAGCAGGATCACGCCGATGAGCGCGATCACGCTGAATTCGGTGTTGAACAGCATCAGAGCCAGCACGGCGCCCACGCCGGCGGAGGGAAGCGTCGACAATATCGTGACCGGGTGAACGAAACTTTCGTACAGAACCCCGAGCACGATGTAGACGGCGATGAGGGCCGCCGCGATGAGAACGCGCTGGTTGTCGAGCGAACGCTGGAATTCGCGCGCGGTGCCCTGGAAGATGCCATGGATCGTCGCCGGCACGCCGATACGCTGCATGGCCGCGTTGATGGCGCTCGCCACCTCGCCGAGCGCGACCCCCGGCGCGAGATTGAACGAGATCGTGGTGGCCACGAAGGGGCCCTGGTGATTGATGGCGAGCGGCGTGCTGCCCGGCCCGTAGGTGGCGACCGCGATGAGCGGAACCATGGTTTCGGCGCTGGTGCTCACCGCGGCGCCGGTGGAGGTCGACCCGCGGCCGGAATTCGCGATCGAGTTGTTCGCGAGATTGCGCGCCGTGTCGGTCGCGATCGACGCGGTGGTCGGATTCTTCCTGGCGCTGACGACGGTTCCGGCGACCGCATTGGTGGCCTGCGTCCCGCCGACCGACCCGCCGGACGTGCTGATCATCAAGTCCCGCAGCGTCTCGGGATTCTGCCAGAACTCCGGCGCCACCTCCATGATGACGTGATACTGATTGCGCGCGGCGTAGATGGTCGAGACTTGGCGTTGCCCGAACGCGTCGTAGAGCGTGTTGTCGATCTGGCCGACCGTGACGCCGAGACGCGCCGCGGTCGGGCGGTCGATCACGATGTCGGTCTGGAGGCCCTTGTTCTGCTGATCCGAATTGACATCGGTGAGCTGCGGCAGGTTCTGCAACGCGGCCAGGATTTTCGGGCCCCAATCGAACAGTGACGTGACATCGTCGGCTTGCAGCGTGAATTGGAACTGGGCATTGGTCTGGCGGCCACCCACCTGGATGTCCTGGACCGATCGCAGGAACAGCGTCGCGCCGGGAACCTCGGATAGCTCGCGGCGCATCCGCCCCATCACCTGCTCGGCCGAGATCTTGCGCTCGCTCCGCGGCTTGAGCGACATGAACACGAAGCCGGAATTGGTCTGTCCGCCGCCGGTGAATCCGACGACGGTGTCGACCGCGGGATCCTTCTGGATGATCGAGATGAACTGCGTGAGCTTCTGCTGCATCGCCTGGAACGAGATGCTCTGGTCGGCCTGGATGCCGCCGACGATCCGTCCGGTGTCCTGCTGCGGAAAATAGCCCTTGGGAATCGCCCAGAACAGATAGCCGTTGAGGCACACGGTGGCGATGAGCGTGAGCGCGACAAGAGCCGGGTGGTCGAGCGCCCAGCGCAGCGTGCGCGTGTAGCCGCTCAGCATCGCGGCAAACATGCGCTCGCTCGCGCCAAACAGCCGCCCGTGCGGGCGCTCGCGCTTGCGCCCGAGCAGGTAGGCGCACATCATCGGGGTGGTCGACAAGGACACGGCGAGCGACACCAGGATCGCGATCGACAGCGTCACCGCGAACTCGCGGAACAGCCGGCCGACGATGCCGCCCATCAGCAGGATCGGGATGAACACCGCGATGAGCGACAGGCTCATCGACAGCACCGTGAATCCGACCTCTTTGGCGCCCAGGATCGCGGCCTGGACGCGCGACATGCCGGCCTCGATGTGACGCGATATGTTCTCCACCACCACGATGGCGTCATCCACCACGAAGCCGGTCGCGATCGTGAGCGCCATCAGCGACAGGTTGTTGAGGCTGTAGCCGAGCAGATACATGAAGGCGAAAGTGCCCAGCAGCGAAACCGGCACCGCCATGGAAGGCACCAGCGTGGCGAGCGGATCGCGCAGGAAGACGAAGACGACGAACACCACCAGGATGATCGAGATGATCAGCGTGATCTCGACGTCGTGCAGCGAGGCGCGGATCGTGGTGGACCGGTCGACCGCGACCGAAAGATCGATCGAGGGGGGAATCGAGGCCTGCAGGGACGGCAACAATGCCTTCACCCGGTCGACGGTGTCGATGATGTTGGCGCCGGGCTGCCGGTTGAGGATCACGAGGACCGCCGGCTTGCCGTTGGCGATGCCGGCGTTGCGCAGATTCTCGACCGAATCGACGACCTCGCCGACGTCGGACAGGCGCACCGGGGACCCGTTCCGGTAGGCGATCAGCAACGAGCGGTACTCGTCCGCCTTGCTGGCCTGGTCATTGTTGTAGATCTGGTAGCGGCGATCGCCGACGTCGATCGAGCCCTTGGGGCTGTGCGCATTGGCGGCCGACAGCGCCGCACGGACATCCTCCAACCCGATGCCGTATTTGAACAGAGCCTTGGGATTGAGCTCGGCGCGCACCGCCGGCAAGGCGCTGCCGCTGACCGAGACCTCGCCGACGCCGGCGACCTGCGAGAGCTTCTGCGCCAGCACGGTCGTCGCCGCGTCATACATGTCGCCGCGGCGCAGGATTTCCGACGTGAGCGCCAGCACCAGGATGGGCGCATCGGCCGGATTGACCTTCCGGTAGGTCGGATTGGACCGCAGGCTCGCCGGCAGGTCGGCGCGCGCCGCGTTGATGGCGGCCTGCACGTCGCGCGCCGCGCCGTCGATGTCGCGGTCGAGCCCGAACTGGAGGGTGATGCGCGCGGAGCCGACCGACGAGCTCGACGTCATCTCGGTGACGTTGGCGATCTGCCCGAGATGCCGCTCGAGCGGCGTCGCGACCGAGGTCGCCACCACCTGCGGGCTCGCGCCGGGAAGCTGCGCCCGCACCGAGATGGTCGGGAAGTCGACCTGGGGCAGCGGCGAGACCGGAAGCTGGAAGAACGAGATGGCGCCGGCGGCCGCGATGCCGAAGGTCAGCAGCGTGGTGGCGACCGGCCGGCTGATGAATGGCGTCGAGAGGCTCACGGCACGGCGCCTTCTGGCGCGGCCCTCGGTTGGCCGGCCTCGCCGCTCAAGCGGGCGGCGAGCCGGTCGAACCACAGATAGATCACCGGCGTGGTGAACAGGGTGAGCACCTGGCTCACCAGCAGGCCGCCCACGATGGCGACGCCCAGCGGGTGGCGCAGCTCCGAGCCGACGCCGGTGCCGACCATCAGCGGCAAGGCGCCCAGCATCGCCGCCATGGTGGTCATCAGGATCGGCCGGAATCGCAGCAGGCAGGCCTGATAGATCGCTTCGCGCGGCGATTTGCCCTTGTGACGCTGCTCGTCGAGCGCGAAGTCGATCATCATGATGGCGTTTTTCTTGACGATGCCGATGAGCAGGATGATTCCGATGATGGCGATGATGGTGAGGTCGTCGCCGGCGATCATCAGCGCCAGCAGCGCGCCGATCCCGGCCGATGGCAGGGTCGACAGGATCGAGCTCGTTGGTGAGCGACGACTGAAAGGCGAGCGCCGCGCCCTGGAAATTCGTGATCACGCTCTGCGGCACGCCGAGCTCGGCCTGCGCCTGCTTGATCGCCGTCACGGCCTCGCCGAGCGAATAGCCGGGAGCGAGATTGAACGACACGGTGGCGGCCGGGAACTGGCCGAGGTGGCCGATCTGCAGCGGCGCCGTCTCCTCGCGCACGCGCGCGACGACGTTCAGCGGCACCTGGCCGCCGCCGGTGGAGGACGGCAGATAGATCGTGGAGAGCGAATCGAGCGAGGCCTTGAGCTGCGGGTCGGCCTCGAGGATCACGCGCTTCTGGTTGGTGTTGGTGAAGATGGTCGAGACGATGCGCTGGCCGAACGCGTCGTAGAGCGCATTGTCGATGGTCGCGGGCGTGATGCCGAAGCGTCCCGCCGTATCGCGGTCGATGTCGATGTAGGCCGAAAGTCCGCGCGCCGAGAGATCGGTCGCCACGTCGGCGAGTTGCGGCAGACCCTCGAGCTTGTCCATGATGCGCGGCACCCATTCGGAGAGCTCCGCCGGATTGGCGTCCTGGACGATGAATTGGTATTGGGTGCGGCTGATCATGACGTCGATGGTCAGGTCCTGCACGGGCTGCATGTAGAGCGTGATGCCGCCGACCCGCGCGGTCGTCTCCTTGAGCCGGCGGATGACTCCGACGATGTCGGTCTTGCGCTGCGCGTGGGCCTTGAGATTGATCAGGATGCGGCCGCTGTTGAGGGTCGTGTTGATGCCGTCGACGCCGATGAAGGACGACAGGCTGTCGACGTCCGGGTCCTTGAGAATTTCCTGCGCCAGCGCCTGTTGGCGCTCGGACATCGCCCGGAAGGAGATCGACTCCGGCGCCTCCGTGATGCCCTGGATGACGCCGGTATCCTGGGTCGGGAAGAAGCCCTTCGGAATCGCGACATAGAGCGCGGCCGTGAGCACGAAGGTGCCGAGCGCCACCATGAGGGTCGCGGTCTGGCGGTCGAGCACCCAGGTCAGCGCGCTCGCGTAGCCGCGGACCAGGGCGTCGAACCACTCGCGATTCCAGCGCTGGAAGGCGTTCTCGCGCTGCTCCGCGGCCGGGCGCAGCAGCTTGGCGCAGGCCATCGGCACCAGGGTCAACGACACGACCGCCGAGATCAGGATCGTCACCGCCAGCGTGACGGCGAATTCGCGAAACAGCCGCCCCACGACGTCGCCCATGAACAGCAGCGGAATGAGCACCGCGATGAGCGAGATCGTGAGCGAGATGATGGTGAAGCCGACCTGCTCGGAGCCGATCAGGGCGGCCTGCTCCGGATCGTCGCCTTCCTCGATGTAGCGCGAGATGTTCTCGATCACCACGATCGCGTCGTCGACCACGAAGCCGGACGCGATCGTGAGCGCCATCAGGGAGAGATTGTCGAGGCTGAAGCCGAGCATATACATCGCCCCGAAGGTGCCGACCAGCGACAGCGGCACCGACAGGCTCGGGATGATGGTGGCGCGCGCGCTGCGCAGGAAGACGAAGATCACCAGCACCACGAGCAGGACCGCGAGCGCCAGCTCGATCTCGACGTCGCGCACCGAGGCGCGGATCGTCACCGTGCGGTCGGTGAGCACCGCCACGTCGACGGCGGCGGGCAAGGACTGCTCCAACTGCGGCAGCAGCCGATAAATTCCATCCACCACCTCGATGACGTTGGCCCCCGGCTGGCGCTGGATGTTGAGCACCACCGCCGGGACCGTGTTCATCCAGGCCGCCAGATACTCGTTCTGCGCGCCCTCGACCACGTTGGCGACGTCGATGAGGTGGACGGGCGAGCCGTTCTTGTAGGCGACCACCAGATTGCGGTACTCGTCGGCGCCTCTGAGCTGATCGTTGGCGTTGATCGTGGTGGCGCGGGTCGGGCCGTCGAAATTGCCCTTCGGGGTGTTGACGTTGGCGTTGGCGAGCGTGGTGCGCAGGTCGTCGATGTTGAGGCCGTAGGCCGCGAGCTTGCGGGTATCGGCCTGCACGCGCACCGCCGGCCGCTGCCCGCCGCTCAGGCTCACCAGCCCGACGCCCGGCAGCTGGGAGATTTTCTGCGCGAGGCGCGTATCGGCGAGTTCCTGGACCTGCGTCAAGGGCATCGTCTTCGAGGTCAGCGCCAGGGTGAGCACGGGGGCGTCCGCCGGATTGACCTTGGCGTAGATCGGCGGCGCCGGCAGATCGGAGGGCAGAAGGTTGCCGGCGGCGTTGATCGCGGCCTGCACCTCCTGCTCCGCGATGTCCAGAGTGAGCGCCAGGTCGAATTGAAGCGTGATGACCGAGGCGCCGCCCGAGCTCACCGAGCTCATCTGCTTCAAGCCCGGCATCTGGCCGAGCTGCACTTCGAGCGGCGCCGTGACCGACGACGTCATCACGTCGGGGCTCGCGCCCGGATAGAAGGTCTGCACCTGGATGGTCGGATAATCGACCTCGGGCAGCGCGGACAGCGGCAGGAACCGGAACGCCACGATACCGGACAGCATGATGGCGACCATCAGCAGCGTGGTCGCGACCGGCCGCAGGATGAAGATGCGCGATGGACTCATGATCCTGCCGCCAGTTGTCAGCGGGTGCGCGGCGCCCGGTTGCGGGGGCCGGCTGCCGGGGCCGGCGGGGTGTCGGTGCTTCCGGGCTCGCGCACGGTGATCTTCATGCCGTCGCGCAGCTTGTCGGCGCCGTCGATCACGACGCGGTCGCCCGGCGCGAGGCCGCTTTTCACCGCGACCGTCTCGCCATTGACGGGGCCGAGCTCGATCACCCGCACCTTCACGGTGTTGTCCGGCTGCAGCAGATACACGAAGGTGCCGGGCGCGCCGCGCTGGACGGCGCTCGTCGGCATCACGGCGGCGCCTTTCAAGACGTCCACCAGGAGCTCGACGTTGACGAACTGATTCGGAAACAGGTTGCCTCGCTCGTTGGCGAACTGGGCGCGCAGCCGCACCGTTCCGGTCGTGGTGTCGATCTGATTGTCGAAGGTCAAAAGCTCGCCGGTGGTGAGCTTGGTGGTGCCGCTGCGATCATAGGCTGTGATCGGAAGCTTGGCGCCCGACTGCACGCCTTTGAGGATGGCCGGCAGGTTGTCCTCGGCGGTGGTGAACAGCACGCTGATCGGGGCGAGCTGGGTGACCGCCACGATGCCGTTCGTGTCGCCGGGGGTGACGTAGTTGCCCTGGTCGACCTGGCGCAGCCCGACGCGGCCGTCCAACGGCGAAACAATGTGGCAATAGGTGATGTTGAGCTGGGCGGTGTCGATCTGCGCCTGATCGGAGAGAATGTTGCCTTGATACTGCAGCACCAGGGATTGCTGAGTGTCGAGCTGCTGGCGGGGAATGGCGTTGGTCTGCGCGAGCTTTTGGTAGCGCTCGAGATCGAGCTGGGCGGCCTGCAGCAGCGCCTGGTCGCGCTTGAGCGAGCCCTGCGCCTGGGCGAGCGCAAGCTGGTAGGGGCGCGAATCGATCTCGGCCAGCAGGTCGCCCTTCTTGACCGTCTGGCCCTCGGTGAAAACGATACGGATCAATTGTCCGCTGATCTGGCTCCTGATCGTCACGGTCGCGAGCGAGGAGACCGTTCCCAGCGCGTTGATCGTCACGTTGATGTCGCCGGTCTGCACCGCGGCGGTCGAGACCGGGGGAACGATGCCGCCGCGGCCGGGCGAGGGGGCCGGCGCGGTCTGCGGGCGCAGCCACCACGCCAGAGCGGCGACGACCAGGACCAAAACGATGCCGACGACGACCGGCCGCCGGCGCCGCGCCGGCTTCCTCGCAGGCCGCGGCACCCCGGGCCGCGTCTGGGGCGCGGGCCAAGCTTCGTAGTCCGTCTTGGTACGATCGTCCATTTTGCTCCGTACAGCGTCTGAACCGGGTACCGCGGCCGCCGGGACCCGGCCAGCGGCGCGCCGCCGGCCAAATCATCTAGGAGGCGAGCTTAACACAGCCGGACACCGCCGATCGCGCGTCCTCAACGCCGCACATCAACACCCCCGGCGGGACCGATGTTCCGACTCTCGACATCTCCGCGGTCTTTCCGGATCATTAAATAATATCAATGTGATCCAATATGGCACGCAAGACCGCATGGCGGCCGGGAGGATGCACCCTTTCGGACATGGCGGCAATGCGGATCGGGGTCTGCGGGCGGCGGGAGGTCAGTCGGGCTCGACCGTGGCCGGCGCGATTGCGGCGAGATCGGCCGGCGCCCAGCCGCCGCCGAGCGCCTGATACAGGCTGACGATCGCCAGCAGACGCGCGAGCCGGACCTGGGCGAGAAGGTCCTGCGCCTGAAACAGGGTTTGCTGGGTCTGGGTCAAGGTGACCATATCGAGCGTGCCTTGCTCGAGTCGTTGCTCGGACACATCGAAAGCCTGCTTCGACGTGCGCACCACCTCGGCCTGCAGGCGCTCGCGGATCGTCTGCTGTTGCACCGCGATGAGCGCCTGCTCGACGTCGCTGAACGCGGTGAGCACCGCCTTGCGATAGGTCTGCAGCAATTCCAGCTGCCTTCCTTGTGCCTGCTCGAGCTGGCCCGTCAGCAGGCCGCCGTGGAAGATCGGCTGGGTCGCGTTCGCCGCCATGGTGTAGAACCACGCGCCCGGCCCGAACAGCGAGCGCAGCGCCAGACTCTGGAAGCCGGTCTCGCCGGTGAGCGAGATGGTCGGGAAGAAGGCGGCGCGCGCCGCCTCGACGCTGAAATTCGCCGACTGCAGGTTCGCCTCGGCCGAACGGATATCCGGACGCTGGCGGAGCAATTCCGACGGCAGGCCGGGCGCCACCCGCGGGATCTTGATGCGGAACGCGCTGCCGCCCGCCGCGGCAAAGTGCTCGGGCGTGCGCCCGACCAGGACGGCAAGCGCCACCACGTTCTGGCGCAGCGTGATCTCGAGCAGCGGAATCAAGGCGCGCTGGGTCGCGACCAGGCTTTCCTGCTGGGAGACCTCGAGCTGCGACGCCGTCCCGGCCTGTTGTCGTTGAACGATCAGCTTGAGGATCCGGCTCGCGGCCGCGATGGTCTCGCGCGCGGTTCGCAGCCGGTCCTGCGAATCCAGCACCAGAAAATAGGCGTTGCCGACGCTCGCCAGCGTCGTGAGGGCGACCACCTCCTTGTTGAAGCGGGTCGCGATCGCGGTTTCGTCCGCCGCCAGCAGCGTTGCGCGATTGCGGCCGAACAAATCGAGCGTGTAGCTTGCGCTCAGATTGAGATTGTAGAGCGAGCTCACCGGAGACCCGCCGCCGCGGGCGCCGCCACCGCCGACGCTGCCAAAGGTCGCGGTGCGCGCGCGCGTGGCGGTGAAGTTGGCATCGAGCACCGGCAACAGCGCCGCATTGGCGATCCGCACCTGCGCATCCGCCTGCAGGATCAGGGCGACTGCGACCGCGATGTCGAGATTGGCGGTCTGCGCCTCCTCCATCAGCAGCGTCAGCTCGCGCGAGCCGAAGCCGCGCCACCAGTCCAAAGCCGGCAGCGCCGATACCGGCCCCTTTTTGGCGGCGACGTAGGACTCGGGAATGTCGAGCGCGAGGTCCGGCTTTTCCGTATGCAGGATGCATCCGCCCAAGGTCTGCAGCAGACAAAGGCCGCCGACGACGCGCGCAAGCCGGCGAGCGCCAGCACGTCCTGCCCCCGATACGGAGAACCGACGCAACCGCATACACCGTCTTTCGAACTTAGAGGAAAACACGCGATCCGAGCCCGCCCGCCGCCATCGTGTGGCGGCGCGATTCTTGAGCCCCGCAACAAGCTAGCAGCCCGTCTCGCCCGCACAAGCGCGGATGCGCGATGCGTGATCCGGTGTGCTTTTTCTGTAACGGAAGGAGGCGCGCGCGCGCCGCCGTGGTGGCAATCATGGCCGCTGGATGTCGAAAGCTCGGCGCAATGCTGGAGAGCGTGTGCCCTGGGCTGGAGAAAGTGAACTATCTGTTCCGGCGGGGAAATCTATCGTGCGGTGCCGGTCAGTCCTTCTCGTCGGGCTCGCCGATGTGATGCTGGGCATAAAGCTCGAGCCCGAGCTTGCCCACCAGATCGAGCTGGGTCTCGAGGAAGTCGATGTGCTCCTCCTCGTCATGCATCAGCTTCTCGAACAGATCGCGTGTCACATAGTCCTTGGCGCCGTGGCTGTAGGTCGCGGCTTCCTGGTAGAGGGCGCGGGCCGACATCTCGGCCGCCAGGTCGCAGTCGAGCACCTCCTTGACGGTCTGTCCGATATGAAGCGGGTCGAGCACCTGCATGTTGGGAAAGCCGTCGAGGAAGATGATGCGGTGCACGAGCTTGTCGGCATGCTCCATCTCCTCGATCGATTCCTTGCGCCATTTCTTGGCCAGGACCTGGTATCCCCAGTTCTCGAGCAGCCGGTAGTGCAGCCAGTACTGATTGACGGCGGTCAGCTCATGGCGCAGTGCCTTGTTGAGGTATTCGACGACCTTGGCGTCACCCTTCATGGCCGGCTCCCGTAAAATCATGCATTCTGCAGGGTAGGCCATGGGTTCCGAAGGGCGCAAGCCGCGTCCGATCAAGAAACCGCGAAAACATCGATGAGATTACAGGGCGCGATCAGGGCCGCCGTCCGCCCGACGCGCCGGGCGGCTCCGCCGGCCGGTCGGCCGCGTTCCGGTTCTTTTCCCGCCACTTTGGACCGGGGCCGCGCATGTAATGGAGTTCCGGCCGGTAGGGATCATGCAGCCGGCCCAGCCGAAGCCGCCAGACCCTGACGACATCGCCGGGCCAACCGCGCAACGCCACCGATCTTGGCAGCCATGACGCGGCGGACAGGAACCTGGACGACACGAACGCGCAGGCCATGGCGTCGCGCCTCAATGCAATCGGCCGAGCACGCAGGCGAAGGGCATCAGGAAAAGCTCCTCGCCCTCCTCGTCGCTCGCATGCAGGCTCCAGGCCCGCCAGTCGTCCGGGCTGTCGCTGGCCACGAACGCACGGATGACGCCCTGCGCGCGCTGATGCGCCTCGGCCAGGTCCTCGACGTCGATTCCGCGCGGATCCAGGATGAGTTCATCCGCATTGGAGCAATGAAAATAGACGTGCGTCATGGTCGTCTCCGCCAAAGGACCGAGCCCGCCCGGGCGCGATCCCGTTGTCCGGTTGAACCGTCAACCGATGGTGCGATGACCATAGGCGGCGTGGCCTGAACGCGGTGTGACCTGCGGTGTTGGCCGGCGTTCACCTACATGACCGGGGCCTTACCGCCTGGTGACATGGCGGCAACAAAAGGGTGCCACCGCACCGCTCGTCCGCGGCGCTGAGGCCGATCGACGATGTCGGCCGGCCTGCGGCCTACGGGATCAGGCGCCGCCACCGTCCCGGCAGCAGCTACCCCCAGGGCAGGCGCCGAGCGCTTCTTCCATGATGCGCCGGATCGTGGTGGCGCAACGTCCGCATTGCGGGCTGCATCCCAGGCAGCCATAGACCTGGGCCGCCGAGCGCGGCGTCGCGTCAGCGACGGCGGCACGCACTTGGATATCGGAGAGCACGTTGCAGGAGCAGACGATCATGGCGACGGACATGGCCTCGAAGGGGACAGTCTTCAGATAAGCATCTCCGCGGCCCAATGCAAAAGGAAATTCTACTTTCAATTCATTCTAATCTAAGTATTGCGGTGCATCCTTTGAATCCGCGCAAGAATACGCCGAGGCCTCCAAACTATAATTCCTCTAAAGACGGCCCTTTCGATTGACAATTCTTGCTCAGCGTCGATCATCAGGCCCTTGTCCTTTGCATCTTCGGTCCGCGGCCCGCGATGGCGCTTGCCGCGGTCGCGGCCGCGAAGGACGAGGTCACAAAGTACCAAGTCGCAAAGGTTTGCGTGCCGTGGCGTTGCAGGATCTGGTCGGCCATGTGTGGCCTTATGGCTCGGATCGCACGGCGACCGGCGATGCCGGTCGGCGCGACATGTCGCTGTGGAGATTCCGCCGTGGCGCTGGCTTGCCGGTGAGCCGCCGTCCGCCGCCGCCGTCAGGCCGGGCGAGACGCGCCCATATGGGGCGCCGGACATTCCTTACCATCGTGGTCGCCTGGCTTTTCGTCATCGCGACGCTCGCGGTGGCGATCCTCGCGATCCGCTGGTTCGGCTGAGGATCCCCGGTCGCCGATCACATTGTGGCATGCGGCTGCATCCCGGCCGGCATCGCAACCAGGTCATGCCCCTGCATGCGAAAGCCGACGGGCGCCGGGTCGGCCGCCAGCCGCCGCGCCAGCGCCGCCATGGCGGCGACCTCGTGGCGCCAGATCGCGGCATGGCGCGCGGCGCCATAATGCGCCACGCAGCCGTGCAGGTGCGAGGCGAAGACCGCGCGTAGCCGCCCCGCATAATGCCCGAAGCAGCGCCCGCGCTCCTCGCCGCGCGCGACGGCCGCCAGCACGGCCTGTGCCAGCAGCGCGCCGCGCAAGGCAAATCCGGCGCCGTCGCCCCGCAGCGGATCGAGCGCAAGCGCGGCGTCGCCGATGGCGAGGCGAGCCTTGGCGTGCGGCGGCTGCGCCAGCGCGGGGGCGATCGACTCGGGCGCTCCGATCTCGGCGACGTCGCGCGCCGATGCGGCGCAGCCTGCCTCGGCGAGCCGTTCGACCACGTCGTCCCGGCTGGCGGCGGCGAGCGCGGCGGACGGCGACACCAGCAGCACGGCCAGCCCGCCATCAGGATGGGGTGCGACGAAAACCCAGCCCGCGGACGTCGCCGTGATGGCGATCGAAGGGTCGCATGTCATGCCGGCGACGCGCGCGAATTGCCCGACGCGCTCGCCGGCCCGCAGGGCGTCGTGCGCGGGCCGTCCGGAGGCCGCGAGCGTCCAGTCGGCGTCGTCGTCGGCGGTTCCCGAGAAGCAGCCGGCGTCGCGCAACGGACGCGCCAGGATGGCGGAAAAATCCGTGGCGTCGCACACGAGCGCGGCCTGCGGCACCGCGTCCGCGCTGCCCGGCGCCCAGTCGACCCGACGCCGCTCCACCATCGGACCGATCTGCAGCGCCGCGACGTCGAGCCCGAACAGGTCGGCGGCGAGCCTCAGCGTCTCGATCGGGATTGCGACGATGCGCCCCGGCCGGCGCGGCCCGGCGACGATCCGCACGTCGGCGCCGCGATCGCGCAACAGCTTTGCAGCCGTGATGCCGGCGAGCCCGCCGCCGCGGACCAGGATGCGTGGTCGGCGCCGGCTCACGCGGGCCGTTGCGACGCGATCTTGGCGGCGTCGAGACTGGCTCTCAGCTCGCCAAGCTTGCCCTGCATGCGGTCCGCGAGCCTCGCCAGATCGGCGCTGCCGGTGTTTCGCAGCCGCTCGAGATGCGGCTGCAGCCGCGCTCCCACCGCCTGGGCGCTGTCGGGCGCGGCCGCGGCTTCGGCCGCGATCGCCGCCGGCGCCGGAGAAATATTGAACATGGCTCCGAATTTACGTTCCGAAAGACTGCGGCAGGCATCGTCGACGATATACATGCCGCGACGCGCCGATTCGAGCAGTTCGCCGCGCTGCCGGGTCCCTTGCGAGAAGACGAAGTCGAGCGCGTGCAGGAGCGTCCCATAGGCGGCGTCCGCGGTGTCCTGCAGGATGCGTTCGTCGGACCCCGCGGGCGCCGGCGTCGGCCCGGTCATCACCCGCAGATAGGTGCTCTCCGGGACGCCGGCGAGCGCCTCCTTGACGCGCGTGAAGCGGTGATAGTGGTCGACGCCCTCGTCGATGATCATCTTGACGAACTGCCCGAGGCGATCGCGCTCCGCAGGGTCGGCGGAAAATTCCGGCCCGTCCTCGATGCTGCGCAGGATGTGGGTGTACATCCCGTCGATCGTCCGCTCATCAGCGTGGTTGGGGCTCGCCTTCTCGACCGCGATGAACCAGTCGAGCTGCTCGCGCGTCAGCGGCTTGAGCTCGAACGGCTTGTTGAAGCCCGGCTGATCGGGGAAATCGATGCCGATGATGCCGGCGCGGTCGAGCACCCAGTGCTCTCCAAGGTCGATCAGCAGCTCGTTCACCCAGCGGAAATGCCGCATCTCGTCGATCGCCACCCGCAGCACCTCGTCGGCCGCGGTGAAGATGCGTGCGTCGTCCGAGGATTGCTCCAGCGGGCGGGCGGGCGGATCCCATGGCTCGCGCCGCGGCCCGAAGCCGGGCGGCAGCCTGAGCGAATAATAGGCGTAGAGATATTCGACGCACAAAGCGTGCTCGACCCCGGCGAGGACATGCAGGCGCTCGATGATCTCCCGCCGCGTCAACAAAGGCGTCTTCGCCGCCGTCGCGGGGACGAACTCGTCGGTTTCGCGGCCCGCGACGACGAATTTCAGATTGTTGAAATGATTGATGATGTCGACATGCCCGAGCGCGTTGGTGCTGTCCCAGCTGCGTCCGTCCTCGAAGATCCAATCGCCCGGGGTGCGCGCCGCATCGCCGGAGCGGTCCTTGCGCTGGAAATTCAGGATCTGCAGCGGCTGGTCGGCGCTCGCCACCATGTCGGGCTTGTTGGAGGCCCAGAAGAAGCAGCCGCAATCGGTGAAATCATATTGCCACGGCGAGCACATGCTGCGCGTCAGATGTCCCGCCGGCACCAGGGCGGGATCGATGACGCCGTCCTCGGTCAGGTAGCGGGCGAGGTGCCCGAACAACACCACGAAGTCGCCTTCGCGACGGTTCTTCCGCGTGCTGAAAGGCGCCGTCATGTCGTCGATCGAATACTCGTTGGCCAATACGAGGTTGTAGATCTTGGCGTTGCATAGCGCGACGGCGACCGGTCCGGGCTCGAAATCGTGCACCACGCGCCAGTTTTCCATCGCGGCCGGCGGCGCGAATGAAAAAACGCGCTGCACCGGCTTCGGGCTCTTGGGACGTTCGATCACGTTGCCCTGCGCGAAGGCCAGATAGACTCCCTTCGCGATATCGCTCTTCTTGTAATGCTTGGCGGCGGGGCTCTTGGGGTCGATCTCGCGCAGGATGGTGCCGCGCTCGTCGTGGTATTCGAAGACAAGCCCGGGAAAGAACACCTTCTCGAGATTGCGCTGGTCGAATTCGAGGCCCGGCCAGCAATTCTCCACGCCGCTTTCCGGCCGGGCGGTGACCGGGTTGCCGCGCAC
>WNFK01156686.1_pt2 | contig 14628 bp, 16 predicted proteins | sample 5400281 | NCBI WGS metagenome assembly WNFK01 (sample SAMN13153350, study PRJNA577476) | soil metagenome | isolation source: 20 cm soil on Douglas fir-dominated hillslope | place: USA:California | collected 2013-09-17 | reverse complement strand
CATCGAGTACGTCGGGAGGTACCTGCGCCGCGGCGTGCTGAGCGGGCTCGACCTCGAGGCGCGCGTGCACCTGGCGCTGGCCGCCAACTACGCGGGCGTGGGCTTCGGCAACGCGGGCGTGCACATTCCGCACGCGCTCGCCTATCCGATCGCCGGCCTCGTCCGCGATTACGTGCCGAGCGGCTATCGAACCAGCCATCCGCTCGTCCCGCACGGCATCTCGGTCGTCGTGACTGCGCCGGCCACCTTCCGGTTCACCTACGCCACCTCGCCGGAGCGGCACCTGCGCGCGGCGGAGCTGATGGGCGTCTCGACCGCCGGGCTCTCCGAGCGCGAGGCGCGCGAGGCGCTGCCCAACGCCCTGCTCGCGCTCATGCGCGACGTCGGCGTCCCCAACGGCCTCGGCGCGCTCGGCTACGGTGAGCGGGATATCCCGTCGCTGCTCGAGGGCACGCTGAAGCAGCCGCGGCTCCTCAGCGGCGCGCCGCGGGCGGTCGGCTCAGCCGAGATCACCGCGATCCTGCGCGAGTCGCTCCGCTGCTGGTGACGCTCGCCGCGCGATAATCCTTACGCGCCGGCGGTGAACCCTTGCGAAGGCAGTCGAAAGGCCTTGGCGAACTTGCTGGCGAAGGTCTGGTACCCCACGATGAACGTCAGCTCGACCACCTCGGCCTCCGAGAAGTGCTCGCGGAGCCGGCCGACACACGCGTCGGTCACGTCGCGGTCCTCACGCGTGATCGCCTCGGCGTACTCGAGCGCCGCGCGCTCGCGCGCGGTGAACTGGTCGCTGGTCGAGTAGCGGACAAGCGCGTCGAGCTTCTCGAGCGGAACGCCCCGCTTCGCGCCGACGGCGCGGCGGATGTCCATTCAATACGCGCTGCCGTAGAGCGCGGCGACGTGCACGTTCAGCAGGGCCCGCAGCGGCGCGTCGATCCGGCCGAGCCACTCGAGCGAGCCGTAGAGCGCGCCGAGCCCCAGCATGAGCGGGACACGGTGAGCCATGATGCGCTCCGGCGTGGGTACCTTGCCGAACATCGCCTCGCCGATCTTGTAAAAGGCGCGAACCGCCAGCCCCGGCCGTTCCACTTCGCTGATCGTGGTCATGGGCGTCCTCCTCGGGTTTCGTGCGGTTGATCGATCGGCCTCCACGTCCAGTTTCCCACCTGAGGCCAGAGCGGGGCCGGAGCCGTGTGATAACGTGGGTGACCGCATGACCGTGTCACGCGGACCCGCTCTGGAGCAGCGTCGCCTCGGTCGGACCGACATCGTAGCGAGCGTGCTGGGCTTCGGCGGCTCCGAGATCGGCTACCAGGGCGTGACCGGTCGCACCGTCGCCCGGCTCCTCGGGAGCGCGATCGACGCCGGGCTCAACGTGATCGACACCGCCGAGTGCTACGAGGACAGCGAGAGCCTGATCGGAAAGGCGATTGGCGCGCGGCGGCGCGAAGTCCACCTGTTCACCAAGTGCGGGCATGCCGGCGGGTGGGCGCGCGCGGACTGGCGGCGGGCCCCGCTCCTGACCAGCATCGAGCGCAGTCTGCGGCGCCTGGCGACCGACTACGTCGATCTCATCCAGCTCCACAGCTGCTCGCTCGAGACGCTGCGCAAGGGCGAGGCCATCGAGGCCCTGGAGCAGGCGCGCGAGCGCGGCTGGGCGAGATACATCGGCTACAGCGGCGACGGGGCGGCGGCCCGTTACGCCGTCGAGTGCGGGCGCTTCGACACGCTGCAGACCTCGGTCAGCATCGCGGACCAGGAGGCCATCGAGGGCGCGCTGCCGATGGCGATCGCGCGGCAGATGGGCGTGATCGCCAAGCGCCCGCTCGCCAACGTCGCCTGGCGATACCAGAAAAAGCCGGCCGAGTCGTACTACCAGACCTACTGGTCGCGCCTCAAGACGCTCGACTATCGATTCCTCACGAGCGCGCCCGAGACGGCCGCCGGCACCGCGCTGCGCTTCACCCTGAGCGTGCCCGGCGTTCACACCGCCATCGTCGGCACGACCAGGCCGGAGCGATGGCAGGAGAACGCGGCGCTGCTCCGGGCGGGCGGGCTGCCGCCGCGAGAGTTCGAGCAGATCCGCGCGCGCTGGCGCGAGGTCGCCGACGGGTCGTGGGAGGGTCAGGTCTGATGGCGCCGCCCGCGCCGGCTGCCGGTCCGTCGATCTTCGTTCCCGCCACCCGGCGCGAGCGCGCCGAGAACTTCGAGGGCTACTGGGCGTATCTCCGGCAAAAGAACGGCGAGCTCTTCGAGCGCGAGCAGGCGCTGGCGGAGAAGCAGCGAGTCCTCGGCCGCTTCCGCGAGCACGCCGTCCGCTCGCGCCGGCCGCTGGCGGCGCCGGAGCTCTTCTACCGCAACAACGTCGTCATGCGGGACGATCCGCGGACGCTCGATCGGACAACGCTCTTGCTGACCTTCCTCTACAAGTTCGCCCGCCACGAATGGGTGGGCATCTCCGCGGCGTGGGACGTGACGCCGACCCTGGCCGACTCGGTGTACGTGACCGACAAGATCAGCCGCTATCATCTCGCCGAGGAGTTCGGCCACATGCGGCTCTTCCACGAGATGTTCGAGACGTTCCGTCTCGATCGGGTGCAATGGGTTCCGCTGGCCCCGTGGGTGCGCCGGGCCTACGCCTTCTTCACGCGGATGCCGCCGGCGCTCATGGCGTCGGCGGCCTTCGTGACCGAGCTGATGGGATTCACGGTCTACCTGCACCTCGACCGGATTCTCGACACGATCCTCGCCGAGGAGCCCGAAGCGCGCGAGCGGGTGCGCGCGCTCCTGTACGAGATCGCGAGCGACGAGCTCGGGCACATCGGTCTGCGCCGGAATTATCTGGGACCGCTCGGCTGCCGCACGGCAAAGCTCATGATCGGACCGATGTTCCGCGCGTTCCTGCGCAGCATGCCGGAGTCGGCGCTCCTGTTCGACGTCCGCCAGATGGTCATGGACGCCCAGGGGTTCACCTACGGCGCCGTCTCGCCGGCGATCTCGAAGGGCGCCTGGGTGCCCTCGTACGTCCGCCTTCGCCCCTGATCGGGGATCAGTCCCTCCGCAGACTCCTCGGCTGACGAGCGGCGGGGTACACTATCGCCCGGCATGCGACTGGGCGTTCTCATTCCGACCCGTGGTGTGGTCATGCAGTCGGCCGAGCGGCCTGCCGTCGAGGAGTGCTGGACGATGGCGCGGCTCGCCGACCGCGCGGGCTACGACGCCGTCTGGGTGGGCGACAGCATCGTCGCCAAGCCGCGGCTCGAGCCCCTGACGACCCTCGCGTACCTGGCCGGCATCACGACGCGCGTGCGGCTCGGAACGGCCGTCCTCCTGCCCGCGCTGCGGCACCCGGTCGTGCTCGCCCACCAGATCGCCAACGTCGACCAGATCTCGCGGGGCCGCGTGGTGCTCGGCCTCGGCGTGGGCTGGAGCCTGCCGTCGGCCGAGCGGGAGTGGGCGGCGTGCGGCGCCGACCACAAGCGCCGCGTCCGGCGCCTCGAGGATCACGTCGAGGTCTGGCGGATGCTCTGGAGCGGCAAGCCGGTGACCCATCGCCGCGGCGACGTGGAGCTCAGCGACCACACGATCGGTCCCTTGCCGTGGAACGCGGCCGGCCCGCCCGTCCTCATCACCGCGGCGAACCGCGGAGAGATGCTCCCCGCGCAGTTCGACCGGTTCGGCCGGCTCGGGGACGGCATCATCACCACCTACGTGCACGCCGAGGAATGCCGTCTCGTGGGCGAGCGCGCCGAGGAGGCGCTGGCGCGCCACGGGCGCGCCGGCACGCGATTCGAGCTCTGCGTGTACACGACGGTCAGAATGGAGAACGATCCCGGCACCGCCGAGCGGGTCACCTCCGAGTTTCTCGCCACCTACTACGGTGGCGGGGTGTACTCGCGGGGGACGATGGGCCTCGGGCCCGCCGACGTGGTGATCGCCGCGCTCGAGCGGTACGCGGCGGCCGGGGTCAGCGACCTGTGCATCCGGTTCGCGGGTGACGATCAGCTCGCCCAGCTCGAGCGCTTCACCGCCGAGGTCCTGCCCGCCCTTCGCCACCGAGGAGGAACACGATGAAACTCCGATTCGATCAATCCGCGCCGTACGAGGTCGACGAGCTGGACGCGCCCTTCGCCAGACCGGGCGGCCTGGAGCTTCTCGCCCGCATCTACCGGCCGAAGGGCGAGGCGGAGTTGCCGCTGGCGGCGCTGGTCGACGTGCACGGTGGAGCGTGGAGCCGCAACGACCGGACGTCCGGCGCCGTGCACTGCCGGGGGCTCGCGGCGGCGGGCCTCCTCGTGGTGTCGCTCGACTTCCGCCAGGGCTCGGCGCACAAGCATCCGGCCGCCAGCGCCGACGTGGCGGCGGGCGTGCGCTACGTCCGCGCTCACGCGCGGCGCCTCGGCGTCGATCCGCGACGGGTCGGGATCGTCGGGAGCTCGAGCGGCGGCCAGCTGGCGCTGCTCGCCGGGCTCAAGCCCGGCGCCCCCGAGCACGCCGGCACTCCGATCGTCACGCCCGACGGCTCGCTCGACACCAGCCCCGGCGACGAATCGGTCGCGTTCGCCATTGCCCTCTATCCCGTCGCGGATCCGCTGGCGCGCTTCCGCTACGTGATCGGCCGGCAGGACGACGGGTCGGGCTTCGACGCCAAGCGTCTGATGGCCGCCCACCACGGGTACTTCACGAGCGAGGCTCAGATGGCGGAGGCCAGCGTGACGCGCATCGTGGCGGCCCGCGAGTCCCGGGCGTTGCCGCCCGTCTGGCTGGCCCATCCTGAGCTCGACGACAACGTGCCGGCCGCGATCACCGACGCGTTCGTCAGCGCCTACCAGCAAGCGGGCGGCCCGATCGAGCGCGTCCACTTCCCGGGCGCGCGCCACGGCTTCACGGGGCAGGCGAGCGCGGACACCGACAAGGCCCTCGCGATGATGCGCGATTTCATCGGCCGGCAGCTGGCGCGATGATGCTCGCCGCGATCGGCATCGCCGCGCTTCTCCTCTTCGCGGCCGCCGGCCCCGCCGGCGCCAGCTCGGACGCGGCGGGGCAGCTCACGTGGGCGGTGCACACGACGCTGGTGCCCACCTATTTCGACCCGGCGGAGACGACGATCATCACGTCGTTCATGGTCCTCTACGCGCTGCACGACGGAGTCGTGAAGCCGATGCCGGGCAAGCCGCTCGCCCCCAGCCTGGCCGAATCATGGTCGGCGTCGCCCGACGGGCTGGTCTACGAGTTCGTCCTGCGCCGGGGCGTGAAGTTCCACAACGGCGATCCCGTCACCGCCGAGGACGTGAAGTTCTCCTTCGAGCGCTACCGCGGGATCTTCGCCCGCAACCTGAAGGACAGGGTCGCGGAGGTCGAGACGCCCGAGGCCGGGCGCGTGCGGTTCCGGCTCAAGCAGCCGTGGCCCGACTTCATGACGTTCTACGGCACGCTCGCGACCGGCGCGGGCTGGGTCGTTCCCCGGAAATACCTCGAGAAAGTCGGTGAGGACGGCTTCAGAAAGGCGCCGGTCGGCGCCGGACCGTACCGCTTCGTGTCCTTCACGCCGGGAATCGAGCTCGTGCTGGAGGCGTTCGAGGGCTACTGGCGCAGGAGCCCGAGCGTGAAGCGGCTGGTGCTGCGCACGATCCCCGACCCGGCCACGCGGCTGGCCGCGCTCAAGCGCGGCGAAGCCGACATCGCCTTCTCGATGATCGGCGAGCTGGGCGACGAGGTGCGGCGGACGCCCGGGCTCACGGTGAAGGCCGTCTACCCGTCGACCCACTGGCTGTCCTTCGTCGATCAGTGGGACCCGAAGTCGCCGTGGCACGATCGCCGGGTCCGGCTCGCCGCGAACCTCGCCATCGATCGCCGCGCCATCGATCAGGCCCGGACGGGCGGGCTCTCGAGGATCACCTACAGCATCATCCCGAGCTCCTTCGATTTCTTCTGGCAGCCCCCGGCGTATGCCTTCGATCCCGCCGGCGCGAAGCGGCTTCTCGCCGAGGCCGGCTACGCCGGCGGCTTCGACGCCGGGGAATACTTCTGCGACATGACCTCGGCGGACGCGGCCGAGGCGATGATCGGCTACCTGCAGGGCGCGGGAATCCGCGCCAAGCTCCGCCCGCTCGAGCGCGCGGCCTTCAACAAGAGCATCGCCGAGAAGAAGCTCAAGAACCTCGTGCAGATCATCGGCGGCTCCTTCGGGAACGCCGCCACGCGCCTCGAGGCTTACGCGGTCTCGGGCGGACAGTTCGCCTACGGCGGCTACCCGGACGTCGACGGCCTCTTCCGCGAGCAGGCGGGAGAGCTCGATCGCGGCAAGCGCGCGGCGATGCTGCAGCGGGTCCAGCAGCTCGTGGCGGAGAAGGCGATGGTGGCGCCGATGTACGAGCTGGCCTTCGTCAACGGCGTCGGCCGGCGCGTGGACGAATCCGGCCTCGGGCTCATCGCCGGCTACGCCTTCTCGGCGCCCTACGAGGACTTGAAGCTCAAGGCGAAGTAGCCTACTCTCGCGCCACCTGACGTCCCGTTCGATTCGCCCGGCGGAGGGCCGAACCGATGAGCGCGACCAAGACCCCGTTGTCCGAGATCATCTCGATCAGCGACCTCCCGTGGCAGGAGCGGCAGCCCGGCGTCCGGGCCAAGAGCCTCTGGGCCGATCCGGCGACCAAGCGCCAGGCGGTGCTGAGCCGCATCGAGGCGGGCGCCAAGCTGCCGCTGCATCGGCACGTCGGTGACGAGCTGCTCTTCGTCGTGGAGGGCGCCCTCTCCGACGACTTCGGCACGGTGACGGCCGGGAACATGGGCTATCGACCGAACGGCTGTGTTCACACCGTATCGACGGCGAACGGGGCGACGGTGCTGGCGATCCTCACCGGCGGCGTCGAGCCCCTGTCGCAGCGCGAGAGCGGGCCGGCGTCGCAGATCTTCACGCTGTGCGATCTGCTGTGGGTCGACGCGCGCCCGGGTGTGCGCCAGAAGCGCATCTGGGAGGACAAGGCGGGCGAGCGCCGCGCGATCCTGACGCGCTTCGAGCCCGGCGCCACGCTCCCGCGCCACCGTCACGTGGGCGACGAGCTGATCTTCGTCATCGAGGGCGCCAACGCGGACGAATCCGGTCCGGTGACCACCGGCAACATGAACTACCGGCCGAACGGCTGCGTGCACACGGTGACGACGAAGAACGGCGTGACGATGCTGGCCGTGGTCAAACAGGGAGGCTTCCCATGAGAAGCGTTCGAGGCCTCTTCGTTCCGTTCCTCGTTCTGGCCCTCTTGATGTCTGCAGTCTCGTCGAGCGGTGCCTCGGAAGCGCCCGCGGGTCAGATGACCTGGGCAGTTCACATCTCGCTCGCTCCCACCTGGTTCGACCCGGCGGAGACCTCTGGAATCATCACGCCGTTCATGGTGCTGTACGCCCTGCACGACGCCGTGCTGAAGCCGCTGCCGGGCCAGCTGATGACGCCGAGCCTGGCGGAATCCTGGAGCATGTCCCCCGACGGACTCGTCTACGAGTTCGTGCTTCGCAAGGGAGTGAAGTTCCACAACGGCGAGCCCGTCACCGCCGAGGACGTGAAGTTCTCGTTCGAGCGCTACCGGGGCGCCTCGGCCAAGCCGCTCAAGGACAGCGTGGCGACGATCGAGACGCCGGACCCCGGGCGTGTCCGCATTCGGCTCAAGCGGGCCTGGCCCGACTTCATGACCTTCTACGCCGGCGCCACCGGCGCCAGCTGGATCGTGCCGAAGAAGTACGTCGAGAAGGTCGGTGACGAGGGCTTCAAGAAGGCGCCGATCGGCGCCGGCCCGTACCGGTTCGTCTCCTACTCGCCGGGCATCGAGCTGGTGGTCGAGGCCTTCGACCAGTACTGGCGCAAGACTCCGAGCGTGAAGCGGCTCGTCTTGAAGTCGATTCCGGACGAGGCCATCCGGCGCACCCCCGGGCTGACGCTCAAGCCCAACGTCGGTCAGGCCACGTTCTGGGTCAACTTCCCCGATCAGTGGGACGCGAAGTCGCCGTGGCACGACCGGCGCGTTCGCCTGGCCGCGAACTACGCGATCGACCGGCAGGCGATCAACCAGGCGGACGCGCTGGGATATTCGAAGATAACGTGGAGCATCGTGCCCTCGAGCTTCGAGTTCTACTGGCAGCCGCCCGGATACTCCTACGATCCGGTCAAGGCCAAGCAGCTCCTGGCCGAGGCCGGCTACCCCAACGGCTTCGATGCCGGGGACTACTTCTGCGACGCCGCGATCACCTACGTCGGCGAGCCCGTGGTCAACTACCTCAACTCGGCCGGCATCCGCGTGAAGCTCCGGCCGATCGAGCGAGCGGCCTTCTTCAGGGGCTGGTCGGAAAAGAAGCTGAAGGGGCTCATCCAGGGCGGCAGCGGCGCCTTCGGCAACGCGGCGACGCGCATCGAGGCGTTCATCGCCGCCGGCGGCACCTACGTGTCCGGGAGCTACAAGGACATCGACGGGCTCTTCCTGGAGCAGGCGAACGAGCTCGACGCCCGGCGGCGCGAGGCGACGCTGCACCGGATCCAGCAGCTCATCCACGAGAAGGCGATGATCGCGCCGATCTGGCTGAACGCCGGATTGAACGGGTCCGGGCCTCGGGTGGAGGAGGCAGGCATCGGCCTCATCGCCGGGTACGCTTTCTCGGCCCCGTACGAAGACGTGAGGCTCAAGGGAAAGTGATGCGCTCCGCTGCCCTCCTGCTCGCCGTCCTGGCCGCCGCGTGGGCCGCCGCGCCCGAGGCCCGCGCCGAAGCGCCCGCCGGTCAGATGACCTGGGCCGTGCACACGACCCTGGTGCCGTCCTGGTTCGATCCCGCCGAGACCATCCAGGGCACGCCGTTCATGGTTCTCATGGCGACGCACGACGCGCTCGTGAAGCCGATGCCCGGAAAGAGCATGGCGCCCAGTCTCGCCGAATCGTGGAGCGTCTCGGCCGACGGCCTCGTCTACGAGTTCGTGCTGCGCAAGGGAGTGAAGTTCCACAACGGGGAGCCCGTCACCGCCGAGGACGTGAAGTTCTCGTTCGAGCGCTACCGCGGCACCCTGGCCAGGACCTTCAGGGAGAAGGTGCTGGCGGTCGAGATTCCCGATCCCGGTCGCGTCCGGTTCCGGCTCAAGCAGCCGTGGCCCGACTTCATGACCTACTACGCGACGCGGACGACCGGCGCGGGGTGGATCGTGCCGAAGAAGTACGTCGAGAAGGTGGGAGACGACGGCTACAAGAAAATGCCGATCGGCGCCGGCCCCTATCGGTTCGTCTCGTTCACGCCCGGCGTCGAGCTGGTGCTGGAGGCCTTCGAGCAGTACTGGCGCAAGGTCCCGAACGTGAAGCGCCTCGTCTTGCGCGTGATTCCCGACCACGCCACGCGGCTGGCGGCGCTCAAGCGCGGCGACGTCGACATCGTCTACCTGATCAGCGGGGAGCTGGCCGGCGAGGTCCGCCGAACGCCCGGGCTCACGTTGAAGGCGGTGTTCCCGTCCAACCACTGGCTGATCTTCGCCGATCAGTGGGATCCGAAGTCGCCCTGGCACGACCAGCGGGTGCGGCTGGCCGCCAATCTGGCGATCGATCGCAACACCCTCAACGAGGCCGCCACGCTCGGGCTGTCGAAGATCACCGGCAGCATCGTGCCGTCGAGCTTCGACTTCTACTGGCCGGCGCCCCCGTACCCCTACGATCCGTCCCGAGCGCGGAAGCTGCTCGCCGAGGCGGGCTATCCGAACGGCTTCGACGCCGGCGAGTTCTACTGCGACCTTCAGGTTTGCAGCTGGGGCGAGGCGATGCTCACCGACCTGAAGGCCGTGGGCATCGCGCTCAAGCTGCGCCCGCTCGAGCGGGCAACGTTCTTCAAGGGTGTCGCGGACAAGAGGTACCGGAACGTCTCGTACCTCTTTCTCGGCTCGTCGGGAAATGCGGCCACGTGGCTGGAGTCGATCGCCGTCACCGGCGGCACGTATGCCTACGGAGGCTACCCTGACATCGACGGGCTCTTCCGGGAGCAGGCGGCCGAGCTCGACCGGGCGAAGCGCGAGACGGTGCTCCATCGGATGCAGCAGCTCATCTATGAACGGGCGATGTTCGCACCGGTCTGGGACTTCGCCTTCCTCCACGGTGTCGGGCCGCGCGTGGAGGAATCGGGGCTCGGCCTCCTCAGCGCCTGGGGGTTCTCCGGGCCCTACGAGGACCTTAAGCTGAAGGGTAAGTGACCCATGAGTTTTGAAGAGCAGCGCCGGGAGTACGCGGCTGGGCTCAGGGCGGCGGCCGAGCAGCGCTTCGGCGCCGCACGCGCCGAGGCGCTGGCGCAGACGATCGAGGACGTCGCGGGCTGGATGGCCGAGGTCGCGGCCTTCCCCGTCGCCGCCGACGAGCCGCCGGCCTTCTACGTGGAGCCGGCGTCGTGAGCCTGCATACGCTGGACGCCGGCGACGCCGCCCGGGCGATCCGGGAAAAGGTCCTCTCGCCGGTCGATCTGGTCGAGGCGCTCCTGGAGCGCATCGCGCGGATCGACGGGCGCGTCCAGGCATGGGCGCTGGTCGACGGCATAGCCGCCCGCGCGGCGGCGCGGCGGGCGGCCGACGAGGCCGCGCGGGGCGTCTTCCGCGGGCCGCTCCACGGCGTGCCGTTCGGCGCCAAGGACATCTTCTACAGTGCCGGCCTTCGCACCGAGGGCGGCTCGAAGGTCATGGCCGGCTTCGTCCCGGAGTACGACGCGACCGCGGTGGCGCGGCTCAAGGCCGCCGGCGCGATCCTGCTCGGCAAGCTCCACACCACGGAGTTCGCGACCTCCGATCCGGCGCCCACGCGCAACCCGTGGAATCTCGCCTGCACGCCCGGCGGCTCCTCCAGCGGCTCGGCGGCCGCCGTGGCCGCGCGTATGATCCCGCTGGCGCTCGGCACCCAGACGATCGGCTCGAACGTCCGGCCCGCGTCCTACTGCGGGCTGGTCGGGCTCAAGCCGACGTTCGGCCGGATCGGCACGCGCGGCGTGATGGCGCTCAGCTACACCCAGGACCACGTCGGGCTCATGGCCCGGAGCGTCGAGGACGCCGCTCTATCTGGCGGCCCTCACGCGCCGGCGCGCGCCGCGCGTCGGTGTGCTGCGCGAGTTCTTCGAGCGCGCCGTCCCCGAGGTCGCCGACGTCACGGCGCAGGCGGTTCGCCGGCTGGCGCGCGCCGGCGCCGCCGTGGAGGAGGCCAAGCTGCCGCCGACGTTCCAGGTGGCCCACGCCGCGGCGTACGTGATCACGCGGAGCGACACCGCGAGCATCCACGCCGAGCGGTTCGCCCAGAAGGCCGACCTCTACCGGCCGGCCATCCGGAGCTCGATCGAGATGGGGATGCTGATCCCGGGCGATCTCTACGTGCGGGCGCTCCGGATCCGCCGCCAGTTCCGCCGGGAGCTGCAGCCGCTCCTCGATCGCTACGACGTGCTGCTGACGCCCACGACGCCGGCGCCCGCCCCCGAGGGCATGGCGACGGGCGATCCCCAGTTCCAGATCGCGTGGTCGCTGAGCGGCCTGCCGTCGATCACGGTACCCTGCGGTCTCACGACGTCCGGGCTGCCGCTCGGGATCCAGCTCGTGAGCAAACACTTCACCGAAGCCTCACTGCTCTCGGCGGCGGCGTGGTGCGAGGATATCCTCGGCCGCGCCTCGGCGCCGGAGCTCTAAGGAGAGCGTTCATGAGCGAGTCCCTCGGGCAGGCGGTCGAGCTCCTGGCGGCCGGCGACTGGAAGCAGGCGCACGAGATCGTCCAGAAGGACAAGTCGACGCTGTCGTCGTGGATCCACGGGATCGTGCACATCCTCGAGGGCGACCTCGACAACGCGCGCGGCTGGTACAAGCGGGCCGAGCGTGCGTTCCCGGGAGCGGAGGCGGCACCGGCGGAGATCGCCGCCGCCCGCCGGGCGGTCGAGAGCGCCTCCGACCACGCCTGATGTATAGTGCGGGCGCCGCGGGCGTCCGCGCGATGACTTGAGGAGGTGGGCCATGGCGAACAAGGGAAACATCCTGGTCGGAACCGTCGGTCAAGGCGTCATGCTGAGCGCCGATGACGGAGAGAGCTGGACCCGGGCCGGCGTGCGCCAGGGCATGCACTCCGACTGCATCGTCCGGGCGCTCCGTGAGGACGCGCACCACCCGGAGGTCGTCTACGCGGGCACCGACATGGGGCTCTACCGGAGCGACGACCGCGGGATGAAGTGGCGCCTGCTCGACAACCCGATGAAGGGCTCGGTCGTCTGGAGCGTGGCGATCGATCCGATCGATCCGGCGATCATGTTCGCCGGCACCGGCACACCGAGCAAGCCGGGAATCTTCCGGTCCACCGACGGCGGGAAGAGCTGGGGAGCGCTGCGCGTGCCGATCGCCGACGACTGTCCCAACGTCGGGATCCCCCGGCCCACGGGCATCGCGGTCGACCCGACCAACGACCGGAACGTGTGGGTCGGCCTCGAGGTCGATGGCGTCCGCTACAGCACCGACGGCGGCGACACGTGGGCCCGGGTGAACGGCCAGATTCCGAACCAGGACGTCCACAACGTGCTGGTCGTCGAGGGCCCGCCCAAGACCGTGTTCACGGTGGTCAACGACGACATCTGGCGCAGCACCGACGACGGCAAGACGTGGCACGCGGCGCGCGCCCGCGAGGTCTTTCCGTGGCACTATCCCCGCGGCATCGCGGTCAAGCCGAACGATTCGCGTACGGTGTTCCTGACCCTGGGCGACTCCACGCCGGGCCGCATCGGGACGATGATGCGCTCGCGAGACGCCGGCGCGACCTGGGAGAGCCTGAAGTTCCCGGTGCAGCCGAACTCGGCCATCTGGACGGTGAGCATCCCCGCGTCCGCGCCGGACACGATGTTCTGCGCCAGCCGTTACGGCTATCTCTATCGCAGTGACGACGGTGGCGATTCCTGGCGCAAGCTCTGGCGGGAGTTCGGCGAGGTGTCGTCCGTCCTTTGGATTCCGGAATAGGAGCCCGCATCCATGAAAGCGATCCGTGTCTCGGAGTATGGCGGCCCGTCGGTCCTGAAGCTCGAGGAGGTGCCAGCGCCTCAGCCCGGGCCCGCCCAGGTGCTCGTCAGAAACCACGCGGTCGGCGTGAACCCGGTGGACACCTACCTCAGGTCGAACACCGACAATCGCGGGCCGAAGCTGCCGTACACGCCCGGCTCGGACGCGGCCGGCGTCGTCGAGGCGGTCGGTGACGGGGTGACCCGCGTCAGGAAGGGTGACCGCGTCTACGTGGGCGGCACCGTCTCCGGCGCCTACGCCGAGCTGGCGCTCTGCGGAGAGGCGCAGGTGCACGCGCTGGCGGCGAATGCCAGCTTCGCCCAGGGGGCGGCGATGAACGTCCCCTACGCGACGGCGTTTCACGCCCTCTTCCACCGCGCCCACGGCGAGGCCGGCGAGTCGGTGCTCGTGCACGGGGCAAGCGGTGGCGTCGGCATCGCGGCCGTCCAGCTGGCCAGGGCGCGGGGGCTCACGGTCATCGGTACCGCCGGCACCGAGAGGGGGCGGAAGATGGTGGCCGAGCACGGTGCCCACCACGTCCTCGACCACACGGCACCCGGCTACCTCGACGAGGTGGTCAAGCTGACGGGCGGCCAAGGCGTGGACGTCATTCTCGAAATGCTGGCGAACGTGAACCTCCAGAAGGACTTTGGCGCCCTCGCCATGCGCGGGCGCATCGCGGTCATCGGCAACCGCGGCTCCGTCGATTTCAACCCTCGGCTCGCGATGAACAAGAACGCGGCAATTCTGGGGGTGGCGCTCTTTCACGCCTCCCCGGCCCAGCTGGCCGGCATCCACGCCGCGCTCGTCGAGGGGCTCCGTAACGGCACGCTGCGGCCGGTCATCCAGCAGGAGCTGCCGCTCGGCCAGGCCTCGCGTGCCCACGAAGCGGTCATGGAGAACGGCCACCACGGCAAGATCGTGCTGGTCCCGTAGGCCCCCCGCGCGCGCCCGGCATCGCCCGCTCCTTGACCGGAACCCCATGTTCGGCGCAGGATTGGGCCGGGCGGTCGGACCGCCCTGTTCCCGCCGCACGGGGCGCACGGCGAGAACCCAACGGCAGAGCGACTCATGCGCTCCGACAGGAGATCATCTGTGCGCAGAATCGACCTTGCGATAGGAATTGGCGGGGCGGCGGGCCAGGGCATCGCCACCCCCGGCGATATTCTGGCCCGCATCTTCGTCCGCCGCGGTCTGCACGTGAACGCCTACAACGCCTATCAGTCCATCATTCGCGGCGGCCACATCTTTCTGACGCTCCGCACGAGTGACGAGCCCGTCCTGAGCCAGGGCGACAAGATCGACGTGCTCGTGCCGCTCAATCAGGACACGATGAACCGGCACCTCCGGCTGATGCGGCCGGGCTCCGCGGTGCTGTTCAACAGCGACACGATCAAGCCCGGCGTGGTGGCCGACGGCGTGCAGCTCTGCCCGTTCTCGGTCAAGGCGCTGGCGCCCTCCATCCGGGGCGACCTCATCCAGAACACGATTGCCCTGTCCGCGATCCTGAAGCTGGTCAAGGTCGACTTCGAGATTCTCGAGGAGATCCTGGGGCTCCAGTTCCGGCGGCGCGGCGCCGAGGCGGTGAAGGAAAACGTGGGCGTCGCGCGAGCGGG
>WNFK01090606.1_pt1 | contig 14648 bp, 12 predicted proteins | sample 5400281 | NCBI WGS metagenome assembly WNFK01 (sample SAMN13153350, study PRJNA577476) | soil metagenome | isolation source: 20 cm soil on Douglas fir-dominated hillslope | place: USA:California | collected 2013-09-17 | reverse complement strand
ACTCGTCGGTGGAGAAGAACATCGTCAGCAGGAGCACCGTGATGATGTCCGCCACCACGGCCATGAGCAACAGTCGCTGACCGTACGGCTTGCGCAGGACCCCCTTCTCTCCCAAAACGGCCAGCGGCACGCCGATCGATGTCGACGCGATCAGGAAGGCGGCCTGAGTCGGATCTGAGATCACGGCGGCCGCCGACGGGGGCACCGTGACAGCAAAGGCGAGAACCAGGCTGATCGCCAGCGCCGCGACCGCCAACGCGATCGGAGACCGCAGCGTCGTTCGCCAGCCGCTGCCCAGCCCACTGCGTACGTTGCGGGGATCGGTCTCGAGGCCGGTAAGGCCGCCAGTTGCCGGTGCTGCGCGGCGGCGAGGAGCGCCGTGGCGACATACGCGCCCGAACCGCTCGTCATATCAGCCATCACCCCGGTTCGCTGACCCGTCGGAAACCTACCGCCATCTCACGCCCGGCGGGGGAGGCCAAGCGATCTCGGCGGACAAACAATTACCGGATTCTCCTCTTGGCGGAGTCGATCAGCGTTGAGTGGATCAGGACGCCGACACGGGCCGTCGAGGGGGGATCATCGGTGCTGTGCCGATGACCGTCGCGGGCAATGAACACGTCGAGCACCGGGCGCAGGTCGCGATAGAAATCACAGCGTGCTCGTAAATTCAATGATCTTTCCTAGCCAGAGAGGCACCACCTGAGATGTCCGATCATTCCGTCGATCTCGATTTTCGCTTGGACGGCAACGTCGCACTGGTCACCGGTGGCGCATCCGGAATCGGCGCCGCCATCGCGTCCGCCTTCGCCCTCAAGGGCGCGCGAATTGCCGTCGCCGACCTGGACGAGTCGGGCGCAGTCGCAGCGGCGCGCTCCGTTGCAACTGAAAGCCGCGGTTACAGGTGCGATGTCTCCGATCCGGTCTCGGTGCGGCGAACGGTCGACGCTGTCGTCGATGCATTCGGACAGATCGACATTCTCGTCAACAGCGCCGGAATAGTGATGCTCGCTCCCGCAGAGGAATTGCCGCTGCAGGCATGGGATTCGACGATCAATGTGAACCTCAAAGGCACCTTCCTCATGTGCCAATCGGTCGGAACCCGAATGTTGGCAGCCGGTGGCGGCACCATCATCAACATGGCCTCGCAGGCCGCAACGGTCGCGTTGGACCAGCACGTGGCGTATTGCGCATCGAAGTTCGGTGTCGTCGGGTTGTCGAAAGTCCTTGCTGCGGAGTGGGGCGGACGCGGCGTGCGGGTCAACACCATCTCACCGACCGTGGTGCTCACTGAACTCGGCCACAAGGCGTGGGACGGGCCTCGCGGGGAAGCGCTGAAAAAGCTTATCCCCTCGGGGCGTTTCGCCTACCCGGACGAGATCGCAGCGGCCGCGGTGTTCCTCGCGTCGGACGCCGCCGAAATGATCAACGGCGCCGACCTGCTCATCGATGGCGGCTACACCATCAAATAGGACTACATCAGCCGATCACATCCTCGGGCTCAGCGAGGTGGGCAACGCTGCCTCGATGGCGTACCGCAGAGATCAGGTGCGCTCCGCCGCCGAAGAGGGCTCTTCGCTCTGTGTCACGGTGGAATCTGTGAGCAACCTGCATTTCAGGTTACTCCCGTGTCACCGTGACGGATCGGTCGGAGAGCTAGTGCCTGGCAAACATTGCGACTCGCCATTTCTTCCCACTACCGGCCGAGCAACTCGTTGCCGGTGACGATCGGACGGCCTGTTCGCAACGCGACCAGACGCGCTCGTTGATCCTCCCGGCTACGCGAATGCCGCAACCATGGCCGACTGCAAGTGTGTGAAGCCTGGTTTCGGCTTCAAATGGCTGGCATTGGCGAGTGCTCCACGTAGGGTTGCGCCGTGGACTTGCTGCTCGGAATTGACATGGGCACCGGGAGCACAAAGGGCGTACTCGTCGATGCTTGCGGGTCGGTGATCGCGTCGGAAACCGTCGCACATTCGATGCAATTGCCCCGGCCCGGTTGGGCTGAGGTCGACGCCGAGGGGTTGTGGTGGCGCGAGGTGTGCGACATGAGCGCCGCACTGATGTCGCAGGTCCCTGCGGGGGCACAGTTGGCCGCCATGTGCGTCAGCGGCGTGGGTCCGTGCCTGGTGTTGTGCGACGACGAGCTACGGCCGCTGCGGCCGGCGATCCTGTATGGCGTCGACACCCGTGCTACGGCGGAAATCGCTTCGCTGACCGATGAATTGGGCGAAGACGCGATCCTTGAACGGGCCGGTACGCTGCTGTCGAGCCAGGCCCTGGGCCCGAAGCTGGAATGGGTGCGTCGGCACGAGCCGGAGGTGTTCGAACGCGCGACCGGCTGGTACGGGTCAAACTCCTACATCGCAGCCAAGCTCACCGGCGAATACGTGCAGGACCATCACACCGCTAGTCAATGCGACCCGCTGTATGCCACCCGGGAGTTCGACTGGAACACCGAGTGGGCGCAGCGCATCTGCGGGCATTTGCCGCTGCCGCGGCTGGTATGGCCGAGCGACGTCGTCGGCACCGTAGGGCGCGATGCCGCCGCGTCGACCGGCGTTCCGGCGGGCACGCCGGTGGTCGCGGGTACCGTCGACGCCTATTCGGAGGCATTCTCGGTCGGCGTACGCCATCCCGGCGACCAGATGTTGATGTACGGCTCCACCATGTTCCTGGTCCAGATCATCGATGAATACCATAGTGACCCCGCGCTGTGGACGACGGCGGGCATCGAACGCGGCACCCTGGCGCTGGCCGCCGGCACGTCGACTTCCGGCAGCCTGATGAACTGGCTACAGACAACAACGGGCGGCGCCCCGTTCGACACCCTGATGGCTGAGGCTGCGGCGGTGCCACCCGGGAGCGAAGGCCTGTTGGTGCTGCCGTACCTGGCGGGGGAGCGTACCCCGGTGTTCGACCCGCAGGCGCGCGGCGTCTTCGCCGGGCTTACCCTGCGGCACGGTCGGGGACATCTGTTTCGTGCTGCCTACGAAGGGATCTCGTTCGGTATCCGCCAGATCCTGGAAAAGTTCGACGATGCACATGCCGCTCTGCGCACGGTCGCGGTCGGCGGCGGGTTGCGTAGCCCTATCTGGGCGCAGACCGTCAGCGACATCACCGGTCGTCCCCAACTGGTGCCCGAGCAGGCCATCGGTGCCAGCTATGGTGACGCGCTGCTGGCCGCAATCGGCGTAGGTCTGGTGCCCCCCGGCACAGACTGGGCGAAGATCGCCCGCGAGATCAAGCCGAACCCACGCAACGGTGAATTGTACGACAACCTCTACGGCACGTGGCGCGAGTTGTATCCCGCCACAAAGGAAGTGGTTCATCGGCTGGCATCGGAGGGGTCTGGCCGGGCTCAGCCCATCGAGTAGCCGCCATCCACCGGGATGTCCACGCCGGAAACCATGCTGGCCGCATCGGAGGCCAGCCACAGCACCGTATCGGAAACCTCGCGCGGGATGGCGAAGCGTCCCAACGGGATCCGCGCGAGCATTGGAGCCGCCTTCGCCTGCTCACCCCACACCCGTTGCCCCATCTCGGTCAGCACAACGGTCGGACAGACCGAGTTCGCCCGGATCCCGTACCGGCCCAGCTCGCGGGCCAGCACCTTGGTCGCCATCACCAGACCGGCCTTCGAAGCGCAGTACGCATAATGGTCGGGCAGTGGGGAAAGCGCCGCCGCAGAGGCCACCGTGATGATCGACCCACCAGTGCCCTGGGCGACCATGGCCCTGCCGACCGCGGCTGCCAGTAGTGCCGGCGCGCGCAGATTGACCGCTATCGTCTCGTCGAACTTCTGCGGGTCGATTTCGGTAACCGGCTGGGGATGGGATATGCCCGCGTTGTTGACGAGGATGTCCAGACCGCCGAATGTTTCGGTGGCCCGCCGGGCCAGATCCATCGGCGAGTCGGGCTCAGCGAGATCCACGGTGGCGGTGCTGACCCTGCAGCCGTACTCCTGTGTGAGCGCGGACTCTGCGGCACTCAGCTCGGCGCGGTCGCGCCCGCTGAGCACGAGGCTGGCGCCTGCGGCGGCGAAGGTCCTGGCGATGTCGGCGCCGATGCCCTTGGTGGCTCCGGTGATCAGGGCACGCTTGCCGTCTAGGCGCAGCGCACCAACGTGTCTGGGGTCGGGAATCGTTGTCACTGGCGGAAACCTCTTCGAGACGACTGTGCTTCAGGTGGTGACGTCGGTCAGCATCGGGCTGTCAAGGATGGCACTCGCGGTCACCGGGTCGGTGACCAGTTGATTGAAATACCCGCCTCGCGCGCCGGCGATGATCGAGTCGACCTTGTCGCTACCGACGGCCACCGCGATCGCTACCGGAACGTGGCGCAGCGCCTCGAGTTGGACTGCGATCAGCCGTTCGCTGCCCTCGAATGGAACCGCGTCGCCGTTGCGATCGTAGAACCGCGAACAGACATCACCGACGGCCGACCGCAACGAGTCTGAGCCGGTCGGAACGAATTGCGGGATGTCCGAACGCATCAGGGGGGGTGCACCCACGCCCATCAGTGCGCAGCGTGCACGTGGCCAGAGCTGCAAGACCCGCTTGGTGCTGGGGTCTTTGAGCAACGACGGGTACAGATCGGGCCCCGGCAGTGCGGGCGCGAACAGGTAGGTCGCCCGCCCGCCCACCCTGTTGGCGACCAGCCGGGTGATCTCGTTGGTCTGATACCACTCTTCCGGCTGGTCGTTGCCGCCCACGGTCGGCGCGACCACCACGCCGGGCAGCGCGGTGAGGTCGAATTGGGCCAGCTCGTAGACCGTCCGCCCCGACGACCCCAACAGCACATCGCCGGGCAGCAGGCCAGCCCCCGCCAGCGCCCGACCGACCGCGGGCGCAAGCGCTCCGCCCATGACGTCCACGGTGGTCCGGCCGGCCCCGGGATTGGGCAGCGGAAGGCTCAAAAACACCGTGGTCACCGCCAGCGCCCTGGCCAGCCGGTCGGCCAGATCACTGGATGCCGCCTCGGCGGGAGGTACCACCTCGATGCGGACGATGCCCTGCCGCTTAGCTTCGGCGATCAGTCGGCTGACGGTGGCACGGCTGGTGCCAAGTTGCGCGGCGACTTCGGCCTGGGTCGCGTCCTCGGTGTAGTAGAGCCTTGCGGCCGCATAGAGCAGCGAGGGCGGAAAGTGCCCGGCTTCGGCGTCTGACGAGGCGGCATCGACGCCGGTCAGATGGGTCTGTGCGGGCCTCGGCATGTATTGAGTATGGCACTGAACATTTGTTCGCGGCGTAATTTCACTGAACATTCGTTCTGGACAATTGTGCAAGGGACCGATAGTGTGACTCGAACCACACTCGGGTAACCGACTGATATCGCACGGGATCATGCGGAATGCCGTCGCCAAGGGAGCTGCAAATGACCGATCAAATTCCGGAGAAAATGCAGGCCGTCGTCTGTCACGGACCCGAGGACTACCGGCTCGAAGAGGTCGCGGTGCCCGAGCGCAAACCAGGAGAGGCGCTGATTCGGGTCGAGGCCGTCGGGATCTGTGCCAGTGACCTGAAGTGCTACCACGGCGCGGCGAAGTTCTGGGGCGACGAGAACCGCCCGGCTTGGGCCGAGACCATGGTGATCCCCGGACACGAGTTCGCCGGTCGAGTCGTACAACTCGACGAGGAGGCCGCGGCTCGGTGGAACATCGCGGTCGGCGACCGAGTGGTCTCCGAACAGATCGTGCCGTGCTGGGAATGCCGCTACTGCAAGCGCGGGCAATACCACATGTGCGCACCCCATGACCTGTACGGCTTCAAGCGCCGCACCCCGGGCGCGATGGCCAGCTACATGGTGTACCCGGCAGAAGCGTTGGTGTACAAGGTTTCCGGTGACATTCCGGCGCACCATGCGGCATTCACCGAGCCGCTGTCCTGCTCGCTGCACGCCGTCGAGCGCGCGGGAATCACCTTCGAAGACACCGTGGTGGTCGCTGGCTGCGGTCCGATCGGGCTTGGCATGGTTGCCGGTGCGCGGGCCAAGAATCCGATGCATGTCATCGCATTGGACATGGCGCCCGACAAGCTCGAGCTGGCAGCCGGCTGCGGTGCCGACATCACCATCAACATCGCCGAGCAGGATGCCGTCGCAGCCATCCAGGAACTCACCGGCGGCTACGGGGCCGACGTGTACCTGGAGGGCACCGGGCATCCATCAGCAGTCCCGCAGGGCCTCAACCTGTTACGCAAACTCGGCACGTACGTCGAATACGGCGTCTTCGGCAGCGACGTGTCCGTCGACTGGAGCATCATCAGCGACGACAAGGAGCTCGATGTGCTCGGCGCCCACCTCGGTCCGTACTGCTGGCCTGCGGCGATCAGGATGATCGAGTCCGGCGTACTGCCGATGGAACAGATCTGCTCTCACCAGCTGCCGCTGACCGAGTTTCAGAAGGGCCTCGAACTGGTGGCCAGCGGCACCGAGTCGGTGAAGGTGTCGTTGATCCCGGCCTAACTGCTCGACCGAGCGAAGGACTGAACAGATGAGTGCAGAGCGCTTCTCCGGCCGGCAGATGTCGCGACGGAACATGTTGGTGGCGTTGGGTCTTGGTGGTGTCGCCGCGGCCACCGTGCCAGTCCTGGGCGGGTGCGGGGTGGGCGGTCGGACGAACGCCCCGAACGGGGCAGGTGACGTCGCCGGCGGGTTCGACTGGAAGAAGGCCTCCGGCACAACAATCAACATCCTGCAGACGCCGCACCCGTATCAGAAGTCCTATCAACCGTTGTTCAAGGAATTCACCGAGCTCACCGGAATCAACGTCAACGCCGACCTGGTGCCCGAGGCCGACTACTTCACCAAGCTCAACACCGAGTTGGCGGGCGGCACCGGCAAGCACGACGCGTTCATGCTCGGTGCCTACTTCATTTGGCAGTACGGCCCCGCCGGCTGGATCGAAGACCTCCACCCGTGGCTGCAAAACTCGTCGGCCACCGCGGCGGATTACGACTTCGAGGACATCTTCGACGGATTGCGCACCTCCACCCGATGGGATTTCAAGACCGGCGACCCGCTGGGCACGGGCGGGCAGTGGGCGATTCCGTGGGGCTTCGAGAACAACGTCGTCGCCTACAACAAGAAGTATTTCGACCAGCGCGGGATCAAGAAGCTGCCCGACCGGTTCGACGATTTCATCCAGCTGGCAGTCGATCTCACCGACCGCTCGGCCAACCGGTACGGCATCGCCACCCGCGGTTCGAAATCCTGGGCCACCATCCATCCCGGCTTCATGACTCAGTACACCCGGGAGGGCGCCGTCGACTACAGCTTCAACGGCTCGGAGTTGATCGCCGAGATGGACAGCGACAAGGCGATCGAATTCACCAAGAAGTGGATTGAGATGCAGCACAGGGCCGGCCCGACGTCCTGGACGGCCTACGAGTATCCCAATGCCACCGGCGATCTCGGTGACGGCAAGGCGATGATGGTGTACGACGCCGACAGCGCCACGTACCCGAAGAACAAACCTGGGGCGAGCGCAGAGGCCGGCAATCTCGCCTGGTATGCCGGCCCTGCCGGCGCGGACGGCAACTACAAGACCAACCTGTGGACGTGGAGTTGGGCGATGAACGCCAACTCGCGGAACAAGCTCGCATCGTGGTTGTTCATCCAGTGGGCTACCGGCAAGGACTCGCTGAATAAGGCCGTCGAAGCGGGAAGCTACGCGGACCCGGTCCGAAAGTCGGTGTTCGACACCACGTTCAAGCGCGTCGCGGCCAGCCAGCCTGGCTACCTGGAAGCGTTCGAAACGGTGATCGGGTCGTCGAAGATCCAATTCACCCCACAGAAGAAGTTCTTCGACACCACCAAGGACTGGGCGGTGGCGCTGCAGGACATCTACGGCGGGGAGGACGCCGCGTCACGCCTGCGCAGCCTCGCCAAGACAAACACGTCCAAGATCAACCTCTAGGAGGCCGGTCCATGACTACGAAGACAACCAAGGCGCCGCCGGCCACCCCGGAGCGACGCGCGCGCACAACGCACCAGCAGCATCCCGAGATCCCGAGCTGGCGGCGCAAGCTGCGGCCGTACCTGCTGTCGCTCCCGGCGCTGATCGTCGTCATCGGCATCCTGTACCCGTTCGTGCTGGGCGCGTACTACGCGTTCCTGAACTACGCGGCGGTCAACCCCGACCCGCATTTCGTCTGGTTCAAGAACTTCCAATCGGTGCTGGGCGATCAGATCTTCTGGCAGAGCGTCAAAGTGACGGTGATGTTCGCCGTGGTGGCCACGGTCGTGGAGACTGTGCTCGGCGTCGGGCTGGCGCTGCTGCTCAACCGCTCCAGCATCATCGGCAGGCTCTTCGAGAAGGTGCTGATCGTGCCGCTGATGATCGCGCCGGTGATCGCGGGCGTCATCTGGAAGCTGATGTTCAACCCGCAGTTCGGGATTCTCAACCACGTCCTCGGATTGGGCAGCACGTTCGACTGGTTGTCCGGCACCACGGCGCTGTGGTCGGTGATCCTTGTCGACGTCTGGATCTTCACGCCGTTCGTGGCGATCCTGGTGCTCGCCGGGATCCGGTCGCTGCCGAGAGAACCGTTCGAGGCGTCCGAAGTGGACGGTGCGGGCTGGTTCTACATGTTCCGCAAGCTCATGCTGCCGATGCTCTGGCCATACATCCTGGTGGCGGTCATCTTCCGGTTCATGGACAACCTGAAGGTGTTCGACCACATCTACGTCCTCACCGCCGGCGGCCCTGGCGTCGCCACCCGTTCGCTGCAGATCGGCGCCTTCGAGGACTCGATCATCAACCTCGACTACTCCCGCGGCAGCACCTACATGCTGCTGCTCTGGATCATCGTATTCATCACCGCACGCTACCTGGTGAGCGTGCTCGGAAAGGCGCAGCGCCGAGCTGCCGGAGCGGAGGCCTGATCATGGCGAAAGCAGCTGCCCGCGAACTACTCCCGGGTCAGAAGCGGTTCGGCGCCGGTCCGCTGGCCGCCGACATCACACTCATCGCGTGGTTCGTGTTCTCCCTGTTCCCGATCATCTGGATGATCCTGCTGGCGCTGAAGAACGACGCGCAGCAGACCACGACCTACTTCCAGTTCAGCCCCTCGTGGTCGAACTTCGCGACGGTGCTCTCCGACAAGGGCAAGGATCTGACCAGTGTCGACTTCAAGACGTCGCTGCTGACCAGTCTGGTCAACTGCGGTGGCGCGGTGATCGTCTCCCTGGTGGTCGGCATCCCCGCGGCGTATGCGGCGGGCCGATGGAAGTACCGCGGCAGTGAGGACCTGATGTTCCAGATGCTGTCGTTCCGGTTCGCGCCGGAGCTGATGGTGATCGTGCCGCTGTTCGTGATCTACAACCAGATCGGGTTGTTCGACACCAAGGTCGGCATGATCTGGGTGCTGCAGCTGGTCACGATGCCGCTGGTGGTGTGGATCCTGCGCTCGTATTTCCAAGACCTCCCAGAGGATCTGGAGCAGGCAGCCCTGCTGGACGGCTACACGCGCAAGCGGGCTTTCCTGATGGTGGCGCTGCCGATGGTGCGTCCCGGCATCGCCGCGGCAGCGCTGCTGGCGTTCATCTTCGCGTGGAACAACTACGTGTTCCCGCTGATCCTCGCGGACACAAACGCCGGCACAGTGACGGTCGCGATCACCAAGTTCCTCGGCGGTGGCGGGCAGGCGTACTACAACCTGACCGCCGCGGCCGCGATCATTGCAGCTCTGCCACCGCTCATCCTGGCGCTAACGATTCAGCGATACCTCGTGCGGGGCCTGTCATTTGGGGCGGTGAAAGCCTGATGGCTACCTTGTCTATCGCAAACCTGCGCAAGACGTACGGAAAGACAGTCGCCGTCGACGACCTGACGGTCGACATCAGGGACGGCGAGTTTTTTGTCATCCTCGGTCCCAGCGGCGCCGGCAAGACCACGACACTGAAATCGATCGCCGGGCTGGTGGACATCGATCAGGGCTCCGTGCACATCGACGGGGTCGACCTGACGCAGGTCGAGCCGTACCAGCGCAACGTGGCGATGGCGTTCGAAAGCTACGCGCTGTACCCGCAGAAGACGGTGAGCGAGAACCTGGCGTCGCCGCTGAAGTCGGGCCGTACGGGCAAGTACACCGAGCAGGACCGGACCACGCGCATCGACCAGGTGACCACGACGCTCGGGATCAACCAGCTGCTCAAGCGCTTTCCGCGTGAGCTGTCCAATGGACAGCGCCAGCGCGTCGCGCTGGGCCGTGTGCTGGTCCGACCGGCAGACGTCTATCTGCTCGACGAACCACTGTCCCATCTGGACGCCAAGCTGCGTGCCGCGATGCGCGCCGAGCTCAAACAGCTTGGCGCAATGTCGAACACCACCACGGTCTACGTCACCCATGACTATCAGGAGGCGCTGGCTCTCGGCAATCGGATCGCGATCCTGCGAGAGGGCTCGTTGGTGCAGATCGGGACGCCGGAACAGATTTGGCGCCAGCCGGCGGACACGTTTGTGGCGCGCGCGTTGGGCCAGCCGGAAATCAATCTTCTCGACGGAGTCGTCGAGGACGGACGGATACGGCTGGGCAACGGTTCCTTCGACGTGCCGGTGCCTGCCGACGCGAAGGTTGAACGCGGCGATCAGGTGCAGGTGGGTCTGCGGCCGTGTGATCTGCACGTCGACGATTCAGCGGCGGGCGATGACATTCATGGGCGAGTGAAGTTGGCCGAAAGGTTGGGCCGCAACGTCGAATTAACGGTCGACGTGGGCGGTGCGGAATTGATCGTGCTGGCGTCCGGCCGGGAAGGACACGACGAGGGCATGGAGGTCAACCTCCACGTCGCCGACTCGGATGTCCATGTGTTCGCGTCCGGCGACGGGCACCAGCCACGGCTGACGACCGCGGACCGGGATTCAACGTTGGAGGCGGCACAATGAGTGTAGTTGCGGACAAATCGCGTACGGGCGCCGCCGACGGCGCGTCGGGGACTGCCCAAAGCCTGACCCTCAGCGACCTGGTCAAGACCTACGCCTCGCGGGGCCGGGAAAGCGTCACGGCGGTCAAGGGCATCGACCTGGCGATCGAGCCGGGCGAACTCGTGGCGTTGCTGGGCCCGTCGGGCTGCGGCAAGACAACCACGCTACGGATGATTGCCGGACTTGAAACGGTGACAAGCGGCTCCATTCGCATCGGTGACCGCGAGGTCTCGCAGCTGCCTGCATCCAAACGGGGCATCGGCGTGGGGTTCGAGAGCTATGCGCTGTATCCGCCGCTGTCGGTGCGGGAGAACCTGCTCTACGGGCTCAAGGCGCGCAAGGTGAAAGGCGCCGAGCGGATGGTCGATTCGATCAGCAGCAGGCTGGAGATGGACAACATGCTGAACCTTCGACCTGCCGGGCTGTCCAGTGGCCAGAAGCAGCGAGTGGCGCTGGCTCGCGCGTTGGTGCGCAACCCCCCGGTGCTGCTTCTCGACGAGCCGCTGAGCCACCTCGACGCGTCAGCCCGGCAGCGGGTGCGGCGCGAATTGAAGGTGCTGCAGCGCGAATTCGGCTACACGACCATCGTGGTCACGCACGACCAGGTGGAGGCGTTGTCGCTGGCCGATCGCCTTGCGGTGATGGATGCGGGTGTCGTACAGCAATTCGGCACGCCCGACGAGGTTTTCGACGATCCGGCGAACCTGTTCGTCGCGACGTTCGTCGGCGAACCGCAGATCAACGTGGTGCCGGGGATTGCCAAAGTGCAGGACGGCCGGGTGCGTGTCGAGATCGGCTCAGGCACCGGATACCTGGACACCGTCGTGTCCGATGCGGCCGACGGCTCGAAGGTCACCGTGGGCATCCGCCCGCAGGACGCCACGATGTCGGTCGGCCAGGGCGGCAGCGGTATCACCGCGACGGTGGCCTACTTCGAGCATCTGCTCGAATTCGGTCTTGCCACAAGCACCGTCGCGGGCCGCGAAGAGGGCATCGTCGTGCAGACACCGGCGCAGGACAGCTACGAGCCCGAGCAGGCGGTGACGATCAGCGCGCCACCCGAGCGGGTCTACCTGTTCGACCCTGACAGCGGGGAGCGGCTGCGATGACCAAGCTGTTCAACGATCCGGCGCGGTTCACCGAGGACATGTTGGCAGGCTTCCTGGATGCGAACGCACGGTATGTGGCCGGGGTGCCGGGAGGTGTGGTGCGCGCCCACAAGACCGCTCCGAGCAAGGTCGCGGTGGTGGTCGGCGGCGGGTCGGGCCACTATCCGGCGTTCTGCGGTGTGGTCGGCCCCGGGTTCGCCGACGGGGCGGTGGTCGGCAACATCTTCACGTCGCCATCGGCCGATGAGGCGGCCTCGGTGGCGCGAGCCGCGCACGGCGATGCCGGAGTGCTGCTGACCACCGGCAATTACGCCGGTGACGTGATGAACTTCAACCTTGCCGTCACTCAGTTGCGCAGCGAAGGCATCGATGCGCACTACTTCGCAGTCACCGACGACATCGCCAGCGCGCCGAAGGGTGAGGAATCGAAAAGGCGTGGCATCGCAGGTGATTTCACGGTGTTCAAGTGCGCGAGCGCGGCGGCCGAGGACGGGCTGGATCTCGCCGGAGTCATCCGAGTCGCCGCGGCGGCCAACGCCGCAACACGCACCCTCGGTGTCGCCTTTGACGGCTGCACCATGCCCGGCGCCGACGAGCCGCTGTTCACCGTGCCCGACGGCCAGATGGGGGTAGGGCTCGGCATCCACGGCGAGCCGGGCGTCGCCGATGAGCCCATGCCGTCGGCCGACGATCTCGCGACCGCGCTCGTAGAGGGAGTGCTCGGTGACCGGCCTGACACAGATTCGCAACGGATCGCCGTGATCCTGAACGGCCTTGGTCGTACCAAGTACGAAGAGCTGTTCGTGGTGTGGGGTACGGTGTCGCGGCTGCTGCGCGAGCGTGGCTACGTCGTCGTTGAACCAGAGGTCGGCGAGCTCGTCACCAGCCTCGACATGGCGGGGTGCTCGCTGACCGTCATGTGGCTCGACGACGAACTCGAGAAGTACTGGACCGCACCGGCGGACACCCCGGCGTACCGCAAGGGCGCGTCCTCGGTTGCCGCACCATCCGGTGAGATACGCGTCAATCCCGCCGCGGAGGCCGTCGCAGACGCATTGCCAGTGGGTGAGCTGGCCGACGATGACGGCCGCGCCGGCGGGCAGGTGGTCGCGAAGGCCCTCGACGCGATGGCGGAGATGTTGGCAGACGCCGAAGAGGAGCTGGGCCGCATCGACGCTGTCGCCGGCGACGGCGACCACGGCCGCGGCATGGTCAAGGGTTCGGCCGCCGCCAGCCAGGCCGCCGCACGTGCGGTGGCCGACGGCGCCGGCCAGGGCTCGGTGCTCACCGCGGCGGGCAAGGAGTGGGCCGCGAAAGCCGGAGGCACCTCCGGTGTGCTCTGGGGCGCGTTGCTCAGCGCGCTGGGAGCCAGGCTCGGTGACACCGGACGACCCGACTCCGCGGCGGTGGCCGCCGGTATGCGGGACGGGTATGACGCACTAATTGAGCTTGGCGGCGCCTCGCCAGGCGACAAGACCATGCTCGACGCGCTACTGCCCTTCGTCGAACAACTCGAACGACGCGTCGACGACGGCGAACCATGGCAGGACGCCTGGCGCGCAGCCGCAGATACCGCCAGCGATGCAGCGCGTGCCACCGCGGAACTACGGCCCAAAATCGGTCGGGCCCGTCCACTGGCCGAACGCAGCATCGGTACGCCCGACGCCGGCGCGACATCGCTGGCGATGTGCGCCCAAACCGTAGCCGACTGCTTCACCCTAACCGCGAAAGGAGACAGCTGATGGCTTCCGAAGGGCAAGAGCGAAGCGACCCGGGTAAACACAGTGGTCTGCGAATCGTCGTCGGTTCCGACGACGCCGGATATGAATACAAGGAGGCGTTGAAGGGCGACTTGGCCGCCGACCAGCGCGTCGAGCAGGTTACCGATGTGGGAGTCGGCGCAGACGAAGACACCGCCTACCCGCATGTGGCGGTGGCGGCGGCGCGACTGATCGCCGAAGGCAAGGCCGATCGGGCCCTGCTGGTCTGCGGAACCGGGCTGGGTGTCGCCATCAGTGCCAACAAGGTGCCCGGGATCCGGGCCGTCACGGCCCACGACAGCTTCTCAGTGGAGCGATCGGTGCTGTCTAACAACGCCCAGGTTCTCTGTTTCGGGCAACGGGTCGTCGGCCTCGAACTCGCCCGCCGTCTGGCGCGCGAATGGCTGAGCTACGAGTTCGATCCCGACAGCCCCTCGGCACAAAAGGTCGAGGCGATCGACCATTACGAGCCCGCCGCTCGTTAGTCGGCCGGAAGCCGAAAGCCACCGCAACGTCGATGCGCTCTGATGCGCCTTAAACTCGCCCCGTCTGCCGCCAGCTGCCACCAGCTCTCTTGTCTCGCACCGCCAGATAGCGCGATCACGTCAGTCCCGGGCGGGTAGGGCAGCCCTTTGAGGGAGATGGCCTCAAAGAACGCGATGTGGGATTCGTCGTATATGGCTTGTCGGCGCCGCACGGCGTCCCCGAACTGGAATTGATTGTCAGGGAGTGCATGCGGGTCCTTCGACGTGGGAGGCGGGTGGAGTTGCTCAAGGAGCGTCGGCACTACCAGCCGGAAGATGTTGTCGAGGTCCTTGCCGGCGGGGCCCGGAAAGAAGAACACCGTCAGTC
>WNFK01173858.1_pt1 | contig 14649 bp, 9 predicted proteins | sample 5400281 | NCBI WGS metagenome assembly WNFK01 (sample SAMN13153350, study PRJNA577476) | soil metagenome | isolation source: 20 cm soil on Douglas fir-dominated hillslope | place: USA:California | collected 2013-09-17 | reverse complement strand
GCCACCAGCATGCTGGCCATCGACGGAGTGCACTGCAAATGCGTGACATTGTGCGATCGGATCAGGGCCGGTATCGAATACTTGCCGTCCCGGTGTTCTTGGGGGCTCATCGTGGCTTCGCGGAGCGCGTCGAGATGCTTCAAATTGTCAAGGACGACGTCGGCGCTGACGCCAAAGTCGATCAAGCAAGCAACTTCGTCGACGTCGTGTGCCTTGAGCTTGTTGATCATGTCTACACAACTCAGCGGCGTCCCAAACAACCCGCTGGTTTCGAAATACCGATCGAACGCGAAATCGAGCAACGCGTCCATGTCACCGCTGGATAGTTCGGCGAAATTTACGTTCGCCACGTTCTCCCCGCGCGTTTTGAAGGCCGGGAAGGTCCAAGAGTACTGCTTTACAAGATCAGCGGAGGTTCGCAGGTAATCCTTCAACGGTCTCCGGACCGTATCCCTCACGTACTTTGGCGAATCGCTTACGAACGTGTGCAGCATCAGCGTGACCTTGCCGCGCCCCGAGTGTCCGGCGGCCGACCACGCCTTGCGATAGACGGCGACCTTCTTGGCGACTTCGTCAATGCTCTGACCCAGCAAGTGCGTAAGCACATTGGCACCGACGCTGCCGGCCATTTCGTAGGTCTCTGGACTGCCGGCGGTCGTCACCCAGACGGGTAACTCAGCCTGGATCGGGCGCGGCAGAATTCGTACCTGTACGTCACGACCGAGGGGGCTCGGGAAGGCTACCGTTTCACCACGCCACAGTTTCCGAACAAGCTCGATAGACCGGAGCATCGCCTCCTTGCGGTTAGCATAGTTCTCCGGTCTGATTACGAAATCCTCTGGCATCCAACCGGAGGCGAACGAGATCGCCACGCGCCCGCCGGAGAGGTTGTCCACGACCGACCATTCTTCGGCGATCCGGATTGGCGTGTGCAGCGGCGCGACGACGCTCCCGGAGCGGATCTGAATGCTCTTCGTGATCATCGCAATGGCCGCGCTGGTCACTGAGGGATTCGGGTAGAGGCCGCCGAATTCGTGGAAGTGCCTCTCCGGCGTCCATACCGCCGCGAAGCCGTGCGCGTCGGCAAACTTCGCCCCCTCCAATAGCAGGCGATATTTGTTGGCCGGATCACCTTGGTCAGCGGAGAAATAGAACAGGCTGAAGTCGATTGGGCGGCTCGAATGCGGACTGGGCGCGGGCCGCGAAGCGTGCTTGAAGTCGTCCCCTCTGTAGAGGACCACCTTGAAGCCTCGCGCCAGGGTCCAGAAGATCTCCAGTACCGAGATGTCGAAAGACAGACTCGTCACCGCCAGCCAGGTGGCCGTGGGGGCGGATTTAAGACGCGCGTCCATCCCACCAAAGAAGTTCAACACGTTGCGGTGTTCGACCATCACGCCCTTCGGTTTGCCCGTCGATCCGGATGTGTAAATGACGTAGGCTAGGTTCTGTGGCGCGGCGCCGCCGTCGAAATCGTCAGCGCTTTCCTGCCCAATCGCCGTCCAATCTGCGTCGATCCGTACCGTGTGCGCCGGATGTGGCGGCAGTGACGCCGTAAGGCTCTGTTGCGTCAAGACTACCGAAACGTTAGCGTCCGCAATCATGAAGCCGAGGCGTTCGCCGGGGTAGTTCGGATCCAGCGGCAGATAGGCTCCACCCGCCTTGAGAATGCCGAGGAGGCCCACCACCATTTCGGCAGACCGGTCCATCGCGATCGCCACTGGCACCTCGCGGCCTACATCGAGCTTGCGCAGGTGTCGCGCGAGTTGGTTGGCGCGTGCGTTTAGCTCGCGGTAGGTGATCTCGGCGTCCCTGTCCACCACCGCAATGGCATCAGGCGTTCGCTCCACTTGCTGGGCAAACGCCTGATGAATGGTCACGTCGGCGAGCGGAGTCGCTGTCTTGTTCCAATCCAGAAGCACCGTGTGCTTTTCGGTCTCGCTCAAAAGCGGAAGGCCCGAGACTGGGCGGAGCGGATCAGCGACAAGGCCGAGCATGAGCGTGGTGAACTGGCCCTGCATCAGCTTGGCGTTGGCCTCCGAGATTGCTGCGGTGCGGAAAAGCCAGCGACATACCTTACCGTCCGTCGAGATCAGCAGGCAAAGATCGGAGCCTGGCTGGACCTGACAGCCGTCCAGCATTTCGCCCAAGCGCGCACTAACGCGCAGCGCACGCGACAGGCTGAGGTCCGCGAGGGAACGCAGTTCCGGATAGCGGGCCACGACGTCACGCGAAAAGGTCTTGTGACGCCGTGCAAGCTCAACCTGGGCCCGGACACCTTCAGTGACGCGAGCGAAATCCGCCGACGCATCGATCTGCACCGACAGTGGAACCTCCGGGCTGAAAAGATCTTCAAGGCCGGCCACCTCACTCGCAAGCTCGGGCAACGCCAGACCCAGGTCGAATTTCCATTCGCCGCCCAACCGAGCGACATACACCACAAATGCGGCGAGCAGAAACTCAGCGGGGTTCAACTGCGCGTGCTTCGTGCGCATGTAACCGAGGACGGATTCCGGAATATCCATGTCCCGGGAGGCACGGCGACTCTCGCTGGTCTCCTCGGAAGGCGTTTCGAGGTAGGGCAGGGAGACGGGGTTTAGCCCCTGCAGCCTGCGCACCCAGAACGCCTCGTGCCGGCAGATTGCGGCGTTGAAGGCAGAGATTCGCTCAAGGAGCGCACCATCAAGTTCGGGCAGCCGCGCGCCTAGCTTCAAACCGAACTGCTGGACGGCATCAGCCAGCGACAGCGACGTCCCGCCGAGCGTGAGCAATTGGCGGATTCGAAGGCTGCCAGCGCCGGTGGCCACCTGGACGCTCTCCGCGTCAAGCGCAGTGATGGTGCCGGGCTGTGCTGCAGTCACTGACTCGACCACGTCGACGCTGGGGCATAGAACAAATCCGGCTTGCAGCGCTATCTTTGCCCGCCCCATCGGATTGGGGTATGGCCCGAACTCGAGCGCCCGCACCAGCGCGGCCAGGTCGACGGCGCGCCGCTTCCACGAGAGCAGGCAGGCGGCCGGCGGCCGCGCGTACATCCCGAAGTAGGTGCGCTGGGACAGATCCTGTTCGCGCGGCTCACACCGTCCGCTCTCGATCTCTTGGATCATCACGGCAAATGACTGTATGCCGGCCTCGAAGCATTTGGTGTTGAGCGAATAGGCCGTTTCGTCTTCTGCGATTGCGACTGGCTGCTGCTTGAAAATGGGACCCCCGTCCACGACTTCGCGGATCTCGTGCCACGAGACCGCATGGCGACGTTCGTTGTGAATCAATGCCCAGGACGTGGCATGCCCGCCCGCGTAGCGGGGCAGCGGTCCGTCGTGGAAGTTGGTCGCGCATCGCCGCGGCAGGGCCAAGACCTCCTTTGGAATAAGACGCATATTGGCAATACTGAACAGATAATCGAATGGCGACGCTTTGAAGGCGGGCAGCAGATCTGCCGCTGGGTCCAAGAGCGTGACACTCAGCTCGTTGGCCCAGCGAACGATCTCGGGATTTGATGCAACGACTCCGAACACCTGATGGCCCCTGCTGAGCAAAAGCTGACAGCATTGAATGGTGAGGGCACCCTCACCAATGACGAAACAGCTGAGAGGTCTATCCACTTTCATGATGTTCCCCCGACCAAACACGCTGTCCGAGACACACGCTCCTCGGAGTACTCCGACACTAGTTGCCCCCGGCGATGGGAAGCGCCGCCTCCCGTCGCGTCCTCTCGCCGTCCGACGCGGAGTTCACTTGGTCTCCAGCTTTCGCATCATTTGTGCTCGTCGACCGTGAAGGCGAGTTTGTCGCCCACCAGAGAAGCAAAAGCCAGACGGGCGCGCTCCTTGCCTTTCCGCTCGATGGGCCAACCGTTTCCTTCCCCCACGACCCTCATCTTGCTTCTTTCCCGCCACCACTGATCGACTTCCCCCGGGAAGAGCCGCCCCAGATGAGACCATCGGCGCGCAACTGCGGAAGGTAGCCCAACAGTGGCTGGTACGTTGCTCTCGCTCGGTGCTCGATCACATAGTCGGGGTGGACGATAAAACTCACCAGACGGTGTTTTCTCGGTGATGGAGTAGTCGTTCAGGATGTGAAAGCGGGAGTAGTCTTGCGTTCCGGAGCCGAAGCCACGCGCATCGAACGCTCTTCCGTTGCCCTTGATTCTCTCGGCAAGCCGATGGAGAGAGGGATATTTCACGGTCTGGTTGTGCATGATGACGAGCAGGATCGCCAGACCGCGAAGGGCGTCAAGCTGAGGGACCCTTCGTCGCACTGTCCGTCTTACGACGCCGCGGAAACCGCCTTCAGCCTACAAACTTTCTGCGCGCGAATGTACGACAGCCAATTGCGATACAGACGCTTCGCGGCCGAGCGCCACGTATTCGTCAATCTCTTCGCCACCACGGCCGTTGGGAAATCAGTGAGTAATTCCTCGCGCCGATCCAACTGGGATCGCTCCTGGAGGCCCGTCAGGGCACGGACCGTGTCTTCGTCGAAGTAACCCTGTGGCATTGGCGGGTAGGTGTCCCTCTCCACCCTGAGATAGCGGCCGATATCTCGCCGGTACTCGAGCATCAGACTATGCGCTTCATATTCCGGATGACCCTGGAAAAAGACAAACAGGCTGTTCCTCTGCTTCACGAACGTATCGACGCCAGCGTCCTTCGACCGGGTGAGCACGCGATAGCCGTGCGCAAGCAACGCTTTCTCGGGAATTTCGTTCCACCTCGAATGCGGCATCGACAGGCGTGATGGAGCGCCGGCCGTCAACTGGTGATCCGAAACGCGCGCGCACTCGAACACGCCAAACCGCTTGTCACCGAGGGTATTCCGACCGATGCCATCCATATAGAGGAGCGCCGCATGGGCGGCCAGGCACGAGCAGATGGTCGAATGCGTGTTCTGATCGGCCCAGTCCAGCAATCGAGTCAGAGTACCCCAGTAGGGCTCGTCAGTGAGGTTCGGCGCCCGTGGCTCCGTTCCGGTCACGATGAGTCCGTCGACATGATGGGCCCAGAGATCATCGAGACTGGAATAGGCACTCACATGGTGCCGGCCAAAATCCGTTCGAGGAATGTCCGGCAGCGAGTAGAAGGTGAGCCGCACCACGATGTCATCAGCCGCCGCCGCCCGAAGCAGTGTACGAAACTGCCGTTCGGTCGCTTTCAGCGCCGCATCCGGCATGTTGTTGACGAGACCGATATCCAGGCAATCGGGATCCGATTCCCGGAACCCTGCCTGAGGCTTCCCGTTGAGACGTTGCACCCCGGTCAGCATCATCGGACCAAGAGATTGCCGATGCATTGCGGTCATGGCTTGCTCCTTGAATAGGCTATCGGACGGCATAATCCCTCCCAGAGACCGCCCGCACAACGCATGCCGAGTCTGGGAAGTACTAAAAATTAAGGGTTTACCGGCTCCCGCGGTGTGACCGGATCTGGCAGGGCTGTGAAACGTTTTATCGAGTAGTGGGAATCGGCCACCCCAGGCTTCGGGCTGCGTTATCGGGCAACTGTGCGGTTCGAGCCTGTCGCCTCGAGCGCCTGATCGAGGTCGGCGATGATGTCGTCGACATGCTCGATGCCCACGCTGAGCCGCATCATCTCCGGAGTCACTCCGGCCTTGCGCTGGACTTCAGCCGACATCTGCCGGTGCGTCGTGGAAGCTGGATGGCAGGCCAGGGACTTGGCGTCCCCCATGTTCACGAGGCGCTTGATCAACATGAGCGCGTCGTAGAATTTCTTTCCGGCCTCGAATCCTCCCTTGATCCCGAACGTCAACAGCGAGCACGCCCGGCCACCGAGATACTTTTGCGCGAGTGCATAGTAGGGATTGTCTGGAAACCCGGCGTAGTTGACCCACTCGACCCGCCCGTCGTTGCGCAGAAATTCGGCGACACGTCTGCCGTTCTCTACATGGCGCTCCACGCGGAGCGCCACCGTCTCGACCCCCTGGAGCAGCAGAAATGCACTCAGGGGCGGCAACACCGAGCCGGTCGTCCGCTGGTAGACGCTGCGACAGCGTCCGATATAGGCGGCCTCCTTGAAGTGTTCGACGTAGATCAAATCGTGATACGAAGGGTCCGGTCGGTTGAACATGGGGAACCGTCGAGCGTGCTCCTTCCACGGAAACTTGCCGCTGTCCACGATCGCGCCGCCCAGCGTCGTGCCGTGTCCGCCCATGTATTTCGTCAACGAATGCACCACGACGTCTGCGCCGTACTCAATCGGCCGCAGCAAGATGGGCGTCGCGACGGTATTGTCAACGATCAGCGGAACGCCATGTCGATGGGCCGCGCGTGCGAGCGCTTCGATGTCGCAAATGTTGCCCGCCGGATTCCCGACACTTTCACAAAAGACTGCGCGGGTTTGGTCGTCGATCAACTTCTCGATGGCGTCGGGGTGGTCAGATTCCGCAAAGCGGACTGTGACGCCTTGACCCGGCAGCAGGTGAGCGAACAGCGTGTGCGTAGTGCCGTAGAGCTGCGGAACGGAGACGAGGTTGCTGCCGAGCTCGGTGACGTTGAGGACCGCATAGTTGAGCGAGTACCGCGGTGGTCGGGTTGCTGATGCGGCTGTAGCGAAATCCCTCGACCTCGAGGTTGAACAGCGCCGCTCCATGATCGGCGCTATCGAACGCATACGCGACGGTCTGATAGATTGGAACCGCCACGGCCTTCGTCGTCGGCTCGACCTCGTACCCGCCGTGAATGGCGATCGTTTCACTTCTCATGTGTTCACCTCGTTGAGCACGCCCATCTCGCGCACCACCCACTCGATGTCCGACTCCGTAGTCCGGAAGCTGGTAACACACGCTCGCAGAACCGGGTCGTTGTCGCCGAGCCTGACTTCCGACATCCACGCGATCTGCCGCTGGTAGAGCGCCGCCAGAAATTTGGAGGGAACGAGACCGTCCCGGGTGAAACATACCAGCGGCAGGGGCGTGTCGTTGACGATGCGCCACCCCGCACGCTTCAGCGATTCTCGCAGCACGTCGCCCATACGCCTCTGATGCTCGATCATCTCGACGTACCCCGATTCCCCGTGCTGCGCGAGAGCCAGGAAGAGCTTCAAGCCGATGAATCGCCGGGACCATTGGACAGATGTCGTGTAAGGATCACGCGCGGGCCCGATCGTCTTCGGCGGCATGTACGAGGCTTCCGCGTGGAAGGCTTCGCCGACCGCGTCAGGATGGCGGCAGAAGAACATCCCGGCCGCCATCGGCACCGAAAACCATTTGTGCGCGTCACACGTGATCGAATCGGCGGCATCGATCCCGGTGAGGTAGCCTCTGAGGCTCGGCGCAAGGATTGCGGCCCCGCCCCATGCCGCATCGACGTGAAACCACAGCTCCTCCGACCGGCAGAGCCGGGCCAGTTCCGGCAGGGGATCGATGGCACCGGCCGCGGTGGTTCCGGCGGTGCCGACCACCATGAATGGCGCCAGGCCGTTCTTGCGATCCTCGGCAATTCGTCCGGCGAGATCCTCCACGTCCATTCGCAGGTCTCGGTCCGTCGCCACCGTGCGGATCGCCCGGCGACCGAGTCCCGTCATGTGCGCGATCTTGTTGAACGAATGATGAGCTTCCTCCGTCAGGTAGATGGTCGGCGACGCGGTGAGCCGGCGAAGTCCGTGCTCGCCGTAGTCCGGAAAACCTCGGGTCAAGGCGACAACGACCGCCGAGAGATTCGCCTCCGCCCCGCCGCTCGTGAAGGTGGCGATCGACTCAGCGGGGAGTCCGAACTTGCCGGCCAGCCACGCGAGGATGTGTCGCTCGATCTCGTTCGCGGCCGGCGACGTTCGCCACGTCGCTAGTTGAGGGTTGTACATCGCAACGATCGTGTCTGCGATGATGGACGCGAGCGTCACACTCGGATTGAAAAGTCCAAAGTATCGCGGGTGGGTGACGTGCACTTGCCATGTGCGCAGCATCCGTTCGACGTCCGCGCAGACTTCCTCGAGCGCTCGCGGCTTCCGGAAATCATAGTGCAACGCGAGGTACTCCTGGATCTCCTGCGGCGTTACGCTCGGGACAATCGGGCCGCGCGCAATGTCGGCCTCGACCTCAGCGACGGTTCTCCGGAGCTGATCCAACACCATGTCTACCGCCTATGATATCGTAGGTCGCGAAACCCACGCAGTTTCCAATAATTTGTGAGCACGATTTCTCCGACCAAGGCATGGGCGCGCGCGCTCGAACTCACCGCGCCGATCGCTGATAATCCGCATCGTATTTTTCCGACCGTGATCGAGGAACTCGCCCACGCTTATGGCGACGCGCCGGCTCTGTCCTCCGATCGCGAGACGCTCACGTATCACGAGCTCTCAGAGCGCTCGAACCGTTATGCACGCTGGGCGCTCGCTCAAGGTATCTCGGCTGGCCAGGCCGTCTGCTTGTTCATGCCGAACCGGCCCGAGTACATGGCCGCCTGGCTCGGCATCACCAAGGCCGGCTGTGTGGTCGCTTTGCTCAACACCAACCTCTCCGGCCCGGCGCTCGCGCACTGCATCAACATCGTTGGCCCCGGACACATCATCGTGGCCGCGGAGCTCGTCGAGGCTCTGACCAGCGCGCTGCCGGCCCTCCCGGGCTCCGTGACCGTCTGGGTCCACGGAACCGATCACGCCTCCTTCACGCGCATCGACCACGAGATCGAGCGGCATGCGGGCGACACGCTGAACACCGTCGAACGCCGGCCGCTCAGCATCGACGATCGGGCGCTCTACATCTACACCTCGGGCACCACCGGCCTTCCGAAGGCTGCCACCGTGAGTCACGCCCGGTTGATGCAGTGGAGTCACTGGTTCGCCGGAATGATGGGCACTGGTCCGAATGACCGGATGTACAACTGTCTGCCTCTGTACCACAGCGTCGGCGGCGTCCTGGCGACGGGCGCGGTGCTGGTCGGCGGCGGCTCCGTCGTGATCTCCGAGAGGTTTTCTGCACACCGGTTTTGGGACGACGTCACCCGCTGGGACTGCACGCTCTTCCAGTATATTGGCGAGCTTTGTCGCTACCTCGTGCATACCGAACCTCATCCGCGCGAGACGGCGCACAGGCTCAGGATGTGTTGCGGCAATGGCCTGCGGCCTGATGTATGGGAAGACTTCAAGCTCCGATTCCGCATTCCCCACATCTTCGAGTTCTACGCGGCGACCGAGGGGAATGTCTCGCTCTTCAATATCGAAGGCAAGCCCGGCGCGATCGGTCGCATTCCGCCATTCCTCAGGCACCGCTTCCCGGCGACGATTATCGAATTCGACGTCGATCGGGCCGAGCCGATTCGGAACGAGCAGGGTCTGTGCGTCCGCTGTGCGCCGAACGAGGTGGGTGAGGCAATCGGTCAACTCCTCGAGGACCGTTCGAACGTCGGGAGTCGATTCGAGGGCTACACGAGCGCCGAGGCCTCAGAGCAAAAGATCCTTCGCAACGTGTTCAAGCCAGGCGATGCCTGGTTTCGTACCGGTGACCTCATGCGACAGGACGAGAAGGGTTATTTCTACTTTGTCGACCGGATCGGCGACACATTCCGCTGGAAGGGCGAGAACGTCTCGACGTCCGAGGTCTCACAGGCAATCTGTGCGTTTCCCGGAATCAAGGAAGCTAACGTCTACGGCGTGGCCCTTCCGGGGACCGACGGTCGCGTCGGCATGGCCACGCTCGTCATCGACGGAGAGCTGGACCTTGCTGCGTTCCGGACCCACCTGTTCGACCGGCTGCCGCGTTACGCTCGACCGTTGTTCGTGCGCCTCCGGCGCGCGATGGAAGTGACCGAAACCTTTAAGTACACAAAGCATGCCTTTGTCCGCGAAGGCTATGACCCGGCCGCCATCGCGGACCCCATCTATCTCGATGACCCCGAGCGCCACGCTTTCGTTCGGCTCGACGTGGCCCTCTACCGCCGCATCGAAACCGGGCAGATCCGCTTCTGAGCGGTCGCGCAGCTCCGAACTCCCGCGCAATTAACGCGTCGTCTGTCACGCGGTCATTGATTGTATCCGAGTCGTTGACGAACCCGCCTGACCGTGCGCCGGAGTGCCGCTTCGACATTTCCCCGCCGGCGGTATCCGATTCCCCGATCCAAGAGGGCGAGATGTTCTTGCGATAGCCGCCAGCCAGACGCGCCACAATCTTCCTGCACATGCACAACGGACGACGCCCTGGGAATCGCGATCACGGCGTCTTTGGCAATGCACCAGTTCAGCGCCACTTGCGCTTCGCTCTTTCCCGTCAGCCCGGACACTCGTCGCAGAACCTGATCATGGTCACGCTCTCTGATGTGGTCCAAGCCGTGAGCCAGAGGGCTGTAGGCCATGACCGCGATGTCGTGATCCTGGCAATACCGTAGGAGACCGCCTTCGATAGTTCGGTCGATCAGGTTGTACCGCACTTGGTTCGAGACGATCCTGTATTTCGACAGAGCGGTCTCGGCCTTCTGGAGCTCACGCGTCGAGAAGTTGCTGACGCCGATGAATCGCACCTTCCCGGCATCCACCAGCCTCTCCAGGGCAGCCATGGTTTCTTCGATCGGGACCGTGTAATTCGGCCAGTGGAGCTGGTAAAGATCGATGTAGTCGGTGCTCAGCCTCTTGAGGCTTTGATCCGCCGACCTCAGCAAGTCGGCGCTCCGGAAGTGCCTCGGTCGCGCCTTGGTCGCGACAAAAACCCGATCCCGGACGCCATGGATGGCGTCGCCCACGATTTCCTCGGTTCCATACGTTTCCGCCGTGTCGATCAGGCACGCCCCATGCTCGATTCCTGCCCGGAGCGGCGCCACGCCACCATGGTATTGCCAGGTCCCAAAACCGACCTGAGGCAACTTCAATCCCGTCCGCGGGAACGCCGTGTATTCCACTCGAGAGCTCATCACGCCCAGAACCTCGGAGGGCGTGTGCAGGCGGGAATCCCGGGAGATATCCGACGGCGCGGTTGACGGAACACCACGCCAGAGAAACTCTCGCTAAGCTGCGGACTCGGTCGCGACCTCTGCCGCCACGGTCCGCGAACCGCAGCGCCGCCCGGAGCAGCCTTCCGTAGGCACTCGCAGAGGACCTGTCATTTAAGAAGAAGGCCCTGTGGGACGGAAGGTGCGAAAGTATCGGCGCCAACTTCATAGGCGCCCATGTCAGGAGCGGACCCGGCATAGGGCCAGGCAGAGCCGGGGTCGTTGAAGTTGGCGATCACGATTCCTGCGTTAAACGCCGGACTGGTGGCGTCGATGTGTCTGGCGGCGTCAATGAAGTTGGGATTGCCTTGCTTTCCCTGTTGCTCCTGCCCGGTGGCGCTCCGCAAGGCGGTGACCGACGAGTAGCTGCTACCGCCCCAGTTACTAAAGTACGTACCGTTGCAGAGGTAGAGATTGCCGTTGGCGATACTCGTGGCCTCAAAGCCGTCGAGACCGATCCCCGAAGTCCGGATGATGTTGTTGTAGACGCGCTGGAACGGCTTGGTCCCTCCACCGCCAAGGCCGTCACTGCCGGCGCCGCCGGTGGTATCGATCGTATTGTGGATCCAGTACACGTAGCCGGGCGTGCCCGACATCTTGGCGGCATACCCCGCGTTGGACGAGTGGAGCAGCAGGACGTTGCGAAACACATACACCGGGCCGACGAGGGCGGGCTCGAGTGCGATGGTGCTCCAACCGATCGTGGCGTCGACCACGTTACCAAAAATGCGGAGATTGACGTCGTCGCCTTCCATCTGAATCCCATCGTCCTTGCAGCCCGTCACGAAGTTGTAGGCTATGTCGGAGTTATCCATCGTGCCATTACCCCAACTCTCGGTCGAGTTCCCGATGCAGTCCCGGAACCCCGCATTGAAGATGTTGTTCTTGAACACGAACGTGCCTTGCGGATCCGGAGACGCGTTGATGTAGATACCCGCGCCCGCCTGGTCCCACGCGCTGCCGGGAATGTTGAAATTCGTGAGACTAGCCGAATAGAATTCGTTTGAAAGCACATAGACATGATGCGTGCCATTGCCGATCAAGATGCCGGCGTCGTTGTAGTTCCGGCTGGCCGAGATATTCTCGTGGTAGATGTTCTCGATCCAGATATGATGGCTCGCATTTTGGACATTGATGGAGCTGTTGTTCGATTGCTTGAGGCGGAGATTCTTCAGCTGGATGAAGCTGCCACTGACGTTGATATTGTTTCCGCTGCCGCCGTTGACAAAGACTTGGTCTCGCGCGTCTCCCACGATGGCGATGTAGCCAGAGGCAGTGCCTGATTTGGAAATGGTGAAGGCCGGATACGTCCCCGGCCTGAGATCGAGTTGAACGGACTTCCGGACGAGCCATTGCCGCCGCTTGCCGCCCCAGCGTCGACGAAGAGCTCGGCTCCGGAGACAGGAGCCGTTGGCGCGATGGTCGCGACGGTGCCCGTCAGCGTTGCGGAGCCTACAATCCCGTCGGGATCACTGAAGGTCAGCGAGACCTCGTACGTCGTCCCGGCCTGAAGGCCGACAATGCTGCCCCGCGCCTGGTTGACGTAAGGGTTCGTCCGTCCGGAGATGCTCGTCCGTCGGTCGACCATCGGCTCGAAGGCGCTCTTCCAGCTTGAATCTCCTTGCCTCCTAAACTGGATGGTCGCGCTATTGTTCCCATTCGGGTCACCCGAAAAAGACGCCCTTACGCTTATCGCTTCGAAGGTTGAAGACAATGTCAAGGATCCCGGCGTTGTCGACGCAAAAGCGGAGCCCGCGAGAACAGGCAGAAGCACCAGCGAACCGCCGAGAAGGATTAGACATGACGTCCGCATCATCTTTGTCATTCCTCGTCTCCCAGGGCTATTGAGGACTTGGCGGAGCGAATCCAGCATATCGCCGCGACACACGGGCGAAAGGGCGAGCGCGGTCCGAGCGAAAGGGGAGCGCGGTCTCGACTACCGCCATGATGCGAGCCGCCATCTGGCCTTTCAGAGAACTGAACCAACGTCAAGCCCGCCGCGGGCGCTGGCTGCTTCGTCCCAACCCCATCAAGTTTGGTTGGCACGGCGATTTCGCGGTAAGTGGCCGTGGCATTGCCCCTCTGGCCGCGACAAAAGGTCCCAGCTGGGGGTCCCTGCTTCCAGCGCCTGCCGCCAGCCACGCGAGTGCCGCGGGGAGCGTGGGAGGAACAAGGCAAGCGGGTTCCCGGTCTCCATAAGGCGCCCGTAGTGCAGTGTAGATGCCAGGGCCGAAAATGCATGCAGATTAGGTACATAGACGCTTGGCTCGCGACGGTGGCGCGTCAGAACGGCGCGACTGGACGGCACGAGCGTCGAGTCCTCGTCGGTCGAGGGGGAGGAGAGAGGCTCATCCGTGAAGCCGAAGAGCCCGCCTTACAAGGAGGGCCCGGAGACTCTAGGCTGTATTACCCGCGTCGACCGTGAGCACCGTCCCGGTGATGGCCTTCGCCTTGTCGCCGAGCAAGAACTCGACGGCGTTCACCACATCGTCGATCTCGGGAAGTCGTTGCAGCGCGCTTCGCCGCGCGATCTGCTGCCGTTGCCCACCGTCGAGCCCCTGCGTCATCTCCGTATCCATGAAGCCAGGAGCGACGGCGTTCACGTTCACTCCCATGCGCCCGACCTCCCGAGCCAGGGAGCGAGTGAAACCGATCATCGACGCCTTCGTCGCTCCATAGACCGACAGACCACTGTACCCCGTGAAGCCTATGATCGACGAGACGTTCACGACGCGCCCGCCGCCGTCCGCCATCATGTGGCGCACCACATATTTGGTCAGGACGATCGGCGATAGCGTGTTCAGGCGAATCAACCGCTCGATCTGCGAATTGTGCATCAGCGCCAAGGTACCGTCCAAACCCAGCGCTGCATTGTTGACCAGCCCGTAGATCGGCCCGAACTCCTTGCGCAGCCGCTTGACCAGGTCAGGGATGCCCTGAATGTCGCTGAGATCGAATGCGATGAAGTGGAGCGACCCTGGGCAGCTTTGTTCGGCCTGTTCGATCGTCGAAGCCAGCTGATCGTTCATTTGCCGCGCCACCGCGAACGCCCGGTACCCCCCCGCGGTGAGCCGCCGAACAATACCCAAACCCAGCCCGCGGCTTCCGCCCGTCACGACAACGTTACGCATCATGACGAGCCAGCTTGCCTGCCGCCGCGACGTCCAAAGCCGGGACGAAGCGGAGCATCGCCGGAATCTTGTGGGCCGCTAGATTCTCGTTGCAGAGCGCCAGAATCTCACGCTTGACACCCACGGTGTCGGCCTCGCCCTTCAGAACCACGTCGGCGACGACCAGAGAACCCGTAATGGGGCTTCTGCGCGACCGAACGAGTGACATCCGCACTGCGGGGTGGCGGTTGATGACCGCCTCGATCTCCTCCGGATAGATCTTCAGTCCGCCCACATTGATCATGCCGCTTCGGCGACCAAGGAAGTAGTAACGGTCGCCCCGCCGCTCCACGACGTCGCCTGTGTCGACGAAGCCCTGATCATCAATGAGCGCCGATCCTCGGTCATCACCGATATACCGGCCAGCGGTGCGCGCGGAACGGATCCGAAGGGAGCCGTCTTCGATCTTCATTTCAACCTCTCCCCGCACGCCGATCATGCTCGCCGGAAAGCCCTCGAGACCATCAGTCACTTCGAATCCAACGCCGGCTTCCGTCGAAGCATAGGCATGGCCGATACTCGCGTGCGGATAACATACACGCAGCGCAT
>WNFK01006886.1_pt1 | contig 14657 bp, 12 predicted proteins | sample 5400281 | NCBI WGS metagenome assembly WNFK01 (sample SAMN13153350, study PRJNA577476) | soil metagenome | isolation source: 20 cm soil on Douglas fir-dominated hillslope | place: USA:California | collected 2013-09-17 | reverse complement strand
GCTTTCCGATCCGGCGCCAGAAGGCATCGACGGGAGTATCGCTCTGATCGTCGTAGTAGATCGCGATCCAGGGACGCAGGCTCAAGTCCGGCGGCATGAACGGCTCTTTTTTCAAGGCGGGAATGCTCGGAATGGTCATCGTGTGGAATCCGGGTGCCTCGTCGACGAATGGAGGCATGCGAAAGTTGAAGGCGCGGATGCGCATTTGGAGTCCCGTAGCGGGCACCGGCAACGGATGGATCGAAAACCGGAGCGTTTGAACTGGTATGTCCAGCTGGAGAAGAACCCGCACGTTGTGGATCAGCTCGTTGTATCGCACGGCGGTCCAGCGGTACTCCACGACGGAGCCGGGCTCGACCCCCGGCATGGCGAACGATACGGCCTTCTCCTTTACCCCGGCGCCTTTGAAGACCGTCCGGTCCATGAATGCATTTTTCTTTACCTCAATCACCGAACCGTCGGGCCGAATCGTTCGGGCGGAGATGTCGGCCAGGTGCGTTCCTTTGGAGTACGGAATATCGAGCCGGCTGAAAGAATCGCGGCCGCGGGTGTTGAAGATCTTGATGCTGAGATGCTGGGTCTCGCTCGACTTGATGCTCTCCCCGCTCCACTCGTCCGAGACGCTGATTTCCCACTCGATTGCCTCCGCGTCCGCTCCGGCGTCCACGCGCCCTTGCTTGAGCTCCAGGTCTTCTCTATGGATCGTGCCCCAGGTGCCGGCGAAAGCGGCGGGCGCCGTGCCCGAGACCCATAGGAAGAGGAGCAGCAGCAGGGCGGTCGTCATCGAAGCACGGTGATCTTGATCGACTGTTCGTGGCCGCCGCTCACGGTCTTCAAGAAGTACACGCCCGAGGCGACCCGGCGTCCTCCTTCGTCCTTCCCGTTCCACGCGGCACTCTGGAAGCCGGACGGGTACGGACCGCGCGCGATCGTGCGGACCCGCCGCCCGCGCAGGTCGAACAGGATCACTTCGGTCAGGGCGGGCGCGCCGGCGGCCCCGCCCGACGACGCGAAGGAAATCGCGAGGTCACCGCCGCGATAGGGCAACGGTCCCGCGGCGAGCGGCTTCCGGGGCCGGAAAGTGGCCACGCCCAGAACGAACGCGTCCCCCAGACCGTTCACGGCGGTCAGCCTGTATTGCGTGCCCGGCGTCGCGCCGGGGTCGCGGTAGGTCGCCTCGCTCGTGAGCCCGAGGACCGAGGTGAAGGCTCCGGAGCCAACCGACTTCTCAAGGCGGTACCCGGCGAGATCGCCCACGCCCGGATTGGTCGCCCAAGTTACGAGCGCGCCCCCCTCGTACGGCACGGGGTCCGCGCGGAAGGCCACGAGATCCACGCTCGCTTTGATCTCGAACAGGGATTCGCAGAGCGAGGCGGAATATGGGTAGTCACGCTGAAGGCGTACGCGGCACTGCGTCGATGGCGACCGCGGGACGAGCAGCGTATACGCGCCCCCGCTGAGCCCGGGCGCGATCATTTGAAACGAGCTTCCACCGTCGGTTGAAATCCAAAGATTCGCGTATCCGGTTCCCTCCCAGCGCACGATCCGATTCGCCCCCACCGGCCATACCACGGCGGTCGCCGGAGCCGAGAGCTCTATCGCGGCGGAGGCGTAGCGCAGATCGCTCGAGGCGATATACTGGAAGGCGATCCGCGGATTTCCATCCGAGTCCAGAGCGAGCGAGTTCCGTCTTCCCCCGCCCGCGCTCAGGTCAACGCTCTCGGTGCTCCACCCCAGCGCCGAGCGTGATGCGTACCGGAGCCGGCTCGTGACCGCGTCGTAATACGCGATGTGCGGCTGGCCGCCGCCATCAAGGGCGATGGACGTGGAACCGTCCACGTACCCCCCGAAGTCCACGGTCTCGATCGTCCAAGTGCCTCCCGCTTTGGTGGCGTATTTCAAATATCCGTTCCCGACGTCCACGTAGCTCACGTGAGGATTTCGGCCCGCGTCCAGCACGAGCGAGGAATAGGATCCAACGTCTCCGGCCGCATCGACCGTCTCGACCGTCCAGGTCGCGCCTGCCTTGGAAGCGAATTTCAGATCATGATTGGTTCCGTCGTAGTAGCTGATGTACGGGTATCCGATGCTATCGAGCGCCAGGGAGTTGTAGAGGCCCACGTCCGTTCCCGCATCCACGTCCTCGGTGCGCCATGAAACGCCGGCTTGCGCGGCGAGAACAAGTCTCGCTGGGGAGCTTTCGTAGTAGGCGATTCTCGGGCTCCCGAACGAGTTGAGCGCCAGGGAGCAATGATCCCCCACGACGGTGAGCGATCGCACGATCTCGCTCGACCACGTCCCGCCTACCCGGACCGCGTACTTGAGCTGCCGGGCTGCATTGTCGAAGTACGCGATCGAGGGAATCCCGATGGCGCTGATCGCGAGCGACGTGGGCGTCGTCGATCCGCCGGTGATCTGCACGGTTTCGAAATTCCAGACACCGCCGGTGCGCGCCGCGAATCGGACCGCGCGGGTCGACAGGTCCCAGTAGGAGATTCGGGGTGCTCCGGCCGGCGTCAGGCGGAGCGAGGGGTTGTATCCCGTGGAGCCCACCGCGTCGATGGTCTTCGCCCACCAGGGAGAAGCGAGGCCGAGGGCTATGGTGAGGAGTCCCCTGCATTCAGACGAGGAAAGGGGGGAGCTGCGGCGAACCTTCACCCGACCCATGGTCGTCGTCCAGGATGGGACCGGGATGAAGACCTCGTGGTCTGTTACCGGCGAGGGCAGGGCAGGGATGTAATTCGCGCCGCCGTCCTGGGAGATCAGGACCTCGACCGGCCCGATCCCGGTCCAGGCGACTTTCTGCGCGCTCCCGGCAGGCCAACGCTCGCCGCCTGCGGGCGCGATCAGGTGAACCGCGGAATCGGCGAATTTGAGATCACCCTTCTCGTTGTCGAAGTAGCTGATCTTCGGGTTGCCCTCGCTGTCGAGCTTGAGAGAGGTGTAGAAGAGGGCCTGCGTGACCTGGTCCACGGTCTCGATGTCCCAGTTGAAACCAGAACCGCGCGCGGCGTAGAGGAGCTTTCGGTGCGCTATGTCGATGTAGCTGATTCGTGGGCTGGTTCCTCCTGCGAGCTGAATCGACGTGTAGTAGCCGACCGATCCGCTGCCGTCCACCGTCTCGAGGCTCCATCCCGCGCCGTCCTGTACGGCATACCTGAGGGTCTGGAGGCCGATGTTTGCGTAGCTGATATGGGCCCGACCGGACGGTTCGAGCGCGAGCGAGGAATACGTCCCGACCGGAAGGCCTGGCTCCACGATTTCAACGGACCAAACCCCTCCCGACTTGTGGGCGTATTTGAGCCCGCCGCCGCTGATATCGGAGTAGCTCACGCTAGGCTCCCCGAGGGCGTCGAGCGCGAGGGATGTGTAAAATCCCACGTCGCCGACCGAGTCCGCGATCTCGATGGTCCACACTCCGCCCGCCATCGCCGCATATTTCAAATCCCCGTGGTCGTTGTCGTAGTAGGTGATTCTCGGATTTCCGTCGGCATCGACGGCAATCGAGCTGAACTGCCCCACGCTTCCTACCGAGTCGACCACCTGGGCGACCCACACGCCGGACACTTTCGTGGCATAGCGCAGATCCGCCCGATCGATATCGAAGTAGCTGATATGGGGGACGTCGGCTCCATCGAATGCGAGCGACGTGTAGTAGCCCACGTTGCCCAGGGAGTCGGCTACTTCGACTGTCCACGTGGTGTCGTGGGGCGACGCGTAAAGAAGGCGGCCCGCGCCGGCGTACGCGATATGCGGATCCTGGCGCGAATCGAGGGCCAGCGAATTGTGGTTCCCGCGGACGCCGACCGAGTCGACGGTCTGGATCACGAACGGCACGGCGAGCGCTTGCGGGGCCAGTAGCGCGCCCAGCAGGGGAACCAAGGCTCGGTAGGACCGAACGCGCGGGCGCAAGCTTCCTCCGACGTGGGACCGGGCTGACAGATGGGGATGCCTGCATTCTAAACCCGGCCGGCGGACAAAAAAAGCGCCGGGTCTTCAGGACCCGGCGCCGGAAAGCGTAATGCCTATAAAACGGCTCGGAGCCGGGCCGCCCAAGCCTCAGCCACGACCGCCGGTCCAGAACCCTTCCGGGTCGATGCGGCGCAGCGAGCTGATTTCTTCCACGGAGAATGGGCGCGTCATGCCGAGCGGCTGGGCGATTCGCGGCGACCAGCTCATTCCCACGAGCACGTGGTCTACGGTGACGCCCGGGAAAATCTCGTAGAGGTAGCCCTCGGCGATGACGCGATCGAAGCGGAACACCGCGTGCGTGGTCACGATCGCCGTCGGACCGCCTGGGGGCAGCCCTTCGCGCTCGCGGAAGCCAGGCCCGTCCCCATACCCGGGACTCGTGCGAAAGCGCACGCGCTCCACCAATCTTCGTGCCTCCTGGGGTATGAGGATCACCGTTCGGCGCGCGAGCGATGCGATGTCCGCGGCGCCCCCGCTACCCGGGAGGCGCGTCATCGAGGAGGCCGAGATCGACGCGCCCCGCCTGCATCATTCCCATCACGTCGAGTGTCGTGGAGGCTGAGGTCGCGTTCAGGATGTTCGGCGGATCGCCCATCGTGAACAAGAGCTCGCGGGCCGCTTCCTCGCGGATGAGGCCGTTCTCATAGAGCGCGACGGCGTTCGGGGCGTGGGTGTCCTTCGCGACCAGATAAGCAAGAAGGGGGAGCCGCGTTCCGACGAACACGGTCTCCCCCTCCTCGATCTCGCGCGCCGCGCGGAGCACCATTCGCTCGCGCGGCGCGAGGCCACCGTTCACCATCGCGATGCGTGATCGCGCGTGGCCCGGCTACTTTCCGGTGAACTTGGGCGGGCGCTTCTCCACGTAGGCGTTCAGTCCCTCGCGCGCATCCTCGCTCGTGAAGAGTTGCTGTTGAAGCTCGCGCTCGATCGCGAGTGCCTCGCTGAACGCTACCTCGAGGCCCGACTGCACGGAGCGCTTGATTCGCCCCACGGCCTTCGAGGCCTTGGCGGGTGGGACGAACTGGCGCGCGTATTCCATCACCTTGGCGTCGAAGTCTTCCGCTTCGTACACGTGGTTCACCAGTCCATAGCGCTCGCCGTCCTCGAAGGAGAATGTGGATCCGGTCGCCATGAGCTCGATCGCGCGCGACTTCCCCACCAGACGCCCCATCCGCTGCGTTCCGCCGGTGCCGGGGAGGACGCCCAGCGTCACTTCGGGAAGTCCGATCTTGCCGGCGTTCCGCTTGGCGATCCGGATATCCGCCGCCATGGCGATTTCGAGGCCGCCGCCCACGCAATGCCCGTTGATGGCCGCGATGACAAGCTTCGGTGTTTGCTCCAGACGGTTGAGCGTCTCGTTGGCGTGGAGGCAGAAGAAATACTTGAAGGTGGGGTCCGCGGTTTGGAGCATCTTGATATTCGCGCCGGCACAGAAGAATTTGTCGCCCGCGCCACGGATCACCACAACGTGGACGCCCGGATCGAAGCGCGCCTTCAAGATCGCGTCGTCCAGGTCGCGCATCATCTCGTACGTGTACGTGTTCGCGGGCGGATCGTTCAGCTCGAAGATCGCGATGCCGTTCTCGACGCGGTAAAGAACCCGCGTCCCCGCGGCCGGAAGGGTCTGCGTCTCGGGTGTCACGGGTGGATCCTCCTTCTTCGGGGTGGGAGTCAAGCTCTTCATGGCCTCCGCGGTCGGGGCCGCCTCAACGGCCCTCGTAGCGCGGCTCGCGTTTCGCGAGAAAGGCGGCGAAGCCCTCGCGCGCGTCGTGCGAGTTCCAGCATTGTTCCTGGGCTTCGATTTCCCGTTCGAGCGCTTGCTCGAGAGTATAGCCGAGCGAGGCCCGAACCGAGCGCTTGATTTCGGCCAGCGCGATGGCCGGTCCCTGCGCGAGCCGGTCCGCGAAGGCAATCGTCTCGAGCAGGAGCCGCTCCCCGGGGAGCACGCGGGAGACGATCCCCAAGCGAAGCGCTTCCTGCGCATCCACGAGATCGCCTGTCCACATCAGCTCCAGCGCGCGCGACGTGCCGAGAAGACGCGGGAGCGAGTGGAGCGCGCCCCAATCGGGATGAAGCGCGATCCGGGCGAAACTCTGGGCGAACTTTGCGTTTTCGGAGGCCCAGCGCACGTCGCATGCGAGTGCTAAGCTCATGCCTCCTCCGGCCGCCGCGCCGTTTACCGCAGCGATCACCGGCTTATCGATCCTCGCCAACGCCAGCACGATCTCCCGGCCGGCTTCGACGAGGGGGCGGAAATCCTCGAATCGGCCCCCTCGGGCCATCACCGATTCCATGAACTTGATGTCGCCGCCGGAGGAGAATCCGCGCCCCGCGCCTGTAACCACGATCACCCGGACGCCGGAGTCGCTTGCGGCCCCTTCGAACGCTTCTCGCAGCGGGGCGCGCATCTCCACCGATAGCGCGTTCAAGGACTCGGGGCGGTTCAGCGTGATCAGCGCGACGCGGCCACGCCGCTCCATGAGGATCTCCGACGTCCGAACCTCGGCCATCCCGGTCAGCTCAGATCCACCCAGACGCTCTTGGTCTGGGTGTAGAAATCGAGCCCCTGCATGCCGGACTCGCGGCCGAACCCGGACCCCTTGGTGCCACCGTAGGGAGATGCCGCGTCGTAGAGGTTGTAGGTATTGATCCACACGGTTCCCGCCTGCAGGGTGCGCGCCGCGCGGTGCGCTTTCTTGATGTCGCGCGTCCAGACCGCCGCGCTCAGGCCGTAGAACGAGTCGTTCGCCTCCGCCAGCACCTTGTCGAAATCCTCGAACGCGATCACGGAGAGAACCGGGCCGAAGATCTCTTCGCGCGCGATCGTCATCGAGTTCGTGACGCCGTCGAAGATGGTTGGCTTCCAGAAGAATCCTCGGCCGTTCCCGACCCGCGCTGGCTCACCACCCAGCACGACCTTCGCGCCTTCCTTCTTGCCGATGTCGACGTAGCGGGCGATCTTCTCGATCTGCGCCTCGGAGGTTTGGGCCCCGAGCCGGGTCTTGGGATCGAAGGGATCCCCCTGCGGAAATTTTTGCGCGCGGTCGATCACCTTCTCGAGCATCGAGTCGTGGATTCCTTTCTCCACGAAGAGCCTCGATCCCGCGGTGCAGACCTCGCCCTTGTTGTAGAAAATGGCGAAGATCGATCCGCGTACCGCCGCTTCGAGGTCGGCGTCGGCGAAGACGATGTTCGGAGACTTTCCGCCAAGCTCGAGTGAGATCTTCTTCAGGGAGCGCGCGGCGTTCTGCATGATGAGCTGGCCCGTGGTCGTCTCGCCGGTAAAGGCGATGCCCTGGACGCCGGCGTGCGCGACGAGCGCGGCGCCAGCCGTCGGCCCGTAACCCGGCACCACGTTGAGCACGCCGGGCGGCAGTCCCGCCTCCAACGCGAGCTCGCCCAGCCTGAGGGCGGAAAGGGGCGTTTCCTCGGCCGGTTTCAAGATTGCCGCGTTTCCCGCTGCGAGCGCGGGCGCGACCTTGCGCGCGGCGAGAAGAAGGGGAAAGTTCCATGGAACGATGAGTCCCACGATCCCCAGCGGCTCCCGGAGCGTGTAGTTGAGATAGGGCCCGCTCACCGGGATCGTGCGCCCTTCGAGCTTGGTCGCCGCTCCCGCGTAGTAGTAGAAGGTGTCCGCGGTGAGCGGCACGTCGATCTTCGAGGACTCCCAGATCGCCTTGCCCGTGTCGAGGGTCTCGAGCTGGGAAAGCTCGGCGGCCTTCTCGTTCACCAGGTCGCCCAGCTTCCAGAGGAGCCGCCCGCGTTCCGAGGCGGACATCTTGCCCCACGGCCCTTCGAGCGCCCGGCGAGCGGCCTGAACCGCGAGGTCGATGTCGGCCGCGTCTCCTTCCGCGACCTCTAGAAGGGTATCCCCCGTCGCTGGATTCAGCGTGCGGAAGCGCTTTCCCGATTGAGCCTCGCGCCAGTCGCCGCCGACCAACAGGCGGCCGCCGGAGGTCAATGCGGGTTTCGGCAGGGTTTCGGTCGGATTCATGTGCGCCATCCTCTAGCTCGGGTATTCGTACACGCCGCGTCCCACCTTGCGGCCCAGGCGGCCTGCTTTCACATATTGGATGAGGAGCGGGGAGGGCCGGAATCTGTCACCCAGCGTTCGATGCAGATATTCCAGGATGCTGAGGCGCGTGTCCAGACCGACCAGGTCGACCAGCTCGAATGGGCCCATGGGGTGGTTGAGCCCGAGCTTCAAGGCCTTGTCGATGTCGCGGGCCGAGGCGACTCCCGACTCGAGCATCGCGAAGGCTTCGTTCCCGATCAGGACGTTGATGCGGCTCGTCACAAATCCAGGCGATTCGCGCACGACCACGGTTTCCTTGCCCATCGCCCTGGCCGCCCGCTCCGCTACGGCGAGCGCTTCGTCGGAGGTTTCCAGCCCGCGCACCAGCTCGACCAATTTCATCCGATGCACCGGGTTGAAGAAGTGCATCCCGACGAATCGGGCGGGGCGATCCGACGTTGCGGCGAGCTCGGTGATGCTGAGCGAGGAGGTGTTCGTCGCGATGACGCTTGTGGGCGTGAGACGCGGTGCGATGTTCTTGTAGACCTCGGCCTTGATCGCCATCGACTCGGGAACGGCCTCGATCACGAGGTCGGCTCCGTTCGCAGCGTCATACGCGCCGGACCAGGAGAGCCTCGCGCTCGCGGCGCGCTGTGCGGCTTCGTCGATCTCCCCTTTCTCACGCGAACGATCGAGCACCTTGTCGAGCTCCGCTCGCGCCGACTGGATCGCCCCGGCGTTCGGCTCGATCACGCTCGTCTTGAGTCCCGCGCGCGCCGAGGCGAGCGCGATGCCTCGCCCCATGATCCCCGCGCCGACAACGGCGACGCTTCGAATGGATTCTTCCGTCATGCTCCCCCCGAGTGCGGCCGGGCCGAAATGGATTCGATCCGCACCATGGTATATGATGGCGGCGTGATGCGCTCTATTCTCGCGCTGTTCTTGGCGCTCTTGATTCTTGCGGCCGAAGCTCCGGGTCTCTTCACCGAGTCGCCTGTGTGTGCGGCTGTTGACGGAAGGGGACCGGCCACGCCTCCGGCACGAGCCCCCGCGAAGTCCTGCTGCGGCATAGCCTCATGCCCCATGCACGCGACAGGGTGCCGCACGGAAGCGGCATGCCCGATGGCCGACACCAAGACGACGCCGGCCGCTGCGGTCCAACCCGAGACCGGGACCTCAGACGTCCGGCTCTGCGCCCCGTCATGCGGCCGCGAAGGCGCCCGGATGGTACCCGGCGTTCCCGATCCCGGGACACTCGACCCAAGCCACGCGCGCGTCACGATTCTGACCGCAGGGGGGCCCATCGAATTCGCGCTCGTCGAACCCGCCACCCGAAACCCCGCACCCGTCGATCCTCCTCCGCGCGCCTGACGCGCAAGCCCCGCCAAAGGCACCACTGACTCGGCGCTTCTCGCTTTGGAGCGCCTCGAATTCGTTTTTCGCGGAGGATGCATCCCATGTTTTGGCGCATCGTCGTTCTCCTTGCTGCGGTCGCGCTGGTCCCATCGGGCGCGCGCGCAAGCTGCGGATCGGAGCATTGTCCCATCGATCTGGGCATGCCCTGGGAACGCTCGCTTCTCACATTCGATCTTTCACAGCAGTACATCGACCAGGACCAGCCGCGCGTCGGAACGCGCGACGCGGCCGTCGGCGCCTTGCCGAGCCACGAGGACGAGGTCCGTACGGTGAATCGGATCACGACGGCGCGAGCGGTATACCAGCCCAATGAGAAGTGGACGATCACCGGCTCGCTTCCATTTGTGAACCGGTATCACGAGCACTTCCACAACGAGCCGGGTAACCCACCCGAGCTCATGCGTTGGAGCTACCAGGGAGTCGGAGACCTGGAAGCCCAAGTTTCCAGAAGCTTCGCACACGGCGAGGGGAAAACGACCCGCTACCACGTGGAGGCCGGCTTCAAGGCGCCCACGGGCGTACGCCACGTCGAAGAGTTCAACGGGCAAGAGCCTGAACCGCCGGCGCGTCCGGGCAACGGCGCCTGGGGCGCGATCGCAGGTGTCGGAGCGCGGTGGTCGCTCACGACGAAGATGCCGGGGGGAGACTACGGCGCCATGCCCGTCCGCCTCAGCCTGATGGGACGGGCCAACGGACGCGGGACGGAGCGGTATCGCGTGGGTTCCGAGCTGCAGGCGAATCTCGGGCTGGGCTACCCAGTCAGTCGATCGCTGGAGCTGCTTCTATCGGGGGATTTCCGGGTACGAGCCAAGGACGACGCGGGGGACACCGATGCCGATCCGGGCCATACGGGTGGGACGTGGGCCTTTGTGAGCCCGGGAATCAGGGTCAATGCAATGGGGAAGACCGCGTTTTACGGCGTGGTCCAGCTTCCCGCCTACCAGCGCGTCAACGGGATCAATCTCGTCTCGGACTTCAATTTGTACCTTGGCGTGAGCCGCGCGGCGTTGTAGGCACGGCCCCAGGACGGCGAGCGGGGACCGCCCTAGACCCGCGGGAGCGTGACGCCACGCTGGTTCTGGTACTTGCCCTTCTTGTCCTTGTACGAGACCGAGCAGTCTTCGTCGCTTTCGAAGAACAGGACCTGCGCGATGCCCTCGTTGGCGTAGATGCGCGCCGGAAGGGGCGTGGTGTTCGAGATCTCAAGCGTCACGTGCCCTTCCCATTCAGGCTCGAGCGGCGTCACGTTGGTGATGATCCCGCATCGGGCGTAGGTCGATTTCCCGACACAGATGGTCATCGTTCGGCGCGGGATGCGGAAATACTCGACGCTCCGGCCGAGCGCGAAAGAATTGGGGGGGACGATGCAGACGTCCCCTTGGTAGTCGACGAACGATTTCGAGTCGAACTCCTTTGGATCGACGATCGTGCTGTTGATGTTCGTGAAAATCTTGAATTCATCCGCGATCCTGAGATCGTATCCATAGGAAGAGATGCCGTAGGAGATCGTCCCCTCGCGCATCTGTTTCTCCTCGAACGGCTCGATCATTCCGTGCTCGCGGCACATGCGGCGAATCCACTTGTCGCTCTTGATCATGCGCGTCCCCATCCGCCAGGCGATTCTCAGCTTCCGTCCCCAAGACTCGGGCGCATTGTGCCATGGAGGGCGCGTTGGGGTCCATGGAGGATCGGGTGGGCGGGTGAAGGGGGCGACGTCGGAGCGGCGGGGCTAGCCGAGGATCTGTTCGAGCCGCTTCGCGAGCGATTCGATGGCGAAGGGCTTGTTCACGAATCCAGCCACGCCTTCATCGGCCAGGGATTGGACGGCGCTCGGTTCTGCGTACCCCGTGGTGATGAGGACCGGAAGGTCCGGCTGGATTTCCCGGAGCTTTCGGAAGGTCTCGACACCGTTCATCCCGGGCATGATCAAATCAAGGAGAACAAGGTCCGGCCTTGCCCCCTGGAGCAGGCGGTTCACGGCTTCCTGTCCCGACGGCAAGGTCTCCACCGAGTACCCCAGATAGCCAAGAATGTCCGACGCCACCTGTCGAACCGCTTCCTCATCATCGACGACGAGAACGGTACCCTTGGATTCGGTCATGGGCCCTCGAACGATCGGGGACGCGGGAAAAATGCGTAATCGATCGATCGGCATCCCAGGCGTCCAACTTGACCCTCTCGGAAGCCTGGGTGTCGCGTATACTTCTCGCCCCATGGAGCGGCGACTCTACATCGAAACCTACGGCTGCCAGATGAACGTGGCTGACTCCGAGCTCATGCAGGGTCTGCTCGACCGGGCGGGGTACACCAGGGTGGGACGCGCGGATGAAGCGGACGTGATCCTCGTGAATACGTGCGCCATCCGAGAGCACGCGGAGCAGCGGATCTACGGACGCCTGGGGGAGCTGACCCGGCACAAGCTCCGCCGCCCGGGAGTGGTCCTGGGCGTGGCCGGCTGTATGGCGCAGCATCTTCGCGCCAAGCTCATCGAGCGAGTCCCGCAATTGGACCTGGTGGTGGGTCCCGACGGGTATCGGCACCTTCCCGAGCTGATCGACGAGGCACGCGAGGAGCCTACGCTCGCGGTCCGGCTGAGCCGTGTCGAGACCTACGGCGATCTCGTGCCGGCGCGCGCCGACGGCGTGCGGGCGTGGGTGAGCATCATGCGGGGCTGCGACAAGTTCTGCACGTTCTGCATCGTGCCCTACGTGCGCGGCCGGGAGCGGAGTCTCCCTGTGGGGGACGTGCTACGCCAGGTCGAGCACGCCGCCGCAGAGGGGTTCCGGGAAATCGTATTCCTTGGACAGACCGTGAACGCCTACCGCGACGGTGACGTCGATTTTGCCGAGCTCCTGGCTCGCGCGAATCGCGTGGAAGGGATCGTGCGCATCCGGTTCACCTCCCCCCATCCGTCCGACATGAGCGACCGCGCGATCGAGGCGCTCGCGACCTGCGAGAAGGTTCCGCCCCACGTGCATCTCCCGCTTCAGTCGGGATCGAATTCCGTGCTCGAGCGGATGCGTCGCACCTACACGATGGAGCAGTACACGGCGCTGGTTGGGAAAATCCGCCGCGCCGTGCCCGGAGTCGCGCTCTCCACCGACATCATCGTTGGTTTTCCGGGGGAAACCGCGGAGGACTTCGAGGCGACGCGGGCGGCGATGCGGCGAATCGGGTTTGAGAGCGCCTTCGTCTTCAAGTATTCCCCGCGGTCCGGAGCCCGCTCGGCAGAGTGGCCCGAGACGGTGGACGAGGAGGAGAAGACACGGCGCATCACGCTCCTGATCGAGGAGCAGAAGGGGACCTCCCTTCTCAAGAACCAGGCGGACATCGGATCCATCGCCCAGGTGCTCGTCGAGGGCCCTACCCGCCGGAACCCGTCGGAGTGGTTCGGGAAATCCGCGCATTTCAAGACGACCGTGTTCGCGCACCGAGGGGAGCGTGTTGGAGATTTGATGCCGGTCCGCGTCGCCGCGGCGACGCCGCACGCGCTGCTGGGGGAGGGGGTACGGGCAGCGAGTTTCGCGGCTACCGAGGACGCTACCGTCTGAGCCTCCGCGCGGCGGCTCTGCTTCTCGTCCTTCTCGTCCTCCTCGGCCTCCTCGCTCCATCGCACGCGTGCGCGACCGCGGTTCCGGGCCTCCGGTACCGAATCGACGTGACCCTCGATCCGCTTCGCCACCGCCTCTCGGGGCGCGCCGCGATCACCTACCGGAGCGGCGCGGACTCGCTCCTTCCTTCCATCTATCTCCACGCGTATCCGAACGCGTTCCGCGGTCCGCATACGATCTTCGGCCGTGAGGGAGAGCGCCTCGGCGAGGACTATGCGCTCCGCCTCGCGAGCCCGAGTCAACGCGGCTGGATGTCGATCGATTCGGTCTCGGTCGACGGCGTACCCGCGTCGATCGCGATGGAGGAAACGGTCGTGCGGGTGGATCTGCCCCGTCCCTTGAAGCCCCGGGCTTCGGTCACGATCACCCTCCGCTTCGAGGTCCAGGTCCCGAAGCCCTTCGCGCGGCTCGGCCACATTGGGGATTCCTACTCCGTGGGACAGTGGTATCCCAAGGTCGCCGTCTACGACGATCTTGGCTGGCACGTGGATCCCTACCATTACCTATCTGAATTTTACGGGGACTACGGCACCTTCGACGTCGCCATCACGCTTCCGGACCCGTTCTGGGTCGGCGCCACGGGCGTGTTGATGGGCACGGAAGGGGGCGATAACCAGATCCCGCTCGCGGATCGCGAGACCGTCGGCGATAGCGTGACCGTGCGCCTGCGCGCCGTCCCGGCGGATTCGCTCCGGGGCCGATGGCCGCGGACGATGCTCGCGGTCGAATCCGATCTCGCGGCGCCTCGAGGCAAGCAGAGCGTGCTGGTCGAGGTAAAGCGGGCGAAAGGGGCGACCCTCCGGGTGCCACGCGGGGCGCCCGTCCATTACAGCTATTCGTGGATCGAGACCGAAAAGGATACGCGCGAGGAGGCGGACGCACATGGAAGGCCGGGTCCCCTTCATTCGATCCTTGCGTCGCGCGACACGACGCTTGTAGACACGCTCCGCGCGCTCGCGCGGGCGGGCACGCCCAAGGATAGCGTTCTTCCCTCGCTGAAAACCCTCCGGTTTCACGCCGATCGCGTCCACGATTTTGCGTGGGTGGCGTCCCCCTACTACGTTCGCGGCGATACCGTCTGGAACGGCATCTCGATTCGCGCCCTCGCGTTCCGCGAGGATCAGGACCGTTGGCGTGAGCAGAAAGCGGCTGTCGCTTCGGCGATGGCGTTCTTGAGCCGCGAAGTCGGTCCATACGTCTGGCCCGCGTTCACGAGCGCCGAGAGCCACGTCGGAGGGGGGGCGATGGAGTATCCGATGCTCATCATGAACGAGCCGGACGTCCCGTCGACCTGGGTCGGATCTCTCGATGCCACGGTCGCGCACGAGGTGGCGCACAACTGGTTCTACGGCATGCTGGGGAGCGATGAGCGCGCCCATCCCTGGCTCGACGAAGGTTTCACGCAGTACATGGAAGACCGCTACGACGACTGGAAATACCCGCGCGGGCTACTCAAGCGGCGAAAGCTCCTCCCCTGGACGAGCCCTCTCAAGGACTTCTTCTTGGACGAGAATCGCTACCTCTCCCGCGCCTACGCGCGGGACGAGCAGCCGATTTCGACACCCGCGGATGCGTATCATGGCTGGACGAGCTACGCGGTAGGCGCCTACTCGAAGCCCGCGATGATGCTGCATACGCTTCGC
>WNFK01097489.1_pt1 | contig 14661 bp, 12 predicted proteins | sample 5400281 | NCBI WGS metagenome assembly WNFK01 (sample SAMN13153350, study PRJNA577476) | soil metagenome | isolation source: 20 cm soil on Douglas fir-dominated hillslope | place: USA:California | collected 2013-09-17 | reverse complement strand
GGTCCAGATGGCGGTGGCGTAGCCGAGCGCCTTCATCGCGGCCACCGCCTCCCCCGCGTGCGGGATGAGGACCGCGGCCTCCATTGCCCGCCGCTCGTGGGTCACCGGGATGGTCATCAGCTCCATCTCGAGGAGTGGGGCCTCCCGCCGGACCACCGCGAGTAGCTCGGGACCCGACCAGCGCAGCTCGCGCGGGGGCAGGGGCACGCCCCGAGCGCGGATCAGCGCCTCCATCTCGCGCCCCACCGCCTTGAGGTCGAGGGGCGAGTCGACGAGGGTATGGTCGAGGTCGAAGACGCAGACGGGCGCGGTCACGCCGGTCAGCCTAGCAAAGGTCCCCACCACCGCGCATCAGAGTGTTCCAAGATATGCGACGAGGTCGAGCAGCTCGGCCACGGTGAGACCCCGGGCGAGCTCGGGCATGGTCGAGCGGCCCCTACTGTCGGTGTAGCCGCGGCCTTCGACGACCACCGCGTTCGGGTTGAGGACGGACTCGAGGAGGTACCCGGGCGGGTGATGGTGGCCCATGCCGGTGAGGTCGGGACCGGGGCCGGTCGCGCCGGGAAAGCCCTCGCCCGCCACGCGATGGCAGGCGAAGCAGCCGAGACGCGCGAAGACCTCTCGGCCGCGCGCCGGGTCCCCCGCGGGGGGCGTGAAGCGCCATCCGGGCGGAACGCCCCCGGCGCGGTGTAGCTCCTCCATGGAGACGGGGCGCGGCGGCTTCTCGGTGTCATCCTGCTCGTCCTGCACATGGTCGGTGTGCCCGGTGTGTCGTGGGGGCGTCGCCTCGGTGAGCGCCGCGGTAACGGCGAAGACGCCGAGGACGAGGAGGGCCTCCGTACGCGACGAGGCCGATGACGAGCGCGACCTTCGCGGCGAGTGTCCGTCCGTATCCGCTGGTCCACATCGCCGAGACCTCCGGGAGCTGGACCCAGGCATTCCAGACGCCGCTGCCCACCACGCCGGCGAGACACCAGGCCGCGAGTCGTGAGAAGCGACGGCAAACCCGGATGAGGGCCTCGCGCGGCCAGCCGCGAGCCTCGCGGAAGAGGAGCGGCGCGAGCGCCAGCAGGCCGCCCGTCCAGGCGCCTCCGGCGACGACGTGGATCCAGTCGGCGAACGCCGTCGGGGAGAGATCACCCCAGTCTCCCGCATGACCGGTGATGGCGGTGCTGGCCGCCACGGCCAGTACCGAAATCAGGCCGAGACGTGGGGCGGACCACCGTACCGCAAGCAGGAGCACGCCGAGCGCGATGGCGCGGCCCATCCAGATCGCGCCAAAATGGGTGTGCGCGAGCACGGCGGGGATCGCGGTGAAGGCGGAGCCGACCCCGCCCTGCGTCATGGTCATCGCGCGGATCACGAGCTCACCGCCGGTGGTGACGAGGAGCGTGGCGGCGGCGGCGCTGCGCCAGCGCGCCAGCCGCCTCCGCGCCGGCTCGAGCGCGGGGACCCGGGGCAGGACGAAGATCTCGAGGACGAGGCTTCCCACCAGCGCCGCGAGGGCCACGAGTCCCGCCCAACGGATCAGGCCCGCGACGAGCACGTCACTTCACCCGGAACGGGAACCGGCCCTCGGTGCGATGCCCGTCGCGGGCGACCACGCTCCAGATCACGACGTAGCGCCCGGGGGCGAGCGGAGGCAGGCCCACCTCGAGCAGGGTCGTGTCCGTCGGATTCACGCGGGCATCGCCCTTGTCCACGCGCCGCTGGGAGGCGTCCTCGACCCGGATCTGGCTGAAGACGGGCTCGATGGCGCCGTCGAACCAGATCCGGACGGCGGGCGGCGACACGTCCAGGGCGTGGCCCACGCGCGGCTCCGAGTGATCGGGGAAGGCATGCGCCCCCGCGATCCCCGGCGCCGTCAACGCGGCCAGGACCAGTAGTGCCGCCGCCCGCCGCATGGCTATTGCGGCTGGGTCGGGCCGAGGACGCCGTGGAAGGGCGTCCAGGTAAAGATCTTCGGCAAGATGTCGTCGAGGTAGAAGTGGAGCTGCCCGATCACGCCCACGTTCTTACCCGAGCGCTCGTTGACCGGGATCACCGCTTCGATGCCGATCTGGAAGTACCGGCCGAACCAGATGATGCCCGGATTGATGGTTCCCGTGGTGCGGCCGGCTTCCCGGCCCTGGGTCGGCGTCTCCATCGCGAACTCGACGATGGGGATCATCCGGCTGAAGGGACGCGGCAGGCCGATGTCCTGCACGTAGGACTGGAGATACTGGAGACTGTACTGGAGGGTGAGCCCCCACTGGAGCACGTTCGGATTCGGCTCGCGCTCGATCTCGACGTTGCCGTCGTCGTCGAGCCCGTAGTGCTTGTTGTGCTCGCGGGTCGGAACGGCGAGGCCGACCACGCCGGTCACCGCGAAGGGCTTGAGATAGCGGACCGCGTCGGGCAAGTCTCCCATGCCCTTGCCGAAGAACAGCTGAGGCGTGACGGTGTCAAAGGACTCGGCGCCGACTTTCGTGCGGCCCGTCCCTCCCACGTCCCACGAGACCCCGAGGGCGAGGATGGTCTCGTGGGGGTCACTCTTGAGGAAGACGTACTTCAGCGCGACCTCGAGATTGTCGAAGCCCGAGACCGTCCGTCCCTCATCCGGGTCCAGGACCTTGAGCGTGCCGGCGAGGGACACGCCGAAATTCGGAGTCAGGCGCTTCGAGAACTCGGCGCCGAAGCCGGTCTCTCGCGTCGGGGGGCCCTCCTCGGATCCGCGCAGCTTGATGTGCGAGACCGTCAGGAAGGACAGCTCGTCGGCGACGAACGGGTCGTCGACGGCGAGGGTGGCCGGGAAGAAGCGCTGCCCGGCGAGCCCGTGGGCTGACGCCAGTGCCGGGAAGGCCAGCGCCAGGATCGGAAGCAAGAGAAGGATCGCCCATCGATGTCGTGCCATGGTTCCTCCACGCGCCGTGGCCCGACCGTTGAGTGGACGGCGGGCGCAGCGCAGCCTGTTCTGGGTGAAAGGGACGGGCTAGGTGGAGGAGCGAAGCGGGGGAGCGCGACCGTCCGGGAGGGCGTGGAGCGAAAGGAGGAGCAGCGCGTCTTGGCGCGCGGGCATGGCGCCGCGGAGGGCGAATTCGGGGGCCGGGATGGGCCGGCTCTCGGCGGACACTCCCTCGGAGTGGGTGGACGCCGCCGCGACCGCGCACTTGGCGGCGCCCTCGGGATCGGCAAGGTGGTGGACGCTATGCAGACCGTCCTCGAACGCGCCGCTGGCGATGATGACGGCGAGCGCGATCGGCCAGGCGCGCCGCTGGCGCCGCAGCGCCCACGCGAGGCCGAGGCCGGCGACGGCGGCGAGGAGGGCGCCGAGCTCCGCCGGCGGCACCTCCGTCATCACGGAGGCCAGCATGTCCCAGGCATGGTGGTGAGCACGCCCGGCGGTGGTCGACATGAGGGGATTGCTGGGCGGATGCGCGATGGCCGCGGTCGGCGCCCCCATGAGCGCGAGGACGAGACCGCCCCGCGTCGCCAACACCCCCCAGCGCCGGCTGATCATGGCGGGACTCATCATACGCTCCGATCCATGCGTGAGGAACCGCGGTTGAGTCCGGAGCGTTCCCTGTGGGACAATCCGTCCCGAATCCGCGCCGCTCTCCGCTTCTCCAAATTCGGCACGGGAGGGAATCGCCCGCTCGATGGTCGCTCAGATTCCACTCACGCGACTGGGACCGTTCGCGGCGTCGTGCGCGCTCCATGTGGTCATCGTGGGGCTCGCCGCCACGGTGGTACCCGGCTGGGTGGCGCCGCTGCTACCCGTGCTCGAGGCGCAGCTCATCGAGCCCGAGCCGGTGCCGGCCACGCCCGCCGCGCGCCCGGCACCTCTCGCGCCGGCCACGCCGCCACGGCTCGTGGAGGCCCCGAAGCCCCGGGTCGAGCAGCCCCAGACCATGGAGGCGCCGAGCGTCCCGGCGCTCGCGCCCACCAGCGCGCCTGCGCCCCCGCCGGCCGCCCCTCGCGAGGCCCTGCCGTTCTCGGTGGCCGCCAGCGAGCCGACGGCTGCGCCCGCGGAGCTTCCCGCGGCGATTGGACGGCCCGCCACGCCCGCGGCCGCGCCCGTTCCCCCGCTCGCGATGGCCAAGGCGCCGCCCGACGAGGGCATCACGCGTCTGGCGACGCCCAGCGGCGGCTATCAGGTCCGGCCGTCGTATCCCTCCTCGGCGCGCCGGCTGGGCGTCGAGGGCACGACCCTGCTGCGAGTCTACGTCGCCGCCGACGGACGAGTCTCCGACGTCGAGGTGGACCAGTCCGCGGGCCATCCCGATCTCGACCGTGCGGCCGCCGAGGCGGTACGCCGCTGGAAGTTCGAACCTGGGCGTCGCGGCAGTGAGCCCGTGGGCATGTGGGTGCGCCTGCCCGTCCACTTCGTCCTCAAGTGAAAGGCCTTTCCCCCTGATCTAGGCGGGGGTCTGCTCGAGCCGGGTCAGGAGATCGCGCAAGAGCTCGAGGCCGCCGCGGTCGAGCGTGCGGTCCGAGACGATGAGCTCGACGTCGGGCGGCATGGTCTTGCGGATCCGCGCGGCGCCCTGCTCGGAGCAGAGGACGACCCGGGTCAGCTCGAGCATGCGGCTGAGCGACCAGGGATCGTCGGCGGACGCGAGCACGGGCGTGATGTCCGAGAGGCCGGCGGACTGTAGCGAGCGGAGCAGGTTCTGGCTCCCGGTGGCGGTGGTGCACACCAGGCCCACCGTGGCGCCCGGGGCCAGCTCGGTGAGCCGCAAAAGCGTCGAGATATTGGCCTCGGATAGCAGCGCGACCACGGGCGGCCCGTCGGCGGGGATGGCCGCCTTGACCTCGTGGATGTGGAAGAAGGTCGTGACCACCACGCGGTAGCCGGTCAGGAAACCGGGCTCCTGGGCCATGCGCGCCGGGAGCTCCTCGACGAGGACGCGGTCCACCGAAACGGGCAGGGCGGTCTCGAGCTCCTCGCGATAGCGCGTGAGCTCCTCCCAGTTGCACTCCACGAGCAGGGTGCGCACGCGCGCGGGTCGGGGATTCGTGCTGGCATGCGGGGCGCGCGCGGCCACCGTCACGAGCAGCTCCTCGTGGGTGAAGCCGAGTCGCCGGGCGCGATCGAGCGTCTCCTCCACGAGGACTTCCAGGCTTCGCGCCGCGCGCCCCTCGCGCGTGGGCGGGCGCTCCACCACGAAGGTGCCGCGCCCCTGCTGGCTTTCGAGGTAGCCGTCCTGGAGGAGACCCGCCAGCGCGTGCGCGGCGGTGTTGCGGTTGATCCGCAGGAAGCCCGCGAGCTGCCGCACCGTGGGCAGCTGCATGCCCGGCTTGAGATGCCCGGCCTCGATCAGGTGCCGGATCTGCGTCGTGAGCTGCACGTGCACCGGCACGCTGCTCTGCCGGTTCACCTGGAGCCCCGACGGCGGGACTATGGTCGACGACTCGCGCGCCACCGGGCTTGGGGCCTAGGCGGTGGTGCGGCTGGCCTGCCTCGCGGACCGGGGTGCGGGCCCCGCGAGCCAACGGCCGGTGCGAATCAGCGCCAGGCCGAGGGCGACGCGAAAGCGGGGGCGCCCGGGGTCGGCGGCCTGGACCAGGAGATAGGTGGCGGCCCGAGCCCGCGCCTCCGCGAGCTTTTCGTGGGCCAGGTACTCCTCGATGTGCACGTTCATGATGATGTTGCCTCCATTGGCTTAATGTCCTAGGCCACTATGACAGTAATGACCCCTCGCGTCAAGGACTTTTAGGCCCGCGGAACTTTCCCGGGGCGGTATGGTCTAACTGTGCGTGGTGAGAGTTCTTCTGAGCCCAAGGAGCTGCTGGACCGGCTGCGGACGGGAGAAGCCCGGGCCTTCGAGGAGCTCGTGACGACCTATCAGCATCGGGTGTTCGGGGTGGCGGTACGGATGCTGGGCAGTCCGACCGAGGCCGAAGAGGTGGCCCAGGAAACGTTTCTCCGGGCGCATCGGGCGCTGGCCGACTTTCGCGGGGACGCCAAGCTCTCGACCTGGCTCTATGCGATCGCCTCCCGTCTCTGCCTCAATCGTCTCGCTTCAGGCGAGGGTCGAATCTCACGCGCCCGCATGGAGGGGCTGGACCGGCTTCCCACCGGTGAGGGCGGCGAGCCCGGGGCCGATCTCGAGCGGAGCGAGCGAGAGACGGCGCTTCACCGTGCCATCGCCGAGCTGCCCGAGGAGCGGCGCATCGTGGTGGTGCTGCGCGATCTCGAAGGTCTCACCTACGACGAGATCGCCTCGACCCTGTCGCTGGAGCTGGGCACCGTGCGCTCGCGGCTGCACCGGGCGCGGCTGGACCTCAAGGAGAAGCTGGAGCGCTTCCTGTGATGAGCTGCGCGGACAACCGGCTGCTCCATTCCGCCCTCCTGGACGGCGAGCTCGCGCCTGACGAGCGCGCCCAGGTGGAGGCGCATCTGGCCTCATGCCCCGAGTGCACGGCGGAGCTGGCCGCCCTGGCGCGGACGCTCGGGATGCTCCATGCGTTGCCGGCGGCCCGCGCGCCGCTCGGGTTCGTGGACCGCGTACTCGGGGCGGCGCGGCCCATGCCCTGGCATCGTCGCTGGGGGCGACGGCTCTTCCAGCCTCGGCACGTGAAGCTCCCGCTGGAGGCGGCCGCGGTGGTCCTGGTGGCGCTCGGTGCCGTGTATGTCTTCCAGAACACACCGGAGCTCCAGCAGGCGGCGCGTCAGGAACCGCCGGCGTCGGCGCCGGTGCCCGCAGCGCCGCCGGGCACGCCGGCTCCGGCGACGGTGCCGGCGGCGCCCGGGACTCCCGCGCCGTCGGACAATGCCCTCGCGGAGTCTTCCCAGCGCGGCGCGGAACTGGATCGGACCGTCAAGAAGGAGCGCGAGGGCGCCCCCGCGGAGGCGCCCGCTCCCGTCACGGCTCCGCCTCCTGAACCTCCGCAGAACGCGGATGCGCAGAAGACACGGGCGGCGAGGCCGCAAGGGCGGTCAGATTCCGCCGGTGCGCCCTCGGGCGCCGCCAATCTCATGAAGGACGCCGCACCCACGCCGCCTCCACCGGCCGCCCCGCCCCCGTCCATCACCTCGCCCCCGATCGCGGCCGCGCCGCCGGCGGCCGCGCCGCCCACCGCCACGCCGCCCGCGGCGCCGGCGCCCGAGGCCCGCGAGAAGAGCGCGGCGCGGCCCCGCTCCCAGGCCCCCGGACAAATCGAAGGCGCCCGGCCCGAGACAAAGTCGGGGGAGCTGTCGGCCAGCGTCAGGCAGACCCCGGCCCGCCTTTTCGCCGCGCCCGACGCCTCGGGTCGCTTGACGGTGGGCGACCGCGCCGTGGCGGATCGCGCGCTCGCCGATCTGGGCGGGCGGCTGGGGGTTGCCCAGGCCTTCCGCCGGGAGGAGCCGGACGGCGCGCTGATCGAGTGGATGGTGCCGCGCGAGGTCTATGCCGAGTTCGTCCGCGGCCTCGCGGGCATCGGTCGCTGGACGGCCGATCGTGAGCCGGCCACCCTGCCCATCCGCGTCCGCGTCCAGGTCCGCGTCGGGAGCTGAGCGGGAACTTTCGTTGGCCCGCCCGGTCTAACTGGGCAGACGTACTCGAGCCCAATCGAACCGGGAGGACGAATCCATGAAGCGCAAGCTGGCGGCTCTCGCCCTGATCTACCTCTTCGCCACCGCGCAGGTCGCGGCCGCGGCCTCGATTCCCATCACGCGCGAGACGCAGAAGGACGTGATGGTGACGATCTACAACGGCAATCTCGGCCTCGTGAAGGACTCGCGTGAGATCCGGCTGCCCGCCGGTCTCCACGAGGTGCAGTTCATGGAGGTGGCGGCGCAGATCGACCCCACCACGGTGCATCTTCGCTCCCTCACCGATCCCACCGGTCTCCGCATCCTCGAGCAGAACTACGAGTACGACCTCATCTCGAGCCAGAAGCTCCTCGAGAAGTACGTCGGCCGCAAGGTGCGGCTGTACGGCAACGACGGCACCTATCACGAGGCCACTCTGCTGTCGACCAATGGGCCGGTCTACGACATCAACGGGCAGATCCACCTCGGCCACAACGGCCGCGTGGTGCTGCCCGCCCTTCCCGACAATCTCGTATCCCAGCCCACCCTCAAGTGGCTGCTGCGGAACCAGGCGGATCGGCCGCAGCGCGTGGAGGCCTCCTATCTCACCGGGGGCATCACCTGGCGGGCGGACTACGTGATGGTCATCAATGCGGGCGACAGCAAGACCGATCTCACGGGCTGGGTCACGGTGGACAACAAGAGCGGGGCGACCTTCGGCACCGCCGCCCTCAAGCTGGTGGCGGGCGACGTTAACCGCGCCCGCGATGCCCGCCTGGAGGGCCGGATGATGGATATTGCGGCGAAGGCCGCGTCCCCGGCGGCGGCGAGCCGCGAGTTCGCGGCCGAGGGATTCTTCGAGTACCACCTCTACACCCTCGACGGCCGGACCACCATCAAGGACAACCAGACCAAGCAGCTCACGCTGATGTCCGCCGCGGACGTGCCGGTGAAGAAGGAGCTCATCTACTACGGCGCGCAGGAATACTACCGGAACGCCTACGGCATGCCGGTGTCGAACCAGAAGGTCGCCGCCTACCTCGAGATCCGGAACACCAAGGAGAACCGGCTCGGCCTGCCGCTGCCCAAGGGCAAGGTGCGCGTCTACAAGGCGGACAGCGCCGGCAGCCAGCAGTTCATCGGCGAGGACTGGATCGACCACACCGCGAAGGATGAGCGGGTGAAGATCAAGCTCGGCAACGCGTTCGACGTGGTGGCCGAGCGCACCCAGAAGGACTGGCGGAAGATCGGGGGGAACCTCTACGAGGTGGAGTGGGAGATCTCCCTGCGCAACCACAAGACCGAGGCCCAGACCGTCACCGTGATCGAGCCCGTGCCCGGCGACTGGCAGGTGCTCACCTCCACCCACGCCTGGGAGAAGGTCGAGGCCCACACGCTCAAGTACGAGATCGCGGTGCCGAAGGAAGGCGCGGCCAAGCTCACCTATCGCGTCCGGCTGAAGTTCTGAGGATGCCTCCTCGCTCGCCTCCTCGCGTGCGCGGCCTGGACGACGCTCCTCGCCGGAGCGCCGGGGCCGGCCGCGGCCCTCGACGAAGCCGGCCGTCTATGGTTGGTCGGTGAGCGGGGCTTCGAGGACAAGCTCTACGCGGTTAGCCACGCCTCCCTCGAACGCCTCATCCAGCGCTACCCCGCCGATGCGAGGATCCCCGAGGCGACCCTGCTGCTCGGCAAGGTGCGCCTGGCCGAGGGCAGCTACGAGCCCGCGCTGGCTGACTTCCGTCGGGCCCAGACGCTGACGCCGCCACCCGGCAAACCCGAGGAGGCCCGCTTCTGGGAGGCGGAGACGCTGTTCCGCATGGGCCGCTACGACGCCGCCCGCGCCGTCTACGACGCGCTCATCGCCACCAACGCCGCTTCGCCGTTCGCGCCGGACGCGCTCTACGGTCTCGCCTGGTCCCAGCTGGAGCTCAAGCGCCGCGATGCGGCCATCGACGCGTTTCGCCAGCTGCTCAAGGCGTTCCCCGAGCACGTGACCGCGCCGTCGGCGACCTATCACCTCGCGCGGGTCCTCGTGGAGGGCAAGCGCCACGAGGAGGCGATCGCGCTGCTGCGGCCCTTCCCCGAGCGCTACCGCGACTCCAAGCTGGTGCCGGACGCCCGCTACCTCCTCGGCGTGGCGAGCCTGGGCGCGGGCCAATCGAGCGAGGGCCTCGCCGAGCTGCGCGCCTTCGTCAGCGCCTATCCGGGCCACGAGCTCGCCAACCAGGCGCGGCGCACCATCGCGGACCGTTTGGTGAAAGAGGGCCGCAAGGACGATCTCGCGCAGGAGTACAGGACCCTGCTGGCCCAGTCCCCGCGCACCGCCGAGAGCATCTACGATGCCGGCTTCATCGCCTCGCGCCTGGGCCGGACACGCGACGCCGAGTCCGCCTGGGCCTCCCTCCGCAAGGACTTCCCCGACCATCCGCTCGCCATCCGGGCCTCGTTCGATCTCGCCCAGAGCGCCTTCGGGCGGGGGAATTTCAAGGACGCGGCCGCGCTGGCGCGGAGCGCCGTGAAGAGCGACGACGAGGCGGTGCGCGCCCAGGCCCAGCTCCTCCTCGGCGAGAGCGAGCTGAAGCTCAAACGGCCCGGCCCGGCGCACCAGGCCTTCCAGGCTGCCGCCGAGGCAGCGGGCGCCCAGGATCCGGCCGTGCGCTTCCGGGCCCTCGCCGGCAGCGGGCTCGCGCTGGAGGAGCAGGGAAAGCTCGCGGACTCCCTCCGTTACTACGACCAGGTCGCCGCCGACGCGCCCGACAAGGAGCTGCGGGCCTGGGCCAAGGCGCGGCGGACCGCGGTGGCGGCCCAGCAAGCCCGCCAAGCCCGGCGAGACCAAGAGCAGCAAGCCGTGAGCCCCTCGCTCGCCGGCACCCTGGGACTCGTCGCCGCGCTCATGCTGGCGGCGAGCTTCGCCGCGGCCCAGGCTCCGTCGGGGCCGGCCGCGCCGCCCGTCCCTGCGCCCGCCGCGCCGGGACCCGCTGCGCCGCCCGCCGTGTCGGTGGACGCCGCCGCCACCGTCCCGCGCCCCTCACTGCCGCCGCCCGACCTCGTCCCCGCGTTGCGGCTGGTGGCGTCGCCCCTGGACAAGCCGGCGGTGCCGCTGCCCGCCATCGAGCTGCCGGCATCGCCGCAGCCCTTCCCGACCCTGGCGCCGCCGGCGGTGGTGAGTGACCTCGCGCTGCGCCCCTCCGCGCCCATGACGCCTCCGCGCGCGCTGGCGTGCAATCCGCTGGGCAGCGTGTTCGGCGTGGCCTCCGAGCAGCTCGAGTGCGGGCGCGCCAAGTACCAGCGCGCCGAGCTCGAGCCGGCACTGGTGGAATTCCAGGCGGTGCTGCAGAAGTCGGGCGATCGCGAGCTGGTCCGCGAGGCGCGCTACTGGACGGCGGAGAGTCTCCTCCGGCTCGGGCGCCGCGCCGACGTGGCGAGTCACTTCGAGATCGTCGCCAAGGAAGATCCCCAGAGCGACATCGGTCTGTACTCGCGGCACGGGCTGGCGTGGGTGCTCCTCGAGCGCGGCGAGTCCGCGCGGGCGCTCGAGATCTTCCAGGCCTTTCTCCGGGGCCGCGTGGCGCCGGAGCTGGTGCCCATCGCGCGGCACGGGCGCGCGCTGTCCTTGCACGCGCTCCAGCGCTATCCGGAGGCGCGCAATGAGTGGACGGCGCTGCTCAACGGGAGCCTCCCGCGGCCCCTCGCCGCCGAGGCCTCGTTCTGGCTGGGCGACACGCTGGGGCGTCTGGGTGATCCCGCGGGCGCCGCGCAGCGGCTGCAGGTCTTCACCGCCGCGGGCCCGCAGCTCCTCATCGAGAGCGGCCTCATGCGGCTCGGGTGGTGGCGCCGCGAGGCCGGCCAGCCGCTGGAAGCGGTGAAGACGTATCGTGGCCTGCTGGCCGCCTATCCGCGCACCGGCGAGGCGCCCTGGGTGCGGGCGGGTCTCGTGCGCGCCCTCCTCGACCTCGACGACTACGCGGCCGCGCGCGAGGAGGCGCGGCGGCTCCAGTCCCTGCTCCAGTCCGGGGACAAGACCGGCTCGCTGAGCCTCCCCACGCTCCTGCTGCTGGCGCGCTACGCGGTGGAGAAGAATCGCGCGGAGGAGGCGACGGCGCTGCACACCGAGCTGCTCGGCATGGAGCTGGCCGCCAGCACGCGCGCCTACGTGCTGGTGCTGAGCGGCGAGTCGCTGCGGCAGTCCGGTCAAGCGCCCGAGGCCCGCGACCGCTTCGACTCCGTCCGCCAGGCCGGCGCGCCCGCCGTCTTCGGGGGCTATGCCGGCGTGCGCCTCGCCCAGATCGACCTCGAGGCGCGGGAGCTCGCCCAGGCCCGCGCCACCGCGGAGAGCCTGCTCGCCGGGACGCTGCCACCCGCGCAGCTCGCGGCGGCGCTCCTCATCGCCGGCGAGGCCTCCTATGGCCTGCGGGAGTATGACCGCGCGGCGGGCTTCTACACCCGCTACCTCACCGAGGCGCCCCAGTCTCCGTCCAGCCCGCCGGTGCGGCTGGCGCTGGGCTGGACGGAGCTGCGCCGAGGGCGGGCCGCCGCCGCGCGCGAGGAGTGGGAGCGCTTCGCCCGCGACGCCCCCGACGATCCACGCCTGCCCGCGGTGCTGCTCCTGTCCGCCGAGATGGCGGCGCGGGCGGGGGACGAGGCCGGGGCGCGGGCCCTGCTCGACCGCCTCCTCGCCCGCTATCCCGAGAGCGAGCACGCGCAGGCGGCCACACTGAACCGCGCCGTGCTCGCGATGCGAGCGGGCCGCGAGGCGGACGCCCTCCGCGACCTCGACGCGCTCACCCTTCGGGCGGCGACCTCGCCGTTCATCGGCCGCATCCGCCTCGCGCGGGGCGCCGCGCTGCTCCGGGCCGACCGCGTTCCCGACGCGGAGAAGGAGCTCCAGGGCGCGCTCCTCGAGGGCGAGGAGGCGGCGCGGCTGGGGCTCGGCGTGGTGGCCTTCACGCGCCGGCAGTGGGGCGAGGCCACGCGCGAGTGGGTGGCCGTCCGCGATGGTGGCGCCGGGTCCGCCGCCACCGCGGCCGAGTACGGGCTGGCCGCGGCCGCCTTCAACCAGGGGCAGACAGACGAGTTCCGCCGTCTCGCCGCGCCGCTCCTCGCGGGCTCGCCCGATCCCGCCACCACGCCGGGCCTGCTGCAGGGCATGGCCTATCTGGCCGCCGAGGACAAGAAATGGACGGAGGCGCGGACGCTCACCCTGCGCATCGCCAACGAGTTTGGCAAGAGTGGGGCGGCGCCGGCCGCGCTCGCGACGCTCGGCGGGGCGGCCGCGCGGAGCGGCGAATGGCCGATCTCGCGTGAAGCGTACCAGCTCCTCGCCACGCGCTATGCCGGGCACACCCTGGGCGCCGAGGCACGGCTGGACCAGGCGGAAGCGTTGCTGCGCACCGGCGCCGTGCCCGAAGCCCGCCAGCGGCTCGAGGCCTTCGTCAACGGGGAGACGGGCGATCCGCGGCTTCCGCGTGCGCTGCTGCTCCTCGCGCAGAGCTACGAGACCAGCGGGGAGAAGGACAAGGCGCTGGACATCTACGCGCGCCTCCGGCGGGATTACCCGACCGCCGCCGGTACGGAGCGCGCGGCCTTCGGCCAGGGCCGGCTGCTCTTGACGGAAGGGAAGTGGGAGGAGGCGCGCCCCCTGCTGCAGAAGGCGCTCGACGACGCGGATCCGGCCATGGCCGCCGAGGCCGCCTTCCGGCTGGGCGAGGGCCATCGCGCCGCCGGCCAGCACGCCGACGCCGCACAGGCGTACCTGACGGCCGCCTACCTGGCGCCGGACTCGCGATGGGGCCAGCGCGCGCTGCTGGGCGCGGGGCAGTCCTTTGTCGCGCTCAAGCAGAGCGACGCCGCGGTGGTCGTGTACCGGAAGCTGGCGACCGCGAAGGGCGCCGAACCCGAGCTGGCGGACGCCGCCCGCAAGGAGCTCAAGGCCCTCGGCGCGAACTGACCCGCCCGCTCTGGTATCATCGGAGCCCGATGCGAGGCTACGGCGGGCGAATCCTTTTCGTGGACGCGGGAACCGGCGCGACGCGCGTCGAGCCGGTGCGAGAAGAACAGGCGCGGGCGCTTCTCGGCGGCAACGGCTTCGCCGCCCGGCTTCTCGTCGATCACGCGCCGGCCGGGATCGATCCCTACGACGCGGCGAATCCCGTGGTCTTCGCGGTGGGCCCGGTCACCGATACCAGCGTGCCCGGCAATAGCCGCGCCTGCGTCGCCGCGAAATCGCCGCTGACCGGGCTCTTCTTCGACTCCACCTTCGGCGGCCGATTCCCGGCGACCATGAAGCGCACCGGCTTCGACGCGGTGGTGATCACCGGCCGCGCGAAGGAGCCCGTCTATCTCCGCGTCACCGAGGACGGCGCCACCCTCCAACCCGCGCGTGACCTCTGGGGCCGGACCACCCGCGATACCGTCCACGCCGTGCAGGAGGTCGAGGGCCCGAGCTCGGACGTGATGGCCATCGGCCCCGCGGGCGAGAAGGGCGTCCGTTACGCGGCGCTGGCCACCTACTGGAAGAACCGCGAGGGCGTGGCCGGCCGCGGGGGCATCGGCGCGGTGCTGGGCGCCAAGAACGTGAAGGCGGTGTCGGTGGCGGGGGCGCGCAAGACGGAGCTGGCCGACGCGGCGGCGCTCAAGGCCCTCATCGAGGAGCGGCGCGAGCCGATGACGACGGGGACCAAGGCGCTGTCCACCTACGGCACGCCGTTTCTCGTCAAGCCCATCAATACGCTGGGAGCGTTCGGCGCCTACAATCTCCGCCAGGAAACCTTCGCCGAGGCGCTCGCCATCTCCGGCGAGGAGATGCACGCGCACTATCACGACCGGGACACCACCTGCCTCAAGTGCCCGGTGGCCTGCGGCAAGCAGTACGAGATCCGCGACGGGGAGCTGGCCGGGCTCAAGGCAAAGATGCCCGAGTACGAGACCATCTTCGCCTTTGGGTCCATGCTCGGGAACGCGCATGCGGGCTCGCTCACCCGCGCCAACGACCTCTGCGATCTCCTCGGGCTGGACACCATCACCATGGGCGTGACGCTGGCCTTCCTCGCCGAGGCGCTGGAGCGCGGCTGGGTGAGCGCGGACGAGGTCGGCGTGCCCTTCGGCTGGGGCGACTGGCGCGGCATGCTGCGGCTGATCGAGCAGACCGCCGCGCGCGAGGGCTT
>WNFK01095380.1_pt2 | contig 14665 bp, 12 predicted proteins | sample 5400281 | NCBI WGS metagenome assembly WNFK01 (sample SAMN13153350, study PRJNA577476) | soil metagenome | isolation source: 20 cm soil on Douglas fir-dominated hillslope | place: USA:California | collected 2013-09-17 | reverse complement strand
GCCTTGGCTCGTTTCGCTGCCTTCATTTTGCCAACGAGGTCCATGTGTGTAGAGAAATACTGCAGACTGTGGCCGACGATTTCCTCAACTGAAGCGAACCCCTTGTCGACCATAAACTTTTCGAGACCCTCCTTTAGCTCGTCAATCATTTTTACACCATGCAGCATTACTCCGGTGCAGATCTGAACCGTAGAGGATCCCAATAAGAAAAACTCGATCGAGTCATGGGAATTTTCGATGCCTCCGATACCACTAATCGAGATTCCTTTAGGCAGACCGAGGGCCAGTTGACTGACCATACGCAAGGCTATTGGCCGAACGGCTTGCGAGGAATAGCCGCCGGGAACAGTATGTCCTTCAACGGTCGGCATGGGCCGAAGTGTTTCCAGGTCGACGCCAATAACGGAGAGAATTGTGTTGATGGCCGAAATACCGGTCGCACCGCCGCGCACCGCGGCATGCGAAGGTTCTCTAATGTTCGTAATATTGGGCGTCATCTTGGCCCATACAGGAATCTTTGCAACCTCGGTCACCCAGCGTGTCACTTCTTCAGTGAGATCCGGATGTTCACCCATTTCCGAACCCATCTTGCGTTCCGTCATTCCGTGCGGGCATGAGAAGTTCAATTCAAATCCATCCACGCCGGTCTCCTGGACTACGCGCGTCAATTCTTGCCAGCGACTTTTCTCATACTCCTCCATGATCGACGCGATGAGGATGTGATGCGGATACTCTTTCTTGATCTGGCGAAACTCATCGAGCCAGATATCAATGGGACGATCCGAGATCAGTTCGATGTTTTCAAAGCCAATTACCTCACCAGAGATTTTGGAGCGTAGCTTCCCGTAACGCGGAACGACATTCACTACCTTTGCTGATTCAAGACTGACGGTTTTTGCGACGGCGCCGCCCCAGCCCGCTTCGTAAGACTTATTCTGATATGACCAATGATTCCCTTAACACATAGCTTCGAGTTAATCAGCTACGAGAGCGCCGTATGTGTCTGGCCGGCGGTCCCGAAAGAACTGCCACGTGTTACGCACCTCACGAATTTTATCGAGGTCAAGATCAGCTACCACGAGCGCATCTTCATCGCGCGGTGCTTCCGCGATAAAGCGGCCGCGCGGATCGCAAAAGTAGCTCTGACCGTAGAATTCACCGATGTCCCAGGGTTGCTCGTGACCCACACGATTAATTGCGCCGATAAAGTAGCCGTTAGCCACGGCATGAGCCGGTTGCTCGAGACGCCACAAGTATTCTGACAATCCGGCGACTGTTGCCGATGGATTGAAAACAATCTCGGCGCCGTTTAAGCCGAGTGCGCGCGCACCTTCAGGAAAGTGCCTGTCGTAACAAATGTAAACTCCAATGCGAGCAAAAGCAGTTTCAAAAGTGGGATAACCCAGGTTGCCTGGTCGAAAATAGAATTTTTCCCAGAAGCCGGGATTTACGTGCGGGATGTGGTTCTTACGATACTTTCCGAGATACTTCCCATCGGCATCGATAACAGCCGCGGTGTTGTAATAAATACCTGTAATTTCTTCCTCGTAAATAGGCACGATGATTACCATGCCATGTTCTTTCGCCAACTCCTGCATCAATCGCACCGTTGGCCCATCTGGAATGCGCTCGACCGCTTCGTACCAGCGTGTCTGTTGCTCGGCACAGAAGTAGGGCGTAGTAAAAACCTCTTGCATGCAGAGTACCTGCACCCCTTGCTCGCCGGCCTGTTCGATAAAACCTAAATGCTTCTCAATGTTCAAGCGCTTGATGTCTTCTATTGGTAGGTCGGTCGGCGCCGCATTCGAACACTGTATCAATCCGCATTTAACTGTGCGTGGCATATTTGCTGGTCCTTTGCTTTCGTGGAGAGTTGCACACCTGGTCTCAGCCCGGAACTTGAAGATAATAAACTATCAGCGGAACGCAGTCCCGTTAAAATTATACTTTACCGGCTTCAAGATGTGAGGCACTAGATGAAACATTGGGCGGCGGTAAGGAATGTATTACTCAATGTCAGAACCGAGGAGCGGTAGCGACCGGGTCAATCGTGCGGAAGTCTCAACGCGAAGTGAATTGCGCATTGTTCTGGCTTTTGATAACTGGAGTGCCACCCAGATTGACCCGGTCGCTACCGCTCCTCGGTTCTGACGTGGAGTGCGCTTTCAGGTGGAAAAAGTTTCATCAAGACCAAATGCATGAATCCCGCAGCGCCAAAACCAACGAACCAGGCGTAGTCGTATAGCGTCCTGAGCGCCGGAACCACCAGGCCAATCCAGGCCAGCGCACAGCCCACGAGAGTTGCCAGTACTGCGCGCCAGTTCCAGCGGCCATTGTAAGTATAGACACCTTGTTTGCGGTACAAATCTCCCAGCTCCAATCGTTTTTTCCGCACCAGCCAATAGTCAACAATCAGTACGCCCGCGATTGACCCTAACCCGCCCGAATAACCCAGAAGCCAACTGTAAATGTAGCCCGACGGATCAGCCAGCAAACGCCAGGGCCGCATGAGTATGCCGATAATTCCGGTAATCAATCCGCCCGTCCGAAATGAGATCCATTTGGGAAACGCATTGGCGAAATCATTTGCCGGCGAAACGACATTCGCCGCGATGTTCACAGCTAACGTAGCAACGACCACCGTGAACATCGAAATCGCAATCACAACGACCTGGTGAAACTGGCCGACGAGTTTCACGGGATCCCACAGTTCATCCATCTTCATGTTGGGATAGATCACTACCGCGGCCGAGGTAATAATCACGCCCATAGCCGCGAATACTGTCATCGTTGTTGGCAAAGCGACGATTTGACCGAGGGCTTGTTCGCGCTGGCTATGTCCAAAGCGGGTGAAATCGGGCATGTTCAGTGAAAGCGTAGCCCAGAACCCGATCATGCCGGTTAAGGAGGGGATAAAGATTGGCCAAAATTCTTTGAGGCTATGAAATTTACCTTGTTGAGTAAGGAGGTATCCAAGCCCATGCGCTTTCCAGATTGCCCATGCCAGCAGCAACGCAGTCATCACAAGCACAAACGGGGCAGCCCAGTTTTCGACCTTTCTCAGCAAGTCCATGCCGCGATAGATAATGTAAATGTTAATGCCCCAGAACAGCAGAAACGATAACCATTCGGTCGGCGGGTAACCGGCGATTGGTCCGCCAAGCAATGTTGGCCATCCTGGAATGATTGCACCGAAGAGTGTGTACAAAGCCTCGCCGCCGATCCATGCCTGAATGCCAAACCAACCGCAGGCGACAATCGCTCTCATGAGGGCCGGCAGATTCGAGCCAATCGTTCCGTAAGCCGCGCGTGCAAAGACCGGGAAGGGAATTCCGTATTTCGTGCCCGGATGAGAATTAAGCAGAATTGGAATAAGGACGATAGTGTTACCCAGCAATATTGTGATCAGGGCCTGCCACCAGTTCATGCCCGCGCTGATCAATCCGGAGGAGAGCATGTAGGTTGGAATGCAGTGGGCCATGCTGATCCAGAGCGCGGCATAGTTGTAGGTCGTCCAGTTTCGTTTTGCTACCGGAACGGGTGCGAGGTCCTCGTTGTAAAGAGGGCTCGTTCTTAACGAAGCGTAGTCGCGCAATTCGACTCGCCCATCGGGATGCTGGATGGTTTCTAGTTCGAGATTAGGCTGCACAACCGCGTCCTTCCATAGAAGAATCTGTGGCTTTCTCGCACTGGAACTCTACTGGGTGCAATAGTAATCCCGCTTGATCTCGTCGTCTGCTGGTCGGGAAATCTGAAGTGAGGCTTTCAGAACGGCTGTTCAGATAGCCGCGCATGTTCCACGCTTCAGAAACTGTCCGTCGCCCGCTTTTCCTTTGAACTCGCCGTTGTCGACGATAACTTTGCCGCGAGAAAGAACGGTTTCCACTACACCCTTGATCTTCTTGCCTTCGTAAGCGTTATAGTCGACGTTCATGTGGCTTGTCTTGACGCTGAGTGTCTGTTCTCTATCTGGATCGAAGATGACAATGTCTGCATCCGAGCCGACAGCGATTGTTCCTTTCTTAGGGAACAGACCAAACATTTTCGCTGCGGCCGTTGAGGTCAGCTCGACAAAGCGATTTAGGCCGATGCGATTCTCAACTACCCCGCCGTTATAGATCAGGGGCACGCGACTCTCGACGCCGGGCGCGCCATTTGGGATCTTTGTAAAGTCGTTGCGCCCTAGTTCTTTCTGCTCTTTCATGCAGAAGGGACAGTGGTCAGTCGAAATCACCTGCAGGTCGTCCATCTTCAGTCCCTTCCACAGTTCCTCCTGGTTCGAACTCTCACGCAGCGGCGGTGTCATTACATATTTCGCGCCGTCGAAGCCGGGTTCGTCGTAGTTGTCGAGGGAAAGAAAGAGATACTGAGGACAGGTTTCGGCGAAGGCGGGAATGCCCCGGTCACGCGCCTGGCGAACCTGGTTGAGCGCATCCGTGCAAGACAAGTGAACTATGTAAACCGGGGATTCCGCCATCTCCGCAATAGCGATGGCGCGATGGACGCCTTCTGCTTCGGCAATGGTTGGACGGGTCAGCGCGTGGTACTTGGGAGCGGTTCGTCCTTTCTCAAGAGCGCGCTTGATGATCTCATTGATGACGATGCCGTTTTCCGCATGCATGCAGATCAGACCGCCACGCTCTCCCGCCGCCGACATGGCTCGAAAGATTGTGGCATCGTCGACCAGAAACACGCCTGGATAAGCCATGAACATCTTGAAACTGGTCACGCCTTCGTCCATGGCCGTGTGTAGTTCTTCGATCTGGCTGTCTTCGAGTTCGGTGGTGATTAGATGAAACCCATAATCAATGGCTGTCTTGCCTTCCGCTTTCTTGTGCCAGTTGTCGATGCCTTCGATGAGCGATTGACCTTTGTACTGAACAGCGAAGTCGATGATGCTGGTGGTCCCACCATGCGCAGCGGCGATTGTTCCCGTGCGAAAGTCGTCGGACGATTGAGTGCCGCCGAAAGGCAGTTCCATATGCGTGTGCGGATCGATGCCTCCCGGGATAACTAGCTTACCGTTGGCATCGATCAAGCGATCAGCTTCCATCCCGAGCTTCGCTCCGATGACGGATATGAGTTCGTCTTCGATCAGGATGTCGGCCCGGTAGTCGTCGGTGGCTGTGACGATGCGACCATTGCGGATAAGGGTTTTCACAGAATCACTCCCATTGATTAATCTTTATCAAACTTGAAGGAACTAAGAATAATTGGCAGCTCTCCCTTTACGCCGACGTCGTCCACGCTTCGCACCTGATCACTTGCAGATGAGGCAATCATTACCAGCGACGCTCCTTTTCGGTTGTCGGCCCCAGGCAGCAGAACAACGCGTCCCCAAAGATCCAAAGGTCCTTGAGGCGTGTCCTTAATATGGCTTGTAAAGCGAAACTCATAGCCATCGTAACGGCCGATCTTGGTTTCGCCCTGTGAGACTTTTTTTTATTCGGGAAATCCACTGGAAAACTGTTCACTCAACTGATCCGCGACTTTTGGCATTACCTCACGCTGGCCCGTGTAGTAGCCGACGGCGAAATTCTCAACAGTAATATCGTTATCATTGGTTCGTTCTACCTTAACAAAGTTTGGCGAGTTGGCCTTGCCGGCTTTGGGGTCTCTTTCCCAAGCGCTGGGGTAATCAAAAGAGAAATCAACATAGTTCTCTTTCAGGGCTCCGTTGAAGTGCTCGCTTGAATTGCTGTATTTGGTGGTATCTGCAGCCTTAGTTGACGCCACTTGATTGGTATTTGATTTGTTGGTGGTCTCATTGCTATTTGTGAATGGATAACTGCCGATGGCCAGGAAAACAAATACACCCAGACCAGTAAGCGAAATCAGGTTCTTCTTAAGTTGCGGCGTCATTCATGCTCCTTTGGTGGGAGATCGATTTCGGTGTGAAAGCGAGAGCCAGGGCGGCAGCGCAGAGGCAAAAGAAAAAATCAAAAGGATCAAACACTCCGGGCACAAGGCCTGCCAATTGGCCCAGTTCGCTGCCGGCACCCAACAGAAGGCCCATGGATAACCAGACGAGCTTCAGCCGCGAATCTCTTCCTTTCCAGATGAGCGCCATGAAGGCAGTCAGGGCATACACCCACAACGCATCCGGCAGGGAAAACTGAAACCAAAAAGGAAGTTTGACTAGTAAGGGTGCCGTAGCGATTCGCAGTTTTTCGACGAGTGGTGCCAAACCCGCCAGATCGAACCATCTGAACATCGGCAGATTCTGATCTCGCCAGCAGGCATAAATCAGTCCCCCCAGAAGCAGCGGAGAGACAATGTGAACGGCTATGAATGACAATCTTGCTCTCATGGCTATTAAATCGTTGAGTTTAAAGAAAACTCTTCGCTCCTCCGGAGCGAGGATAGTTTTCAGATTTTGAAAACGAGTTACAAGTTAAGTCCAAGGGTAAACGCCGTCAGTACAGATTGCCTTCTCGCTTGCGTCCGGTGTAATCCACGTAGACGACTTTCAGCTCAGTATAAAAGTCGAGCGCGGTCGAACCTTGTTCACGGTCACCAATACCTGTGCCCTTCGTTCCTCCAAAAGGAACATGTGCTTCACCGCCGGTTGTCGGTGAGTTTATATGGGTCATGCCAGTTTCAATTTCGTCGACAAAACGGAAGATGCGGGCAGCGTCATTTGTGAAGATTGAAGATGACAAGCCGTATTCACAATCGTTGGCTACTTGCATCGCCTCGTCAAAATCCTTCACTCGCAACACCGACAGCACTGGTCCAAACACTTCCTCACGCGCAATGCGCATGTCCGGCGTGACATGATCGAAAACTGTCGGCCTGACAAAATACCCTTTGTCGAGTCCGTGACCGGTGGCCCGTGACCCACCGCAAACGAGTTTAGCGCCGTCCTCGCGACCGATATCGATGTAGCTCAGCACAGTCTTGAATTGGCTCTCATCAACGCTCGGACCCATCTCAGTCCGCGGATCCGCTCCCGCTCCGATGCGCATTGACTCCGCGCGCTTGGCTATTCGCTCAACAAATTCATTGGCAATGTTGTTAACAACAACCGCGCGGCTAGTCGCGGTGCACCGCTGACCTGATGATCCAAACGCACCCTGTGCCGTCGATTCAACTGCGAGATTCATGTCGGCATCTTCCATGATCACCACGGGATTCTTTCCGCCCATCTCGCACTGAACCTTCGCACCCCTGCGTGAAGCTTGCTCGTAAAGCCTGATGCCGACCGCATTCGATCCCGTGAAGGAAATTGCTTTGACGGCCCGGTGATTGATTATCTCGTCTCCCGCTTCGGAGCCTGACCCGATGATCAGATTCAAAACTCCGGGCGGAATTCCGGCCTCTGCAAAAAGTTCGACGATGCGTACGGCCGTTGCAGGCGTCAGCGATGCTGGTTTGAACACAACTGTATTTCCGGCCACGAGTGCCGGAGCAATCTTCCAAACAGGAATGGCGACCGGAAAATTCCAGGGGGTCACACAGGCTACAACGCCAAGCGGCTGCTTGATTGTATAGGCGAAGTTCAGTGGCAATTCGGAGGGTATGGTCTCACCCGTCAAACGTCGCGCTTCGCCGGCACAGAAATCAGCAACGTTGATTGATCGTTGCAGTTCCCCGCGCGACTCCGCGATTATTTTGCCTTCCTCACGCGTGAGAATTTGGGCGAGTTCTTCCCTATGTTCTTCGAGTAAATGTGCAGCTTTGGCAACAATGCGACCACGCACCGGTGCGGGTGTTGAACGCCAGCTGCGAAACGCTTCGGCGGCTGCGTCTACTGCTGAGCGCGCCTCGTCGCGCGTGGCCAAAGGAGCGTCGCCTAGAATGTCATCTGTATTCGCCGGGTTAGTATTTGGAACTGATTTCGAAGAACTTGATTTAATCCATCTTCCGCCAATGAAGTTCTGATAAGTCTCCATAGAAACTATCTCTCGTCCGGTTAATTGTCTCGTCAGCTTACGACTAGCGCTTTCATTTAGAGATTAGGCAGATTACACAGATTAGAAAGAGAACTCAATGTAGTTGTAGTACCAAACAAAACAGCAACGGTCCTCGTGGCGACGTATTTGGCGGAGCCACCGAACCCATCGAGATGTGTTGCTTCTGCATCAGTGTAATCAGTAATGTGTGGATCTGTGACTTTCGGATTCATAGGAAAATTGGGCAGGGCCGTTGTAGATTTTTGTCGTCCTGGGGCAAACTCTTCCTTTTCGATAGGAGCTGAGGCTTACCAAATATGAGTAACGACCCTCGGACTATTCCCGAGTTGTTAACATGGCGAGTCGAGGCCACGCCTGACGAACCCTTTCTAATTTCGGAGGCTGATGGCCGCCGGTTTACCTATGCTGAATTCGACGCAGCGGTGAACCGGGCAGCGACCATGCTTTCATCTCACGGCATCGGTAAAGGCGAGGCAGTAAGTTTGCTGCTGCCGAACAGCGCTGAATACGTAGTCGCATATTTCGCATGTTGGAGGTTAGGCGCTGTCGCGGGACCCATTAACTCTCTCTTGAAGACCCAGGAGATCTCGTATGTCATCTCCAATTCAGAAGCCAAAGCGTTGCTCGTGAATTCTGAGTATTTACCGCTCGTCGATGATACTCGTACGAAGCTCACTACCCTTCGAGCCGTCATTCCTTTTGACAGTGAAGCAGAAGCTACGCGGAAGTTAGGGGGTGTGAAAGACTCATTGCTCCCATCGCTTTCGGAGATCAACTCCGATGACGAAGCGATCATCATCTACACATCGGGAACGACAGGAAAACCCAAAGGTTGTTTGCTGACACATGGGAATGTACTCGCCAATGCGAAACAGATCAGCGAATGGCTGGGCTTTAATCAGAAAGATCGGTTGCTTAGCGTTATGCCTTTGTTTCACATGAACGCTGTTTCTGTTACGACAATGGCAGCGCTCTACGCCGGAGGTTCAACTGTAGTGACTCCGAAGTTTTCTGCTTCGCGTTTTTGGCAGATTATTTCCGACTATCAAATCACTTCCTTTGGGTCAGTTGCGACTATGCTGTCCATGCTGCTAAGCACTTATCCGAAAGGCATGCCTGAGGGATTAAGGACGACTTTTCGTTGTTTGGTAATTGAAGGTTATGGGCTGTCAGAATCAACTTGCCGCTCAACCTTCAATCCACCGGATGATCGTCGCCGCCCCGGTTCCTGCGGTTTGCCGATTGGCAACGATATGAGTGTAGTGGACGAAGAAGATAGGGAAGTGAAAGATGGCACACTAGGCGAAATCGTTTTGCGCGGCGACAACGTTTTGAAGGGTTACTACAAGAATCCTGACGCCACGGCAACGGCCTTTCGGCATGGATGGTTTCACACGGGTGATATTGGGTATCGCGATGGCGACGGATTCTATTACATCGTCGATCGCAAGTCAGACATGATCATCCGAGGCGGGGAGAATATTTATCCGCGTGAGATCGATGAAGTTCTGTATCAGCACACAGCTGTCGCCGCCGCTGCGGTAGTTGGTGTTCCTGATAACTTGTATGGCGAGGAGGTTGCCGCTTTCGTCGTGTTGAAGGAAGGGGTTGATGCTTCAGAGGAGCAGTTAATTGAGTTTTGCAAAGCACGTCTTGCGGACTACAAGTGTCCGAAGACGGTTCGGTTCGTGAAGGATATTCCCAAAGGACCGACCGGAAAGTTATTGAAACGGGAACTTGTCAACTTGGAAAGGGACGAGGGATTACCCAGCGGTAGTGGGCATGGAGCGCTGAAGTGAACTAGCGCGCTTCAAGATGGGGAATGGCGGAGACGCGTCCCTCTTTAGCGCGATCAATCAGCCAGGCGGCCAACAGCCAAACGCCACAAATTGAGATCATCAATGGCGAAAACCATTTCCCATAGAGGCCATCGGGTGAAAACTTTTCGGTAGCAGCGTGAAGCACTTCACTGTTTGGCAACAATCCTGCTTCTGAAAATTCATGGAATGAATAGATGGCCACTTGAATCATAAACAATAAGAGAAAGATTCCGGTCACCTGGAAGAACCGCTTAACGTTTATGAGATGAGCGAAGCGCGCCCAACCCCAAGCAAACGCACCAGCAGCAGCAAGGCCAAGTAACGCACCACTGATTAGTTGAGGATCGCGTATTTGTAACAACAGCAGGGCTGTTTCCATTCCTTCGCGTGTAATCATCAGGAATGTGAAAAGAAACACGCCAGCGAGAGCCGCGGAGCGCGAGGTCTTGGACGACATGGCAGTAAGCCGATGCCGGATCCGTTCTTGTACCTTGGGACCGGTACGCCACATGTGAATTACCAGAGTTCCCACCATTACGATGGCAACAACTCCCAGAACGCCCTCGCGTAGCGATTCGTTTGCCAGAAACTGACTGATGTATCCGCCCAGGGAGGCCCCGAAAGTTCCCGTCAGCACGGCATCATCGACGCCATTCTTTAAGACGTAGGCCAACCCGAAGCTGGCGGAAAGCGCTAGTAGAATTGCGATATAAACTGCGGAACTGAGCCATTTCTGACCGGCCTTGCGCAGGTAAGAAAGGATCACGGCCACAAGGAGAAAAGATTCGAATCCTTCCCGCAGGACAATAATGAAGGAATTAAGCATTTCTTAGGGACGTAGCCAGCTTCAAATTGCGCGACAGTGGCGCGGACGGGAAGTATAGCCTAATTGAAAATAGATTTCAATTTCAATGGAAGGGGTTTTACGTCTCACGGGGTGAAGCCGTAGCCTTTTTGATCCCCAATAAATGCGTCGCACCCAGCGAGTACTCTACTGCGGGGTCGCCGGAATTATTACTAGCTCGGCCCTGAATGGCCCTATTTCAGTTGTTCCAGTGATCCTGAGCGGCAGACGCCTCTTGTCGTCGCTGACCCACATTCGCAGCAGGTACTTATCACTTTGCTGGTCATCAGTGGTGAGCGAGAGCGCGATTGCTGGAATCTTCTGCGTCCCCAACTCGATTGTCTCCCGTTTTAGCGAACTGACAAAGAGGGTCTTGGCCCTGTTATTTACCAGGATAGATATCGCATTTCGTTTGGGCGGGGCAAGGTTAAAGGTCCGCATCGAATAGAAAAACGAAAGATAATCGTGCGTGCCCACGGGAATCTCAATCTTTTCTCCCGTCGCGCTAGTCGCGGTGCCGTAATCCTGATTTACGGTGAGAGTTTGATTCAAGCGACGGCGGCCTTCCACAAGATTTAATTCCGTACGAAAGGGAAGAAGCGCTTTTGGATCTACATATGAGTTGATCTGATCGCTGGCCACAAACAACCGTTGAGCTGCTCCGGTCGTTTGGGCTTTGACGGCCAGAAGCAAGCCATCGTGATCAAAATAACGAGAGCGTCCCCGTACCTGGAAATTTGCCGAAGCCACCGGCGTTCCGCTGTCACCTAGAAAAACTTGATAATTGAGTTGTTCGCCAATCTTGAATGGCCAGTCTTCAGCTTCCGCCGAGATGGATGGAGTCGAGTTCACCAACGGAGTCGGAGTGGGCGTCGCTATGATCGTGACTGGCGGTGTAGCGGAAGCAATCGGAGCAGGAGGCGTTGAGAATTGAGAACCGGCAAGTTCCGCGCGAAGCTCGCCGACACCAACTTTGGCAGTCAATAATACGGGCACATGTCGTTCGTCGTCAGTGAAATAGATTTTCAAATGATAGCCATTCGCGCGCGAATTGTTTGTCACGCGAATTTGCGAAACGATTGCGTTGAAGGAGCCAACATTCGTTTTTATCGATTCCCGGCCAATTACCCTGAGTTCTACTTGATAGTTCTCACTGCCACCTCCAACGGAAAAGTTGTAAGTTGAGCCTTCGGCGAGCGGCAATGCTCGCAGGCGATAGAACGCGGCGAGGAAATCGTAGGTTCCCGGGAAACTAACTTCCTTTGAGGGTATCGCGATTGTGCCTGCTGGTTGATTGAAGTCCAGCGAACTGTCAGTAGCCCGAGAAGCCCCGTGGACCACTTCCTGACTGTGGAACGGTAAACCGGTTTCCGGGTCTACATAGGTTGTGTAATCGTTGTTGATGGCAAACAGTGCAACGTTGACGACTCCGGTTGTTTCGACGTGCGCACGCAACTGAAGAGCATCGCGACCAAAATAGACTCCGCGGGACACAACCTGCACCTCGACATGCGCAGCGCTGGGAAAACTTGAAAACGAGACGTTATAGGTGAGGTGCTCGCCAACCTTATAAGGGCCCGGCGAGAGTGGAATTCTGCCTGCGTCATTTTTCTCCTGAGCGAACGCCGCAAGGATTAACGCGAGGAAAAGGAATGGAAAATTGAGAAGAACGGGGAGCTTCAAACTGAGATTCACCCTCGCATGATAGTTTTAAATTTAGAGCAGGGCAAATACAGGAAGCCCACACAATTGTACGCCGATTGTGAAGAGCTGGGATCCAACCTTAAACATGCTCACTACGTTGCGGAGCGCGGCGATTAACCGTCGAGCCTCCGTTGGTGTGGAGACGTCGAGTGCCACGATAAGTTTATCTTTGGTCAGCCTAGCTTCGATCTGTTTGTCTTGGGCGGTGAAACTCATTTCTCCTCCTCAATAAAAAGATGCCACGGCCTTGCGCCGTGGAGGCTCACGTTTCCAGTTCAAGCTCAGGCGCCAATTACTAAAAGCATTAAGCGTGAAACTCCACGGCGCAAGGCCGTGGCATCCGCAAGCACTTCTGACGTATTTTGTAGCCGCGAGCGTGAGTCTCCACGGCGCAAGGCCGTGGCATCCGAATTCAATTTGTTCACACAGTCTGACGTTCACCATTCCCAAAGAGTTAGTTTCCCGCTAATTCAGCAGCACGACAACCTATTGCATCGTCCAAACTCTTAAAGCCCTCGCGATCCAGTATTGCTGCGAGTCCTTCATTAATCTCCTTCGCAATCCCCGGTCCCTGATAGATGAAGCCGGTATAGAGCTGGACGAGGCTGGCCCCGACTGAAATCTTCTCCCACGCATCGGCAGCCGAAAAGATACCACCTACACCAACTATCGCAGTGCGTCCGTTCGTAAGCCGGTAGAGAGTAGCAATCATGTTCGTTGCTCGCTGTTTGAGTGGCAGACCGCTCAAACCTCCTTCGCCACAGGCATTCACTTCCTGTTCAGGCGTTAGCAGATTGCGCCGCGAGGTGGTTGTGTTGGTTGCGATGATGCCGTCAATGTTTAGCCGGCTTATGACATCTGCGATCATCTCCAGTTCACCGGTCTGCAGATCCGGGGAGAGCTTTACAAGTAAGGGCACGGGTGCACTTCTTTTCTTTTGCTGCTGCAACTCTCGATTGAGTTGTTGCAGAGCGTTCAGCAGAGACTCGAGCTGATTGGCACCCTGTAGTGCACGCAATTGCGGCGTATTGGGGGAGCTCACATTAATTGCAATGTAGTCTGCCACGTCGTAAACGAGAGCAAAACTTCCCAGATAATCTTCCGTCGCTTCCTCTAGTGGCGTGATCCTGCTCTTGCCGATGCTTACACCCAGGACGCAATCAGGGCGTTGGTTCTTCACTCTTCGCGCAAACGCAGCCGCACCTTCGTTATTGAAACCTGCCCGATTAATCAGCGCTCGATCTTCCGGCAGGCGAAAGAGACGCGGACGCGAGTTCCCCGGCTGGGGATGGTAGGTGACCGTACCTGCTTCAATGAAACCGAAGCCCAGGGCGGACAAAGCTCGCAAGGCTGTGCCGTCCTTATCAAATCCTGCAGCCAGGCCCACTGGGTTACGAAACGTCAAGCCGAAGCGCCTTAGTTCGCCAAAAGAGGTTCGCCTGAAATGCGAAGCGATGAAGTTGTTTATGATTTCCGGAGTGAGCAGCAAAGAAAGCGAATTCAACGCCAGGTGATGAGCCGTCTCCGGCGGCAGGCGAAAAAGTATCGGACGCAACAATGAGCGATAGACCATGAAAGGCTGTTTACAGCACTTTTTGTGCAACTGCGGGCAGACTAACAGAGCATCCTAGTACTGACAAGATCGCGCGCACTTCAAGTCGCGAAGCTGGTTCAGTTTCGCCCTGGTAAGCCTTTACTTGTCACGTCTAATTCTTCTTGCTAGTATCCGCTCCTGATGGAATTTATTGAGAAAGCTCGCATCATGGACAGCCCGCGAATCAACCGAGCGCTGGCCCGGCTTTCTTCTGAAATCGTGGAGGAAAACCACGGAGCAGGTGACCTTTTTCTAGTGGGCATCCGACGTCGCGGTGTCCCTCTCGCAGAGCGTATGGCAGATAAGATTGGGGACCTCGAAGGTTACCGGCCGCCAGTCGGCATTCTCGATATCACTCTCTACCGCGATGACCTTTCAACGGTAGGCGCAAAACCAGTAGTCAACCGCACAGATCTTCCCGGTGATATCGAAAATCGCAACATCGTGTTGATAGACGATGTGCTTTATACGGGGCGGACTATTCGTGCGGCGCTGGACCAGTTGATCGACTTTGGCCGGCCGCGCAGGGTTCAGTTAGCAGTGCTCATTGACCGCGGCAAAGAACATCGGGAGTTGCCCATTCAAGCTGATTTCATTGGTAAGCTTGTGCCTACCAAGAAGAGCGAAATCATTAAAGTAATGCTCCAGGAATTTGATGAAGAAGAAGCGGTTGTGATTGTGGAGCGGCCGTCGCAGGAGACGGTTTGACGAAGCGGCCAAAAGGCCGCTTTTTTTGTAACTTTGTGGCTTTGTACTTTGTTCTTTGAACTTTGTACTTTGGTTTGAG
>WNFK01202479.1_pt1 | contig 14667 bp, 12 predicted proteins | sample 5400281 | NCBI WGS metagenome assembly WNFK01 (sample SAMN13153350, study PRJNA577476) | soil metagenome | isolation source: 20 cm soil on Douglas fir-dominated hillslope | place: USA:California | collected 2013-09-17 | reverse complement strand
CATCATCACCGGCCGTGATTTCGACGAGTCCGACGGCCAAAAAGGTAAAGAGCAAGTCGTTCTTGTCAGCGAGACTCTCGCACGGCGCATGTTCCCCAATCAGGATGCCGTCAATCGGCATGTTTATTGGACGGATCCCATACTGAAATTCGCCCCCGGGATTAACGCCGCGCCGCACCGCATCATCGGCGTAACCGCCGATATTGACGACGAACACATGGTTCCTGAGCCCATCCTCACCGTCTATAGCCCCTTTGAAGAGGGTCCCATCTTTGGCGGCCGCCTTTTCATTCACAGCGGTGCAAATCCTTATTCGCTGGTCACGCCGGTCACGCGCATTATTCGCGGCATGTCCGCCGATCAACCCATTGAGCACGCTGCCACTCTCGAAGACGTCCGCGCAGAGGTGCTGACGCCGGACCGTTTGAACTCCCTGGTGTTCGGCGTGTTCGCGGCTGTGGCGTTGGCGATTGCGTTGGTTGGCGTCGCAGGCGTGCTGGCGTTTTCGGTCAGCGCGCGGACGCGCGAATTCGGCATCCGGCTGGCGCTTGGATCGCAGCCGCGGCATCTCCTGAAAGGTGTCATCGTAGAAGGCGCCGTGATGGCTGCGGCGGGCGTCCTCGCAGGAGCGGCATTCGGGTTCGTTGCGGCGCGTTTGGCGCGCAGCTATTTCCTGGACGTGAAGATGCCGGGCGCCTTGCCCGTGGTCCTCTCTGCGTTCGTGCTGCTCACCGCCGCAGTCGTCGCGTCGTGGCTGCCCGCGGCACGCGCCGCGCGCATCGACGTTATACAGGCTCTGCGCTCGGAGTGACCCTTAAAGGGGTGGGTCAGCCTTTGCGATCTTCCGCCTGATGACCCAAGATCAGCGCGCCACTCGCCTTATTTACTGCTAAGTTGCATGCCGTTGGAAGAGAATAAGAAGCACTTACAAATTTGAGATACTTCCAAATGGGCCTCATGCGATGGCTGTTCGTTGCTTGGGCCGGAAAAACTCCGTTCCATCTCTCGGCAAGAGTTGACCCGCGCAAACCTTTTTGTGCGGCCGAGAGGATCGTTAAGGAGGCGATATGTCTGCTCCGCAATCCCACAAGGGAATCATTCTTGTAGCCGACGACAACGAGGCCAACCGCGAACTACTCTCGGCTTTGCTGGGCGCAGAGGGTTACCAGGTCGTCTGTGCAGCGGACGGCCAGCAAGCACTAGCTCGGGTGAATAGCGACTCGATTGATCTCGCCTTGCTGGACGTGGTGATGCCCCGCCGAACCGGATTCGAAATTTGTCAAGAGATGAAGTCCAAGCCGGAAACCCGCCTGATTCCTGTCATATTGCTCACCAGTTTAAATAGTGACGCCGACCGCATCCACGGGATCATGTGTGGCGCAGATGACTTCCTCAACAAGCCCGTGAATAAGCACGAGCTGCTGGCCCGCGTGCATTCCCTGCTGCGCTTGAAACAATTCACCGATGAGCTGGATAACGCCGAGACCGTATTGTTCAGCCTCGCTCTGAGTATCGAGGCGAAGGACCCCTATACCGAGGGCCACTGCGACCGCCTTTCGAAATATTCCGTCGCGCTAGGGGACAAGCTCGGATTGCCCCAGGACCTGCGCGTCGCTCTCCGCCGAGGCGGTCTCGTGCACGATATAGGTAAGCTGTCCGTGCCGGAGCACATCCTGCTCAAACCCGGACCGCTGACTCCGGAAGAACGAAAAATCATGGAGCAGCACACGGTCATAGGCGAACGAATTTGCGCCCCACTCAGATCCTTTCGCTATGTGCTGCCGATCATTCGCCACCACCACGAAAAGCAGGACGGCTCCGGGTACCCGGACGGCCTGAAGGGCGAACAAATTCCACTCACGGCGCGCATCCTTCAAGTCACCGACATCTACGACGCGCTTACTACGGACCGGCCCTATCGCAAGGCTCTTTCTACGGAAGAGGCCTTTGCCATCATACGGGAAGAAGTAAAACGCGGCTGGTGGGATGGTTCCTTGATCGATCAGCTGGAACTGCTTGTGCGCGAATCGACACCTCAGTTGGTGGATGTAGGGGCCAAGAATGAGCGCTAGCTGCTTTCAGAATCGGCCAGGCGATTTTCGCCGCCCACACCGATCATCTATTTGTCGGATCGCGGCCACAAACGCCTTCGTCCTTCTGCTTTTGGTTACGCTCACAGATCAGATGACTCGCGCCCAGGCCACGCAAAGCAATCAAAATCCTCCTGAGAATTTAAAACAAGTGAGCCTGGAAGAACTCGGACAAATCGAGGTTACAACAGCATCCAAAGTCCCTGTGAAAGCCGCTCGAACTCCGGCAGCGATCTACGTCATTACCCAAGAGGATATTCGGCGGTCCGGGGCTACAAGCATCCCGGAGGTCCTCCGCATGGCGCCTGGAGTTGAAGTCGCACGGGTCGACTCCAACACCTGGTCGCTCGGCGTACGCGGATTCGAGAGCACACTCTCCCGATCAGTACTCGTGCTTATCGATGGCCGGAGCGTGTACACGCCTCTGTTCGCAGGCGTTTATTGGCAAGTCCAGGACACACTGCTTGAGGATATCGACAGGATCGAAGTCATCCGAGGCCCCGGCGGTACCATCTGGGGAGCGAATGCCGTCAACGCGGTAATCAATATCATCACCAAAAGAGCTCAGGAGACCCATGGAACGTTGGTATCCACCGGCGGAGGAAATGTCGATCAAGGCTTTGTCAATTTCCGGTACGGTGCTGGCAACAGCAAGGGTTTTAACTACCGCATATACGGGAAGGGTTTCACCCGAGGCCCTGAGTTTCATCCCGATCACCAACAATTCGATGACTGGCGGATGGGTCAGACCGGCTTCAGGACGGATTGCGATGCACACAATCGCGACCGGCTAACGCTTCAAGGCGACGTCTATTATGGCGACGCCGGACAACGTGTGCAGATCGCGAGCTACTCACCGCCGTATTCGACCAATGTGCAACAGAACGCCGAGCTTTCGGGAGGCAATTTGCTCGGTCGCTGGGAGCGCGACTTAGGTTCAGGGTCTAACGTTCAGTTGCAAACTTATTACGACCGTACGAATCGGAAACAGGCCAACTTTGCCGAGTCTCGAGATACGTTTGACATCGATTTCATCCATCATCTGATTCTGCCGGGGCGGCAGGACTTTCTGTGGGGCCTCGGAGCGCGCCTGAGTTCGGGCAATGCTTCCCAGGTCGTACCCACCGTGGTGTTCACGCCGAATCACTATACGGACAAGCTCTACAACGCATTCGTCCAGGACGAAATCCCTATCGTGGGAGACCAGCTTTCACTAACCATCGGGTCTAAATTCCTACACGACGGCTACAGCGGCTTCGAAATCGAGCCGACGGCACGGCTCTTGTGGACCCCGAGTTCACGGCAAACCGTGTGGGGCGCCGTCACTCGCGCCGTGCGCACTCCATCTCGCGTTGAAGAAGACCTCCAGCTCACCGGATTGGCGGCGCCGACTCCATTGACGTTTTTCCGGATTATTGGCGACAGAAGGTTTTCCTCGGAAAGCCTGATTGGCTACGAAGCCGGATACCGAAGTCTGGTGGGGCCCAAGTTCCACGTGGACATTGCCGCCTTCTACAACAACTATGACCACCTCCTAAGTGTCGAGCCTGGTGCGCCGTTCTCTGAAAGCTCACCGCCCGCGCCGCACACTGTTATCCCGTTTTTCTTCCGCAATGGGTTGCTAGGCCACACGGCCGGATTCGAGATCGCTCCCGATTGGACCCCGACTCGCATTTGGCGGTTGAGGGGGTCGTATTCATACCTCCATATCGATTTGGGCAAAAAGGCGAGCAGCCTGGACACTTCCAGCGCGAATTCAACGCAGGGGTCAAGCCCCCATCACCAGGTCGCGATCCAATCTTCCCTGGATTTACCCAAGAAGTTGGAATTTGATCAGACTTTTCGTTGTGTGAGCTCCCTGCCAGCCCAACTCGTCGGAGCTTACACCACGGCCGATGTGCGATTCAGTTGGCATGCCACTCGTTCTCTAGACGTGTCAGTCGTGGGGGAGAACTTGTTTCAACCTCATCACGCAGAGTTCGGGGGTGACCCCGGTCCTCTTGTCGGGATCAAGCGAAGTGCCTACATCAGTCTAACGTGGCAATCATGGCAAAGATAAGAGGGAAGCGGGTTTATGGAACTGACGTGCTCCCGTGCACGGGGCCAGAGTCCGTGACCGGTGTCCATTCATGCTGCTTGTCGAAATTCATGGCTCTGGCGGTTGCCTGGGCGCTCGTTGGCGCCTCATGCCTACATGCCCAACAGTCGAAACCGACTGAGTATCAGGTCAAGGCCGCCTACCTCTACAATTTCGGCAGGTTCGTTAAATGGCCGCCTGGACTTGCGGCCGGCAAGGGCGACTCCTTCCCCGTTTGTGTGCTCGGCCGGGATCCTTTTGGCGCGATTCTCGATTCAACCCTTGCAGGGGAAGCGTTAGAGGGAAAGCCCGTTGTGATTCGGCGGATCGCCAGGCCGCAAGACGCACCGGATTGCCGAATCCTGTTCGTTAGTTCGACAGAAGAAAACCATTTGAAAGAGATCCTGGCGGCGATTGACCAAGCGGGCGTCCTAACGGTTAGCGATATGCCCGGCTTCTCGCGGCGAGGCGGCATGATCCAATTCGTCATCGAAGGTGACAGGATTCGCTTCGAGATTAACTTGGCGACCGCCGAAAGTGCCAAACTCGTCTTGAGTTCCGAGTTGCTCAAAGTAGCCGCAGCCGTAAGAAGAAACACTCGGTCTGGAGATTGACCTACATGTTCAAGGCTCAAAAACACTCCATCTCCCGGAAACTCACATGGATGAACATGTTGGTCAGCGGTGCGGCACTGCTGTTGGCCTGTGCCGCGTTTATTGCCTTTGACATGATCACTTTCCGGCAGACCATGTTGCGGAATCTTTCCACGCAAGCTCAGATCATCGGTTCCAATTCCGTTTCCGCGTTGCTATTCAACGACCCGCAGTCCGCGGAAAATACTTTGTTGGCCCTCAAGGCTGCGCCCAATATCTTGTCCGCCCAGGTCTACGTGCCGGATGGCCGCCCCTTTGCCTCCTACTCGCGCGATCGTGGTCGTTACAACCCTGTGCTTCCCCCAATTCCCTCGGGCCAAACAGAGACGCACTGGACCGAGGATGATCAGATCGCACTAGTACGCTTGATCGTGCTGGACGGGAAGCCGATTGGGGCCGTCTACATCCGATCAGATTTACAGGAGTTGCATAGCCGTTTCCAGCGATACGCGATAATCGCTGCCATCGTCCTCTCGGCATGTTTGTTGGCGGCCTTATTGATCTCATCGATCTTTCGCAAAGCCGTTGCTGACCCCATCGTGGATTTGAGCAAAATTGCAAAAGTTGTTTCTCAAGACAAAAACTATTCGGTCCGCGCAACGCCTATCCGCAGCCCTGCCGAGCTGGCTATCCTTATCGACGCCTTCAATGAGATGTTGACGCAGATCCAGCAGAGCGAGAGAGCTTTGCGAAAAGCTCATGATGAGCTGGAGCAGCGCGTTCAGGAACGCACTGCGGAGCTTGAAGCTGCTAAGAAGGAGGTTGAAGAGTTTTCTCATACCATCCTCCTTGCGAAAGAGGAAGTTGAGCGCGGCAGTAAATTCAAGGATCAGTTCCTCTCCACGATGAGCCACGAACTGCGCACGCCGTTGAATGCCGTGCTCGGTTTTTCGGACCTGCTTGCCGACGAGCGTTACGGCCCATTGAACGATCGTCAACAACGCTACGTCACCCACATACACACCGGCGGGAAACACCTTCTCAAACTAATTAGCGACATCCTTGACCTTTCTAAAATCGAAGCGGGCAGAATGGAGCTCACCCGTGAGCATGTGACGGTTGCGTCAGCCTTTGCCGAAGTGATCAGCGGCCTCCACCCTCTGGCGGAAAAGAAATCGCAAGCATTGCTCCAAAAGGTTGAGCCCAATCTGCATGTTTACGCCGACGCTATGCGATTTAAGCAAATCCTTATGAATCTTGTTGCCAACGCGATCAAGTTCACACCCGAACGCGGCCGGATCGAGCTGGTCGCTCGTCGGGTGCAAGACCAAGCCAGGATGGAGGTGCGCGACGATGGCCCAGGAATTCCACCCGACCAGCAGCAACGGATCTTCGAAGCGTTTGTTCGCCTGACCCAAACCGGTAGCGCCACAGAGGGCACAGGCTTAGGGCTCGCCATCACTTCTCGCCTCGTCGAGCTGCATGGCAGCAAACTGGCTATCGAAAGCCAGCCCGGAGAGGGCACCTCTTTCTATTTCTCACTTCCACTCGTTGCGATCATTCCGGATCAACCTCCTGAGACGCTCGTACCCGTGCCAAGAGCACGCAAGGCCCCGCGGATTCTTGTCATTGAGGACAATGAGGTGACAGGGCAACTCATCCAGTCGCAACTCACTTCTTCAGGCTATGAGACTCTCAAATGTGCCCAGCCGGAACGCGCCACGGAAATAGCCGCGGAACACCAGCCCGATGCCATCACCTTGGATCTCCTCATGCAGCCCGTCCATGGGCTGGAGGTTCTGCTGCAGTTGAAAAACGACCCTCGCACGTCCAAGATCCCCGTCATCGTCGTGACCATTGTGGACCAGCCCGGCGTTGGAATTGCTCTCGGCGCCGACGAATATTTGATTAAACCCGTGGACAAAGCAACCTTACTTGCCGCTGTAGAGCGCTGCCTCCGGTCTCGTGGAGGCGCAGCGCCGGCGCGGTCCATTCTGGTGGTGGAAGACGATGTATCCACCCTTGAGGTGATTGTCGAGTTGCTCAAAGCATACGGCTACGCTGTGAGTACTGCGATGGACGGTGAACAAGCCCGTGTGAGTGTGGCTCAGTTCCTGCCCGAACTGGTTATTCTTGATTTAGTCCTTCCCAAGATGAGTGGTTTTGAATTGCTTGCGGAATGGCGTTCCAATCCTCGCACCGCCGATCTTCCCGTGTTCGTACTGACCAGCAAGGATCTGACTAAGGAGGAGGAAAAGTATATCCACGCGCATGCCGAATCGCTTTTCCGGAAGCAGAATTCCTGGCGGGAGCCCTTGATCAAGCAACTGGAGCGCGTAGTAACCTCCCTGTCTTTGGAGCACGCTTGAAACATTGCATCCTCGTCGTCGAAGACAACCAGCTCAACCGCGAGCTCCTCTGCGACTGGCTCGAAGTGGAAGGCTACGAAGTCAGGTCTGCGGCAGACTTGAAGGCCAGTTACGAGGTTTTTGCGAAGCGGCTTCCCGATGCCGTCTTGCTCGATATCAATCTCGGTTCCGAAAACGGCCTCGACCTCCTCGCATGGATGCGCCAAAAACCGGAGCTGTGGCAAATCCCCGTGATTGCTGTGACGGCGCACGCCCTAGCGGCGGAGCAGCAAGGAATCCTGCAGGCTGGCTGCAGAGCGTGCCTCTCGAAACCAATTCATTTTCAAGGCCTTCGAGAACAGTTGAATCGCTCGCTGCAAGATCGCACTGTGTCTCGACCGAATTCCTAGCCGGGTGCCGCAGCTTTCGCTTTAAAGGCTTGTTCCCCGCTGTTCTATTCTATTGACAGACTGCAGCTTCTCTGATACCCTACACGTTAGTTATATTTGCTGTTAATTCTGTGACCTCGGTCCAGCGTTCATTCCCCTCCATCGCAAACAAACGAGAGAGTTGCACAATTTCCGTGCAACGTAAGTCCTTTTAGAATCAACACTTATAAAAGTGTATCAAAACAAAGGGCTTTAACTCACTTTAGAATGAACTTATGAAAAACAGAAAAACAAGGGGGGGAGGGTCCAGTTATTGTTAACTAGAGATCCCAAGATCGCAGATTCCGGCCCCGCCGGAAAGGATTTCAACCCCGCTTGCCCTGAGCCCCGAAGGGCGGAGCATCCCGACGAAAGAATCGCTTCCTCTGCGTACGGCGTCTACCCCGACCCTGTCGGGGTGTTTCTGCGTTTAGTTCTCTTTCGGCTTTCGACTTAAAACCTACAACTTAAAACTTACAACCGCGAACTCCGCGCCGCACCCGCCCTACTCCCTCGGCCCTAATGACGCCAAACCGGAAGCTAACCCGCTACCTAGGCGCGGGAGCCAGATACGCTTGCCGATGGTCCACGCGATACGATGCAACAGCAGCGTTGAGAGCCGGGTCTTGCGAGAGGGAAACGCGGACCTCGATAGAATGCGCGCTACCGTCGAGCCCAGGTGGCGCAAATGCCAGGCTGTATTCATGACGGACGAGTTGCGCGATGTCCGCATACACAGAATTGAACTCGTTTTCCTTCGTTGGGAAATAGGCACGCCCGCCGGTTGATTCAGCCATCCGCTTCAGGAGCTGATCCGCTTCTTCAAACTGCTGCGCTATTTGCGTTGAATTTTTCGCGGGTGATTTCTTCTTGTTGACGGGCTTAGGGTTGTGCAATACGCCCGTCAATGAAACAGCGAGAAGCCGGACATCACTGGTATTTAGCTGCTGAAGCGCCGACGCTGTTTCATTCGACGCGGAGGTGTCCAAACCAGTGGAAAACAGAACGATGGTCTTCTTGCCCTGAACACTCGTGAGCCACTCGAGGACCTTCGAAACGCTGGAAGACAGATTGAGCGAGCCGAAGCCGAGATTGAAGCTCAATTGCTCAAGAGCAGCCGCCGCTGCTTGCTTGTCAGCGGTAAAATCGAGAATAGCCTGAGGCGCCTCCGCATACTTCACCACCGCGACGCGATCACCAGCGGACAAACCGCTGAGCAAGGAATAGGCGGCCCACACGTGGCTGCTCTCGAGAAGATAGACAGCCGGGCCGGCTTCGATGAGAAGAAGAACTTGTGCCGGTTCCTCGATGGTGGCGAAGCTGGTGAGTGGCTGCTCGATCCCGTTATCAAACATACTGAAGTTTTCGCGACGCAGGCCTTCCACGAAATGGCCACGCGAATCGGTGACGATCACTCCGACGTTGACGCGGTCAACGCTGACCTGAATCGTTTGCTTCGCCTGTTGCGGATTTTCCTCGGCCTCGGCGAAAGAACACACGCAGAGCACCGCGGGGAAGAGCAATATCGCCGGCAGAAGACGAAAAAAATTCATCGCTACGCTATTCAACCCACTGGTCCCAATGGATGCCCTTCGAGTCCTTCCACGAGACGCTCGAAGAATAATGCAGATGCCGCGCGAAGACTTGCGAGTTGATCTGCGCGAGCCAATCGGGGGCCGTGGACGGCACGGTATTTTTCGAAGAACTTACGGTTTTTGCGACAGGGCTCTTCTTCGCCTCTTCGATCCAACGATCCTTCAACGCCTGCCAATCGACTTTTTGAAAGTCGAAATAACTAAGACCATTGAGATTTTCGGCGAATTGGGCGCGGCGCGCCTGAAATTGCGGCACGGTGGCGAGGCCGGCGGCGGAAGCATGCGCGCGACTCGAAAGTACTTCACGAAGCGTTTCGATGCGATTGGCGCCCAGAATCATGTCTTGCGTGACCGCGAGATTGAAAAAATTCCACTGCGCGACGCCCGTGCCGGTCTGCTTCCCCCCAAGGGAGATTTTAAGGAAAGTAACTTCGCCTTCATTGCGCTCCGAAGTGAGCCGATCGCTGAATGCCGATCGAATGAGCTTGAGGGCCTCCGGTTTCTTTCGTATGCCAAAAAAATAGACTTGTTTCGTGGAGTCCATTGATGGGCTCGTTTGCATCGAAGCGAATTCTCCGGTGAGCAACCCAAGCGCGTCCGGCACAGGCATGCCGAGCCGCGACTGCGCGACAGTCTCGAATAAATCGGCGTTGCCCTGCTGAGCCTGGGGAAAAGCGGCGCGGGATACACGCTTCAGCGTATCGTAGATGCCCTGGAGATTGAGTTGCGTGGAGGTGTAAGAAACCGCATCTGCAGGCACGAATGAAAGAGAAGCCGGCGACGGCTGCCCGGCGGACCAGATGTCAAATGGCGTTCCGGTAGCAGCATCGCCCAGGATCGCCGCCTGCACGTGTGTTTTCGCGCCTTCGAACGAGATGTGGCCGCTGAGAGAGTGCATGGCGTCGAGCTTGGCAGCGTCGAGAAGCGGACGGACCTGGAGAGTTCCTGTTTTCGAATCAGCCGCAAGTTTTTCCAGGTCGGGAATGCGCAGAAAAAATTCGACCAAGCCGCCGCCCAGGTTCGCTTGCGCTTCCTGATACGCGGCGGATTGCGCCAGAGTTGCCGCTCCGGAAACTTTTCCATCGAGGCGGCTGAGTATTTCTTCCATGACGGATCGCTCACCGGCGCTGACGGCGCACTTGCCATGCTCGGCCCAATAGGTGGCGCCGCTTTTGCTTTCAGCCCTGAGGACCTGGACGCCTCCGATGGTGACCTGCGAGAGGAGAGGCGCTTCTTTTTCCGTAGCGCGCATCCCGAGAATCGCTTTCGAAAGCAGAGCTTCTTTTCCCGTGCGGTCATACACAAAAAACATGCCGTTCCAGACTGCCGGTTTTGCATCCGGAGCTGCATTCGAAACGGTTCGCTTTGCAGGCTCGCTCAGATAGCCGAGCGTGAATGAATTTTCAAGAAGCAGCGCGTATTCCTGAATCTCTTCCGCAGTCAGTTTTTCCTTTGGTGATTTCTCCGCCGAGGAACTAATCAGATTCGAAGCCATCGCCGAACGCACGGAAGCAAAATCAGGATCGTCCCAGAGCGCGAGGACGGAGTTTGCCTTTCTCGCTTCGGGGCCGGGGACACCGCGCCAGATCAGGTAGAACGCGGTGCGCGGGGACATTTGTGCGGGCCCGAGCGGAGCCTGCGCGCGCGCTGGATGCGAACCGGAGACAAAGAGGAGCGCGGCAATGGGTAAGAGGATTCTAATGCTCCGTGATTTCATCGGAGTGCTCCAAGACAACTAGCTAAGAGGAAAGGACTGACTTTTTAATGCTAACCCGGCGGGGGGAAGGACAGAAGCCCTGTCCCGCGCTGAGTTTCCAGAACGCGGAGCAGAGCTTCTTTGGAACCAAAATCGAAAATGCCATGTGACTACGACTGTGCAACTAGGGTTTTGTAGGCGTGGCGCTGGACGCCGGGGTCGCGGCGGCGGTCGGAGGAGCGGCGGCACCGCCGTCCTTCGGGGTCGCCAGATAGCCGGTGATCTGATTCTTGCCGACGTCGAAAACGACGATTTCGTAAGGGGCCATGCGGGAGCTGCCTTTTACATAGAACTGAACGGGCTCGCCGGAAGTCTTGTCTTTCTTCTCGATGGTCTTGTCGTCAGCGATGACGGTCACGGTGTACTTTGCTTTTTTCGGATCCGTTTTGTTAAGAGACATCTGCACGGGGCCGACACGCTGGGGCGTCTTGGTTTTTTGCAGAGTGAACTCGTAATAGTTGCGGTCGCCGCGGCGCTTGAGATCTTCCAGGTCGTCACGATTGTGAGCGATGAGGCCGCTCATGACGTTCATGTCGCCCAAGCTGCGCTCGAGTTTGCCTTTGGTGGCTTCCAGATCGGTCTTCGTGGCTTCGATGTCTTTCTTGGCGCCGCCGACTTCCGAGGCCACCGCGCCGATCTTTTCTTCGCTTTCCTTCTGGACCTGGCCGAGCTGCGCGGTGAGCTTCTGGTCGGACGATTGCTGTTCCTTGCGGATGGATTCGGCGCGGCTCTTGGCTTGCGCGAGCTCCGACTGCGTTAAGCCGACTCTCTGCGTGGTGATCTCCATCTTGCTCTTCAAGTCGGCGATTCGTGAATTCGCCTGGTCGAGCTGGGCGGAGAGAATTTTGTTCTGATCCTGCAGTTTGGCGAGGTCCTGGCTTAATCGGGACTGCATGGAATAGCCGGCAATGCCAATCACGGCCAGGGCGGCGATGACGACGCCAAACAGCACGGCGATCCACCGTGGTGTGCCCGTGGATTCGTAGTGGTAGGACTCCTGCGGGCTTGGTACGTTTGGAGAAATGCTCATTCCCCCTCCTCAGTGATCGGCGCCATCGTGAACGATGGTGCCGAAGGAGAATTATGGCTTGCAAATGCGAGTCTGTCCACCCGAGGGGGGAGAAGCAGCTGACAGTCGTAAGTTTACAGTTGTTAGTGAGGAGGGAAGAGAAAAGCTCGTGGTCGGTGCTCCGTGTCTGGCGGCGGTGCAACCGGGATGGAATGCCCACCGTCGCGACGAAAAGGGTGCGGAAGTGATTGATTATAAAATGGTTGTGAGGCGGCCATCGCGGGGGATGAATTCATCGCGGACAGCACCGTCCCTCATCGAGGGGGACCCTCGCGACTTAACGTTAGGAGGATACATGCAACGAGTATTTGGCCGATCCTGTTTTGCAGTGAAGAAAAATCCGGAAGGAATTCAACCGGCCACCTGCCTTATTCGTGCAGGACAACACTGAGGAGGGAGCTGTGGACCTGAAGTCCACCATTGTAATGAATGAAGCCCAGTTTCCTGAATTTGTTCATGAAAAAATTCACCCGCGATCGCGTTGTGCCAATCATTTCCGCCAGCATCTCCTGCGATACCTTGGGAAGCATCTTTTGAGGTTGGGGTTCCTTGCCGTAGCGAGCGAGCAGCAGAAGAGTCCGAGCCAGCCGTTTCTCGCTGGAATTGAAAAGCTGGTCGATCAAATCCTCTTCGATTCGGATGTTGCGCGAAAGCATATAAGACACGAAGCGGTCGGAGAAAGCATGTTCAGCGTGGAGCACGCGAATCATCTCGGTTTTTTCAATAACAAGTAAACTAGTGGGTGTAATCGCGGTCGCTGTCCCCATTCGAACAGACTGACCTGCCATGCCCCCCTCACCAAAAAAGTCACCTGGCCCCAGAATCGCCAGGACTGCTTCTTTGCCGACCTCATTTACGACGGAGAGCTTTACACCGCCTTTTTGAACGTACATCACACTTGTAGCGGGATCACCTTGAGAGTAGATCTTCTGCGATCTTCGATATTCCACAACTTTTCTCGCGACACCGGCAGAATCGAGAAAAGCTTGGGAATCGAAAGCGCGTTTCTGCGTGGATTTTTTCTTGGATAAGTTGCTTGGACTCGCGATTGTTTGCATAAAACCACCGCTTAACAGCAAGCCTATCATAAACATGGCGCTCAATAGCAAGAAAAATGATTGGGGGTGGTGCAGGTTGAAACGGCAGCTCCGCGGATAGTGTTCCAAAATGAATGGTACTACTTCTTTGAAAGCTCGCCCTTGAAATGACTTTCAATATCTTCACGACTAAGCGGGTTTCCCGCTTTGGCCAATACGACCGAATAGACGACCTCATTACCTGCAAGCTGAGCGGTGATAAACGCCCCGTCCAGCGGCAATTACCGGACGCTTTTTGATGAGCTAGTCGGAGTGCCAGAGATGGCCCGTGCGAAGGCAGCTTCCTAGGCGCGTATTACATCCGGCGAAGGCTTCAAGACACTGCCGGCAGAGTTGAGGCAAACGGAACAGTATTATTTCTTGCGTTTGAAGCGAGGGTGCACGGAGGGCCAGCGGGCGAAGATCGAGGTGGTGAGGCCGCCGCGGGGGGTGAATTCACCGCGGACGACGCACCACTCCGGGCGAACGGCGGCGACGATATCGTGGAGGATTTTGTTGACGGCGTTTTCGTAGAAGATGCCGAGGCTGCGGTAGGAGAGGAGATACATTTTCAGGGCTTTCAGCTCGATGCAGTCCTTCTTTGGCATGTATTGGATGGTGATAGTGCCGAAGTCGGGGAGACCGGTCTTGGGGCAGACGGAGGAGTATTCGGGAAAGCGCGTGGTAATGACGTAACCAGGAAATTGATTGGGCCAGGTCTCGAGTGCGGGCAGTTTTGTTTGGATGCCGGCGCGAGCGTGTTCTGCGGTGTAGTCGGGCATGAGTGCTCCTCGAGCTTATTGTATCGCGACGAGGGGCGGACTTTCTCTTGCGGAATTCCGCGCTTTTCGCCTACTCTTGGCGAGGAGAGAATCGATCGGCACCAGCTCGATAAGCTGCCCGGTTTGCCATAGTTCGGACAGCCGGCGTTCCAGACGCCGGTCGGTGCTGGATTATCTCTTCGGTTTCGTGGGCATCCTGCCGTGGCGCTGCGCATCCTGCGGGGCGCGATTTCACGCCCGCCTGATGCCATTTCGCACCTTCTTCTATGCCCATTGCGGGATTTGCGGCAATCTCGCATTGCGGCGCATCTCTGCCGCGCGTGTGCCGGGTGGGACAGCGATTCTCGGGAGAATCCTCGGGCTCCCGGCTTTGCGGTGCGAACCCTGCCGGCATAGGTTTTTTTCGATGAGACCGCTGCGACGGGAAGAGCGGCCCGTGGCGGCCGCGCAAGGCGAGTAATAATCCTCGACCAGACGATATCACTCGCTGTCGAAAGTGCAGTGCCTTGCAAGGAGAAACAAAATGAAGTCAGTAAGTCAAGGGAAGCTGAAAATCGACGCGAGAAGGATCACGAGTCGAGCAGAAAGAAGACAAGCGTCGTTAAAGCCATGAAGAAGCGGGTGAAGCTGTCCGATTCTTTTGCCAGAGCAGATCAACACGCATCAGCGCCGTTGGATCAAAACTTGGGATCGAATCGCAACTGCGGGCAGAAACCCGAGTTCGATGAAGGTCTTCGATAAATTCAAGCCAAAGGCCGCTTCTTTGTGAAGCATCGGCCTTATCGCGTTTCCCACCACCACCACCACCACCACCACCACCACCTCCTCCTCCATCATCACGACTACCACATCG
>WNFK01148567.1_pt1 | contig 14673 bp, 13 predicted proteins | sample 5400281 | NCBI WGS metagenome assembly WNFK01 (sample SAMN13153350, study PRJNA577476) | soil metagenome | isolation source: 20 cm soil on Douglas fir-dominated hillslope | place: USA:California | collected 2013-09-17 | reverse complement strand
GTTCATCTCGTCGTGGATGCGGCGCATGTCCGTGGCCGGCAGCTTCACAACGCAGTCACCGGGTTTGCAACTCTTCATCTCCGCCACGTCCCGGCTGCTGATCGTCACCGCGGCAACGTCTCCCGCCACGGCGGGACTGCTGAAGATTCCCAACTGCGTGCGGTTCGGCGTACGGAGCGAGGTGGGGAAATCGCTCAGCGCGCGCACGTATTGTTCGCGCGAAACCGGCAGGGTGATGATCCCGAATACCACCACGTCGCGGCGGTCGCGCGCGTCGAGCACCTTTACCACCGCCTCCCCGCGCTCGACGGTGCCCAGCTGCTCGGCGTCGAACCCGATGTTCTGCTCGAGGAACTGCGTGAGTTGCGCGGGTCGCTGCGGCGTGGCTGCCTGGAGCAGCACCAAGAAGATCAGCATAACCCTCCGTCAGATCAGAGAATCGATGGGAAGGTACGAGAAGAATTTCGCGCCAAGGGCGCGCCAGAATCCAGCCTTTGGCTCGTCGGTGTAGCCGCCAGTCCATCGCAGGCCGCCGTTCGCGCCACGGGTGACTTCGTACGCCATCGTCGGTGCCGCCCAATAGTCGAACAGGCGCGCCACCTCGGTGGCGAGCTCCGGGCTGCTGACGAGCACGCCCACCTCGGTGTTCTGGTCGAGTGAGCGGGGATCGAGGTTCACCGATCCGATGAAGACCGACGTGCCGTCGAATACGAAGGTCTTGCCGTGCAGGCTCGCCCGCGAGGACCCGACGATACTGGCGGCGCGGGGGCCTCTCGCCCCCGCGGCCTCCGGCCGCAATTCGTAGAGCTGCACGCCTGCGGCGAGCAGCGGCCGCCGGTACTTCAGGTAGCCCGCGTGCACGAGCCAGACGTCCGTCGCTGCCAGCGAATTCGTCAACACCTTGATGCTGACGCCCGCGCGGCGCCGCTCGCCGAAGATCGCGACGCCCTGTTTCCCGGGGACGAAATAGGGCGACACGACCAGCAGGTTCGAACGCGTGGCGCGGAGATGCGGCGCGATCTGGCCCCTCAGGTACTCGTCGCGACGCGTGCCGGGGGGCGTCATCAGCTTGTCGGGAGGGTCCGCGATCACCCGGCCCTCGGCCCAATGCAAATGCAGCGCGTGCGCGTTCAGGTCCTTGGCGAGATCGGACCCGGCCAGGGCGCGCGCATATGCGGAGTCGGCCAATTGCGCGCAGCGGTCCCCGAGCTCCTTGCGGGCAGCGGTGAACTGCGTGTCGCTCGGCGTGAACGTGCCGAGCTTCATGATCGGGATCGCGTAACGGCTGTTCCAGTAGGCGTCGAAGCTCTGCGTCGACTGCCGGGCCACGGGGCCGACCGCGAGGACGTCGACGTCCTGAAAGTCGAGCTCGCCGAGGCTGAAGTACTCGTCGCCAATGTTGCGGCCGCCCAGAATCGTGGCGATGCCGTCGGCGATGAACTGCTTGTTGTGCATGCGGCGATTCACGCGCGTGAAGCTGGTGAGCAGCTCGACGAGGCGGTGGAGGCCCAAGCGGTGGACGTAGGGATTGAAGACCCGGATCTCGATGTTCTGGTGGGCATCGAGGCCCGCCACCACCTCGTCCTTCTTATCGAGGGTGCCCCAGTCGTCGAGCAGCACGCGCACCCGCACGCCGCGATCGGCGGCGGCGATGAGGCGGTCGATGATCAGCGAGCCGGTTTGATCGGGGTGGAAGATGTAGTACTGGAGATCGAGCGTGCGGTCGGCGAGCTCGATGAGAGTGGCGCGCGCCACGAACGCGTCGAGGCCAGTCGGCAAGAGTCGGAAGCCGGACCGACCTTCGTTCGCCTCGCATTGCGTGTCGATCCAACGTTCAAGCCGTGCCAAGCGACGAAAGGTTGTGTCTGGTCAGGTGGTCCGCCAGAGCGCAGAATGTACCCATGGAAACATCCGCGCACGCTTTGCTCAGCCAGTGGGAAAGCTTCTACGTCATCGTCGGGTCATCGGGCGCTGGGCTCACCGGGTTGATGTTCGTGGTGATCACCCTCGCCGCCGACTCGAGCGTACCACGCACGCCGGAAACGCTCAACGCATACGGAACGCCGAACGTAATCCACTTTGTGGCTGTGCTCCTCATCGCGGCAGTGCTCAGCGCACCATGGCAGCGGTTCAAGGATCCTGCCCATGTCATGGGCGCCATCGCGCTTGCGGGGATCGTGTACGGGCTGATCGTGGTGCGACGCGTGCTGCGACAGACCGGTTACAAACCGGTGCTCGAGGACTGGGTGTGGCACGGCGTGCTGCCGATGACGGCCTATGCAGCGTTGTTTGTCGGTGCCGCCGGCATGTCTCACGATCAGATCTGGGCCCTGTTCCTCATCGCCGCCGTGTCCTTGTTGAAGCCAAAATGACGCTCGCGCGCCGGCAGCTGCTGAAGTCGCTCGTCGCCGCGTCGCTGTTCCCGGCGATCCGCCTCGATCGATCATCACCGCCCCGGTCTCGACCACTGCTCGGTCTGGGCGGGGACCCCGACTGGCTGGCGATTCGCGCCCTCTTCCCGCTCGCGCCTGATTGGACGCACCTCTCGAGCTTCCTCTTCGTCTCGCACCCCAAGCCCGTAGCCGACGCAATCGACCACTTTCGCAAGAAGCTCGACTCTGACGCGACGTGGATCGAGATCGCGGCGTTCAGCGACGCCGAAGGACGGCCGTTCACCGCGGTGAAGCGGGCGCTGGCCGACTACATCGGCGGCAGCCCGACCGAGATCGCCTTGACCTCCAATACGACCACCGCGCTCGCGATGGTCTATCACGGGCTGCGCATTCGCCAGGGTCAGGAGGTGCTCACCACCGAGCATGATCACTATTCGCACCATGAGTCGATCCGCTACGCCGCGGCGCGCTCGGGGTGCGGGGTGCGCTACATCGCTTTGTTCGACACACCGGCTGCGGCGCGCGCCGATCAAATCGTGGAACGCATCGCCCGCGCGATCACGCCGGCGACGCGGGCGGTCGGGGTGACGTGGGTGCAGTCTTCGACCGGCATCAAGCTGCCGATTGCGGGAATTGCCGAGGCGGTCGCGCGCGCGAATCGCGGCCGCACCCCGGCTGATCGGTGCCTCCTGATCGTGGATGGCGTGCACGGATTTGCGAATCAGGACGTGGACATCGCGCGCCTCGGCGCGGATTTCTTTGCCAGCGGCGGCCACAAGTGGCTGTTCGCGCCGCGCGGCACGGGGTTCTTGTGGGGAAGGAGCGATGCGTGGCCGGAGCTCCGGCCCACGATTCCGAGTTTCGACCCCGACACGATCGACGCGACGTTCGGCGCCTGGGGCGCCCGCACAGAGCTGCCGCCGACGCAGGCGGCCTTCGTGTCGCCGGGTGGGTTCATGGCATACGAGCATCTGCTCGCCATTCCTGCCGCCGTCGAACTGCACCGCACGATCGGGCGCGACCGCATCGCGAGTCGCATTGCAGAATTGAACGGCGCCTTTCGTGCAGGCGCCGCGCGGATTCCCGGTCTCACGTTGCACACGCCACGCGATCCGGCGCTGTCCGCCGGAATCTCATGCTTCGAGGTCCAGGGCTTAATCCCTGGGCAGGTCGTGGCGCGTCTTGCGGAAAAGAAGATTCGCACGACAACATCTCCGTATAAGGTCAGCTACGCGCGCGTGTCCGCGGGTATCATGAACAGACCGGAAGAGATCGAGCTAGTCCTGCGCGAAATCCGAGCACTGTCCTAAAGGAGGGTCTGTGCAGTCTCAGACTTACGATGCCATCGTCGTCGGGTCCGGTATCTCGGGCGGCTGGGCGGCGAAGGAGTTGACGGAGAAGGGTCTGCGCGTCCTGCTGCTCGAGCGTGGCAAGAACATCGAGCACGTGAAAGACTACCCGAACGCGACGAAAGCGCCGTGGGATTATCCGCATCGCGGCCGGCGCACGCGCGCGATGGTGGACGCCTATCCGGTGCTGAAACGCGACTACGCGCTCAACGAAATGAACCTCGACTGGTGGGCCTCGGACAAAGACTCGCCTTACACTGAGGTCAAGCGGTTCGACTGGTATCGCGGCTACCATGTTGGTGGTCGGTCGCTCATGTGGGGGCGGCAGAGTTATCGCTGGAGTGACTTGGATTTTGAAGCGAACGCCAAGGACGGCATCGCGGTCGATTGGCCGATCCGGTACGCCGACCTCTCGCCGTGGTACGACTATGTCGAACGGCATGCCGGCATTTCGGGCTCCCTGGAACGGATGCCCCAGCTCCCGGATGGCCAGTTCCAACCGGCGATGCCGCTCAACTGCGGCGAAACGCTGATCGCCGGACGGCTGCGGCAGAAATTCGGAGGCCGGCGGCGGATCATCCCCGGCCGCACGGCAAACTTGACCCGGCCCTTGCCGGGACGCACGCAATGCCAGTATCGCAACGCGTGCTGGTTGGGTTGCCCCTACGGCGGGTACTTCAGCACGCAATCCTCGACGCTGCCGGCCGCGGTCGCGACGGGACGGCTGACGCTCAAGCCGTTCGCGATCGTGACGGAGGTACTGTTCGACCGTGACAAGAAACGCGCGACGGGCGTGCGCGTGCTGGACGCGGTCACGGAGCAGACGACCGACTACACCGCGCGCATCATCTTTTTGTGCGCCTCCACGCTGAATTCCACGTGGCTCCTGCTGCGCTCGGCGACGGAGCTGTGGCCCGGCGGCCTCGGCAGCAGCTCGGGGGAGCTGGGGCACAACCTCATGGATCACCACTTCCGGGTCGGTGCCTCGGGCACGATCGACGAGCCCGGTCTCGACAAGAAGTACTTCTACGGCCGGCGCCCGACGGGGTTCTACATCCCACGCTACCGCAATGTTGGCAGCGACAAACGGGTGTACCTGCGCGGCTTCGGCTACCAGGGTGGGGCGAGCCGGCAGGGTTGGTCGCGCGCGGTGGCGGAGCTGGGCGTGGGCGGCGCGTTCAAGGATGAGATGGCGCAGCCCGGCGCGTGGACCATCGGCGCCACTGCGTTCGGGGAAATGCTCCCCAATCACAAGAATCAGGTCACGATCGACCCAATCAAGAAGGACAAGTGGGGTCTGTCCGTCCTCGCGATCGATTGCGCCACGGGTGAGAACGAGCGTCTGATGCGCAGGGATATGATGAACGACATGGCCGAGACGCTCGAGGCCGCCGGCGTCAAGGACGTGGACACCTATGACAACCCCTGCTTCCCAGGCATGGGGATCCACGAGATGGGTACGGCGCGCATGGGACGCGATCCTAAGACATCAGTGCTCAACGCGCACAACCAGGTATGGGACGCCCCGAACGTCTTCGTGACGGACGGGTCCTGCATGGCATCGACAGCCTGTCCGAACCCTTCGCTCACGTACATGGCGCTGACCGCACGCGCGGCGGACTTCGCCGTAGGCGAGCTCAAGCGCAACAATCTCTAACTCGCGAGGCACCGATGTCGGAACCGACACAGACTCACGTCATCGATCGGCGCGAAGCGATCCGGCGCGTCACCGTCTTGCTCGGCGGCGTCGCGTTAGTGGGCGGCGGCGGGCTGGTTGCGGCATGTGAGCGGGCCCAGAACCGTGCCGCCGGCACGCGCGAGGCAGGGACGTTCACCGCCCAGGACATCGCGTTTCTCGACGAGGTGGCGGACACGATTCTGCCCGAGACCAAGACGCCGGGTGCCAAGGCTGCGCACGTCGGTGCGTTCATGGCGCTGATGGTCACGGACACCTACGACGACCAAAGACAGACGATCTTTCGTGACGGCATGAGCAAGCTGAACGCGACCGCGTTCATGGCGGCGACGCCCGAACAGCGGCTGGCGCAGCTCGAGCAAGTGGACCGCGAGCAGAAGACGTATATGGATGCGAAAAAGGACTCCGATCCACCGCACTTTTTCCGCTTGATGAAGGAGCTGACGCTGCTGGGGTACTTCACGTCGGAAATCGGTTGCAGTCAGGCGATGCGCTACCGGGAGACGCCGGGGCGCTTCGACCCCTGTGTACCGTACGCCCCCGGCGAGACGGCGTGGGCGGGACACGCATAGACGCGGGTCACGTCCTACCTTCCCGAGACTAGCCGCTCGAAGCGCGGATTACCTTTGAGCGGCGCGAAGTTGGGATCGATCCCGAGCCATGCCGGCGAGAGATAGTAGGGGATCTTGAGCAGGGATTCGAGCTGGTCGAGCGCCTTGTCGGACTCTCCGACGAGCAGGTAAATGCGTAGCAACTGGTGCCGGAGGTAGCAGCCTTCATAAGAGTCGCGGCTGATGGGCACGAGCGCCGTCCCGCGCTCCCCTTCCGCGATCGCCTCTGCCTTGCGACCGAGATAGGCGAGCGCCAAGCCCAGGAAGACATGCCGCTGGGGATTATCGGGCGTCGCCCGGAGATCTGCTTCGAAGGTGATCCGGGCGGTGTCGGCGTAGACGCGGGCGAACGCCTGATTGCCGCGCAGGGCGTGGGTCTGGGCCAGGATGATGGCCCAGGTGCCCCGGTCGTTGTCCCAGGCGCTCGGCGGAAGGGTCAGGAGCTGCCGCTGCCCGGCCTCGTCCAGCACCCAGTAGAGGTCATCATAGTTCCCGAGGTAGGCGAGCAGAGCTGCGGGCTCGACGGTCGTGAGCCTGGCGCGCACGACCCGCCGAGCCGCGGCGAGATCGCCCTGGGCGAGCGCCATTAGCACCATCTGCTGGATCACGGCGAGGTTGGTGGGGGCGAGCGCGAGGGCCCGGTCGCTCGCTGCCCGGGCCTCCGGGTAACGGCGCAAGTAGAGCAGCGTGACCGCAGCGCGTCGCGCCGTGTTGGCCGAGCGGGGATCGAGAGCACCCGCTTTGGTGAGATGCTGGTAGGCCGCGTCCCAGCGGCCCAGGCGCTGCTCAGCCAGGGCCGCCGTCACGAGCAGCTCGACGTTGTTGGGCGCCAGCTTGAGTCCGGGCTCGACCGCCGCGAGCGCCCGCTGGTTGTCTATCGCCACGTTCCGATAGTAGTCGCCAAGCGCCAGTTGTCCGTCCGGCCGGTCTGGAGCGAGTACCCGCGCGCGCTCGGCGGCGTCACGGGCTCGCGCCGCCCGCTGGGACGTGGGTATGCCGTTGGCGTACAGGAAAGTGCTCGCGCGGGCGAGCTGGGCCCACGCGGGGACGAACGCTGAGTCGAGCGCCACCGCCTGCTCGTAATAGCCGATGGCGCTCCGCAGACTGGCAGGATCACTCACCGACATCCCCTGCGCGGCGGCCTCACCTTTCAGGAAGGCGTCATAAGCTGCCAGGCTCGCAGTCGGCCTCGCCGCGAGCTCGTGGCGCGCGCTGTCGCCCAGCGCCACGTTGAGCGCATTCGCGACCTTGCCCGCAATGTCACCCTGCACCTGGAAGACATCCGTGAGTGCCGCATCGAACGGCTGCTGCCACTGGGTGGTTGGCGCACCCCCCGGCTTGATCTGGACGAGCTCGGGGCTCACGCGGACGCGGCTTGGGGCCCCCGGCGCCTTTTCCCACCGCACGGTCGCGGTGAGCAGGTACTCGGCGCCGAGCTCTCGGGCGATCTGCTGCGGCGGCTTGGTGCTGCGCCGGTATTCGTTGGAGCTGGCCCGCGCGATGACGGCGAGCCCCGACAGCTGCGAGAGCTTCCCGCGCACCTCATCCGTCATGCCGTCCGCGAAGTACCCGTCGCTCGAATCGCCGAGATTCTCGAACGGCAACACGGCCAGCACGCGACGCCCCGTCTCCGCGCCGGTGCCCCCATGCGAGCGGCGCCAGGCGAAGAGCACGCCCACGCCGAGGAGGAAGCCGAACACGAGCATCGTCGCGGCGACCGGCACGCGCCGCCGGGCAGTCGCGGGGGGCGGGGCCGTCAACGTTCGAGCGAAGTCGCCGGCGGTAGCGAACCGGTCGGCCGCGATCGGGGCCAGGGCCCGACGGATCGCGGCATCCACCTCCTCCGGGACGCCGGGCCGCCCCCGCCGCACGCTCGGCGCCGGCTCCGTGAGACGCCTCGCCATGATCGCTTGCATCGTGGGACCCGTGAAGGGCGGCTCGCCCGCCAGCATTTCGTAGAGGACACTGCCCAGCGCGTAGACATCAGTGCGGGCGTCAATCACGCGGTCCGCGCTCGCTTGCTCCGGGCTCATGTAGTCCGGCGTGCCGATGGCGAGCCCCGTCTCCGTGAGGCGGCTGTCCTCTCCGTCGAGCGCGCGGGCGATCCCAAAGTCCGCCACAAGAGTTGAGCCATCGCTGGTGAGCCAGATGTTCTCGGGCTTGATATCGCGGTGCACCACGCCATGCGCATGGGCATACTGGAGCCCTTGGGCGGCTTCGAGCGTGATGCGGAGGGCGTCCTCCATCGGGAGCTGCCGCTCCCGCTGCAACCGATCTCGCAGTGACTCGCCCTCGATGTACGGCATGGTGAACCAGAGCCGCCCGGCCGCGTCGCCGGAATCGAGGACAGTCATGATGTGAGGATGCTGAAGGCGCGCCACGAGCCGAATCTCGCGCTGGAAGCGCTGCGTGCCGAGGCTCGCCGCCATCTCGGAATGCAGCACCTTCAGCGCGACCGGCCGATCGTGCTTCAGGTCATGGGCCAAATAGACCGTGGCCATGCCGCCTCGCCCGAGCTCGCGCTCGAGCGCATAGCGGTCTCGGAGCGCGTCGCTCAAAGCTGCCGGCACGTCCGCCAGGCACTTACCCTTTTGTGAAGTGTCGGGCAAATCTGTATCGCGCGGCGCTCTGATGCCACCCGCGGACGAGTACTAACGGGGCCTAATGAGGGAGGGTCATCCTATGTCTGATTCCAGTCCCCACACCACCGACCGTCGCGGATTCGTGGGCGCGGTCGCAACGCTTGGCGCGGGCCTGGCCCTGGGTGGGGGCACTCGCGGAGAGCGGTTATTCGCCGCCCAGCAGCCGGCCTCGGATGCGTGGCTCGATCGTCTCAAGGGCAAGCACCGGCAGTTGTTCGACGTGCCGGAACCCGAGGGCGGCACCGTGTTGCGCCACGTGCGCAACTATTTCGACGCCTGGCGCAACGCGTTCGGAGTCGGTGAAAGCGATGTCAGCGTGGTCGTGACGCTGTACGCGCGGACCACGCCGCTCGGACTTCAGGACGCGATGTGGGAGAAGTACCAGCTCGGCGCTGCGTTGAGCATCACCGATCCAACGACGAACGCGCCTTTGATCCGCAACTGGTTCGCTCACCCCAAGCCCGGCGATCCCGTTGCCGACGGAGAGCCCGAAACGTCGATGGAAATTCTGCAGCGCCGCGGTGTGATATTCGCGCTGTGTAACAATGCGTTGACGCGTTGGGCGGCGCGGCTCGCGAAGAGCGGGCTGGGGGGCGGCACGGCAGCGGATGTCCACGCCGACCTGGTGGCGCACGCCTTACCAGGCGTGGTGATCGTTCCGGACGTGCTGGTCGCGATGACCAAGGCGCATGAACGCGGCTTTGCGTACGTGCGATCCTGACGGATTGGTCTGGTGGTGGTGATGCTCCCTAGTTGCTCCGACAGGAGTGGTACTCTATACTTCCGTATCACTCCGACAGGAGCGGAGATTGAAGCGCGTTGCGGACGTCATGCCGGGTACGCTGGACCTGCTCATTCTCAAAGCGTTGGCGCTCCGCCCCATGCACGGGTGGGGCATCACCAGCCGGATTCAAGAGATGTCGCATGACACCTTCCAGATAGGCCAGGGCTCGTTGTATCCCGCCCTCCAGCGCTGCGAGCGGCGGGGTTGGGTGACGTCGTATTGGCGGGCCACGGAGAACAATCGCCTTGCGAGATATTACGATCTTACGGCGCCGGGAAAGCGAGCAATCGGGCAAGAGACCGCGCGCTGGCGCCGCTTCGCCGGGGCCGTGGACCTGGTGCTAGGGGAGTAGTCGGCTACTTCGGTTTCTGAGGGTTGCCTGCAGATCACGCAGGATTCTGCTCTGATTGCGCAAAATCGCTTTTTGATTCGCGATGATTCGCCGCTGATTTGTGAGCGATGCGCCCCCCGCCATTGGTCTGCTCCGGTTGTAGTAAGGAACCGGAAAGTACTCAGCTCCGAGTCCTTCAGCCACCGCAGCTCAGTGTTGCTGAAAAACTCTGATGTAGTCGACGTCGAGCTGCCGAGTCAGCGTGGAATCCAGCAGTCCCTTGTTCCAGGATCGCTGCCAGCTGTTGTCGACCATGATCGGCGGGCTCGTCGGTTCGGCGACGAGGTGCGCAGCTCCGCCGCTGACGTGGATCTGCGAAGCGGCATAGTACTCTCGGCCCTGATTGAACGACCCCGTGCAGCCGCCGTAATTCCAATCGAAGCAGGGCGTCAGCTTCGCCGCATCGTACCCGCTGCCTTCGAATTCCTCCGAAAAGCCGAGCTGCCAGGTATGACCGGCAGGGAAGCCCAGACCAGCACGCGGGCCAGACCGTGCAGCCTCATCGAGGGAAGTTTCGAGCTCGTGTGGAGGCGCCGCAGCGCCCTTGCTCACCGAGCGCCTGTTCAGTGCACCAAGCTGAGCACAGCCTCCAGCACCGGATCCCGATTGGCGAAATAGTCGGTGGACCGCACTGCGACGCTCACCTGGGGCGCGATCCACTGCCGCCGATCGAGCGGACTCGCATCCTGCCACCAGCGCGTCGAGATGCTGCCGCGCAGGCCGCTGTAGGGGAGCACCAGCTCGGTGTCCTCGCCGGCGAAATTGGGCTTGGAGCCGCTCGGCTCGCCCACGAACGTGGCGTCGGTCCACCGCTCGACGTTGTTCAGGAAGTTCTGCGCGGCGGAGAACGTGGTCCGGCCCGTCAGCACCCACAGGTGGTGGCCCGGTGCCACATCGAACGCCACCAACGCCCGCACCAGCGGCCGATTCAGCCCGTTGTTTCCGCCATTGTTACGACGAAGATCAACGATGAGATGCCTGGTGCTGTTACGCTGGAGCACGCGAGTCAGGGAATCCGCGAACTGCGCCACGGTCAGCGACTCACCGTCCTGGACCTGATTGTACTGCACGAACACCGCCGCTTTTTCGGGAAGTAGCTGGAGCCACTGCGGCGCGTCGAGATGGTGCAGGGCAAGCGGCGGGCTCCCGCCGATGCCTGGAGCGGGGCCGAGTTTGAAGCTCGGCGCGCGAAACCCGGTTGCGGGAAGGGTCACGGTCTCGCGGCGGCCGTCGCGAGTCTCGAACGTGTACGTGATCGCCCCGACGTCGCCGCCCAAGCCCACGGCGGCTGCGAAGTCCGGGAGCGTCAGAAACAGCGCGCCGAGGACCGCGATGCCCATCGGATTGTCGCGGCTGATATACGGCTCGAGTCGGCGGAGAGCTTCGGCGACCGGCACGCCGCCAACGGCAACGATCCGTTGCCCGACGCGGCCGCCCAGCCCGGAATCGGCGCCGACGACGGTGAGGCCATCGCTGAACAACCAGAGATCGAGCGGCACCCGCGTGAAGGCGACGCGAGGCGAGGGCATCGGGTACAGGATGCTGTGCCCGTCGCGCAGCATCGCCAACAAGCGTTGGATCTCCACCGCCATCCGGCCATTTGAGAGTGTGGCAACACGGCGCTCGAGGTCTGCGGCGGCGGCAAGGAACTCGGGTTGGTAGGCCGGCCGCTCCGGGCCGGCATGCATGCGCTGTGCTTCGGCCACCAGATAATCGATGTCGTACCGCCAGCCGGCGACGCGATTCGCGAACTCGCCGGGGCCGAGCCCCGCGAGCCGGCGAAACGCGGAGTCGTCGCGCCATCCGCCAAAAATGCTGTCCTGCGCAATCTGGCTGCGCCGCTCCAGGCGGAACGCGAGCGAGCGATTCAGCCAGGCAATCGTCGAGTCGCGCTCGCCGCGACGGGCGTAGAGCTGGGCCACGAGATACGCGATGAGATTCTGCGGCGCGGTGCCGGCATCCAAGGCACGGCGATACCAGTCGATGGCGTCATCGATCTGGCCTGCGCCACTCGTCGCGCGGCCAAGACCCATGAAGACGCCGATCTGGGTCGAGTCGCGCTCGAGAATCTGGCGGTAGAGGCCGGCGGCGGCGTCAAAGCTGCGTTGTCGCACGAGCGAGTCGGCGCGGGCGCGCAGGACCGAGACCGTCGCGGGGTTCTGAGCCTCGACGAGGCCGCCGGTCACCGTGACCATGGCGAGGATCCCCGCGGTTACCATCCCGCGCCGTTTCGTCACGCTATGTCTCCCGGTGTGGTGGATAGGGAATGGTACGGGCGCCTGCGACGGCGTGTTTCCGTGCCTTTGGCACCACTGGACCCCGGACGGCCGTCGCGGGTAAATTACCACTATATCGAGCATCGATATACTGGGGGGGGACCATCGTGAGGAAACGCCCGGCCGGCCGGCCGCCTGAGGCATACCTGCCTTTGCCGCCCGCAACGTTTCACATCCTGCTCGCGCTTGCGGACGGGGAGCTGCACGGCTACGCGATCATGAAGGGTGTCGCGGCGCGCTCCGAGGGCAGCGTACGGCTTGGACCGGGGACGCTTTATGGATCGCTGAAGCGGCTGCTGAAGGCGGGCCTCGTAGAAGAATGTGGCGAGCGGGTAGACCCGGAGCGCGCGGCGGCTCGAGGCAATGGTGCGTGCGGCGCGGCGCAGGAAGCTGATCGGTGAGAGGCCCGCATGAGCGCCGAGGGCATCTACCGTCTGCTGCTCCGCGCGTACCCGCCGGCATTTCGCGCCGAATATGGACGAGAAATGGTGTTGGTCTTTCGCGATCAGTGTCGGGACGGCGACGTGCGAACCCTCGGATTCTGGGTGCGCGTCTTCTGGGATGTCGTGCGTAGCGCACCGGCGCTGCGCGCGGAAGCCACTCGAACAGTTGAGGTCATTATGAAGCTCGCTGCAATCCTCACCGTGTTGCTCGGCGCATATGGCATCCTGGGCGCCATGAACGAATGGGGCGCCGCGTCCCAACACGCCGGCACATACGTGCTTGCGATCGTGCTCGGCGTCGCCGCGAGTCTGCTCCTCCTCGGCGCCGGTGTCGGGATCCTGCTCCAGAAGCGCCAGGCAGCGCGGCTCGCGCTCGCCCTGTCGCTCGTATGCTTTGTGGCTGCGCGGCTGGTGTTTCCCTGGATGTCCATCTTCCTACAATTGATTGGCTTTGTGCTGCCCGTTGGGCTCTTGATCGCGCTGTATTGGCCGCGCCAATCCTCAACATTGGGAGCGGCCTCGATGGTTCTGGTGGGGCTTGCGGTCCCGCCATTTTGTCGAGCTCAGGCCCTCCCGCTCGGCCGTTGGACCGGGTCGGCGGGGCCGATGGATCGACCGGCGGCCCATCCGATCACGTTCGACGTGGCGGCAGTCGGCGACTCCTTACAGATCATGCTCCACCCCGACAGAGGAGACGACTATCGGCTCGACGCCATTCGCCTCCGCGGCGATACCCTGAGGTTCACACTTCACCTAGCGCGACCGCTCCCGCCGGGAGACATACCCGGGGGCGCGCACGGGGTCGGCTGCACGCTGCTGCGTCAAGGCGATGGCTCTTACACGGGGTTGTGTACCGGCCCGGATGGCATGCGCAGTGACCTGCGCATGGTTCCTCCCGGGTCGACGCAGGCAGCCGACACCGTAGGGGATCTCCCGCTCACCGCGGCACAACGCCAGTCATTCGTGGGGACCTACTCCGTGACGCTCCCCATGGGAGGGCAGGATGTGCTTCGGGTTTTCGAGGAGAATGGACTTCTCAAGGCCCACAGCTCGCACGAGAATAAAACTGGACGACTGCTCTACCAGGGCGACGGCGCGTTCCGACCAGAGGGATCGAACTTTGTCATTACGTTCGTGTTCGATGCCGGTCGTGCGACAGGGTTCACAGGTCACAGGGAGGACGGAGTTCTGAAGGGAGCGCGGATGCCGTAACGCGAGACGCGATCGCGCGGCAACTCGGGACCCTTGGTTCCTGTTACGGGCGCTTTCGCTGTTTTCGCTGTTCGCTGACTGCTCTCCAGCAGTACCACGCGGCCACGGTGCGGTAAGGCCGGAAGGGTTCGCCCAGGGCCTGCAGCTCCTTCGGCGTCGGCAGCCGCTTCAAGCCGTACGCCCGTGCGTACCCTGTGCGAACGCCGTAGTCCCCCACCGGCCACACATCGAGCCGGCGCAGCTGAAAGATCAGGAACATCTCCGCGGTCCAGTGTCCGATGCCACGGACGACCGACAACGACGTGACGATGTCCTCGTCCGAGAGCCTGCCGATGCGCTGCAGCCGAACGGTTCCATCGACGACCTTCGCCGCGAGATCTCTGATGGCGGCGACCTTGCTCCGCGACAGTCCCGCGGTGCGCAGCCTTCTGGCGGAGACTGCGAGGACGGCGTCGGGTGAGAGATCTCCGTCGAACAGGGCGAGAAATCGTCGGTGGATGGCGGCGGCCGCTGCTCCGGCAAGCTGTTGATAGAGGATGCTCTCGGCGAGGGCGGCAAAGTGCGGGGTGTCGGGTCTGGGGAGGCGGAAGGGCGCATTGCGGTCTATCAGCTTCGCCATGACCCGATCACGGCGCGCCACTTCTGCAACCGCTGTGGAAAAGGTGTTCACAGAGTGGGGTAACGCTACCCACGAGGGATTGGTTGCATAATGGAGTACCGAATCGAACCGCGCGCCGCTAGGGGCGTGACTACGCTTCGGGCGTTGCGCTATATTCCCGAACGCGCATGAAGGTCTCTCTCGTCAGACTCGTCGCCGTGCTGGTGCTAACCGGCCAGATGTTGCCGGTTGGCCTGCCGCTGCTGTGTGACCAAGTC
>WNFK01098823.1_pt1 | contig 14675 bp, 13 predicted proteins | sample 5400281 | NCBI WGS metagenome assembly WNFK01 (sample SAMN13153350, study PRJNA577476) | soil metagenome | isolation source: 20 cm soil on Douglas fir-dominated hillslope | place: USA:California | collected 2013-09-17 | reverse complement strand
GCCGGATCGCGCGGCGCTCCTGGCCCTGCTGCTGGGGCCGACCGGGAACCTGCGGGCGCCCACGCTGCGGAAGGGCCGCACCCTGATCGTCGGATTCGAAGAGGAGACCTACAAGAAGCTGCTCAGCTAGGCGCGATGAGCCATGAGAGTGGCTCCGCCTGATGATCGACGCGGAGTGGTTCGGCTAGGGCAGCAGCACCAGCGGCCCGGTCGTCCGCCGGCCCTCCAGGTCCCGGTGCGCGTCCGCCGCCGCGGCCAGCGGGTAGCGGTGCCGCGTCTCCACCCGGATCGTCCCGGCGCGCAGCGCCTCGAAGGTCTGCTGCGCGATCTCGTTCAGCGCCGCGCGCTCCGCCGTGTAGTGGAACAGCACGGGCCGGCTCAGCGTGGTCGACTTGGATCCCAGGACCTCGGGGCCGATCGCCGCGAGCGGACCGCTGGCCTGACCGTAGCTCACCCAGTGGCCGCAGAGGGCCAGAGCCTCCAGGTTCTCCTCCATGGCGGCCCGGCCGACGCCGTCGTAGATCACGTCCGCGCCGCGGCCGTTGGTCGCCGCCTTGACCGCGGCCGCGAAGCGGTAGTCCCGGCCGACCAGGGGGAGCTCGCAGCCGTTCGAGCGGGCGAGGCGCGCCTTGTCCTCGCTCGAGACGGTGCCGATCACTCTCGCGCCGAGGGCCCGGGCCCACTGGCACAGGAATAGCCCGACCCCGCCCGCGGCCGCGTGCACCAGGACGGTCTCGCCCGCGCGCACGCGATGCGTGCGATGCAGCAGGTAGGCGGCGGTCATTCCCTTGAGCATCAGCGCGGCGGCGGTCTCCTCCCCCACGTCGTCCGGAAGGACCACGACCTGATCGGCCGGCATGGTGCGGGCGCTCACGTAGGCGCCCGGCGGTGCGCAGGCGTACGCGACGCGGTCGCCGGGCAGCAGGTGCGCGACCCCGTCCCCCACGTCCTCCACCACGCCGGCCGCCTCCATCCCCACGACCGCCGGCGGCTCGATCATGCGATAGAGGCCGGCGCGCACGTAGACGTCGATGTAGTTGACGCCGACCGCGGTCTGGCGGATGCGCACTTGGCCGGGGCCGGGCGGGCGCGCGGGCAGCGACTGGTGGCGCAGCACCTCGGGGCCGCCGAAGGCGGACACCACCACGCCCTGCGCCGGCATGGCCTCTCCGGACGGGGGACGCCGCCGCCCCGCCGCGTGACCCGGGCGTCGCAGAAACGTCCGCAGGCCCTCGAAGCCGCCCTCGTAGACGCCGGTCCCGACCATGTCGGTCAGCTCGCGCTCGCGGCCGGGCGGCGCGTCGAAGGTGGACTGCCAGTGCCAGAAGGTGCGCTCCCCGTCGGTCACCCGCTTGAGCTGCAGGGTGGCCACGTACCGGCGCAGCGGCACGCTCGCGTCGAGGATGCAGTAGGTGGAGACGTGGTCCCGGTCGGACAGCGCGAGGAGCTGCTCGCGGATGCGGTTGCCGTCACGCAGCGTGAAGCGCCGCACGCAGCCGACCTGGTCGGAGGGCTCGCCGCCCTCGATCTCCGACTCGGCCACCACCGGGTGCCACGCGGTGTGGCTGTTGAAGTCGCGCAGCACCGCCCACACCCGCTCGATCGGCGCGTCGATGATCGCGGAGCGCGTGACCCGGATCATCGGCGCGACCCCGAAATGTCGTAATTCAAGACCTGACCCCGCAACTAGCGGCGGAACATGGCCTTGAGCGCGTCGAAGGCGGTCTGGAAGACGCTCTGCCCGATCTGCTGGGCCAGCTCCCCTTCGCGCTCCGGCGTGCAGTCGAACTCGGCCGACCATTCCGCGAAGGTGCGGCCGCCGTCCGTCACCGGCGTCAGCTTGAGCGTGGCCACGTAGTTCTCCACGCCCATCGGGGATTCCAGAATCGAGTACGTGCACTGGAAGTCGTAGTCGGACAGGGTCAGGAGCTGCTCGCGGATGACCCCGCCGTCGCGCAGCCGAAAGTTGCGCACGCAGCCGACCGTGTCGGGGGCCAGTCCGCCCTCGATGCGCGAGTCGGCGACGAACGGGGTCCACTTGGGCAGACCGTTGAAATCGCGGACCTGGGCCCACACCGCGTCCGCGGGCGCCTCGATCACGCTCGAGACGTAGACTCGGATCACGGGCTATTCGCTCGGCTCGGAGGCGCCCTCGCCGGGCTGCGGCAGCGCCGCCGTCTGGCCGCGGTCGAGCAGGCCGCGCGCCGCCTTGCCGACGTCGCCCGAATCCACGCCGATCTCGCGCAGGAGCTGGTCCACCAGGGGCGCCTGCGCGCGGAAGCGGAGCGCGGAGTTCACCACGCTGTCGGCGAAGCCGCCATTGCTCTCCCGCCCGTCCCCGCGGCCGCCCCCGCCCCCGCCGAGCCCGTCCACCTGCAGGATCTTGATCCCCTCGATGCGCTCCATCGGCTTCACCGACTCGCGGATGATCCCCTCCAGCTTGTCGATCAGCCGGATGCGCATCGCGGAGACGCGTGCTTCCGGGGACAGCAGATTCTGCGCCTCGTTCATCAGCCGGGTCCCTTCCGCCTCCACCTCGTTGCGGACCCGCGCCGCCATCGCCCGCACGCGCTCGGAGTCGGCATAGGCCTCCGCCTCCGCGCGCACCGCGGCGCCCCGGTCACCGGCCGCCGCCTTCTCGGCCTCCGCGCCGATGCGCAGCCGCAAAGCGTCCCGCTCCGCCTCCTGCTGGGCCCCGATCAGCTCGATGCGCTTGCGCCGCTCCGCCATCTCGGTCTCGCGCACGGTGAACACCCGCTCCTCCTCGGACACCGCCTTGGCCCGCGCCAGGTCCGCCGCGCCCTGTGCCTCCGACTGCGCCCTGGACTGCTCGGCCACCGCGATCGCGCGCTGCTGCTCGGCCAGCTCGACCGCCTGCCGCCGCCCGATCTCGAGCTGCTGCACCTCGCGCTCCTTGCCGATCCGCTCCTCCTCCACCGCGCGCTCCGAGGAGATGCGCGCCCGGTCCACCGCCTCCCGCGCCCCGATCTGGGCACGCTCAGCCTCTTGCTCCTTCTCGGCGCGCTGGCGGGCCACGTCGGCCCGCTGGGAGGCGCGCTGCATCTCGAGCTCGCGCTCCTGGGCCAGCCGCGCGTACTCCAGCTCGCGGTCGATGTCGAGGGCCTGGCGCTCGGTCTCCAGGTTCTTGTTGCGCACCTGGATCATTGTGTCCTGCTCGATGTCGTTGCGGATCTTCTTGCGCCGCTCGATCTGCTCGGTGAGCCGGGTGAGGCCCTCCGCGTCGAAGGCGTTGGACGGGTTGAAGAACTCCATGGCGGTCTGGTCGAGCTGGGTGAGGGATACCGTCTCCAGCTCGAGCCCGTTCTGCAGGAGATCGGCGGCCACCACGCCCTTCACCCGCTTGACGTACTCCCCGCGCTTCTCGTGCAGCTCCTCCATGGTCATCTCGGCCGCGACGGTGCGGAGCGCGTCGACGAACTTGCCCTCCACCAGCTCCTTCAGGGTCTCCGGCTCCAGCGTGCGCTGGCCCAGGGTCTGGGCCGCCGACGCGATGGCCTCCGGCCCCGCCTGCACGCGCACGTAGAACTCGGAGACCACGTCCACCCGCATGCGGTCCTTGGTGATGAGGGCCTTGTCCCGCCCCCGCGACACCTCGAGCCGCAGCGTGTTCATGTTGACCGGGACGACCTCGTGCACGATCGGCAGCACGAAGGCTCCCCCGTTCATGACCACCTTCTGGCCCCCGAGGCCGGTGCGCACGAACGCGCGCTCCTTGGACGAGCGCAGGTACAGCCAGTTCATCAGCCACACCACGATCACGACGACGATCGCCGCGACCACGAGCCCGAGGATCACCGCACCGAACTGCGCTCCAGTCATGACTGTCTCCTAGGTTGCTGCATGTCTCTCACCGCCGGATCTTCTTGAACTTCCGCGTCGTCTCGGTCAGCGCCACTTCGGTGGGGAGCCGCTCCATGCTGGAGGCTCCGTAGAAGCCGTGGCACTGCCGGCAATTCTTCAGGATGTAGCGGGCGTCGGCCGGGCGCGCGATGGGCCCGCCGTGGCACAGCACGATGACGTCCCGGTTCACCGACCGGGCCGCGGCCGCCCACGAGTCGACGAGCGGCACGCAATCAGTCAGCTCGAGCGCGGTCTCCGCGCCGATGGCCCCGCCCGCGGTCAGGCCCAGGTGGCAGACCACGATGTCGGCACCCGCCTTGGCCATGTCCACCGCGTTCTGCTCCGAGAACACGTAGGGCGTGGTGAGCAGGTCGCGCTCGTGGGCCGCGCGGATCATCTCGACTTCGAGGCCGTAGCCCATGCCGGTCTCCTCGAGCTGGGCGCGGATGGTCCCATCGAAGAGCCCGACGGTCGGGAAGTTCTGGACCCCGGAGAAGCCCAGCTCGATCAGCCGCCGCAGGAAGTCGTCGGTGATCATGAACGGGTCGGTGCCGTTCACCCCGGCCAGTACCGGCGTCCGCTTCACCACCGGCAGCACCTCGCGCGCCATGTCCACCACGGTGTCGTTGGCGTTGCCGTAGGCCAGGAGCCCGGCGAGAGAGCCGCGGCCGGCCATGCGGTACCGGCCGGAGTTGTAGATCACGATCAGGTCGATGCCGCCCGCCTCCTCGCACTTGGCGGAGAGGCCGGTGCCCGCGCCGCCGCCGATGATCGGCTCGCCGCGGCGGATCATGGCCCGGAACTTCTTGAGGCAATCCTGACGGGAGATGCGGGGCATGGGTGGGCTCACCTCACCTGAGGCCGGGCCAGGACGGGCTCGCCGACGACCTCGTCGAAGGCGGCCACCAGGGCATCGCAGAAGGCCTGGTCGTTGACATTGTGCGGCAGCCGGACGAGCTTCCGGCGGGAGCCGGCCCGGAACCCGGAGGCGATCGCGTCGAAGAGCGCACGATCCGCGGCGGGATCCCAGAACGCCTTGCCGGGCGCGTCGATCAGGGAGACCCCGCCCTCGGGGATCAGGAACCGCACCGGCCCCTCCATCCGGTTGAGCTTCTCGACGATGAAGCGGCCGATACGCGCGCACTCCTCGGCGGTCGTGCGCATGAGCGTCACGTTGGGGTTGTGCCGGTACAGGTTCCGGCCGCGGAACTGGGCGGGCACCGTGTCCATCGCCCAGAAGTTCACCATGTCGAGGGCGCCGCACGAGCCCACGTAGGGCAGCCGCGTGCGGATGATCGAATCGAGACGCGCCGGCCCCGCCGAGAGGACCCCGCCCGCGATCTCGTCCGCGATCTCGGTGGTGGTGACGTCGAGCACTCCGGCCAGCAGGCCCGAGTCCACGAGCTTCTCCATGGATTGGCCGCCGGTGCCGGTGGCGTGGAACACGAGGCAGTCGTAGCGCTCCTCGAGCGCCTTGGTCACCGCCTGCACGCACGGCGTGGTCACCCCGAACTGGGTGAGGCCGATCGCCGGCTTGGCGCTCGAGTCCCCGCCGAGCGGGCGGCGGTAGGCGATCATGCCCGCGAGCGCGTGCGCCGCGTTGGCGAGCACCCGCTCCGAGATGCGGTTGATGCCGGCCACGTCGGTGACCGAGTACATCATGCAGATGTCGGACGGGCCCACGTAGGGCTTCACGTCGCCCGAGGCCACCGTGGAGACCATCACCTTGGGCAGGCCGATGGGCAACGCGCGCATGGCGAGGGTGGCCAGGGCGGTGCCGCCGGAGCCGCCCGCCGAGATGAGACCGCCCAGATCGCGCCGGCGCGCGACGAATTGCTCGAAGGCCACCGCCATCTCGCTGACCGCGGAGCCGCGGTCCCCGGTGAACACCGCGCGCTCGCCCTTGGGATGGTGCCGCGCGACCTCTCGGGGATGGACCATGGCCGGCGACGGCTTCCCGGAGGTCGCGAGGTCCACCGTCACGGTCCGCAGGCCGAGCTTCTCGAGGCAGTTCCGCAGGAAGAACAGCTCGCGCCCCTTGGTGTCGAAGGTGCCGGCGATGTAGGCCGCGCGGCCCAGGGTGGCGGCCACCGGAAACTCGACGACCCGTCCGGCGAGGCGGCTCTCGGCCAGGCTCGTGGCCGCCTCGTCGAGCGACGGGACCGGATCGCCCGGGTCCGCGCGGCCGTCGATCAGGCGGTCGCGCGGCGAGGTCCGGGGATCCGCGGCGTTCCAGCGCGTGAAGCCGCGCACCGCCCGCTCGGCCGGCGGCTCGGGCTCCGGGGCGGGCGCCGGGTCCACCTCGTCGCTCGCCCGCCGCACCGTGTAGACCGTGACCGTAGCCGGGCGATCGCCCGCCTCCGCCGGCGCGTCGTCGCCCGGCTCCTCGTCCACGCCCACCTTGACCCCGAGGAGGCTCTGCTGCAGGTCGCGGTCGGCGGCCAGCTCGGCCGACGGCATCGAGCGCGCGATGCGGCCATTGACCATCACGTCCACGGTGTCGGCGACGTCGATCGCCACGCCGAGGTTCTGCTCGATCAGCAGCACCGAGATCGAGCCGTCGGCGGCCAGGCGCTTCAGCATCTCGGCGACCTGCTGCACGATCACCGGCGCGAGGCCCTCGGTCGGCTCGTCCATCACGAGGAGCATCGGGTTGAACAGCAGGGCCCGCGCGATCGCGAGCATCTGCTGCTCGCCGCCGGACAGCTCGGCGCCCCCGTTGCCCTTCCGCTCGGCGAGCCGCGGGAAGGTCTGGTACACCCGCGCCACCGTCCAGGGGCCGCCCGACCGGTCGCGGGACGCCAGGCGCAGGTGCTCGTCGACCGTGAGCGAGGGCCAGACACGCCGGCCCTGCGGGACGTAGCCGACCCCTCGGTCGGTGATCGCGTTGGGCGGGAGACCGAGGATCTCCTCGCCGTCCAGCCGAACGCTGCCCGCGGCCGGCACGAGTCCGGTGATCGCGTTGCACAGCGTGGTCTTGCCCATGCCGTTCTTGCCCACCACCGCGGTCACCCCGTGGTCCAGGCTGAGGGAGACCTCCTGGAGCGCGTGGGCGCGGCCGTAGTACACGTCGAGCTTCTCGACGACCAGGATCGGTTGCGACGACCGGGCCCGCCGCGGACGGGAGAACCAGCGCATCAGTGGCGCCCTCCCCCGATGTAGATGGCCTGCACGTCGGCGTCGCCCTCGATCTCGGCCGGGGTGCCGTGCTTGAGCACGTGGCCGTTGTGCATCACGGTGACCCGCTCGACCACCCGCAGCGCCACGTCCAGGTCGTGCTCGATGATGATGAAGCTCATGTGGGTGGGCAGGGCGTCGAGCAGCGCGACCAGCTCGCGCCGCTCCGCCGGAGAGAGGCCGGCGGCCGGCTCGTCGAACAGGATGAAGCGGGGCGCGCCGGCCAGGGCCATGCCGATCTCGAGCTGACGCTGCTGGCCGTGCGACAGCGCCGACACGAGCTGATCGGCCACCGCCTCGAGCCGGACGCGCTGGAGCAGCTCCTCGGTGGCCTGGCGCGAGGGGTGCGCGGCGCGCGGACGCAGGAAACCGTAGCGCCCGCGCGCCACCCCGCGCACGGCCAGGAACAGGTTGTCCCGGACCGAGAGATCCCGGAACAGGAGCGAGGACTGGTAGGTGCGGCGCAGACCCATGCGGATGCGCTCGTGCGGTGGCATCGCGGTCACGTCCTCGCCGAAGAAGCGGACCCGCCCGGCGGTGGGCGGGAAGTCACCGGTGATGGCGTTGAACAGGGTGGTCTTGCCGGCGCCGTTGGCCCCGATGAGAGCCCGGCGCTCGCCCGCGGCGACCGAGAGCGAGACGTCCTCGATCGCCTTGAGCGCGCCGAACGTCCGGGTGACGCCCTCGAGCACGAGGGCGTCACCCGAAGCAGACGGGTTTGTCACGGGCAGTTCGGAACGTCGCGGGAGCCGAGACCGACCTTGTCGAACTCGGCCTTGCTCATGCCGAGGCGCTGGTTGACGCCGGGCACGACCTTGACGACCTTGTTGTAGAAGCCGCCGTCGGCGGCCTTGGCGACCTCGGTCACGAACGTGGTGCCGATGGCCTGGCGGTTCTCGTCCAGGGTCACCTCGCCGGTCGGGGTCTTGAGCTTCAAGGTCCGGAGCGCCTCGCGGTACTTCGCCTGCCCGCCCGAGAGGTCACCCTTCACCGCGTCGAGCCCGTCGAGCGCCGCCTTCATGTTGATGTAGTAGACGTAGGCGAAGAGCGAGGGACTCGGGAAGCCGTCCTTGTAGCTCTCCTTGTACTCGGCCACGAACTTCTCGCCGCTTGCCCTTGAAGTTCAGCACGGTCTGATCGACCGTGATCGATCCGCCGACCATCGGCTTACTCCCACCCGCCTGCTCGTACTGGGTGAGGAAGTTCACCGCGTCCGCGCCCCCGAGGACCACCAGGAGCGCATCCACGTCCCCGGGGAGCTTGGCGATGACCGAGGAATAATCCTTGCCGCCGAGCGGAACCCACGCCTTGTGGGTGACCTTCCCGCCCGCCTTGCAGTACTCGGTCATGAAGCCCTGCACCTGCGAGTACGGGAACGCGTAGTCCTCCGCGATCAGGGCCATCTTCTTGTAGTTCTTGGTCTTGTACGCGTAGTCGCCGAGGCCCACCATCCACTGCGCGCCCTCGGTGTTGAAGCGGAAGAAGTTGGGCGACGGGTCCTGCAGCGTGGTGGCCTGCGCACCCGACGAGCCGTTGATGAACGTGATGCCGGGCTGGGTCTTCGAGTAGTTCTTGACCGCGATGCCCTCGGAGCCGGAGAGCGGGCCGACCATGATGTCGACCTTGTCCTGCTCCACCAGCTTGCGGGTGGCGTTGACCGCCACGTCCGGCTTGGCGTCCGACGAGGCCTTGATGATCTCGATCTTCCGGCCCGCCACCGTGCCGCCGCGCTCCTTCACCGCGAGCTCGGCCCCGCGCATGCCGTCCTGGCCGCCCGCCGCGAACGGGCCCTCCAGGGTGGCGAGCAGGCCGATCTTGACCGTCGGCGCCTGGGCGGTCGCGCCCCCGGCGACGAGGGCGAGCATCGCCGCGCCCGTCGCCGTCCATAGTAGCCGCCTCGTGAGTGACTTCATTGTCTCCTCCTCTGGGTTAGTGCGGCCCCGGGGCCGCGGTTGAACTGCGCCTGCAGGGACCGCCGACCTCGCACCCACCAGCCGAGCAGGCCGTCGGGCGAGAACAGCACGATGACGAGGAACACACCGCCGATCAGCAGGTTGAAGCGCTCGCGGCCGACCAGATCGACCGCGAAGTTCTGCAGCAGGACGAACACGATGGCCCCGACGAACGGCCCGATCGGGTGCCGCATGCCCCCGAGCACCGCGATGATCAGGATGTTGATAAGCCAGCTCGTGCCCACCGAGCCCGGCGACACGAGGCCGTTGTACCAGACCATCAGGATCCCACCCACCGCCGCGATGACGCCGGCCACCGCGTAGGCGGCCACCCGGTGCGCGGTGACGTTGAAGCCGAGCGCGCTCATCCGCCGCGGGTTGTCGCGGATGCCCTGCAGCGCGATGCCGAACGGCGCCCGCAGCAGGTAGGCCACGAAGAAGTAGCCCGCGAGCGACCAGAAGAGCGCCAGGTAGTAGAACGTGGTCGGCGCGCGCAGCTCCACCCCCGCCACCGCCGGCGTCATCACGCTCTGGAAGCCCTGGAAGCCGTTGAAGAGCGAGTAGTTCTGCTGGGCGAGATAGTAGAAGGCCACCCCGATGGCCAGCGTGATCATGATCGTGTAGATGCCCTCGGTGCGCACCGAGAACCAGCCGATGAGCGTCCCGCACACCGTCGCGATCACGAGCGCGATCACGACCGCCAGCCCCCAGGGCCAGCGCAGGCTGATGTCGGTGGTGCCGCTGGTGGCGAAGATCGCGTACATGTAGCCCGCGATGCCCGCGACCGTCATCTGGGCGAGCGAGACCATGCCCCCGTAGCCGGCCAGGAACGTCAGCGAAAGCGCAATGAGACCCAGGGCCAGCGCCTGCGCACCGATCTGGTAGGTGAAGAACGGCGTCGCCACCCACGGGTAGACCAGCACCGCCAGCAGCACCAGCACGTGCCGCGCCCCCACCCAGGGGTGGGTTACCGTGCGGGTCCGCGCCCCGCTCGTCCACGCGTACCGCCCCGCCCCCGCGTTCATCGCCCTGCGCCAGTCGGCCGCGCTCACGCCCGTCTCCCGAGAATGCCCTGCGGCCGGAAGGCGAGGACGAGCGCCATGATGACGAACGTGAACACCACGCTGTAGGTGGGCGCGTAGGCCAGCCCGAACTGCTCCGCGACCCCGATGAGGATCGCCCCGATCGCCGCGCCGACCACGCTCCCCATCCCGCCCACGATCACCACCACGAGCGAGGCGAGCTGGTAGCGGGTGTCCTCCCCCGGCGCGATCGAGAGCGCGGTGCCGCCGACGACCCCCGCGAAGCCGGCCAGGCCCGCCCCGATCGCGAAGGTGACCGCGAACACGAACTGCACGTTGACCCCGGCCGCGGCCAGCATCCCTCGATCGTCGACCCCGGCGCGGATCATCATGCCCACGCGGGTGCGGTTGAGGAACCACCAGAGGAGGACGCCGATGGCCGCCGACATCGCCAGCAGCACGAGCCGGTACGTCGGGTAGACCTCCACGATCGGCAGGGCGGTGCGGCCGAAGATGGCGCGGGGCGGGTCGAATTGATAGATCTCGCCGCCGAAGTACCAGAGCAGGACGTCCGCCATCATGATGGAGAGCCCGATGGTCACCAGGGTCTGGCGTAGATCCTCACCGTGCATGAAGCGGAACACCGCGACCTGCAGCACCAAGCCGAACAGGGCCGCGCTCGCGAAGCCGGCGGCCACCGCCAGCAGCCACGAGCCGGTCCATTCGCCGACCACGTAGCCCACGTAGGCGCCCAGGAGGTAGAGCGAACCGTGGGCCAGGTTGACGTTGCGCATGAGGCCGAAGACCAGGGTGAAACCGCTCGCGACCAGGAAGTAGAGCGCGGCGAGCGTCAGCCCGTTCATGCCGGTGGTGAGGAAGAGCTTCGGGTTGTCGACGACCGCCCACACCGCGAACGCGGCGGCCGGCAGGCCGAGCACCACCACCCAGAACCCGCGCCAGAATCTGGGCAGGGGCTAGGCCACCGAGCGGCCCCAGCGGGTCTGCTGGGAGCGGATCTCGGGCTCCTTGTAGAAGACGCCGTCCTTCATGACCACGAGCAGCTTGGCGGGATCGCGCAGGATCGCCAGGTTCGAGAGCGGGTCGCCGTCCACGAGCAGGAGATCGGCGAGGAAGCCGTCCTTCAGCTGCCCGAGCTCACCGCCCATCATCATGATGTCGCCGCCGTGACGGGTGGCCGAGAGCAGCGCCTCCATCGGGGTCATGCCGACGTACTTCACGAGGTACTCGAGATCACGCGCGTTCTGGCAGTGGGGCGTGAAGGCGAAGCCGTAGTCGCCGCCCGGCAGCACCCGGATGCCGCGCTTGTGCATCTTGCGGAGCGACTCCGAGGCGGCGGCCAGCTCGATCTCGTAGCCCATCTCGACCGCCTTCTGGCGGGTGATGCCCCAGGGCGCCGCGTGATCGAGCATGGCGATCAGGATGCCGATGCCGGGGGCCACGAAGTGCTTGTCCCGGTTGGCCTCGAGCATGTCGAGCGCTTCCTCGTCCGCGAAGCTCGCGTGGTAGATGATCTCGATGCCGTGGCGCACGCATTGCTTGATCGACTCGCCGGAGCGCGCGTGCGCGGCCACCCGCTTGCCGCGCATCTTCGTCTCCTTCACCGCGACCGCGACCTCCTCGTCGCTCATCCAGGTGGTGCCCGCGGGCGCGTTGGGCATGAAGTTGTCGCCCGAGAGATTGAGCTTGATCGAGTCCACCCCGTACTTCAGGAACATCCGGACCGCCTTCCGCATCTCCTCGGCCCCGGTCACCGCCACCCCGAAGCTGAACTCGGGGAACGGCAGATGGGGCAGCGTCTCGTCGCCGAGCCCGCCCACCACCGTGATCTCCTGGCTGGCCGCCAGGTATCGCGGGCCCGGGATCAGCCCCTGGTTGATGGCGTTGCGCGTCACCACGTCGAGCCGCGGCTTCGCGCACGCCGCCCCCACGCAGGAAGTCCAGCCGGCCTCCAGATAGCGCTTGGCCACGCTGGCCGACCAGAGCACGTGCTCCTCCAGCGGCAGGCGCTGCAGGTCGGAGAGGTTGGCCGCGTCGTTCCAGGAGAAGTGGGTGTGCGCCTCCACCATGCCGGGCATGAGGGTGGCCCCGGCCCCGTCGATGACCGTCACGCCCGCGGTGGGCAGCGAGCGCGGGCCCCGGCCCACCCGGGCGATGCGGTTGCCCTGAACGAGCACCTCGCCGGAAAACGGCTGGGCCCCGGTGCCGTCGATGATGCGGACGTTGGTGAAGAGCACGCTCGTGGTCATCGGTCGCTCTCCTTACATGCGCTGGGCGTAGAAGCGCCGCAGCAGGTCGTCGCACTCCTCGGGCTTCTCGACCATGGTCCAGTGTCCGCAGCGCGGCAGCACCGTCACCCGCGCCCCCCGGATGCGCTCGCCGATCTGGCGCACCGCCTGCGCGGGGGCGATCGCGTCCTCGTCGCCGGTGACCAGCAGCGTCGGGCAGTCGATCCCGCTCACCTCGGCGGCCCGGGCTTCCGCCAGCGCCTCGCAGGAGCGGGCGTAGCCGTCCGGGCACTGGCGCATCACCAGCTCCCGCACCGCCGCCACCGCCACCGGGCGCCGGGTTCGCGTCTCGGTCGAGATCGCTCCCTGCACCAGCGCGTCGGCGATGGCCTGCATTCCCATCTCCCCCTCGGCCCGCGCCTTCTCCCCGCGCGCACGGATGCCCGGCCGCGCGGTGTCGGGTGGGCAGAGCAGCGGGCCGAAGAGGGCGAGGCTCCGCACCAAACGCGGCGCCGCCACCGCCAGGTGAAAGGCCACGATGGTGCCGAGCGAATGGGCGGCCACGTGCACCCGCTCCAGGCCGAGCGCCGCGCACACGCGCTGCATCGCCTGGACGAAGCGCTCGATCGAGAGCGTCCCCTCCACTCGATGCGAGCGGCCGGAGCCGGGCAGGTCCGGGCGGATCGTCCGATGGTGACCCATCGCGGGGAGGACCGGGGTCCACACGTTGGAGGTGCCGCCGAGGCCGTGGATCATCAGCACCGGCTCGCCGCGGCCATCGGTCTCGACCGCCATCCGCTCGACGAACTGCGTGGTCACGCGGCGGGCCGGCTGAAGCGCCCGCGCGCCGGCCCTTTCTGAGGATCCTTGTGGAACGCCCCGTCTTTCATGACCCCGAGCAGCCGCGCCCCGTCCTGCAGCACCGCGATGTTGGCGACCGGATCGCCGTCCACCAGCAGCAGGTCGGCGAGGTGCCCCTCCCGGATCTGGCCGAGCTCGTCGCCCCGCATCATGATCTGGCCCCCCAGCTTCGTCGCGGCGAGCAGCGACTCCATCGGGGTGAACCCGAGGTACTTGACGAAGTACTCGAGATCCTTCGCGTTGGTGCCGTGCTTGATCCACGCGAAGCCGTAGTCGCCGCCGGGCAGGATGCGGATCCCGCGCCGCCGCATCTTCTTGAGCGTCTCGCACGCGACCTCGAGCTCGCGGTGGTAGCCCATCTCCTTCGCGGATTCCGGCGAGATCCCCCACGGGGCCGCGTTGAAGGACGTGTTGATGAGCCACGCGATGCCGGGGGCGACGAAGTGCCGATCCTTCTTCGCCTCCAGCATGTCGAGCGCTTCCTCGTCGGCGAAGCTCGCGTGGTAGATGATCTCGATCCCGTGGCGGACGCACTGCTTCACCGCCTCCGCGGAGCGCGCGTGGGCCGAGACGCGCTTGCCGCGCACGTGCGCCTCCTTCACCGCCACCGCGATCTCCTCTTCGGTCATCGGGGTGAACTCGGCGGGAATGCCCGCGATGTACTCGCCGGAGAGGTTCAGCTTGACGGTGTCCACCCCGTACTTGAGGAACATGCGCACCGTCTTCCGCATCTCCTCGGGGCCGTTGACGATGGCCCCGAAGCTGAACTCGGGATACGGGAGATGCGGCAGGGTCTCGTCGCCCAGGCCGCCCGGCACCGTGATCTCCTGGCTGGCCGCCAGGTACCGCGGGCCCGCGATCTGACCCGACTCGATCGCGTTGCGGATCACCACGTCGAGGCGCGGCTTGGCGGTGGCCGCCCCGATGCAGGAGGTGAAGCCCATGTCGAGATAGCGCTTGGCGATGTGGGCGCACCAGAGGATGTGCTCCTCGGTCGGCATTCGCTGGATCTCGCTGAGGCCGGGCTGGTCGTTCCACGAGAAGTGGGTGTGCGCCTCGACCAGACCGGGCATCAGGGTGGCGCCGCCGCCGTCGACCGTGGTGACCCCCGCGGTGGGCAGGGCCCGGGCCCCGCGCGAGATCCGGGAGATGCGGGGGCCCTGGACGAGGACCTCGCCGGGATACGGCAGGGCCCCGGTCCCGTCGAGGATCCGGACGTTCGTGAACAGCACGCTGGTCATGCCGCCCTCCTGGCCGGGAGCGGCGCCGCCTCGGATCGAGGGCTGCGCGGCGGTGGGCAGCTCCGGCTTCCATGAGACACCTGTCTCACGCGAGTGGGCCATACTAGAAAACACCATCCCCTCTTGTCAACCGGCATCTCCGCGCTCACAGTAGCGAGCCGTGAGGACGCCACCCCCGCCCGAGACCGGCCCCACCGGCCCCCAGGCGCGCACCTACCGCCTGCTGCTCGGTCACGCGATGACCCTGGTGCGGCGCGGGCGCATCCCCTCGGTGCCCGAGCTCGCGGTGAAGGCCCGCGTCTCGCGCGCGACCGC
>WNFK01073394.1_pt1 | contig 14704 bp, 10 predicted proteins | sample 5400281 | NCBI WGS metagenome assembly WNFK01 (sample SAMN13153350, study PRJNA577476) | soil metagenome | isolation source: 20 cm soil on Douglas fir-dominated hillslope | place: USA:California | collected 2013-09-17 | reverse complement strand
GCGCCGCATTCCGCAATGCTGGGAGTAAACGGAAGGCCGGTACCGTATGTGGTCGTATTGGTTATCTGCCAACCACCCACGAGCAGGTCCATGGCACGACCCGCGCCGCTCAGGAATCGCTTGCCTCTGCCGACAGGCAACTCATAGATTGCATTAACCACCACCACTTGGTTGCGATTGAAGCCGTTTGGACCCCAAGCGAGGGCCCTGTTTACGGAGTAATAGTTGTTGTCGTACTGATAAGCATGGGAGAAGGTGTAGTGCGCGAGGAACTGGAGGCCGTTACTCACGCGCTTTTCCACCTTCACCTGCAAGGCGTTGTATTTATTGTCGGCGTCGTTGCCGTAATAGGACGTATCCACCGCGCAGCAAGGGGGAGTGGGGTGTACTACGCCCTGCGCGTCCGTGAAAGTAAAGCCCGGATAAGTGAACGCCGGCACGCCGTTCAGGAACAAGCGACGACGATTTGCTGGGGTTTGCGCTGGACTAAATCCTGCCAGCTTGCAGGTTCCACCTGCGCAGGTCACGAGATTCGTGCCCGGGCCGATTGCGACTTCGTTGTTGTTATAGGATGGGCCGTTACCGGCAAACACATGAGTTCCCTTGTTGCCGACGTAACTGACAGTGAGGTTCAGGGTGGGAGAGACCTGACGCTGAACAGTGGCATTCCACTGATCGATGGTGGGCAGCCGCTGAACAAGAGGGCGTGCTCCGGCGGCTGTATTGCCGTCGACGCCATTTATTGGCAAGGTGCCCGCGGATGAAATGCCGCCTAGAACGGTTCCAAAGTTAAAGGCCGGCGGCCCCTGGGAAAGAGTGAAAATCGCACTGCGGTTGTTTGATGCGCCGGCATTAAAGTTGGTGTCCGCGAGGTCCTGTCGCGCGAGAACCGGCAAGTTCTGCGTGACTACGTGGCCGAAGTTGGAGCCGAACACGCCGATATCGAAGCCACGGCCGTAGCCCATGCGTAGGACGGTCTTGGAATCGAACTGATACGCAACACTGAGACGAGGCGCAAACGCTTTGTAAGTGTTTTTGACATTGCCATTCGAGCCGACAGCGCCGAACCCAGCAACATTGATCAGCCCGTTATCCAAGTTAGCAAAACCGCCGTTGCCCTTGGCGTTGACGGTTTCGGGGAAGTACATTTCCCAGCGAAGGCCGTAGGTCAAGGTGAATTTGGGGCTGACGCGCCAAGAGTCTTGCCCGTAAAAGAAGGTGCGCTTCTGGCGCTCGGCGGCGTTCAAGCTGGTGCTCACATAGCGCTGGAACTGGGTGACGTCCCCGAGAAGGAACGTAGCCAATCCGAGGCCATTGGCTCCCGCGTTCCCGGTACCGAGCTGATCGAAGAACAGCAGGCCGGTGCGGCTTTGATCGCTGGGCACACGAAGATTCATGGCATAGCGAATGTCCGCGCCGAACTTGATGGTATGGTTCCCTTGCGTACGCGTCCAGTTGTTTACAAACTGGAACTGCTGTTCGCTCTCGGTTAGCGGGCAATTGCAACGGGCGGCGTCCAAACCATCACCAAAGGCGTAGGCACCACCGTTGTTGTTACCCAATTGACCGTTCACCCCGCCGTTGTTGCCGTTGTTGGTGAAGAGGAAACCGGAGAAGCCGCCGGTAGTTGGCGGACCGGGAAGGCCGGTGCCCGAGTTGAGTCCAGGAAACCCGAGCTTATCCATCGGCGCCTGAGTCGCGTCGGAGTACGCGGTTTTCGGATTGTACTTGAAATATCCAAAGCGGAAGTCGGTAAGCCACTTGACACCGATCGGTTTGGTGAAACCACTGGCCAAGCTGTAATTATGAACGATGGAACTACCGTTCAAACCGCCGGGGCCAAAGCCAACGCTACCAAGCTCGCCTAGTCCTCCCTTTCCAGACAGAGAGAAATAGTCGAGGCTGAAGCGGCCGAAGACTGCGTAGTTATGGGGGGCGCTATAGTCGATGCGGGTGTCAAACGATTTTTGATCAAAGGGACCTGCACCACTATTCACGAAATTGTTATTGACGCCGGCGGCCGTAGAACTCGGAAATAAGGCGAGGATATTGCCAACATTCTGCTTAATGTTGGCGATTGGAATCATGTTATTTGCAAAAGCCGTACGGCCTGAACCCGTTAGAGGGTTCCCGGTACTGGGGTCGAAGACTTGGCCGCTAGGAATACCTCCTACGGGCGGTCCGTAGGCATTCAGATACTCACTCAAATTACAAAAGCCGGGAGTGGAACTCTGCGCGTTCGTCGCCGGATTGCAGGACTGAATTACTGTCGGCGTCGGGATCGTGTACAGGTTGGTGATGCCAGCGGTCTGCTTGGTTCCCTGGTAGTCGCCAAAGAAGAAGAGTTTGTTCTTGATGACGGGACCACCGACAGAACCACCAAATTGTTTCCAAGTCGCGGCAGCAAGTGGAACGCCCGGCTTGTTGGTGAACGGGTCGCGTGCTTGCTGATCGCTGTTGCGATAGTAGTAGAAGCCGCTGCCGTGGAACTCGTTTGAGCCGGACTTGGTCTGCACTCTGATTATTCCAGACGTGCTCTTGCCGGATTCCGCGTCGTAATCCTGGAGAGCGATTTTGGCTTCATCGATGGCGTCGAGGTTAGGGTTCACTACGATGATGCCCAGGATCGGATCCTGGTTATCCGTACCATCAAGCTCAAAGTTAGTTCCGGAGAAGTGCTGCCCGTTAACGTTGATCTGGCCGCCACCCTGAGGATTTTCCGTGGCAGCGTGGTTGAAACCGGGTAGTTTCTGAGTGCCCGGCGAGAGCAATTCGAAACTGGTGAAGTTGCGGTTGAGTACCGGAAGATCCTCAATGTACTTCTTGCTGAACGAGACGTCCACGTCCGCGCGATCCGTCTGCAATTGAGGAATTTCGCCGGTAACTTCCACGGACTGAGTGACCGCGCCAACTTGCATCGTGGCATCCACGTGCGCCGACGAGTCGGCAGACACTTGAACGCTGGGGATATCGGTTGTCTTGAAGCCCTGCGCTTCGATGTGCACTTTGTACACGTCGGGAATCAAGTGCGTAACCGTATAGTTGCCGCTCTCATTTGTCGTGGTTTCAACCACGGTGCTCTTGGTCACAGAGGTCACCGTGACCTTGGCGCCAGACACCGCGCCACCTTGCGGGTCCGTTACTGTGCCCAGAATGCTTCCGTAAACGGCCTGAGCCAGAGTAGTCGAGGTCTTAAGCCCGCCGAACAAACAGAGAACAGCCAATCCAACCCAAATCGATCGCCTCACCATACATCCCTCCTTCGAGAAACGCAGCTAGCGCGAAACCATAAGGACTGCCAGCGATTAGTTATGAACGAGCCGGTGTCCCGGCTTGCATTCGTGTACGCACGTATTTAGGAGAATCTGAGGATAAGTGTTGTAAAGAGAGCGGCACCAAAGAGAAATAGTTATCGCCACCCTCAGACATCCAAAACACTCAGCCACCCTCGACGTGAAAAACACCCCAAGCAAAGCGAAAATCTGCTGGCACTCTGAAGTCTGCGGAAAGCCAGCAATACACCCCGACTGCGCACCAAAAGGTCAAACAGAAAAAATCGATGGTTAGTATTAGTTTCTTTGGGGGCGCTTATAGAAGTCTCAAACCGTCTGATACTGTTACCTCGACTAAAGTCCACGCTTGCATAGAGATGAGCTCGTTGTTACACTCCTGTTAAATCGATGTAACTGGGGTTACTACGTTGTTGGAACGCGAACATCGCCTCGCGCAAATAGAAAAACTTGTCGGCAGCCACGTTTTGCACGGCTCCGAGTCTCTGTGCAAACTCCTCCGCTATTTGGCAAAACACGCTCTCGATCATCCGGGAACACCCATCAAGGAATATCAAATTGCGACGGAAGTCTTCGGCCGTTCCGATGACTTCGACCCCCAATTGGATTCGATGGTGCGCGTGCAGGCGGGCAGATTACGCGCCAAGCTGGCCGAATATTACGGGGCAAATGGGACCGAGGACGGAATCGTCGTAGAGCTTCCCAAGGGCACGTACGTTCTGGCGTTTCATCATCGCCCTTCAGCTAGCAGGGCACACCCTAACACCGGAGCCGAGCCAGAGAGGCAGGAGCCGAGAACCACCCAGGGACGGAAGTGGTTCGCAACTGCGCTCTCCCTGGGGGTACTGCTGGTTATTGCCGGAGCCATAATCCTCGGGCTGCTTTGGAGTCGAAATTCGGCGCAAGCGGGGTTGTCGCGAGAAGGTGAAGCGGCTCCTGCCGCGTTTCGAGTCTTCTGGAATGGTTTTGTGTCCGGCCAGGAGCCCTGGGTGGTTTTCAGCAACGCTGCATTCGTCGGACGCCCGGAAACGGGAATGCGCTATTACGACACCGTTAAGGACAAGGGCAGTTTTATTTTGGACCACTACACCGGCGTCGGCGAAGTCCTGGCCGTCCACGAACTGGATCGTGTTTTCGGATTGCTGCACAGGCAGATTCGCGTCAAGCGCGGCAGCCTCTTTTCACTCGACGACGCAAAGAACAATAATCTGATCTTTATCGGCTCGCCTTTTGAGAATCTGACATTGCTGGAAATTCCAGGAACGCAAGAATTTGTTTTTCGCCGCATGACTTCCGGACCGCGCAAAGGGGAAGAGGCAATCGTGAACGTCCACCCTCAGCCGGGGGAGCCCAAGGAGTATTTTCCGAGCGCTGGTAATGCGCCACTGACGGAAGACTACGCCGTGGTTGGACTAGTAAAGGGACTCAATGCTGGCCAGGCAGTACTAATTCTGGCTGGAACGACGACACTAGGGACACAGGCGGCCGTGGAATACGTTTGCCGTCAGAGTTCGGTTCAGGAACTTCTGCTGCGGCTGCCGGTATCGCAAACAGGAGATCTCAAAACATTTGAGGCGGTAATTCGGGTTAAGGTGACGCGGGGCGTTCCGGTAGAAAGTGAGTTGGTTGCCCTGCGCAGCGGGACGTCTTAACCCAACGCAGTATGCGGTCTCCTTTCTAGGATAGCGGCGTTAGCCGCGGGTCGAGTTCGCGGGCCTTCTGAAATTCTCGGGCCGACTCGGCCTTCTCTCCCTTTCGCTGTAGCGCCAAACCAAGCTGAAAGTGTGCAGGCGCGTAATCAGGCACAGCCTGAATCGCCGATCTGAATTGTGAGATAGCTCCATCCACATCCCCAGCATTGAGCAGCCGCTTGCCGGAGTTCGTAGCAAACAACGCCGCTTGCTCACTGTTCTTCCGCTTGCCGAGTTCCGTTCCCGCTTTGGATTCGGCAGCGGCTCCCTCATTGTCGCCAAGCTGGCGAAGAACTGCCGCTAACGTGGTGTGCGCGCCGGGAAAATCATGCTGCAAACGAATCGCCTCTCGCAAAGCGTTCGCTGCCTGCTGCAATTTGCCCTGCTGCTTCAAAACGGTTCCCAGCGTGTAAAGAGCCTCGGCGTAGTCAGGCTTAGCGTCGATGGCGGCTTGCAGTTCGTCGGCCGCCGGGGCGAACTCGCCTTGCTGCCACAGCGTTACCCCCAGCGTGTAATGAACGTCAGCTTGATGCGGATCAAGCTCTTCTGCGGTGCGAAATTCCGCCACCGCTTCGGTGAGTTTGTCCTTCAACTTTAACGCAAGCCCCAGGTCATAGTGCAGTGTGGGGTTACGCGGCGCGTTCTCAAGCGCCGATTGGAATTCTGAGACCGCCGAATCAAAGTCCGTTTTCTGAAGATAAGCGATGCCCAGATTGGTTTGATACCCGGTGTCGTGCGGGCGCAAGCGAAGAGCGGTATGAAATTCGCGAACGGCAGAATCCGCATCGCCGAGCTGCAGGCGCGCGAGGCCGAGATTGTTGTGAGCATCAGCGTTCTCCGGCTCACGTTGCAGGACGCGCTGAAAAGAGCCGATCGCGTCATCCACTCGGCCCACGCGCTGGAGAAGAATGCCGAGCGCGTTTTGTGCGTCGGGAAACTCGGGTTGCAACTGGACGGCCGCCTGGAATTCGCGGATCGCGCCGTCGGAATCACCCGCGTCTCGCAGCGCCTGGCCAAGATAGTAGTGCGCCTGCGACCCACCCGCACTTGCGTTTACCGCGGCTGTTAGCTCGGTTATCGCTTGCGCGAAGGATTTCTCGCGAAAGCGCAGCACTCCGATGTGGAAATGCGCTTTTCCCAGATTTGGTTGCAATTCGAGAGCGCTGGAAAATTCGTTGAGAGCCGTAGTATTCAGCCCTTGCTGAACCAGCAACGCGCCGAGATCGTCGTGTAACTCCGCGCGGCTTCGCTCAAGGGTGATGGCGCGGCGCATCTCCGTCGTTGCAGACGTCAGGTCACCGGAAGCTTCAAAGGCTCGCGCGAGAGTGCGGTGGGCTTCGGAATCGGCGGGGCTCAGCCGAACGGCTTCCCTTGACTCGCGCAGCGCGCCTTCTCGATTGCCGCTATTCAGGAATGCGTTTGCCAGATTGATCCGCGCCTGCGGAAATTCTGGCTTGAGTTTAATGGCGGCCTGAAATTCGCGAATCGCGGGATCGGTCTTTTCTTGTGCCAGGAGGACCCAGCCCAAGGAATTGTGCGCTTCGGCGCTGCCGGGCACGAGGCGTAACACTTTTTCGAACGCACTTTCTGCCGCGGCAAGATCGCCACGCTGCAGGGCCTGCATTCCCCCTGCGTAAATCGACTCGGCCTGCGCGGGTGGCTTTGTTTTCTGACCGGCGTTCAGTACGTGAGGGCCAACGATCGGCAAGAAGCCAAACAGCAACGCCGCAACAAGCCAAAGAAGATGGCGCTGGACACGCACTGGGACCCGAAGACACATTAAAAAATACATAGTCGATGGCAAGTCAAAATAGTAGCACGCCAACAAGAGCCGCTTGCTCACCTCGCGTGTACCTTGACCAGCCTGAGCGTGCCACCTACTATGCCGATGGGACATGCTTTCCAGACATCTTTCTCGTTGGCGCAGGGCTCTGCTCGCGCTCCCTGTTTGTGCTTTGTTTGTGCTACCGGTTCTGCTCGTTAAAGCAACCGGTTCCACCCGCCAGAATTCCCCGTCATCCAAGCCGTTGGCGTACTTCACTGACACCGCGAAGGAAGCCGGACTCACCATGATGAATGTTTTCGGCGGCGAGAACACAAAGAAGTACATCATCGAAACAACCGGTACCGGCGTTGCGATTTTCGACTATGACAACGATGGCTGGCCGGACATTTTCATCGTCAATGGGACCAAACTCGAGGGATTCCCTGCGGGAAAAGCTCCTACGAACCATTTGTGTCGCAACAATCATGACGGCACCTTCAGCGACGTGACGGAAAAGGCGGGGTTGGCCCACACCGGATGGGGCCAGGGCGTTTGTGTGGGTGACTACGACAATGACGGCTGGGACGATCTCTACGTCACCTATTACGGCAAGAATATTCTGTATCGCAACAACGGCAACGGCACGTTTACGGATGTAAGCGACAAAGCCCGCGTGACTGGTTCCGGCAAGGCTTGGGGAACCGGATGCGCCTTTGTCGATTACGATCGCGACGGCCATCTCGACCTGATGGTAGCGAATTACGTCGATTTCGATTTATCAGCCGCGCCCGCTCCCGGCGAACGATCTTCCTGCGTTTGGAAAGGCGTGCCGGTGATGTGCGGGCCGCAGGGCTTGCCCGGCTCGAAAAACATTTTGTATCACAATCGCGGGGACGGCACGTTTGAAGACGTCACGACGAAAGCGCACATCGAAAAAACCACCGGACATTATTCATTCAGTGTAACAACTTTCGATTTTGACGATGACGGTTGGCCGGACATCTTCGTCGCATGTGATAGTACGCCCAGCATTCTGTACCACAATAATCGCGACGGAACGTTTACAGACGTGGCGATCACGGCGGGAGCCGCCTTCAACGAAGATGGCCGCGCGCAAGCAGGCATGGGCTCGACAGTCGCGGATTATAACGGAGACGGCAAGCTGGATATTTTCAAAACGAATTTCTCCGATGACACGGCGACGTTGTATCGCAACAACGGCGACGGCACCTTCGACGATGTCACCTACCGCGCGGGGCTGGGGTTAAACACGCAATATCTGGGCTGGGGAACGATGTTTGTCGATTTCGATAATGACGGCTGGCCCGATCTGCTGCTTGTGAACGGGCACGTCTATCCCGAAGTGGATAGCCAGCATCTGGGCAGCAATTTCCAGGAGCCGCGAATCCTGTATCACAACACTGGAGATGGCAAATTCACGGACATTTCAGCAAGCGCTGGCCCCGGGATTACGAAAGCAATGTCCTCGCGCGGACTGGCTATTGGCGATCTTTGGAATGACGGCCGAGTCTCCGCGGTGGTCAGCAATATGAATGCGCCGCCGAGCCTGCTCGTCAACCAGGCACGCACAGCCAATCATTGGGTCGCCTTCCGCACGATCGGCACGAAGTCTAATCGCGACGGAATCGGCGCGCGCATCCGCGTGCGGGCCGGCGCGCGTACGTTCATCGACGAAGTCCGCAGCGGCTCCAGCTTCGATTCCAACAACGATATGCGCGTGCACTTCGGATTAGGCGCGGCCGCGAAAATCGATTGGGTTGAAAAGAAGGAACAGGGACGCCGGCAAATTCGCCCGCGGGGAAGAACTAGATCGGCGTCGTCCCATATTGACTAATCCGCTGCGGCCTGCCTCGCCGCGGACAGCCTCTGTTTCATAAGTTGCGACTCTTCCGCTGTGAAAAGTAGCTCGCCTTGAGCTGCCTTGCGTAATTCCTCTTTTTGCCACTGCGATCGCATGATTCCAAACTGTGAATGCGCATTCAGCCCTAAAAGCAGGTGAGCAATTTCGTGCGCCATCACGTGACCAAGAATCGGGCCGATATTTTGGCCGGAACTGGATTGCAAACGCATAATTCGCGAAAAGAAGATATCGCAACCGGCTTTGGCCTGCTGATACGTTTGTTGATTTCGACCACGGGCTGAACGCCGCTGTGAAACGTCTCCGCGATGCGTTGGGGGATTCCGCCGAAAGCGCTCGCTATGTGGAAACTGTTGCGCGGAGAGGGTATCGGCTCATCGCGCCAGTCGGCAGCCCGGGCAGCACTGTGTCCGTTGCCAACGTACGGGAAGCGGCGACGGATCCGCCTCGGCGTGACTGGCAAATCGCGGCCGCTGTATTGGCCGTCCTGGTAATGGGCACGGGCGGTGGGTGGGTTCTTGCCCGTCGTGTCAACCCCAAAGTGTCGATCCTGGAGCGGAGGCTTACCTTGAACGCGCAGGATGATCCCATCATCAGTGCGGCGATTTCCCCGGACGGCAAATATTTGGCTTTTGCGGATCGGGCTGGTTTGTTTATGCGTGTGGTCACGACCGGCGAAACCCATTCCATGGCCCTGCCGGGCACTGGTAAGGAACGAGACTAACGCAATTCGCGCGATCGAGCGAACTGAAATTCAATTGGACACTTTCCGGCGATGGTTCCATGCTGGCCATGGCCGCGTGGCGACAGGGCCAGCAGCCGGGCGAGATTCAGATTTTTTCCATAAACACCGGAAAGCAACGCACCCTGACGCTGAACGGATTTACCAGAGTCGCAGGCATCGACTGGGCCGCGGACAGCCGGAGCATTTGGGCTAGCGCCTGCGACCTATCCGGGATACAGACTCTGCTTAAGGTTGATCTGCATGGCAGAACAACTCCAATGTTGCAGGACACGCAGCGGGCAATGGGCTGGGCCATTCCATCGCCCGACGGACGGCGGGTGGCGATCTGGCAGGCCGGCGGCAGCTCCAATGTCTGGTCGCTACAAGGTTTCTAGAGTTCTTACTCCGGTGTGTCTGGCGATTCAGCCGGCGTAGTAGAATCGCTCACCTCGGTGAGCCTTCGTGAAGCGTAAACCGAAACCAATTTCAAAAACGTTCAGCGCCATGCTTGAGCGCATTCAATCGCGGCTTGGCTGGACCATTATTCGCATCCCGTTCGACACCGGCAAAGTGTGGGGCACTCGCGGCCAATTGCGCGTGAAAGGCGAAATCAACGGCTTCGCGTTTCGCACCTCGCTCTTTCCCGTGCGCGGCGGCGGGCACATCCTGTTGGTGAATAAGCGCATGCAAAAAGGCGGCGATGTGCGCAAAGGCATGTCCGCACGGTTTCGGCTTGAACCCGATCTTGAAGAGCGAGTCGCCATCGTTCCTGCGGAACTCAAGCGCTTCTTCAAGGAAGACGCCTTGCTGCGCAAATGGTTTGACAGGTTGAACTACTCAACTCGGAGCGAAATCGGAAAGTGGATTTTGCAGGTCAAGAGTCCGGAGGCACGCGCGCGGCGCGCGGAGCAGATGGCCGAACGCTTGCTAGCCGTGATGGACGCTGAGCACGAGCTACCTCCCTTGTTACAACTGGCTTTCGCGCGTGACCCTCGCGCCTTCGAAGGCTGGCGGCAAATGTCTCCATCGCAGCGTCGAAATCACCTATTTGGGATTTTCTATTACCGCACCCCGGAAACCCGGGCACGGCGTATCGATAAAGTGCTTCAGGAAGCTTCTGGTTTGGCCGAACGTAGACTCGAAACGAGCGCGCAGAGCGCTTGAGCGGTTTGTGTTTTTGGCGTTTGACGGCCGACAAAGTGCGCATGCATTTGTGAGAGTGATGCGTCCTATTTGAATCTTCGTTGTCGAACCGTTTTCGAACAAACGTAGAATGGGAGCCCCAGTCGAAAGGAGAAAAGATGACCAAGACGAGGGAAAGCTCCTCGCCCACAATGGAAACGACACAGGAAGAGATCGCCCTTCGCGCGTATCACATTTACCTGGAACGCGGCGGCATCCCGGGAAATGAACTAGAGGATTGGATTGAAGCCGAGCGTCAGTTGGTAGGTGTCAGCGCCAAGGCCATTGAGAACGGCAGGGTCGCTGAAAACGGGAACGGCAAGGCGCGACGCAAGCCAAAAGTGAACTCGGCAGCGGCGTAGTTTTTAAACGCAGCGCGCTTTGTCGGAATATTACCGTTTGCCGCGAGGGTCATAACACCGGTGCCTCTGCAACTCCGACGTATTTGTCCGCTCCGCCGTAATAAAAGAGCCATCGCTTACCCTGGCGCGCCATGCCTTCAACGAAAACAACGTTGGGCACCTGGCCGGCTTTCTCCCATTCTTTTTCCGGAGCAAAAATCGGTTGATCCGTGCGCGAAAGCATCTTGCGCGGGTCTTTGCGGTCGAACACGGCGACTCCCGTGCGGTAAACAAGTTGGTCGTCGGCGCCGTTGTAGATCAGCACGATTCCGCTTTGCGTCAGAATCGGCGGCGGCCCAGGCTCGACGACACGCGAATCGAATTTTCCGGATCGCCGCGGCAGCACAGGAGTTTCCGTTGCTTCCGTCCAGTGCAGCAGGTCCGTCGAATACGAAATTCCCATCTGGTCGGTCTTATCCGCAGCCGTACCGAGCCAATACATCCAATACTTCCCGTCGATTTTTTCAGGGACGATCGCTCCTGATTTCGTCCAGGCTTTGTTCCAGTTACCTCTGTAAGCGGGAAGCAGCACACCTTTGCGATCCCAATGCATTAGGTCGTGCGACGTGGCGAGGCAAAGCTGCGCGTCCTTTTTGTTGTAGCCGGTGTACGTCAGGTAGTACGTGTCACCGAATTTCTGGAGTCGCGGGTCTTCGACGCCGCCGTCTTTTTCATACTCGGCTTCAGGCGAAAGCACAGGCTCCGGACGACGGGTGAAATGAATTCCATCCGTGCTTTCCGCATAGCCAAGCCTCGACGTACCCGCCGCATCTTGCGCGCGATAGAGCATCACGAATTTTCCGTTGTATTCGACGACTGCTGGATTGAAAGTGCCGGCGGATTCCCATCCGCTCCCCTGAGGCGAGAGGACCGGCGCGTCGGCAGCTCGGCGCCATGAACCTAACGGCGCGGTTTGCGCCGCGAGGCTGCACGGTAAGAAGGCGAATACCAATACCAGGCGAAGGCGTGAAAAAAGAGAGCGGCGCGAAAATAACAGGGGGCAACGCAGAAGGTTAAGAAAACAAGCGACTTGCGAAAAGAGCGATTCGGAAGCTGCTGAAAACAAAGGAGTAAAAAATCGATAGTTTGCGGAGAGTAGTGGGGACGGCGAAAACGGAATTGTGCCGGGAAAGATTAGAAGGGAAGTGGGGCGCGGCATGTGGTGGGAACGTGGGACTAAACATAGCAGGTGGGGTACGCGGGGACAACTGTTCGGTGGGACAGTCAGCGTACAGGTGGCCGATTCCGAAGATCGAAGGACATGGAACGGAGGAGGCCGTGGCCCTCTTGGACGTAGATTAGCTGGTTGGATTTGAGGTCCTTTAGGGTGTCGATGATGCCGCTCGGCCAGCGAATCTCCAGAAGGTCAACCTTGTCTGCTTTGCCCAGACCAAAGTGGACGCGCAGGTCGTTCTGCGAGATGTAGCTGCCGCCGCTGCGCACCTCGTCAATCTGCTGGTGGGGTTTCGCTTCGTCGGGCGGATGCGTGACGCAACGTAAACGCGCGCCGATGCCGCTGCGATTGGACTTGGTGCCGATGGTACGCACTTTGATCCAGTTGTGCCCGCTCGCCGAATCGCAGCGCAGCAACTGCGGGTAGTCATTCACCGTGTTCACGACAACGTCGATGTCGCCGTCATTGTCGAAGTCGCCGAAGGCGCAACCGCGCGACGCGACGGGAACGGTAATGCCCGGGCCTGCCTGCATGGACACGTCATCGAAATGTCCATTGCGTTGATTCTTGTAGAGCAGCTTTTGCTGCGGGTAACCGGCTTCGGTTTTGAGTTGCTCTACTTCCGGATAAACGTGCCCATTGCAAATCAGAATGTCCGGCCAGCCATCGTTGTCCATGTCAAGAAAGCCGCAACCCCAGCCGAGGAATTGCGTGTGGCGCCCGAGGCCGGCGGCGAAGGTGGCATCCTCGAACGTAGCGCCGCCGATATTGTGGTAGAGCGACGGCGTGTCTCCCGCAAAATTCGTCTTGACGATGTCGAGGTTTCCGTCGAGGTCGTAATCGGCGGCGGAAATGCCCATTCCCGCCTGCGGCTTGCCATCGGCGCTAAGCGCGCAACCCGCTTCCATGGCGATGTCGACAAACTTTCCATTCCTTTTGTTCTGGTAGAGCGCGCTGGCTGTCGAGTCGTTGGCCACGTAAATGTCCGGCCAGCCGTCGTTGTCGAAGTCGGCGGTAAGCACGCCGAGGGCGTAGGTACCGTTGGCATCCAGAATGCCGGCCTGTTCCGTTACGTCCGTAAACGTTCCGTTGCCATTGTTCCGGTACAGAATATTTTTGCCGCCGTTCAATCCCGGCGGACCGCATGCCACCATCACACCTTTATAAAGGCACGGACCGGACTCAGGGACAGGCGCGGTTGCCAGATTCAGGTCGATGTAGTTGGCGACAAAAAGATCCAAATGGCCGTCGCGATCGTAATCGACAAACGCGCAACCGGTGTTCCAGCGCTTGCCGTTTCCTCCTACTCCGGCTTTTTCCGTCACGTCCGTGAACGTGCCATTCCCATTGTTGTGATACAGAACGTTTTTTCCGAAGTAGGTGACGAACAGGTCTTCGTAGCCGTCGTTGTCGTAATCTCCGATGCAGACGCCCTGACCCCACCCGGAATGCAGCAGACCGGCCTGCGCGGTGACGTCCGTGAACGTGCCGTCGCGATTATTTTTGAACAGGTGGGAAGAAGGAGCTTGCCCGGCGGGAAAACCTTCGAGCCGGGAACCATTCACCAGAAAAATGTCGAGCCAGCCATCGTTGTCGTAATCGTAGAAGGCTACGCCGCAGCCGGTCGTTTCGAGCAGATATTTATTCTTGTGCTCGCCGCCAAAAATCGTTTTTACGTTGAGCCCTGATTCCCGTGCGACGTTGACAAAATTCACGTCCAGTCCGTTGGGCGGCGCCGAGACACTATTTGGCGCGGCGGCAGAATGCGGAGCCTGCGATCCGGAAGATTGCCTGGGCTTTCCCGATGCGGGCCGAACCATAGCGAGAAGATTTTCCAGCGAGAGCACCAACGCCGAACGACTCAACGACTGAAGGAATGTGCGCCGCGATGAGAACAAACGTGATACCTTCCCGCACTGGGCGTGCTAAAATCCGCGCCTCAATCTTAACGTAAGCGCGTCGCGATTCTGCAAGCAAAGCACTAATACTGGAAAGCTTTTCGGCCTCGCATGCGCCAAAAAAAGCATGACCACTGAGCGATTCTCCTCAAGCCGAATCCGCTGCTTGCTGTCTCTGCTGTTCGCCTCTTTGATTGCACCGGCTTTGCTCGCCGCTCCTCCAGAAGAACGCGCTCACACGCTAGAGTTGTCGCGCCCAGTTCGACCCTGGGAATTTCTTTGCACGGTAGGCACCCGTGCCGGCCTTTTCGGTAATGAAGCGGGACGGATGGAAGCCTGGGTGTATCCGCTGAAATTGTTGCGCGATTTTCACCTGCGGTTTGAGACGGAAGGGCGTGCCCTGCCGGCCGAAAGTCTCGCGCGCACCATTATTACCAGGCCAGAGTCCAGCACGATCGTCTATACCGGCGACACCTTTTCCGTTCGCGAGACATTCTCCGTTCCCGTAAACGAACCTGGCGCAATTATCTCGCTCGAGGTGGAAACCGAATTCCCGTTGGAAATCGAAGCCGGCTTCCTGCGCGATTTCCAGCTTGAATGGCCGGGCGCGCTTGGCGGCACGTACTCTTTCTGGGACAACGACCAGCGCGCGTTTTATCTCGGCGAGGAAACGAAGAAGTTTGCTGCCTTCGTGGGCTCG
>WNFK01151698.1_pt1 | contig 14718 bp, 17 predicted proteins | sample 5400281 | NCBI WGS metagenome assembly WNFK01 (sample SAMN13153350, study PRJNA577476) | soil metagenome | isolation source: 20 cm soil on Douglas fir-dominated hillslope | place: USA:California | collected 2013-09-17 | reverse complement strand
CCGAGCGCCAGCGGGATCGCCGCGCCCATCGAGTCGCAGAGCGCGAAGACGGGCGCAGCGACGTTCATATGCGGCAGGTAGCGCGAGTTGGCACCGAGACTCGACACGAGCACATCATCTCGCGTGAGCATCGTGACGAGCGCCTCCAGCAGCGGCTTGCGCGCAGTCACGCGATGTCCTCGCCGCTGATCAGGAGCACGGCCGGCCCGTTCGAGGCGACGGCCGATTCCATGCCGCGGACCACCTGCGCCTCGAGGTCGGTCGTGTGGTCGGCGATCGCGAAAGGCAAGCCCCACGCGGTGAGCGTCGGCTCGGTCACGCGCCCTTTGGGCTCGTGGTAGTAGACGGGATCGCGGCGGTCGCCGCGGTAGGACACGATGAAGAAGCACGGGATGCGGTAGAGGCTCACGAGGCCCGCCAGCACGCCGCCGCAGTTGAAGAGCCCGGCGGTCTGAATCAGCACCGCGCCGCGGCCGCCGGCGAGGGTGGCGCCGCACGCGATCGCCACCGCTTCCTCCTCGCGCGCGGCGTCGACGGCACGAATCGTCTTCGATGTTCGCACCGCCGTCATCAGCTTGCCGATCCAGGTATCGGGCACGGAGGCCGCCAGGGTGACCCCGGCGGCCTCGAGGCCGGCGACGATCCGACTCGCGCCGCTCAACCGTGCTTGCGGAGCTCCAGCCGACCGATCTGGCGCCGGTGCACCTCGTCGGGCCCGTCGGCGAAGCGCAAGGTCCGCGAGTGCGCCCACATCGAGGCCAGCGGAAACTCCTGGCTCACGCCGCCGCCGCCGTGGAGCTGCATGGCGCGCTCGACGACTTGCAAGGTCATGTTGGGCACCGCCACCTTGATCTCGGCAATCGCTTGCTTCGCCGCCTTGGAGCAGCCGCGCCTGGTCGATCTCGATCCGCGACTGCGCGATGCGCTCGAGCGTGATGTCGTTCTCGGCCAGCCGCTTGCCGAACGCCACGCGATTCTGCGAGCGCTTGCACATGAGCTCGAGCGCGCGCTCGGCCACGCCGATCTGGCGCATGCAGTGATGGATGCGGCCGGGGCCGAGACGTCCCTGGGCGATCTCGAAGCCGCGTCCCTCGCCCAGCAGGATGTTCGAGGCCGGTACGCGGACGTTCTCGAAGAGCACCTCGCCGTGGCCGTGGGGCGCGTCGTCGTAGCCGAACACGGTCAGCATGCGGAGCACCTTGATGCCGGGCGTATCGCGCGGCACCAGGATCATCGACTGCTGCTTGTAGCGATCCGGGTTCTTGGCGTCGGTCTTGCCCATGAAGATGAGGATCTTGCAGCGCGGGTCGCCGATGCCCGAGCTCCACCACTTGTGGCCGTTGATGACGTACGAATCGCCGTCGCGGACGATCGACGACTCGATGTTCGTGGCATCCGACGAGGCCACCTTGGGCTCGGTCATGATGAACGCCGAGCGGATCTTGCCCTCGAGCAGCGGCTGGAGCCACTGCTTCTTCTGCTCCGGCCCGCCGTAGCGCTCGATCGTCTCCATGTTGCCGGTGTCGGGCGCCGAGCAGTTGAACGCCTCGGGCGCGATCGGCGAGCGGCCCATGATCTCGCACAGCGGGGCGTACTCGAGGTTGGTGAGCCCGGCGCCGCGCTCGCTCTCGGGCAAGAAGAGGTTCCAGAGCCCGCGCTCGCGCGCGTTGGCCTTGAGCTCCTCCATAATCGGAGGAATTTGCCATCGTGTAGATGCCGAGTTGAGCTGGTCGTGGAAGACCTTCTCGTTCGGGTAGATGTACTTGGTCATGAAGTCGGTGAGCTGCTCCATGTACATCTTGGTCTTCTTCGAATACTCGAATTCCATCGTCCTCTCCCCTAAATCAGATTCTCGTGCGGCTCAGTGCTGATACCGCGGCAGAGTCTTGAGCGGTGAGAAGAACACGGGTCTCATCATCCGCCCCACCGGCACCTCGATCAGTACGGGCCGGTCCATCTGGATCGCGTCGGCGATGAGCTTGCCCACCTCGGCCGGCTCCTTGGCGCGCCGGCCCACGGCGCCGTAGGCCTCGGCGAGCCGGACGAAATCGGGATTGTGCAGCTCGGCCGCGAATTTCCCGCCCCAGTGCTCGTCGAGGTCTCGGGCGACGTTGCCGTAGGCGTTGTCGTTGAACACGACCGCGACGACGTTGATGCCCTGCTGGACGGCCGTCGCCATCTCCTGCGCGTAGTACATGAAGCCGCCGTCGCCCGAGATCATGACCACGGCACGGTTCGGCGTGGCCACCTTCGCGCCGAGGGCGGTCGGATACTCGAATCCCAGGTTGCCCGAGTAGGACGACGTGATGTAGGTCCTCGGGTGGTACACCGGGAAGAACGGGCGCGAGAAATAGCCCATCTGCGTCATACCGGCGATGACCACCGCGTCGTGCGGGATGCCCTGGCGCAACGACTTCAGGATCGATGAGTTCGGCTCCTGGGTCATGTAGCCGGCCACTTCCTCGCGAATCTTCTCCCGATCACCCTTCTGCGATGAGCGGGGTTTGCCACCGGCGCGGAGCTTGACGAGGAGCGCCTCGAGCGTGGCCTTCGCGTCGCCGACGAGCCCAGACGTCTTCTTGTGATTGCGTCCGATCTCGTCGGGGTCGGCGTCGATCTGGATCACCTGCTGATCGGCCGGGAACATCGCAGCCGCGCAGCGACTGCCGACCACCAGCACGATGTCTGCCGCGTCGAGGTAGCGCCGCAGCGGGCTCTTCGGGAACAGGCCGGCGCCCAGCGAGAGATCGTTCGCGTCACTGACCGCGCCTTTGCCCTCCGCCGTCTCGACGACACCGGCCTGCAGGTGCTCGGCGACGGCGGCGAGCGCCGCGTGCGCGCCCGAGAGATTCACGCCGCCGCCCGCGTAGATGGCGACTCGCGCGGCGGCCAGCAGCGCCTCGGCCGCGCGATCGATGTCGGCCGCGGGCGCCGCGGCGCGAGCCGGATGCGGACCGACCGCCGGCAGCGTCACCTCGACCTCTTCTTCCATCGTGTCCCACGGCATGTCGATGGCCACGGGGCGAGGCCGCCCGCTCTGCAGCTGGCCGAACGCCTCGCGCACGATGCGCGGCGCGTCGGCGACCTGCAGGATGCTCTGTCGCCACTTTGTCGAGCCGGCGATGGCGTCGAGCTGGTTGTCGAGCTCGTGCAGCACGCCGATCTTCTTGCCGATCTGGTGGCGCGGAATCTGTCCGGCGATCAGCAGGACGGGCGACGAGGCGGAGTACGCGGTGTTGAGACCGGCGGCGGCGTTGAGGAGCCCGGGTCCGGGCACCGCCACCGCGACGCCGACGTCACCGCTGGCGCGCGCGTACCCGTCGGCCATGTAGGTCGACGAGCCCTCGTGGCGCACGGTGATGAACCGGATCGGCTCGTCCCGGAACGCGGTGACGATGCCGTAGAGCTGAACGCCCGGGAGTCCGAACGCCACCTTGACGCCCTCGCGGGCGAGCGCCTTCACGATCGCTTCACCACCGGTCATCCGTGCCATCGACAGCTCCTCTGATTCATAAGCGCGCCTCGACCGGCGGGGCCCCAGCCCCGCGACGGTCTACAGCGCGCGACGCGGATTCATGGGCGCGCCTCGGGCCGACGGGGCCCGGCGTGCGTCGCCCCAGAGTTAGGGCCGAAGCGTATCACGTGCGGCGGTCGGTCGTCTCCGCCGCGCTCCTCGAGGTCTCGGGTACACTAGCCCGATGCCCGAGCTGCCCGAGGTCGAAGCTGCCCGCCGCCTGCTGACGCGATCCGCCGTCGGCCGGCGCATCGTGAGCGCCCGAGTCATGCCGGACCCGATCGTGTTCCAGGGCGTGAGCCCGGTGCGCGTGAGGCGCGCGCTCGTCGGTCGGAGGGTGCTCGCGGCGCACCGGCACGGCAAGCATCTCTGGCTCGAGCTCGACCGCCGGCCCTGGCCGTGCTTTCACTTCGGCATGTCGGGTGGGATCGAGGTGCGCGGCCGGCAGCGCCAGCGGCTCATGGTGGAGGGACGTCGGGCGCGCGAAGAGCCGTGGCCGCCGCGATTCCTCAAGCTGCATCTCACGCTCGACGACGGCGGCGAAGTCGTCTTTCGCGACGCGCGGCGGCTCGGCCGCGTGCGGCTGCGCCACGACCCGAGGGCCGAGCCGCCGATCAGCCTGCTCGGCTTCGATGCGCTCCACGACGTGCCGTCCGTCGCCCGGCTGGTCGAGCTCTTCGGCAAGCGCGCGGCGCCGGTGAAGGCCGTGCTGCTCGATCAGTCGTTCTCCGCGGGCGTCGGGAACTGGATCGCCGACGAGGTGCTCTATCAGGCGCGCATCGATCCGCGCCGTCGCACCGATACCTTGTCGCGCGCGGAAGTCACCCGGATTCGCTCACGGCTCCGGTTCGTCATCTCGACGGCGGTGCGCGCGGGCGCCGACAGCGACCGCTTTCCGCCGAAGTGGCTGTTCCACACCCGATGGAGCAAGCGGCTGCAGCGTCCGGTGACGGTGCGCGGCGAGCGGATACGCTACTTGACCGTCGGCGGGCGGACGACCGCGTGGGTCGCTGAAGTCCAGCGCTGAGATCAGCGCGAAGGCTGGAGGAATCGATGGCGAACATCTCGCCCGTGCACCTGATGAAGTGGATCGACGAGCACAAGACCCTGTTCAGCGGGCCGGTCGCGAACAAGGAAGTCTTTCCCGAGAGCGAATTCATCTACCAGATCGTCCGCGGGCCGAACGCGCGGAACGACTTTCACATCGATCCAGGCGACGAGATCTTCTACCAGCTCAAGGGTGACATCACCGTGCGGTGCATCGACGCCGACGGCGGGCCGCGCGACATCACGGTGCGCGAGGGCGAGGCGATGCTCTGCCGCGCGGGCACGCCGCACTGCCCGATCCGTCCCGCCGACACCTGGGGGCTCGTGATCGAGCGAAAGCGCCGGCCCGACGAGCGCGACGGCCTGGCGTGGTTCTGCGACCGGTGCGGCGCCAAGCTCCACGAGACGACGTTCTCGGTCACCAACATCGAGGTGGAGCTGCTCGATGTGATCAAGCGATTCAACGCAAACTCAGCCCAGCGCACGTGCAAGCGATGCGGCGCCGTGCTCCCAGTGCCCGCCGGCGCTTGAAGGCCGCGCGCGAGGCGTACTCGCTGTACGTCGAACGCGCGGCCGAGGGCGCCAGCGACGCCTGCTACTTCATGTCGGTGTATTTGACGTCACAGCGATACGTCTTGTACTCGCCCACGAAGAACGGCTGCAGCGGCGCCATGACCTCGCGGTAGAGCGCGCTCTCCTCGTAGGCCTTCATGTCCGCGGGGTTCTCCCAGAGACTCACCGCGAAACCGGTGTCCTTGTCCCCGGAGTCTTGCGCGAGCCAGCGGCCGCGCAGTCCTTTGAGCCCTTTGCCTTTCGTGAGCACATTTTCCCGGTAGGTCCGCTCGAACTCGTTCCACGCGCCCGCCCGGAGCTTGCCCCATGTAACCCGGATCACCATGGCTGGCCTCCTTGTCGTGACGAACCATCGAACTCAGGCGCCCGGTGCCTCGGGCGCGGTGGTCTCCGCGGGATCGAACGCGACACGATCCCAGATCGCCTCGGCGACCGGCCAGGCGCGCAGGATCGCAGCGAGCTGGTTCGCGTCCTGGATGGGCCCGTGCTCGGCACGAAAACGGAGAATGGCGCGGGCCTGTTCGGGGCCGATGCCCGGCAGCTCGAGGAGCTCCGCGGGATTGGCGAGGTTGACTCTCACTCGGTTCGACATGGGCGCCTCCTTCACCAACGCACGCCCGACCAACTAACTACATACCGAGTGTGCCCCGCGAAACGCCGGACCGCCAGCGATTGACCCGACCATCAGCTGGCTCGAGAAGAGCCGGACGTCTACGCCGACTTCCTGTTACCAGGTGAAGCGCCGGCCGCCGCTGGGAATTCCAGCAGTCGCGCCACGACGAATGACCGGATCGTCGGATCGAGAGCCTCGGCGGCCCGCAGGAACATCTCGACGATCCGATCTTTTCGAAACGGACCGTCGGCGACGAAGAGTCCGAGGGGTCAGCGCGCGAAGTTGTCGATCAGATAGCGCGAGATGCTGTGGCGCGAGGGGAGGCTCGGGAGGTTCGTGCACGGAAACCAGCGCGCGTCCTCGAGCTCCTCGGCGTCCACCTTGATCTCGCCGCCCGCGTAGGTGGCGACGAAGCCGACCATCAGCTGGCTCGGGAAGGGCCAGTTCTGGCTCCCGACGTAGCGGATGTCCTTCACGTCGACGCCGACCTCTTCCTTCACCTCGCGCGCGACGCAGCCCTCGAGCGATTCGCCGTTGTCGACGAAGCCGGCGACGAGCGCATAGCGGCCGGGCGCCCAGATGGCCTTGCGCGCCAGCAGCACGCGGTCGCCGTCGCGCACGACGACGATGACCGCCGGGTGCAGGTGAGGGTAGTGCTCGTACTTGCACTTCGGGCAGCGCTTGCCCCACTCACCGGCCAGGCGCTCGGTGGGGCCGCCGCAGCGGGGACAGAAGCCGCTCGTCGATTCCCACCACAGGGCCTGCATGGCCATGCCGCCGAGCGAGAGCAGATCGTCGGGCAGACGCGTGCCGGCCATCGGCACGAGCGTCTCGCGCTGGAAGTCGTCCGGGACGGCGGTCTCGCGGGGGAGCGACGCCACCCAGCATTCGGTGTCACCGCCCAGCGTGCCGAGCCACATCGGCTCGCCGAGGGCGCCGTCGAGCTTGGCCGGGCGCTCACCCGACGGGAGCCGGAAGCGGTCGCCATCCGGAACCACCAGGAGCTTCTGATCCTGGATGATGATCCAGTTGCCGCGCTCGGTCGGCGGCTTCGTCCCGCGCTTGGCCGGAACGAAGGCCCCGCGGAGACAGTCGATATTGAACGGCAGATAGACGCTGAGTGGAGTGGTCATGAGCCGAGGAGTCCCACGTCGCCGGGCTGGCCGGCCCGCGAGGCCACCGGTACGCGGTCGCCGGCCGGCGACTCGACGCCGAGCTTCTTGAGAGCGGGCATGACCTCGCGGGCGAACAGGCGCATGTTGGCCTCGGCGTCCTCGTACGGCATGCCGGCGTAGCTGAAGACGCCGATGTAGTGGCTGTTGTTCGTTCGCGCGTGGATGTCGAGGATCTTCTCGTAGCACTGCTCGGGCGTACCCCAGACTTGCAGGTTCATGAAGTAGTCGACGACGGTGTCGGTCCCGTACTGCGTGATTTTCTCCGCCATCTTGCCGTAATATTCGTAGCCCTTCGTCTTGGCGAGATGATCGCCCTGGAACTGATAGTGATCGAGCACCGTCTGGTAGTAGCCGCCGATGAACCGTCGCGCCATCTCCTCGGCGGCGCATCGACACCGTTCACGTCGCGGTAGATCGAGCGGTAGGTCTCGAGCTCTTTCGCGACTTCCTTCCAGGGCTTCTGCGGAATGATCAGGATCCCGACGCCGAGCTTCGCCATGATCGGCAGCGACTCCGGCGACACCGCGGCGGCATAGGTGCGGCCGCGGAACGATTTGAAGGGCGCCGGGCGGATCGCGGCGCGCGGCTGCTTGACGAAGGCGCCGTCGTACTCGCAGTAGCCGGTCTCGAGACCGCCCAGCAGCATCTCGGCTGATTCTGTGAAGCGCTGGCGCGATTCGTCCATCGAGAGGCGGAAGCCGTCGAACTCGACCTTGCCGGCGCCGCGACCGAGGCCCAGGATCAGCCGGCCGCCCGAGATGTTGTCGAGCATCGAGACTTCCTCGGCGACGCGCATCGGATCGTGCCACGGCAGGACCACGACCATCGAGCCCAGCCGGGCGCGCTCCGTGCGGCCGGCCATGTACGTCAGGAATTGCAGCACGTCCGGGCACATCGTGTAGTCGGTGAAGTGATGCTCGACGCCCCAGATCGACTCGAAGCCGAGCGGCTCGGCCAGATCGGCAAGCCGGAGCTCGTTGCGATAGACCTCGCGGTCCGTACGCGCCTTGCCGGGGTTCTGGAAGACGGCCGCCATTCCAACGTGCATGGGACGCTCCCCCTTCGCCGTTGTATTATTGCGCCGATGAGCCCATTCGATCCAGCCCCCTTCGTCGAGCGTCGGCAACGGTTCGCGGCGGCCATCGGTGACGGACTCGCCATCATCCCGGGCGCCCGGGAGATCCAGCGCAACGCGGATGTGAACTACGAGTTCCGCCAGGCCTCCGACTTCTTCTTCCTGACCGGGTTCGACGAGCCCGACGCGGTCGCCGTGTTCAATCCGGCGGACGCCAAGGAGCGCTTCGTCCTCTTCGTCCGCCCGCGCGACCGCGAGATGGAGATCTGGAACGGGCGGCGCGCCGGCACCGAGGGCGCCATCGCCACCTACGGCGCGGACGCCGCGTACACGATCGACCGGCTCGACGCGAAGCTGCGCGAATACATGATCGACCGGCCGGCGATCTTCTACCGGCTCGGCAGCGGCGCGTTCGACAGCCGGGTCACGCGGCTGGTCGGCGATCTGCGCGCCGCGCGCTCGCGGGGCTTCGCGCCGCCCGTGCGCATCGAGGATCCGGGGCCGATCCTCAACGAGCTGCGACTACGCCGCTCGGCCGCGGAGCTGGCGCGACATCGCCGCGCGTGCGAGATCAGTCGCGACGGGCACGTCGAGGCGATGCGGTACGCGCGGCCCGGACTCTACGAATACCAGGTGCAGGCGGCGCTCGAGTACGTGTTCCGCGTGAACGGCTCGCCGCGCAACGGCTATCCGTCGATCGTCGCCTCCGGCGCCAACGCGTGCATTCTCCACTACAGCGAGAACACGCGGCGCATGGAAGACGGCGATCTCCTGCTGATCGACGCCGGCTGCGAGTACGGCTATCACTCGGCCGACATCACGCGTACGTTCCCGGTCAGCGGGCGATTCACCGCCGCTCAGCGCGCGGTCTACGAGATCGTCCTGCGCGCGCAGCTGGCCGGGATCGCGGCGGCGCGCCCGGGCAACCGGTACGAGGCGGTGCACGAGGCCGCGCGGCGCGTGCTCACCGAGGGGCTCGTGGCGCTCGGGGCGCTACCGCGCGGCGTCGAGGAGTCGCTCGCGATGCACCACTATCGCGAGTTCTACATGCACGGCACCGGGCACTGGCTCGGCATGGACGTGCACGACGTCGGCGACTATCGGATCGACCGCAAGTCGCGCATTCTCGAGCCGGGCATGGTGCTGACCGTGGAGCCCGGCCTCTACTTCGATCCCGAGCGCGAGAGCGCGACGTACCATCTGCGCGAGTACAGCGAGGAGGAAGCGTGGGAGCGCCGCCTGCGCCTGGGCGCGGCCGCCGCCAAGAAGATCGAGGACGAAGAGAAGGCGAAGGCCGAGAAGATCACGCACGCCGTCCCGAGGGAGCTGCGCGGCATCGGCATCCGTATCGAGGATGACGTGCTGATCACCGCGGACGGCTGCGACGTGCTCACCGCGGGCACACCCAAGACGATCGACGAGGTCGAGCGCGCCTGCGCCGAGCCACCCCGCCTGCCCCGTCCCTGATTCGCCGGGTGCCCGGTTCGTCTCGCCGACGACCCGGCCGCGCTCGCTTCCGCGTCGGTGCTGTCATCCCCATGTTGGTCTCGCTGCTCCTCGTCGCCGCGTGCTCGCTCGCCGGCCGCGGCGCACCCGGTGGCGCGGTGATGATCACGCCCGAGAGCAACGGCCGCACGATCGAGCTGCGATCGGATCAGGAGCTGCTCGTCCGCCTGCCGGGTAATCCGGCCATGGGCTATCGATGGTCGCTCGCCGCGGCGCCGGCCGCGGTCCTGAAGCTGGAGGGGCTGCCGGCGGTCGAGCGCGATCCAGGCGGCGGGCCGGTCGTCGAGATCTGGCGATTCACGACGGCGCACACGGGCCGGCAGGTCCTGGTCTTCGACTATCGCCTTCCGTGGGAAACGGATGCGCCGCCCGCGCGCCAGCTCTCGTTCACCGTCACCGTTCGCTAGTCGAGGCTAGCGGCCGAGCACGGCGCGAAGCGCGTCCTCCAGGGTCGGGTAACGGAAGCGGTAGCCGCTCGCCTGAAGCCGCGCCGGCACGGCGCGCTGGCTCGTCAGCAGCATCTCGTCCGCCATCTCGCCCAGCGCGAGGCGTGCCGCGAACGCCGGCAGGGGTACGAGCGTGGGGCGCCCGAGCGCCCGGCCCAGGGTCCGCGTGAACTCCGCATTGGTGACCGGCGCGGGCGCGACGACGTTCAGCGGCCCGCGGAGCGCGTCGGTCGTGAGGGCGTGGCGGATCGCGCCGATCACGTCGTCGAGCGCGATCCAGCTCATCCACTGTGCGCCGTCGCCGATGACGCCGCCCAGGCCCAGCCGGAACGGCGTCAGCATCTTGGCGAGCGCGCCGCCGTTGGCGCTCAACGCGACGCCGAGCCGCAGGTTCACCACGCGGATCCCCTGCGCGATCGCCGTGGCGGTGGCCGCTTCCCACTCGCGCGCGAGCTCGGCCAGAAAGCCGGTGCCGGGTCGGCTCTCCTCGCTCAGCACCTCGTCGCCGCGGCTGCCGTAGTAGCCGACGCCCGAGGCGCAGACGAGCACGGCCGGAGGCTTCGCGAGCCGCGTGAGTGTTTGAACGAGCAGCCGGGTCGCGATCGTGCGGCTCTCACGGATGCGGCGCTTCTTCTCCGCCGTCCACCGCAGGCCCATCAGGCTCTCGCCGGCGAGATGGACGATCGCGTCGCCGACCGACGGGCCGGCCGGCATGATCGCGCCGGAGGCCGGATCCCAGCGGAGCGCGTCCTCGCCGGGTCTCGGGGCGCGGCGCACGAGCGGGATCGCTCGATGCCCATCGGCCTCGAGAGAAGCGATCAGCGCGGCGCCGATCAGACCGCTGGCGCCGCTGACCGCGACGTTCACGCCATCGCGCCGCCGTCGACGGTGTAGATCCCGCCGGTGATGTACGTCGCGTCGGGACTCGCCAGGAACGCCACGAGAGCGGCGACCTCTTCGGGCGCGCCGTAGCGACGCATCGGGATGGTCGCGGTCAGTCGCTCCCGCTTGATCTCGGTCTCGAGCTGTTGCGTCATCGGTGTCTCGATCGGCGCCGGGCACACCGCGTTGACGCGGATGTTGTGTCGGGCCAGCTCGAGCGACGCGGCGCGCGTCATACCGACGACCGCGTGCTTGCTCGCGGTGTAGGCGATGATGTTCGGCGAGCCGCGCAGACCCGCGATCGACGCGGTATTCACGATGGCCCCGCCGCCGCGCGCGCGCATCAGCGGCGCGACCACCTTCATCCCGAGCCAGACGGCCTTGAGATTGACGGCGATCACCCGGTCGAACGTCTCTTCGGGATAGTCGACCAGCGGCTTCAGTGCGCCGAGCACGCCCGCGTTGTTGAAGAAGACGTCGATGCCGCCGAACCGCTTCACCGCCGCGTCGGCGTATTTCTGCACCTCCGCCAGCTTCGTCACGTCGGCCTCGACGGCGTGCACCTCACCGTCGACCTTCTCGACCGCGGCCACGCTCTGCCGGAGCGCCGCCGCGGCCACGTCGACGACTACCACGCGCGCTCCCTCGGACGCGAAGCGCACGGCGGCGGCGCGGCCGATGCCGCCGGCGCCTCCGGTGACGAGCACGACCTTTCCGGTGAATCTCGCCGCCATGTCAGGCGCCATCTTGCTCTTGGCGCCGACTCGACGCAAGCTTGGGGCGCCATGACCGAAGACGAGGGCTTGAAAGCGCTGCTGGGGGACGACGAGACGGCGGCGTCACGCGCCGAGGCCGCGCTGTGGGAGATGTGGCATCGTTCGGGCGATCGCGAGATCGACGCGCTCCTGCGCGAGGGCATCACGCTCATGGAGCGGCGCGAGCTGCTGGCGGCCGAGGCCACCTTCGCCCGCATGATCGCGCAGGCGCCCGCGTTCGCCGAAGGCTGGAACAAGCGCGCGACCGTGCGCTACGTCGCCGAGAACTACGTAGGCTCGATCTCCGATTGTGAGGAGACGCTCTCGCGCAATCCCCATCACTTCGGCGCGCTGGCGGGCGCGGGGCTCTGCTACATGGCGCTCGGACGGCATCGCGATGCCGCTGGGATGTTTCGCCGGGCGCTCGCGGTGCATCCGCGGCTGGGCGGGGCTCGGCAGAATCTCGCCGTCGCTCTTGGGGAGGCAGTTCGAGGTAACGGTCACTAGGTTGGTGGCGGGGCGCCGGGGCGGGGGTGTGCGGGAGGGGTCGAGCTGACCACGCGGCACGCGTGCGCTGCTCCGCGACGGCTGGGCTCCATCTGGGCGCGCCTCGTCCGCCGCGCGCTTGAAGGGAACGTGTCCCTCGACCCCTCCCGCACACCCCCGCCCCGGCGCCCCGACTCTCCGTCTCGCCTAGTCCAGTAGCGAGCGACTTGGTCCAGCTGTGAGCGATCTGCGCGGCGGTTGGCGCTGCCAGCCTGGCGTGGCGCGCGCCCGTCGAACCCCAAACGCTCAGCGCGCGCGGTAGTCGCGGTGCCAGAGGTTGAGGTAGTCGCGGGCGTTTTGGAGGATGTCTTCGAGCTCGGCGGCGTCCATTTTTCGGATGGGCTTGGCCGGGACGCCCATGAAGAGCCAGCCTGCGGTCACGATCTTGCCCGGCGGGACCAGGGCGCCGGCGCCGACCTGCGCGCCTTCCTCGATGACGGCGCCGTCCAGGACGACCGCGCCGATGCCGATGCGCACATTGTTCATGACTCGGCAGCCGTGGACGACCGCGCGGTGGCCGATCGTGACGTTGTCGCCGACGATGCACGGAAACTCGGGCCTGACGTGCAGCACCGAGTTGTCCTGCACGTTCGAGTTCCGACCGAGCGTGACATAGTTGTCCTGGTCGCCGCGCAGTACCGCGAAGGGCCAGACCGAGGCGCCGGCGGCGATCGTGACGTCGCCGATGACGGCCGCCTGCGGATCGACGTACGCCTCGGGATCGATTCGTGGCGAGCGACCGGGTACCGAGCGGATCACAAGTGTCCTCCGGGAGTGGAAATAGCGCGAGTGGATTATACTGGCGCGCGCACGGGAGGAGACCCAGCGAGATGATCGCGCAGACCGCCGAGGTCCGTGAAGCCCACCGGTTCGATGTTGCCGCGCTCGAGCGCTATCTGGGCGCCCACGTCGAAGGATTCAGCGGGCCGATCGAGGTGCGCCAGTTCCGGGGCGGCCAGTCCAATCCGACATATCACCTGTCGGCGGGCGGCCGCGAGTACGTGCTGCGGCGCAAGCCGCCGGGCAAGCTCTTGCCGTCCGCGCATGCGGTCGACCGCGAATACCGGGTGATCACGGCGCTCGGCAAATCGGGGTTTCCCGTGCCGCGCACCTTTGTCCTGTGCGAGGACGACTCGGTCATCGGCACGGCGTTCTACGTGATGGACTGCGTGCACGGTCGGATCTTCACCGATCCGGCGATTCCCACCGTCACGCCGGGCGAGCGCCGCGCCATCTACGAGTCGCTGATCGACGTGCTGGCGCGTCTACACACGGCCGACTGGCAGGCGCTCGGCCTCGCCGACTTCGGGCGGCCGGGGAACTATTTCGCGCGTCAGATTCATCGCTGGACCCAGCAATACCGCGCGTCGGAGACCGAAAAGATCGAGTCGATGGAGCGCCTCATTCCGTGGCTGCCGGAGCACATCCCCGCCGGCGACGAGACCACCCTCGTCCACGGCGATTTCAGGCTCGGGAACACGATCATCCACCCGACCGAGCCGCGTGTCGTCGCCGTGCTCGACTGGGAGCTGTCGACCCTGGGCCACCCGCTCGCGGACCTCGCCTACTTCTGCCTGCCCTATCGGTTCACGCGCGAGTGGGAGGGGCTCGCCGACAAGGATCTGACGGAGCTCGGGCTCCCGAACGAGGCCGAGTACGTCGCCGACTACTGCCGGCGCGCCGGGCGCGGCACAATCGGCGACTGGGAGTTCTCGCTCGCGTTCGCCATGTTCCGGCTCGCCGCGATCGCCCAGGGCATCATGGGACGCGTGGTCGCAGGGACCGCGAACGATCCGAATGCCCAGGAGCGCGGCCGGCGCGCACGCCCGCTCGCCGACTCGGCCTGGGCGCTGATCTCCTCGCGCGCCTAGTAGTCGTAGAGGCGTTCGATGGTGAGGCCGCTTCTTCCGAGGTCGGCGACCACTCCGTTCAGGGACCTGACCGGCGCTTTCACCGCGATTCGCTGGGCGGCCGGATTCGTCAGGAGCGGCTCCTTCGTGAGGATCTCGCCGGTCTCGAGCCGAACGTTCAGCGCGCTGGGCGCGATCACGGTCAGCAAGATTTCGTCGTTGCCGGCGATCTCGCGGAAACGTACGCCTTGCTTGACCAGCTCCGCGACGAGCGGCGTGAAGGCATCTCGGCGCGGCATGGCGATGATGTAGGATCGGTCGCCCAGTGCCTTGATCTTACGGATCCGATGGTCGCCGAAGATGCGGTCGGGCACGTCGTCGACCCAGGCATAGATGACCAGCTCCTCCGGCCGCTGAGCGTTCCGCGTGCCGAGCCGGACGATCTCCGCGTAGACCGCCATCAGCGCGTACTCCGCGCTCAGGGTGAATCGCCGCTCCCACTTGCGGACGACGTCGAGGCCCCACAAGGGCGTTTCCTTCCACAAGGCTTCGAGACGCTCGGCGAACGGAAACTCGTACCAGGGAGCCGTGCGCACGAACTCGGCGTACTGGCCGGCGGTCTTGCGTGCGAACACGTCCTCCTCGGTGTGGTAGAAGCCGATGCTCTCGGTGACCACGCCGACCGTGTTCTCGTACGCGCCCTTGACGGTGTTGTCGAGCGTGAAGGCCAGACCGG
>WNFK01186211.1_pt1 | contig 14727 bp, 14 predicted proteins | sample 5400281 | NCBI WGS metagenome assembly WNFK01 (sample SAMN13153350, study PRJNA577476) | soil metagenome | isolation source: 20 cm soil on Douglas fir-dominated hillslope | place: USA:California | collected 2013-09-17 | reverse complement strand
TCTCATAGGCATCCGATCCACCCAACCCACACTCGAACACGATAACGGGCCGCGTGCGGCGGAGCGTCTTACGGCCACCTCGAAAGGCCCCGAGCTCCCCGCCTTCGACATCGACCTTCACGAACGCGATCGGAACGTCGCCAGGGATGACCCGGTCCAGCGTTTCGACCTGAACCGAAACCTTGGAGATCGATTCATCGTCCGTCAGATCGCTCCGCTTCCGTAGCCCGCTCAACGCCGGCGCTTGTACGACCCAATTGTACTCCGCCGTTCCAGGGGAATCCGCCACGGCGTAGGGCTGTACCTGGACGTTGGGAAACGTCGACCGCAGCCGCTCCGCCTTTCCAGGGAGCGGTTCGAAGGCCCAATGGCGGCCGCTCGGCGCCTGTCGCACGATGTGCCGAAGCATCCCACCCTCGAACGCGCCGACATCGATCGCGTTCGAATCCCTCTTCAGTACGCGCTTCATGATCGCGACCGTCATCGAGTCGTAGGCGTAGTTCTTCTTGCCCGTGACGGCGTACAAGGCTCGCTTGACGGCCGGCTCCCACGGCGTGCCATTGACGATGCTCGTGCCCAGCTTGAACGCAAGGCTCATCACACCACGTCTCGAACGGAACGGTTCAGCCATGAATCGTTCTCACGCTCATGCCCTCGAGCGCACGAAGGCGACACCGCGCTGCCAGACCGTACGCCACTCGTCGGGACGCACCACCAGCACCGCCCACACCAAGAGCGCCAGAACACCCAGCCCCACGCCCACCAGGTTCCGAGGCGTGAAGGTTCCCAGGCCCGCGAGGAGCGCCAGGGACGCGAGCAGGAGTCTCAGGTTGTCAGGACCCAGCCTGAATCCAAGGGTCTTTCGCGCCAGCATGTAATGCAGGAGCGCATGGCTCATGTGCGCGACCATATACGCGATCACCGCGCTCCTCAATCCGATCCGGTCCACGAGCAGCGAAAAGGTCACGATCAGGGTGATGCCATACACCAGATCGAAAAGCACCCACGGGCGGAGCCGGTTCTTGGGCACCAGCCAGATCGAGCACATCCAGGCGATCGTCCGTACGTAGTCCCCCAGGAACTGGAACGGCAGGAGATCCAGCGCGGGAAGGAACCGTCCCGAGTAGAAGAGCGGCACCCAGATCGGCGCCCCCGCCAGCATCCCGCCTGCCGCGGCCGTCATGAGCAGCAGTCCCAGGCGGAGGGCCTGCCGCATGGTCGCGGTGGTCTCGGCGTCCGAGGTCTGCGCGGCAATCTGCGGCCAGACGACGGCCGTGATCGAGCTCAGGATGAGCGGCATGTAGAGCCCGGAGATGCCCACGCAGACCTGGTAGATGCCGTTGGGCTCCAGGCCCAGCTTCGAGACCAGCACGGAGCGCAGGACGAGGAGCGTCAGCGTGGAGGAGAGCCCCACCAGGAGCGCGCTCGAGCCGTAACGGAGCAAAGGGCGTAGGAGGGACCGGTCCACGCGCGGCGCGGGGGTGACCGATGGCTTCGCCGGGAGCGGAGCGTTCTTCCGCAGCAGCCACCCGCCGGCCACGACGTACACCGCGGCCACCACCACCAGGTGCGCCACCGCGCCCTGCAGCCTCAGAAACCACGCGAGAGGAAGGATGGCCGCGGTCGAGGCGACGGCGACGATGACGCTCAACCCCGCCATCGCCTTCACCGCCTCGTAGCCCTGGAGGATCGAGACGCGCAGCGAGGCGATGGCGGAGAGCGGAATCACCACGGCGCCCGTAAGCACGACCCAGGCGTACTGGCGATCGTGGAAGAGGGCGTCGGACAGCCACGGCGCGAGCAGTGCCGTGATCGCGGCCAGCAAAAGCCCCACGGCCCAGGTCAGCGAGACCGAGGTCGAGCGGATGCGGCGGACGAGCGAGAAATCGCCCCGCGCCCGCGCGCTCGCGATCATGGCGGTGACGCCGTTCCCCAGGCCCAGCGTGGCCAGGGGGACGACCATCGAGGTGAGCGTGGAGAGCTGCGCCAGGATCCCGGTGCCGCCGGGGCCCAGCAAGAACGCGAGGGTCTTCGCGCGGAGGATGGCGGCGACCACCGTCGCGGCCGAGCCGATCCCCATGATGGCGGTCGACCGGATCAGTCGCCGCACGGGTTTCTAGCGGGCTCCGTACATCCGTTCGTAATACTGCCGGTATTCACCGGAGCGGACCGCTTCCCACCAGCCGCGATTCTGCGCGTACCAGTCGATGGTCGCGACGATGCCGCGGTCGAAGGGCACGGAAGGCGAGAATCCCGTCTTCTTCTTCAGCTTCGCCATGTCGATGGCATAGCGCCGATCGTGACCCGGGCGGTCGGTCACGTGCTGGATCAGCGACTGAGGTTTCTTCAGGCGCTCGAGGACGAGCGCCGTGATCTCGAGCACGGACTTTTCGTTCCCCGCGCCGATGTTGAAGGTCTCGCCTTCCACATCCGGCGTCTCGAGGATCGCGATGATCGCCACGCAATGGTCGTCCACGTGGATCCAGTCGCGGGTGTTCCGCCCGCTGCCGTAGACGGGCACCGGGATGTCCTGGATCGCGTTCGTCACGAAGAGGGGGATCAGCTTCTCGGGATGCTGGTACGGCCCGTAGTTGTTGCTGCAGCGGGTGACCACCGTGGGCACGCCGAAGGTCGCGAAGTAGGAGTACGCCAGGCGCTCGCCGCCGATCTTCGAGGCGGCGTACGGGTTGCGTGCGAGCAAGGGTGCCTCTTCCGTCGCCGACTCTCCCAAGATCTCACCGTAGACCTCGTCCGTCGAAACCTGGATGAAGCGCTTCACACCGGCGCGCTTCGCCTCCTCGAGCGCTCGATGGAGCGGTCGACGTGGGTCTCCGCCGCGAAATTCACCACCACGTCCGCGCCTTCCATCGCGCCCGCGACCGCCTTGGCGTCGCAGATGTCGCCCTTCACGAACCGGTACCCCGGATCGTCAGCAACCGATTCGAGGTTCGCGAGGTTCCCCGCGTAGGTCAGTTTGTCCAGCACCGTAACGCGGGAGTCCGGGAACCGCTTCCGGATCATGCGCACGAAATTCGAGCCGATGAAGCCCGCGCCGCCGGTCACGAGGAAGCGCGCCTTACTCAAGTTTGGAGCGTCAGCCATCTTTCCGGTCCCAATCGTAGGGAATGTCCTTGGTGTGCGGGTCGATCCGGTATTCGTCGGGCTCGTTGTACTTGTACATCTCGGTGGGTACGTTCACCAGCATGGCCGGCTCGTTTCCGATCCCCTTCATCCCGTGCACCACCCCGGGCGGAATCGTGACGAGGACCGGATTCTTCTCGCCCATGAAGAACTCGTTGATGAGCCCTTTCGTGGGGGAGCCCTCGCGCTGGTCGTAGAGCACCACCTTCATCATGCCCTTCACGATCACGAAGTGATCGGTCTGGACCTTGTGGAAATGCCAGCCCTTCACCACGCCGGGGTACGCCACCGAGACGTACGACTGCCCGAACTTCTGGAAGAAGGGATCGTCCGCGCGCATCATCTCCATGAGGTAGCCGCGCTCGTCGGCGATGACTTTCAAAGGCTTCACGTTCACGCCCTGGATCAGCTTCATCACGGCCTCCCCACCGAGGTGTACGTAAACCCGAGCTTCCGGACCGTCTCGGGCTCGTAGATGTTTCTCAGGTCCACGATCGCGCGCCGGCGCATGGCGCGGCGGATCTTGACCAGGTCGAGCTTCCGGAACTGATTCCACTCCGTGACCAGCACCAGCGCGTCCGCGCCCTTGGCGGCATCGTAGGCGCTGGTCCCGAACGTGACCTCGGCCGGAATGTCCGGGCTGCCGCGCCGCACGGCCGGATCGTAGACCCGCACGCGGATCCCCCGCTTCAGCAAGGCCCGGATGATCCCGAGCGACGGCGCCTCGCGGAGATCGTCCGTGTCCGGCTTGTAGCTCAAGCCGAGAATGGCCGCCGTGCGCGACCCGCGGCCTTTCAACGCCGCGAGCGTCTTCGCCACCGCGACCTGGAGCTGCGCCTTGTTCGTCTCGGTGACCGCGCTCACGATCCGGAGCGGCACGCCGGCTTTCTTGGCAAAAGCGCGCAGGGCCGCCGTGTCCTTGGGCAGACACGAGCCGCCGAAGCCGGGGCCGGGATGCAGGAACTTGGGTCCGATGCGTCGGTCCAGCCCCATGCCCTTGGCCACGTCCCGGATATCCGCGCCCACGGCCTCGGCCAGGTTCGCCATCTCGTTCACGAACGAGATCTTCGTGGCCAGGAACGCGTTCGCCGCGTACTTCAAGAGCTCCGCCGTGCGCACGTCCGTGATCAACGTGGGCGTCTCGAGCAGGTAGAGCGGCGCGTAGATCCCGCGCAGGAGCTTCCGCGCTTTCTCCGTGTTCGCGCCGATGACGATCCGGTCCGGACGCATGAAATTCTCCACGGCCGAGCCCTCGCGTAAGAACTCCGGGTTGCTGGCCACGTCGAAGGAGACGCCTCGCTTCGCGTGCTTTTTCAAGATGGCCTGCACCTCATCGCCCGTGCCCACCGGGACGGTGCTCTTCTGCACGATCAGCCGGTAGCCGGGCATCGCCTTCGCCACGGCCCGGGCCGCGGCCAAGACCGCGCGCATGTCGGCGGTGCCGTCCCGGCGCGGCGGCGTCCCCACGCAGATGAAGATCACCTCGCCCCAGCGGGTCGCGTGCTCCAGCGAGGTGCTGAAGCGGAGGCGACGCTCGCGCATGTTCCGAGCGACCAGATCTTTGAGGCCGGGCTCGTAGAACGGAATCTCGCCCCGCTCCAGGAGATCGATCTTGCTCCGATCGACGTCCACGCAGAGCACCTCGTTCCCGAAATCGGCCAGACCGGCCCCGCTCACCAGGCCCACGTAGCCGGTCCCCACGACGACGATCCGCACGGTCCCCCTCAGCGCCCGGTCTCGCGCCGCACGCGCTCGCGGGCTTCCCGGTACAGGTCTTCCAGCGTCTTCTCGATCGGGATCTCAGGCAGCCACCCCGTCTCCCGCTCCAGCTTCCCGGGGTCGCCCACCAGGAAGTCGGAGTCGCGCGAGCGGACCCGCGTGGGATCCTGGACGATGGTCGGCTTGAATCCGGCGATGGCGCAGAGGTCGTCGAGCAGGTGCCTCATGATGTGGCCGCGGCCGGTGCAGACATTATAGGCGTCGCCGGGCTTCCCGCGCTCGAGAAGGAGCCGGTAGGCCCGGGCCACGTCGCGCACGTCGCCGTAGTCACGGACGCCCTCGAGGTTCCCCACCTTGATCTCCGCCGCCATGAGCCCGGCGTGGATCCGCGCCAGCTGGTCGGCCCATCCCGCGATGGCGAAGATCGGGCTCTGGCCCGGCCCCGTGTGGCTGAACGTGCGCGTGCGGATGACTTTGAGCCCGTAGCTCGTCCCGTAGAGCTCGCCGATCTGGTCCGCGGCGACCTTGCTCAGCGCGTAGGCATTGCGTGGGAGGAGCGGCGTGTCCTCGAGGAGCACGACCGCCTGCGGCGCTTCCAGCCGCACCGCCTCCAGCACGTTCAGCGCGCCGATGGCGTTCACCTTGTAGGTCTCGGCGGGGCGCTGGATGGACTCCGAGCCCGAAGCCTGCGCCGCGAGATGCACCACGCGGTCGGGGCTCGATTCCAGGAGGCAGCCCCGCACCTGCTCGAAATTCGTGACGTCGAGCGGCCGCTGGCTTTTCAGATGGCAGCGAAGGGTCTCGTCCGCCTCCCAGGCGCCCCCGACCCGGTGGTCGGTGCCGTTCAGCTCCTCGCGCTCGTCCTTCGAGAGCTCATGGGCGAGATGGCGTCCCACGAATCCGGCGACGCCCGTGATGAGGGTACGCAAGGGACTAGCGCGCCCTCCAGTATTCTAATAGATCGTGCAGCGTGGTCTCGAACGGAATGGTCGTCTGCCACCCGGTCACCTTCTTGAATTTCGACGCGTCGCCGAGCAGGACCGGCACGTCGGAGGGGCGCATGCGCGCGGGATCCTGCTCCACCTTGACCTTGGCCTTCGTGAGACTCAGGAGATGGTCCAGCATGGCGCGGATGGTCCAGTCCTTGCCCGAGCAGATGTTGTAGACCTCGCCCGCCTCGCCCTTCTCGAGCGCCAGCCAGTAGCCCCGCACCACGTCGCGCACGTCGGTGAAGTCGCGGCGCGCGTCCAGATTCCCCACGCGGATCACGGGCGGACGGCGGCCCTTCTCGATGTCGGCGATCTGCTTCGCGAAATCGGAGCAGACGAACACCGGTCCGCGGCGCGGGCCTTCGTGGTTGAAGCCGCGGGTGCGGATGACCGGAAGCTGGAAGCTCTGGAAATACTGGTAGCCCAGCATGTCCTGGCCCACCTTGCTCACCGCGTAGGGCGAGAGGGGCCGGAGCGGATTGGTTTCCCGGATGGGAAGCTCGTTCTCGTAGACCATGCCGTACTCCTCGCTGGAGCACGCGAGCTGGATGCGCGGCAGGATGTGGAGCTTCTTCACGGCCTCGAAGATGTTGAGCTGGCCGATGATGTTCGTGATCAGGGACTCGGTCGGGGCCGTCCAGGACGTCGGCACGAAGCTCTGCGCCGCGAGATGGAAGATCCACTCGGGGCGCGTCTCCTCGAGCACGTCGCGCACCGAGGAGGCGTCGCGGAGGTCGCACTCCACCATCCGCACCCGGTCCAGGAAGTGCTCGACGTTCTCGGTGCGACTCCTCCAGCGCTGGATGCCGATGATCTCGACGCCCTTCTTCTCGGCGAGGATGTAGTCCACGAGGTGGCTGCCGGCGAAGCCGGTGATCCCCGTGACCAGAACCTTCATGATCCGGTCCTTTCGGTGAGCTGCGACGCAAGCAATGCTTCGTACGATTGGACGACCGCGCGCGGATCGGGCGACTCGAGAATCGGCCGGCCCACCACGACGAAATCCGCGCCGCGGGCCAGGGCCTCCGTCAGGGAGAGCGTCCGTTTCTGGTCTCCCGCCCGATCCTCCGGCCCTCGGATGCCGGGCGTGACGATCAGGAACGGCGGCTCGTGCGTGAGACGGAGCGGCGTGAGCTCGAGCGGCGAGGCCACGACGCCGTGGATCCCCGACTCCTCGCAGAGACTCGCCAGGGCCAGCACCTTCTCCTCGAGATCGGTCTTGGGATTCCAGAGCGCGGGCAGCTCCGACCCGTCCAGGCTGGTGAGCATGGTGACGCCCACTACACGTGGCCGTGCCTTCAAAGTACCCGCCGCCTCCGCGGCGGCGCGCAGCATCGCGGGCCCCCCGGCGGCGTGCACGGTTAGAAGCGACACCGGCAGGCCCTCGAGCGCCCGGATCGCCTTGCCGACGGTGGCCGGGATGTCGTGGAGCTTCAGGTCCAGGAAGACCCGCTTGCCCTTGTCCGCGAGCTTCTCGATGGCGGACCTTCCCGCCGCGGCGTAGAGCTCGAGGCCGACTTTATACCACGTCACGGCTTCCCCGATCCGGTCCACCTCGCGGAGCGCGGTATCCAGGTCCGGGCGGTCCAGCGCGACGATCAGCCGCTCGCGAAGCGTCACGAGGCCCTCCGTCCCGCGCGGATGACGCCGCGGCCCGGCGGCACTTCCAGAGCGCCGATCAGGTCGGCGACGGACGAAAGCTCCGAACGGCGGAGATGGGACTCGAGCTCGTTCACGCAGGCCTCCGGGAGCGAGGGGTTGGCGAAGAGGGCGGTCCCGACCTGGACCGCCGTCGATCCGACGAGGATGAATTCCACGGCGTCCCGCGCGTGCGTGATGCCGCCCATGCCGATCACCGGGATGTCCACGGCCTGGGCCACTTCCCAGGTCTTGGCCAGCGCGAGGGGCTTGATGGCGGGTCCCGAGAGGCCGCCCAGCACGGTGCCCAGGATGGGCTTCCCCGTCACGGAGTCCACGGCCATCCCGATGAACGTGTTCACCAGGGAGACCGCGTCCGCGCCACACGATTCGCACGCCTCCGCGATCTCCCCGATCCGGGTCACGTTCGGGGTCAGCTTCGCGATGAGCGGGAGCCGGGTCAGCGGACGGATGGCGCTCATCACCTCGCGCGCCATGCCCGCGTCCGTGGAATACTTGAGCCCGTGCGGCCCCACGTTGGGGCAGGAGATGTTCACCTCGATCGCGTGCGCCACGCCCGAGGCGCTGATCCCCTCGACCAGCTCGCAGAACTCGCGCACGTCCTCGCCCTCGACGGAGACGATCACGGCGCAGGGAAGCGTGGACAGGATCGGAGCCTTGATCTCGAGGAACGTCTCGACCACCCGAGGCGGCGGATTCCCGGCGCGCGGCCTGCGGGTCACCGTCTTCGTGACGATCCCGCCGATCGCGCTCAGGTCCACCAGACGCTCGTATTCGGCGCCGTAGCCGATGATCCCCGAGGCCACGAGCACCGGGTTCCGGAGCGTGAGCGAGCCGATCCGGACCTCGAGCGAAGGATGGGTCACGGAAGCCTTTTCCAGTCCACGACCGTCGCGTCCATGACCGGGCCTTCGAGGCACATCGCGGGATACCGCTCCCGTTCGTGGAGCGGCACGGGGCACCCGCGGCAGGCGCCCACGGCGCACGCCATCGGTCCTTCCAGCGAGGCTTCACAGCGGATCCCCTTCCCGCGCGCGAATTCCGCGAGCTCGTGGCACGCTTCCGTGGCAGCCCACCGATCCGTCCTCGGTGGCGAGGTGGAGACGCCCGCCCTTGATCTCGCGCACGCCGTAGAGCTCGCGCCCGCTTCGGGCGCCGAAGAGGAAGACGTAGGGGCGCTTCTTCATCCGGAGCCTCCGGCTGAAGAAGAGGAGCGGCGCCACGCCGCGTCCGCCCGCGACGAGGATCGGAAGGCGGCGCGGGCTGGGCGAAAAGCCGATCCCCAGAGGGCCGATGAGATCCAGCCTCTGCCCCTTGGGCTGCTGCGAGAGCGCCTTGCTGCCGCGACCCACCACCGAGTAGTAGATCCGCACCGCGCGAAGGCTTCCCCGCTCGACGAAGCCCTCCAGGCTGTACGGCCTGCGGAGCAGGGGCTCGACTTCCGGCGAGACGCGCAGATGCACGAACTGACCGGGCGTGGGCTTCGAGAATCCGCGCGGGACCCGGAGCGTGAGCAGGAAATTCCCGGGGGTGATCTCCCTGTTCTCGACCACCGTGCAGGCGACGAGATTCATCGTCCGGGCGAGATGGTCGGGAGGCCGGAGGTGTCGGGCGGCGCTTGTTGCTTCGGCGGAGGCGCCTGCTGGTTCTGCGCGGGCGGCGGATTGCGCGGCGGGAGCGGCGGAGGCGCGGGCCTCCCCTCGCGCTGCGCCTTGTAGAGCGCGCGCATGTAGGCCGCGAGCGAGTCGCGGCGCGTCTCCTCGGCGGGCGTGATCTCGGGCACGGGGGGACGCGTCGTAGTCTTCAGAGAATCCGCCGGGGCGGGCGGCGCCGCCAGGAGCTCTTCCGCCCGGATACGCGCCACCGTGGTGTCCGGATGCGCCAGCATGGAATCCAGGAGCGCCGTCCGCTGGTCGGTCCGCCCGCTCCACCTTCGCCAGAGATAGAGCGCGGACTCCGGATACCGCGTCTTCGGATACCGCTGCACGATCCGGTCGGTCAGCGTCCCGGCGGCCAGCGTATCGCTCCGGTCGTGGGTCTCGATCCAGAGCCGCGCGAACGCCGCCTTGGGCGCGTAGGGGCTCTTGGGAAACTGGTTCTCCACGGTCTCGTACTGGAGGAGCGCCGAATCCACCTTCTCGATCTGGAAGTAGTAGAGCTCGGCCAGAAGGAACGCGGCGCGGGGCCGGGCCTCCGCCGTGTCCGACTGGAGCGTCGTCCGGTAGGACTTGAGAGTCGCCAGGTTCGCGGAGCGGCGCTGCGCTTGGGTCTGGAACTCCGAATAGCCGGGCTCGCTCTTCAGCTTGTCGTACTCCCGCGCGGCCCCCTCGAAATCGTTCATCTGCGACTCGTAGAGATAGCCCATCCGGAATTGCGCCTCGTACGCGATCGGCGTGTGCGCGAATTGTGCGACCAGGCTCTGATATCCGCTCAGCGCGTCGCTCGTCTTGCCCAGGAGCGATTCCACGCGGTAGATGCGGATCAGAACCTCCCCGTCCCGCTTCTCGTTCGCGGCGTACGGCTTCCAGGTCTGGTAGAGGGCCAGCGCCTGGTCGTAGCGCTTCAGCTGCTCCAGCGCGTCCCCGCGCTTCATGGCCAGATTGATGCGCCGGCTCCCGATTTCCTCGTGCTTCAGCGCCTCGGCGTAGACCGCCTGGGCGCTGTCGTAGCGGGCGCTCTCGAAGAGGGCGTCTCCCATGCGGCGGTACGAGTCGGCGCGCTGCCGCTTCTTCTTCGCGGTGTCCGCGGCACGCTGGTACCACGCGATCGCGGAGGGATAGTTCCGGAGCCCCGTCTCCGTCTCCGCGCCGTAGAAATAGAGCTCCCACTTCCGCTCCAGTTTCGGGAACTCCTTCTGGACGTCACGGAACATGGTCTCCGCTTCCACGTACTCCTTCCGTCGGTAGTGCGCGAGCGCTTCCATCAGTCTGGAATCCGGCACGAACGGGCTCTTGGGAACGTTGGCGCGGAGCTCGCCGAACTTCTTGATGGCCCCGGCGTAATCTCCCTTCCCGTACATCGCGGCGCCCATGGTGTAGAGGGCGTCGTCCAGCCACTTGCTCTTGGGGTACTCGACCAGGATTTTGGTGCACTGGCGGATTGTGGCGTCGTATTTCTGCACGGCCTCGGGCGCGGGTGTGTCGCTGAGGCTCCTCTCCTGGGCGCGGTTTCCTTCGTGGAAGTAGCGACGCGCCAGATAGAACGTGTTGTAGTAAGCGCAACCGCTGATGGCGACGAGGAGTACGAGTCCGATGATCCAGGAGCCCGGGGGCTTCGTGAGGGTCCGCATGAACGGGCTCATCGTATCACTTCGAAGGGGGGCCCGCTATCGGGCGCTAACCTCCAGCGGTTGAGCCCGATAGGTTATCTTGCCGCCGAGCATCGTGAGCAGCACGAGGCCCTTGAGCTCCCAGCCCTCGAACGGCGTGTTCCGCCCCATCGAGGCGAACTCCGCGGCACGGACGGTCCAGCGCCTGGCCGGGTCGAAGATCGTGACGTCGGCCGGCGTGCCCGCTTCGAGCGTCCCCCCCGGAAGCCCCAGGACGCGCAGCGGATTCGCCGTCATCCGGAGGATCAGCTCCGGCATCGAGAGGTGCTTGGGCTCGACCAGGGCCTTGAGGAGAACGCCCAGCGCGGTCTCGAGTCCCACGATCCCGAACGGCGCCGCGTCGAAGTCCGAGTCCTTCTCGATCTCGGTGTGCGGCGCGTGGTCGGTGGCCAGGCAGTCCAGCGTGCCGTCCGCCACCGCCTCGATCAGCGCGTCGCGATCCTTCGCGCTCCGGAGCGGCGGGTTCATCTTGGTGCGCGGGTCGTAGCCTTCCACCGCCTCGTCCGTGAGGATGAGGTAGTGGGGCGCGGTCTCGGCCGTCATCTTGATCCCGCGCGCCTTGGCGCGGCGGATGATCTCGACCGAGCGGGCGGCGCTGACGTGCGCCACGTGGACGTGTCCGCCGGTGAGCTCGGCGAGGAGCGCGTCACGCGCCACCATCACCGATTCCGCCGCGTCCGGGATTCCCTTCATGCCGAGGCGCGTGGAGGTCCAGCCTTCGTGCATCACGCCGTCGCCCTTGAGATCCGGATCCTCGGCGTGCTGGATCACCGGGACGCCGAGCCGCCGCGTCAGCTCCAGCGCGCGGCGCATGAGCTCGGCGTTCCGGACCGGCTTTCCGTCGTCGGAGATCGCGACCGCACCGGCGGCGACCAGGTCCTCGATCTCGGTCAGGCGCTCGCCCATCTGCCCCACCGTGACGGCGGCGATGGGATGGACCCTGGCCCACCCCGACTCCCTGGCGCGCCGGACCACGTACTCGATCCGCGGCCGGTCGTCGAGCGGCGGCACCGTGTGGGGCATGCAGGCGACCGTGGTGAACCCGCCGCGCGCGGCGGCGCGCGTGCCGGTCTCGATGGTCTCCTTCTCTTCCTGCCCGGGTTCCCGGAGATGCACGTGGATGTCCACCAGCCCGGGGCAGACGATCGCGCCCGGGACCTGCATCCCCTGGGCCGACTTGTTCGATCGGACGTCCGCGGGCGCGTCCTCGCCCAGGCCCGCGATCTTCCCGTCCTGGATCCAGAGGTCCTGCACGCGGTCGATGCCGCGCACGGGGTCGAGGATCCTACCGCCGCGGATGCAGAGAGGGCTCGCCATGGGCCTTCTTGGTCTCCGTCGCGGGGGTTTCGGACGCGGCCTCGCCGGCGGCTTTGTGGCCGGCCAGGAGGTAGAGCACGGCCATGCGAACCGCGACACCGTTCGTGACCTGCTCCAGAATGACCGAGTTCTTTCCGTCCGCCACGTCCTGCGCGATCTCCACCCCGCGATTCATGGGGCCGGGATGCATGACGGTGACGTCGGGCTTCGCGCGCTTCAGCCGCTCGCTGGTCACGCCGTAGACCCGAGCGTACTCGCGGAGCGTGGAGTAGAGCGTGCTGCGCTGGCGCTCGAGCTGGATCCGGAGAATGTTCACCACGTCGGCTCCCTCGAGGGCCTCGTCCACGCTCTTCGCCACCTTCACGCCGAAGCGCTCCACCTCGAAGGGCATCATGGTCGCGGGCCCCGCCACCGTGACGCTGGCCCCGAGCTTGGTCAATCCCCAGATGTTCGAGCGCGCCACACGGCTGTGCATGATGTCGCCCAGGATCGCGACCCTGAGTCCCTGGATCTTCCCGCGGCGCTCGCGGATGGTGAAGATGTCGAGAAGGCCCTGCGTGGGATGTTCGTGCGTTCCGTCGCCGGCGTTGATCACGCCCGCGTCCAGGTTCCGCGCCAGGTAGTGCGGCGCGCCGGAGGCCTGGTGCCGGATCACGACAAGATGAATCCCCATCGCCTCGATGTTTCGGGCCGTGTCTTTGAGGGTCTCTCCCTTCGAGACGCTCGAGCCCGAGGTCTGAAAAGACACCGTATCCGCGCTGAGGCGCTTCTCGGCGAGCTCGAAGCTGAGCCTCGTGCGCGTGCTGGCCTCGAAGAAGAGGTTGGCCGCGGTCAGCCCGCGGAGCGAAGGCACCTTTGGAATGGGACGGTCCAGGACCTCGCGGAAGGTGCGCGCCGTGTCGAGGATCGAGACGATCTCCTCGGCGGAGAGGTCTTCCAGACCCAGGAGGTCCTTGCGGGTTCCGATCAAGACAGGATCTCCCCGATGGAGACGCCGTCCCGGCTGTCGACCTCGGTGACGTGCACCTTGATCACTTCCTTCTTGGAGGTGGGCACGTTCTTACCCACGAAGTCCGCGCGGATCGGGATCTCGCGGTGGCCGCGGTCCACGATGACGGCGAGCTGGATCGCCTTGGGCCGTCCGAGATCGATCAGCTCGTCCAGGGCCGCGCGGACGGTGCGGCCCGTGTAGAGCACGTCGTCCACCAGGACCACGATCTTCTCGTTGATGCTGGTGGGCACATCCGTGCCCTTCACGACGGGCTGATGGTCGATCATCTGGAGGTCGTCGCGGTAGAGGGTGATGTCCAGGGCGCCGACCGGCGGCTCGATCCCCTCGAATTCCTTGATCTTCTGGGCCAGGCGCTCCGCCAGCGGATAGCCCCGCGTGCGGATGCCCACGAGGACCAGGTTCTTGGCCCCGTCGTTCCGCTCGATGATTTCGTGCGCGATGCGGGTCACGGCACGGCGAAGTCCTTCGCCGTCAATGATTTCAGCCTTTTCGCGAACTCGGTCGACGGTCTTCTCGGTAGGCATCAAAAAACCCCTTCCAGGGACAGGAAGGGGCGATCGTTCCGGCCACCCCTTTCTAGTCTCTCCGAACTAGATTCAAGGGATCGATGTGCGTCTTGACTACTCGTGAAGAGTACCACGACGGCGGACCTTCCTCAACGGTTATCGATACTTGATGAAGAGCGCCTGGATCTCCTTCTTCTCCGAATCGGACGTGCTGGAGTGACCCGTCGTGCGCTCCCGCCCTCTCCGCGTCTTCTCCGTGCTCTCGCTGTAGTCGGTGTTCGAGCCCGACTTGTACCGCTCGAGACCCGTGAGCACCACCGCGTCGGCCCCATGGTCCTGGGCCTTGCGCACGATCTTCTGCTGCAGCTTCTCGGCGCTCACGAGATCGTTGGCCGTGGCGACCACCTTGCCCATGACCGCGTACTCGTGGGGCACGTCGCCTTCCGTGAAGAACACATCGACATGATTCGTGGGAGGGTAGCTCTGGCCCACGTAGTCCACATGGGCGCACGCGGCGACGAGGAGCAGGGCCGGGATCGCGAGCATCGTTCGCATCGTGGTCTCCGATTGACGTGATATGCGCTAGCGCATGTTCAAGGGTTCAATCGCGCGGCCAGTCTAGCCGATCGGGCGCGAGGTTTTCCATACCGGAGTGGAGTGGTAGGATGCCGGTGTGAATCGCCTCTTCCGCGCCTCATTCCTGGTCCTCAACCTCTGTTTCGCGATCCAGGCTGGGGCTGAGACCTTGCCCGCCCGTCTGACCGAGGAATTCCGCTCGGGCGTCTACACCCTGGCCGACGACAGCATGGAGGGCCGCGGCTTGACGACCGAAGGCATCCACAAGGCGGCCGCGTGGATCGAGCGCAAGCTCCGCGCCGACGGTTTCCAGCCCGCGTTCGGGAAGAGCTACCGCCAGCCGTTCGACATCAAGACCGGTGTGACTCCGATCGCCGGCAGCCGCCTCGACGGTGTCGCCGATACCTCCTGGGTGCCGCTAGGCTTCTCCAACTCCGGCGCCTTCTCGGGCGAGGTCGCGTTCCTTGGCTACGGCATCGA
>WNFK01184160.1_pt1 | contig 14731 bp, 19 predicted proteins | sample 5400281 | NCBI WGS metagenome assembly WNFK01 (sample SAMN13153350, study PRJNA577476) | soil metagenome | isolation source: 20 cm soil on Douglas fir-dominated hillslope | place: USA:California | collected 2013-09-17 | reverse complement strand
AAGCTGCGCTCCTCGGCGACCGCCACGAAATAACGAAGATGCCGTAGCTCCATTGCACCCTTTCTTATACTTTGCTATACTGGAATTAACATTGCTCGTCAAGGGCTGGTTCCCAAACTATGGCGCCAGAAACCGAGCTGCTCGACATCGCCCAGGCCGCCGCCCTGCTCCACGTGAGCGCAGCCTCGCTGCGTCGCTGGACCAACAGGGGGCTGCTGCGCTGCTTCCGGGTTGGCGGCCGGCGCGAGCGGCGCTTCCGGCGGGCCGACCTGATGGCCTTCGTCGAGGGCGAGGTCAGCGCGAGGTCGGTCGGCCACCTCTGCGGGTTCTACACGAATGACGTCGCGCGCACGCGCCAGGCGGCGCGCCTGCTGGGCGACGGGCTGGATGCCGGCAGCGTATGCATCCTTGCCGCGGAGCCCGACGTTCGCGATCAGGTTCTGGCGCAGCTCGCACGCCGGAGACCGACGCTGCGACGCGCCCTCGAGACGGAACGTCTCATGGTCACGGCATACGCCGCCACAGCGCGGGCGCAGCTGGCGTACTGGAAGACGCGGTTCGCGGCGGCGGCGCGCAGTCGGGCACCTTCCATCTGCGTGGTCGGTGACGTGTCCGGTGGACCCCTTGCCCGGGACGGCGGCTTCGAGCGCGTGCTCGAGTACGAGGCCTCGTATGGCAAGCTCTCACGGAGCTTTCCCGTGGCCACGATGTGCTTGTACGACGCGCGCGCCCACTCGGGCCTGGAAACGGCCGGTGTGCTGGCCACCCATCCCGACCTGTTCCGCCATCCCGTCGCGCACCTGGTGAGTTGAGCCGGCGGAGCCATTCCCCGCAGCGTTGCATTCGTTAACAACAAAGTATTGGCCCGCCAGTGCTGCCCGGACGTACCTCTCTTCCATGTCCTTGGTCCACATCGCCACCTGGGAGTGGGACATCACTGGCGACATCGTCACCTGGTCCCAGGAAGCGGTTCGGATCCTCGGGCTCGCGCCGGCCCACACACCCACCACACTCGAGCAGTACCTCGCGCTCACGCATCCCGAAGACCGCGAAACCGTGAAGGGCGCGGTGCGCCACACGCTCGAGACCGGCGTCTCGTTCGAAGTCGAGCATCGCATCGTGCTTCCGGACTGCGGCGTCCGCTTCCTGCAGTGTCGTGGCGCACTCGTCACGGATGCGGTCGGCCGACCGTTGATCATGCGCGGAACGATCCTGGACATCACGGACCGAAAGAGCGCCGCGACGATTCTCGTGGTGGAAGATCAGGAAGAGGTACGGCGTGTGGTACGCCGAGTGCTGGAGGCGCGGGGCTATCATATGCTCGTCGCCGCGAACGGTCATGATGCTCTGCGCCTCACCGTGCAACACACGATAAGCATCGAGCTGCTCGTGACCGACGTCGTGATGCCGGGGATGAGCGGCCGGGAAGTCGCGCTCCTGCTCGCCCCGGCGCACCCGGAGATGAAGGTCCTGTACGTGTCGGGCTACAGCGCCGAGTCCACCGTCCGTGAGGGCCTGCTCGAGCCGGGCATCGCGTTCCTCCAAAAGCCGTTTACCGCGGAGGCACTGGCCAGGAAGGTGCGTGAGGTGCTGGAGGCGCCGCGCCGATGACGCGCGTTCTCGTGCTGGATGACGATGACATCCTTCGCAGCGCGCTGTCCATTGTCCTCGCGGAGGCGGGTTACGACGTGATCGACGCCGCCAACGGGGTCGCCGGGCTGTATCTGTACCGCGAGCGGGGTGCCGATCTGGTGCTCGTCGACATCTTCATGCCCGAGATGGACGGCCTGCAGGTCATTCGCACCCTGCGCACCGAGGTCCCTCGGCCGAAGGTCGTCGCCATGTCCGGGGGTGGCCAGGCGGGGCGGGAGGACATCCTGAAAATCGCGGCGGCGCTTGGCGCCGAGCGAACGCTGACAAAACCGTTCGCCGCGCACGACCTGCTTGACGCCCTGCGCGATCTCCTGGAAGAGCCTGAACCGCCTACGACGCCCGCAGGGCGTTGACGATGTTCAGGCGCGCCGCCCGCACCGCCGGGAGGAATCCGCCGACCACACCCATCACCAGGGCGAAGAGCATCGCGAAGGCGATCACGCCGGGGGAGAGCGCGAACCCGAACCCGACCTCCGAGAAGCTGGAGAAGTTGAGCGTCGAGACCCGGGCGAAGGAGAGCAACGAGGCCAAGCCGATCCCCGCCGCGCCGCCCGCGATCGCGAGCACGATCGACTCGGTGAGGAACGCGACCAGTATGCTGCGACGCTGGAATCCGAGGGCACGCATCGTCCCCACCTCGACCACGCGGTTGGCGACGGCGGCATACATCGTGATCATGGCGCCGATCATCGCGCCGATGCTGAAGATGATCGTCACGACGATGCCGAGTGTCGAGATGAACGTCGCCATCGCCTGCGACTGCTCGCGATAGAACGCCTGCTCGCGCTTCAGCTCCAGGGACTGGGCGCGAGGATCGCGCTGGAGGCGCGCGCGAACGGCGTCGAACGACCCCGGGTCGCGCAAGCGAAACGTCGCCGACGAGTAGACGGGCCGGCCGAACGCCTGCATCACTTGATCCCCATCGCCCCAGATCTCGGAGTCGAACCCCGTCCCACCGGCGTCGGCGATCCCGACCACGGTCCAGCGATCGCCGGCGAACGGCACCTCGGTGCCCAGGGCGACGCCTTTGAAGCGCGTCGCGATGTTCCGGCCCACGACGATCTCGTGCGTGCCGAACTGGAAGGGCTTGCCCTCCACGATATGGAACCCGGGCCGCAGCTCGAGCGCCTGCGGCGACACGCCGCGGACCGTCACGTTGCTCATGCCGTTCGTGGTCTTTTTGTAGAGGTTGATCACCACGACCATCTCCCGCGACAGCAGCGGTCGCCCGTCTTTCGCCGTGGCCACTTCGGGCTCCGTCTCGAGTATGCTCGCCATCCCGCGGTCGATCTGGCTCACCAGCTCCGAGCCCGCCGCGCGTCGTAGCACAATGACGTTGTCGGGCGAGCCCGTATCGACGAGCGTCTTCCGCAGACCTTGGGCAAGCATCAGCACCCCGGCGAACACGAACACGACGAGCGCGAGGCCGCCGAGCGTGAGGGTCGTCGTGAGGCGGCGGGCCCACAAGCTCCGCCAGATGTAGGCGAACGGAATCCGCATCATGGCGTTCTATCCTACCGTGCGCAGGCCGGCGACGATCGGCGTGCGCACCACGCGGGCGGCTGGGAACAACGCGGCGACGATCCCGGAGACGAGCGCCGCGCCGAGCGCCAGGGCGATCGTCTCCGGCGCGACGTTGATGATCGGGAAGAACGCCTGCATCGCCTGGCCGAAGCCGGCCACCATCGGGAACGTGAGCGCGAGGCCGAGCAGACCGCCGCCGAGCGCGATTAGCAGGGATTCCCCGAAGATCAGGGTGATCAGATGGCGCCCCGCAAACCCCAGTGTTTTGAGCACGGCGTATTCACGGGTCCGCTCGCGGACGGCCATGACGATCGTGTTGGCGAGCACCAACAGAATGATCGCGACGATGACGACAGAGATGACCTGCAGCGACGTGATGATGGTACTCGACATCGCGACGAATCCCTGCTGGAACGCCTTCTCGGTCTCGGTCTTGGTGGGCGCGCGCGAATTCACGAATTGCTCATCGACCGCGGTCGCGACGCGCGGCATCGCGTCGCCCGGTTCCACGCGGAGGATGAACCAACCCGCCTCCACCGGACGCCCTGGCTCTTGTTGCCGGACTTGTTCGTACAGGTAGTTCCACTGGAAGTGCATCTGCGTTTCGTCCACGGTCTGGTCGCGGCCCGTGTAGATGCCGCGCACCACCCACTGCCAGCGCCCCGGGAAGATGTCGCCCTCCATGGTGATCACATCGCCGATCTTGAAGCCATGCTTGGCCGCCAACTTGCGCCCGATGATGCAGGCGTTGCGCTCCTTGCGGAACTGCGCCAGCTGGTCCGCGGGCACCTGGTACTCGGGGTAGAGGTCGTAGAAGGTCTCTGCGTCCACCGCGAAGCGGGGCCAAAAGTCATTGAAGTCGTTCGGGTTGCCGTATACACCGCCGAACCAATTGGCCCACGACACCGCCGTCACTCCGGGGATCCGAGCGATCTGCTGGCGGTAGGGCAACGGCAAGGGAAAGATGAATGACACGCTCTGCCGCGTGATCATGCGGTTCGCCGCCGACGCCGCCACTCCGGCATTCCAGGCGCCCACCACGGTGCGGATCAGGCCAAATGCCATCACTGCCGTCGCGATCCCCATCATCGTGAGAATCGTGCGCAGCGGGCGCCGGAACAGGTTCTTGAAGACGATCTTGACGAGTTTCATTGCAGCTCGCCCTTGTCGAGGTGGCGCACAATGTGCGCCCGCTCGGCGGCGTGCGGATCGTGCGTCACCATCACGATGGTCTTCTTGAATTCCTTGTTCAGCCGGTCGAGCAGCGTCAACACCTCTTCGGCGGACTTGCGATCGAGGTCGCCGGTCGGTTCATCGGCCACGACGATCGTGGGATCGGTCGCGAGCGCGCGCGCGATCGCCACGCGCTGCTCCTGACCGCCCGAGAGCTGCCGCGGCGAATGATGCATCCGGTCCTGCAACCCAACGAGCGTCAGCGCCGTCTCCACGTGCTTGCGCCGCTCAGTCTTGGACAGCGGGGTCAAGAGCAGCGGCAATTCGACATTCTCGTAGGCCGTCAGCACCGGAATCAGGTTATAGAACTGGAAGACGAAACCGATGTGCCTCGCGCGCCAGCGAGCGAGCTCCGATTCGCCCAGCTTCGCGACGTCGGTGCCGGCGACCTTGACCTCGCCCTTGTCAGGGCGGTCGATCCCCGCGATGAGATTCAAGAGCGTGGTCTTGCCGGACCCCGACGGGCCCATCAGACCGAGGAACTCGCCTTCAGGGACGTCGAGTGAGATGTCGTTCAGCACGGGTATCGCCATGCTGTCGCGCTTGTAGGACTTGGATACGCCGCGAACCTGGACGATCGAATTGACCATGATCTCCCCTTACTGCACGGTGACTTTGACGCCGCTACGCAGATTGGCACCGACGCTGTCGACCACCTGAACGCCGGGACGCAGTCCATCACGGATCGCCACGCCTGATCCGACTTGCCGGCCGGCAAGCACCGGGACTTCCACCGCCCGGCCACCCTCTACAACGAAGACGACGCTGCGGCCGTTGCGCTCGACGAGGGCGGTCCCCGGGACCACGAGGACCGGCATGGTGTCCACGGCCACCCGCGACGGGCGCGGCAGAAAGTGTGCCTTGGCACTCATCTCCGGCAACACGCGCGCGTCGTAGGAACGGAACGCGACTTTCACCTGCACGGTCGCTTTGGCGCGATCGGCCGTCGGCACGATTTTGGCCACGTACCCCGGGTAGCGCATGTCGGGATATGCATCGAGCACGATCTCGCACGGCTGGCCGGGACTGATCGCCTCGAGGTTCGACTCCGCCACGTCGACCTCGACTTGCAGCGAGCTCAAGTCGGCGATCGTCACCACGGCGCTCTTCGAAAAGGCACCCCCGGCGAGGGGCGCGACGACTTCGCCGACATCGGCATTCTTCGTCAGCACCGTGCCATCGAACGGCGCGCGGATGACCGTATTCTCGAGCGCCACCTGCGCGGACTGCAGCGCCGCCTGGGCGACGGCGATGCCGGCCTTCACGCGGTCGAGGCGCGCCTCAGCCGCGTCGTATGCCGCCTGGGACGTAAAGTTGCTGTCGAGCAACGTTCGCTCCCGCACCAGCGACCGCTCGGCATCGCGCAGCTCGGCGCGGCTCAAGTCGAGGTTGGCTTGCGCCTGGGCCAGCTGCGCGCGCACGTCCGCGTCTTCGATTCGCGCCAGCACCTGCCCCGCCTTCACGCGGTCGCCTTCTACCACGCCGAGATACACGAGGCGGCCGGTGCCCTTCGACGCGACCGACGCCTTGCGCTGCGCGACGACGTACCCGCTGGCGATCAGGACCGATCCTGACCGGATCGGCGAGACCATCACGGCCGGCGTGAGGTGAACGGGGGCCGCGGCGCGGAGCGCGCCCCCGGAGAGCAACAGCACGACGGCGAGGATCAGGACGCCCGCCGCCGGCAGGCCGATCGTGAGCCAGCGTCGCGTGGCGCCGTTGCCGCTAGCGGCCGCGTGCCCAGCGCGGTCGATCCGGAGAGCGGAGAGGTCCGCGTCCTTGGCTTCCATGCCCTCAATCGTAACACCCCGGGCAACGGGTGCCCGCTCTGGTGATCAGGGTTAGTGGTGCACCGTCCAGAACGCCGCGTGAATGTCGTTCGAGCTCGTCCGGCTCCACCCCACCACTTGTCCCTTGGTGTTGAGGTCCACGGCGGCGCTGTACGAACCCCCCAACGTACCGAGGTCGTGTATCGTCCCGTCCCAGAAGAATGCGTCGCACCCGCCGAGCGCGGTGCACGAACCGAATGGGGCCGTGCCCGCCTGCCCCGCGACCTGCCCCGCCTCGTTCACCGCGTTCGCCTGGCCGTCCACACCTCCCAGCGTCCCGAGGTCGTGAATCGTGCCATCCCAGAGGGACGGATGCTGGTCACCGATGGGGCCGGGGAGCGTGTTGGCATAGCCCACGACGTCGCCCTTCGGGTTCATGTCGAGGGCGCCACTCTGCTCGCCGCCCAGGGTGCCGAGGTCGTGCATCGTCGTCCCGTCCCACAGGAAGGCGTGGGCGGGGCCGCCGGGCGTGTTGTCGAGACTGCTGAATCCCACCACATCGCCTCGCGCGTTGATCGCGGCCGCCGAGCTGAAGTCGCCGCCGAGCGTCCCGAGATCGTGCATCGTCGTCCCGTCCCAGAAGAACGCGTGGGTTTCGCCGGAGGCCGTGGCGCTGCCCCCCGCGACGTCGCCCCGCGCGTTGATGGCGCGCGCGATGCTGGACGTGCCGCCGAGCGTCCCGAGGTCATGCATCGTGCCGTCCCAAACGAAGGCGTGCGTCTCGCCCGAAGCGGTCAGGCTGAATCCGGCGACTGTGCCGGAGGCATTGATGTCCAAGGCTTGGCTATAGTCGCCACCCAGAGTGCCGAGGTTCTGCATCGTCACGCCGTCCCAGAGGAAAGCCCGGCACCCGGGATCGATGACGGCGGGGTTGGGACAGGTCGTGCCGGACGGCAGCGTGCTCTTCCCGACGACCTGACCGGCATCGTTGACAGCCGTCGGCTGGCTGAACGTCCCGCCCAGGGTACCGAGATCCTGCAGCGCCCCCCCGTTCCATAGGAACGCGTGCGTCTCGTTCGACGCCGTCGTGCTGAATCCGACGACGTCGCCCCGATGGTTGATCGCGACCGCTTGGCTCAAGCTCCCGCCGAGTGTCCCCAGGTCCTCGCTGGTGATGCTGACGACGTTGAACTGCGGAACGACAACCTGTGCTGGGTTTTGGGGCTCGGCACAACCTGCGAGGGACACAGCCACGAACAGCGCACCGAAGCGCGCGATCGAGACGGACCGCATGGGACACCACCCTTTCGACGGGGACGAACGGCGGGAGGCTCTGATCTTACGCCCCGTCGAAGGCCTTCTGCAAGCCCTTGATGTCGATCTTCTTCATCTGCAACATCGCCTGCACCGCCGCGCCGGCCTTCTTGGGATTCTTGTCCCCCATCAGCTTGCCGAGCACGGTAGGGATGATCTGCCAGGAGACGCCGTACTTGTCCTTGAGCCACCCGCATTGCTCGTCGGCTTTGCTCGCGGAGAGTTTCCCCCACAGATCATCCACTTCCTGTTGCGTCTCACAATTCACGAACAGCGAGATCGCGGGCGTGAACTTGTACTGGGGACCGCCGTTCAGCGCATAGAACTCCTGCCCCTCGAGCTGGAACGTTCCACCCATGACGGTGCCGTTCGGGCCCGGCATCAGGCGCCCGATCTTCGAGTTCTTGAAGATCGAGACGTAGAACTTCATGGCCTCCTCGGCTTGGCCGTCGAACCAAAGAAACGGGACGATCTTCTGCATATGAGCCTCGCTATCGTGGGGTTGCATTTACGGTGGACGCGAGCACGCCTTCCAGCCGGTCGTAACTCGCCGCCACGCCCTGTTCCATGCCTGACTTGATCACCGCTTCGCGCGCCTCGCGCGACTCGTAGTGCATCGTCTGCGTGAGCGTCGTCCAGCCACTCTGCTCCACGAGGACGAGCGTGTTGAGCGACTCGCCGGGATACCAGGCTTCGTCGAACCTCTCGGTGCTGACGAGGCGCTCGGGCGACTTCACCTCGCGATACACGCCGCCCATCCCCATCGTGGTGCCGTCCGTGTCCTTGTGCCACTCCCAGCGATACTTGCCGCCGACCCGCACGTCCATCTCGCACACCGGCATCGACCAGCCGGGCGGGCCGAGCAGCCACTGCCGTACCAGCTCGGGCTTGGTGTGGGCGTCGTACACGAGCTTGCGGGGGGCGTCGAACGTCCGGGTCATCACGAGGTCCCGGTCGCCCGAGGGCGTGATCTTCAGTTGTCCGTGTTTCATTGCGGCTTCCTTTCGTTTTCCTGCGTCTTCAGTTTCTCGAGTAGTGCGTCGAGTCGCTGGTAGTTCCCTTCCCACAGCTGGCGATAGCGTTCCAACCACTGATCGGCTTCTTCGAGCCGCTTGGCCTCGAGCCGGCGGGGCCGGCGCTGCGCCTCCCGGCTGCGCGAAATCAGGCCGGCCCGCTCCAGGACCTTCAAGTGCTTCGAGATCGCGGGCTGGCTCATCGCGAAGGGCCGGGCCAGCTCGTTCACCGAGGCCTGACCGGCGGCCAAACGCGCGATGATTGCCCGCCGCGTCGGATCGGCGAGGGCGGCGAAAATGGCGTCGAGACGGTGCGCGGCTTTCATAACTGATAGGTTATATACGTATGGACGCCCCGCCCGTCAAGCCCCTATTTACAGGCTATGGCCTTTACGGCAGCGACCCTGACGTTCCTGCGCGGCTTGAAGCGCCACAACGAGCGCCCCTGGTTCGAGGCGCACCGCGACGAGTACGAAGCGGTCGTCAAGGACCCGATGCGCGACCTGATCGAAGAGATGGACGTCCGGCTGGCGCGGCTCGCGCCCGAGATCATCGGCGATCCCAAGCGCTCCATGTTCCGCATCTACCGCGACATCCGCTTCTCGGCCGACAAGTCGCCGTACAAGACGCACGCCTCGTGCTGGTTCTACCATCGGGACGGCTCCCGCGCCGTGGGGCGCGAGGCAGCGGGGGGCGGCGCCGGGTTCTACTTCCAGATCGCGCCGGGCGACTCGTTCAGCGGCGGAGGCATGTGGATGCCGCCGCGGGAGGCGCTGCTCAACATTCGTGAGGCCATCGCGGAGGATCCGAAGGGGTTCGCGAAGATCGCGACCGACCGGCGGTTGCGGCGCCGTTTCGGCGGTTTGGATGAGGAGGCCGTGCTGCGCCGGGTGCCGCGCGGCTTCGCCCCGGACCATCCGGGGGCGCGGTGGCTCAAGTTCCAATCGTTCGTGACGGGACGGGCGTTGAGCGACGCTCAGGCGACCAGCGTACGCCTCCCCGCCCTGCTCGAAGCCGACTTCCGATTGATGCTGCCGCTGGTGCGATGGATCAACCGGGTGTTGGGGCTGCGGGCGGCCGAGCGTCGCTGACGCGCCGGAACGAGGTCGCGACAGCGACGCTCGCGACCAGGATGTTGGCCACGATGACCGGCCAGGCATGGATCAGAATCCCGTACAGCGCCCACAGCGACGCGGCAATGCCCTGAATGCGGCGCAGCGTGGTCTGTTGCTTGGCGACGTACGAGCACAGGAAGACCGCCGTCGCGAGCCACCCTACCCCGTCGACCATCACGCCTCCGCCACGGCGCCGAGCCCGAGCTCTCCATCCGCGGCGCCGGTGCGGATGGTCAGCCAATCGGTCCGCACCCGGTCCCACTCCTGAATGACGAGGCCCTGGCTCTCGAACAGCGCGCGGATCTGGCCGGGTCCGAATCCGACGATCTCTTCGAGGATCGGCACGAGGACGCTCAGGGCATCATCGCTGATCACCGTGCGCCGGGCAATCTGCGCAATCTCTCGCGCCTCCGATGCCGCGATCGTGAACCCGTCCCCGCGGTTCACGTGCAGGATGACCGGGATGTCGGACTGGCCGTCCCCGACGTAGACGACCTGATCCCGCGGCAACGCGAGCTTCAGCCGCAGATCCTCGACCGCGGCGACCTTTCCATAGCCTGCGGTCACGCGGACGATGGAGTCGATTTCCTGGCCCGCCGGGCTCCACCCAAACCGTGTGCCGACAATGTGGTCGGGTGGGACGATGTCCTTCAACGCCTCGACCACGACCTCCTCCGGCGCCGCCGACACGACGTAGAAATCGAAGCGGTGCCCGTCGATGCCCTCGCTCAGGATCGTGGCCAGGAGTCCGACGTTGCGCTTGAGCCGTACGCGCCGCCCGACCTCGAGGAGCGCGTCGCGGGTGACGGAACGGTACTCGGGATCGTGCCGCAGGAGATACGCGAGCTCGGCGCCCTGTTGCACGAGGTTCAGGCGGGACAGGCCCGCCACTTTCTCGCGAAAACCGCCGACACCCAGCACCTCGCTCAGGATGATGCCTGAGTCGTTGAAGCTGAGCGTCTGATCGAAGTCGCTTGCCAGCAGGTAGTGCTTCTTCATCGTGCGAATCCTCTCGTGGTCCAAGTCCACCGAACAAAAAGCCCGCTCAACCGAGGGAGCGGGCCGTCTGCATGCTGTGACTGTCTGTCGTGCATCAACCAGCGCGCGCGTGCCCCTCCGGGATCGGATGCCCGGTCTTGTGGATCAGATTCATGGCACAACAGCGTGGTGTCATGTGGAGAATGGTAATCAACCAGACTCCAAAATGGTACCGGGCAATGTCACCGTCTTGTATCGGCCGCGTTCAGTGACTGATCGTGAAGAACCACGCCCCGATGACGGGACCGCGCGCGGGACGCTGGCCCGGCTGTGGCGGCGGCGCGTCGGCCGGGGGCGGACCGTACTCCGGCTGGAACAGATACGCGACGTGTTTCACCGGATCCACGCTGATCGTCTTGGCGCCCCGCATCGTCGCAACGGTGGCGACGACGGTGTACTTGTCGGCTCCGTCCTGGTGCACCACGGTGACATTGCTGTCGCGTCCGGCGGGAATGTAGATGAGCCGCTCGCCAGCATCCCACCCCAGCGCATCCACGCCGTCCCCATTCGCGATCGTCGCGACGATCTTGCCGCTGGTCGCGTCCACGACCACCGACGTCTTGCCGCACCCGGAGAAGATCCGGTTGGTTTGGGCGTCGTAGGCGATGCCGGTGGGGCCCTCGCACGGCGCGATCGGCCATGACGCCAACACCTTCATCGTCTTGACGTCGATCACCTGAATCGTGTTGGTGCCTTCGTTGTTGACGAAGATCCTCCCCTTGCCGTCGCTCGCGGCGCCCTCGGGCGCGTTGTCCTCGAGCTGTGCCGTGCCGACGATGTCGCCCGTCTTCGCATCGAGCGCGACGGCGGTGCCGATCGGACGGCTATGGTTCGTGAGGATGATGCGGTCGGAGAACGCTTCGTACATGATGCCGTCGAGCCCGCCGGTCGGAATGGGGATTCTGCGGGTCACCGCCAGCGTTTTGAGATCGAACATCTCGACCGTTGAATCGCCGGCGCTGGTGATGAACCCGTGGCCCCACTTGGGCACCAGCGCGATCCCGTGCGTGCGCGGCGTGTCGGGAATGTCGCCCACGACCTTGCCGGTCATGCCGTCGATCACCATCACGTGCGTGGCGCGCGACACGAATACCCGCCCCGTCCCGGGCTCGGCGGTGAGGTAGTCGGTGCCGCCATCGCCGCCGATCGAGTACTTGGCGGCTTTGAAAGCTTGTGCCTCGCTCAGGCTAGGGAGCGCCAGCACGAGGGCGATGCCGAGGACTCTGACCATACGAACCTCCGTTTGAGTTACGCGAAGCGTCGCACGAACGTGAGCGCCGTGTCGGCGACCTCGCGCCAACCGCTGTCGATCGTGAGTGCGTGACCACGATTCTTGATTTCTACGATCTCGGTGACACCGGCGTTGCGCCGTTGCAGCTTGAACGACGCATTGGCAATCGCCCAAGGCACCGTGTTGTCCCTCTCACCGGAGATGACGAGCAGCGGCCCGCGGTTCGGGGTCTTCCTGTCCACTTTCACCTCAGACCACGGATTCAGGTTCGCGGTCGCGGCCTGAAAGAGCGGCCGGCCCGGCGCCGGGACGGCGAACGTTTTGTACAGCTCGCGCGCTTCCGTCTCGGTGACCGCGTTGGCGAAGCCGAAGCGGAACTGCTCGTACGTGAGCGGCACGGCGCGGTTCAAGTTCGCGGGGTTCTTCAGGACGGGGAACGCGGACTTCAGCGCCGACAGCGGGAGCGGTAGCACGCCGCGGAACGGCGCCGGGTCGATGGCGACTGTCGCTGCGGCCTTGCCGCGGCCCGCGAGGATCTGGGCCAGGAGACCGCCGAAGGAGTGGCCGATGACGATCGGCTTCTTCTTCAGTCCTCCGATGACCTCATCCAGGTGATCCGCCACCTGCTTCACGCTCTTTTTCGCGAAGACTTCTGGCCGGGCGTTTGCCTCGGCCACGGTTTGTGGATCGTCGGGCCAGCCTGGTGTCAGCGCGGCGTACCCGGCTTCCTCGAATACCGTGGCCCAGCGGTCCCAGCTGTTCGGCAGGAGCCAGAGACCATGGACGAATACGACCGGCTGGCGTGCGGTCGTGTTGGCACGTTCAACTTGCTGGCGTTCCTGCTGGGTGATCATCGAGACTCCTTGAGGTTACGTCGCGCGCGCCTCAGGCGCGAGCGACCTTGCCGACCGTATCCCACGTCCGTGTCGTGACGTCTTTCCCGAACGCTTCTGCGATGAGTGTCATGAACACGGGACCCTTGGGCGTCCGCGTGTAGGCACTGAACGCTTCTCGTCCCTTCACGAGCAAGATACGCGCGCCGTCCCGCTCGACCGGCAGTTTCACCTTGGAGACCCGCTTGTCACGCAGGAACGTCACAACGCGCTTCGCGCCGGCATCGAGGTGCATCGACCGATAGGGGTCCGACGCCAGCAGCGCGTTCAACGCGTCGACGGGACGCACGATAGTGAAGAACGCCTGGCCCAGGTGCTCCAACATCGCGGCCTCGGCTCGGCGCTCGAGCGCGGCCTCCGACGCCGCCCGCGCGTTGAACGCGACGTTCCCGCTCCCCAAGATCGTCTTCACGTCCGTGAACCCCGCCGACTCGAACGCCCGCTTCAGCTCGGGCATCTTGCAATTCATCGGCATGACGCCTCGCAGGAACGCCGCATAGCGTGGCATGCGCGAAAACTAGCGAGACCCCCACGGCAGCACGCAGCGCTTCTCGCTGCTCAGGGCGGCGAGCAGCAGTCCCCGCATCACGTCGAGCGACCACTCCGGCGTCACGGCGAGCGGTGCCTTCCCGAGGATCGCGTCGCGGATGTTTTCGTAGTACCGCGTGAAGGTCGAGGGAGTTGTCGGCACCGCTCGCGTTCCCTCCGCCGTCGTGAGCCTGCCGTGCATCTCGGGCGATTCGAGGTCCCAGTTCGGGGCGTCTGGAGTCTGACCGGCTTTCAGCGCCCCTTCCTGCGGATCCTGGCCGTACTTGATGAAGGACCCCTTGGTCCCGTGTACGACGAACGTCGGCGCCGACCCTGAGGCGAGCATTGACCCCCGCAGAACCGCCCGCATACGCGGATAGTGGAGCGTGACGTCGAACGCGTCGTCCACGAGGGCGCCGTCCCGCTCGATGCGGATGTCAGCGCCGATCGCCTGCGGCACGCCGAAGAGCAGCAGCGCAAAGTCGAAGAGGTGCGGGCCCAGGTCGTACCAGACGCCGGATCCCGGCAGTTTCTGTTCGCGCCAGGCGCCAGGTTTCAGCTCCGGGCGGAACCGATCGAAGTGATGCTCGAACGTCACGATGCGGCCGAGCAGTCCGTCCGACACGACCTTCTGCACCGTGACGCAGTCGCCGGTGTAGCGACGTTCCTGGTACACCGAGAGCAGGCGACGCTGTTCTTTGGCGAGTCGGACGAGCTCCTCTGCCTCGGCGAGCGTCACGGTGAACGGCTTGTCGACCACCACATGGCGACCGGCCAGGAGACTCTGCTTTGCGACGGGATGGTGGGACGTGTTCGGCGTGGCGACGACGACCAGATCGATGGGGCGAGCGAGCATCTCGTCTACGCTGCGGACGAACTCGACGTCCCCATACCCGGGGTCCCCCGCGCCGCTACGCCGGACGATGGTGGTAAGGCGAAGGCCTTCCACGGCGCGAATGACCGGCGCGTGAAAGACCTTGCCTGCAAAGCCGAAGCCCACCATGCCCACGTTGACCATGGGCAGATGATAACCCTTACGCGGCGATTTGCTCGCGCACCGCGGGGGCGACTCGGTCACCCAGCAGCTCGATGGCCCGCATCAACTTCGCATGGGGGAGCGACGAGGCATTCATCTGGAACGTGAAGCGAGAAACGCCCCCCAGCGCCTCACTGTGTCGCATGATCTTCTCCGCCACCTCATCGGGGGAGCCGATCAACAGAGCCCCCTCGGGACCGCGCTGCGCGTCGAAGCCGGCGCGGGTCGGGGGAGCCCAACCGCGCTCCTTCCCGATATCGCCGATCGCTCGGGCGTAGCCCGGAAAGAATTCATCGGCTGCCTGCTGCGTCGTCTCCGCGACGTAACCGAGGGAGTGCACGCCGACTTTCAGACGCTCAGGCGGGTGTCCCGCCCCACGCCCCG